>Ga0209060_10003180_pt1 | contig 14054 bp, 11 predicted proteins | sample Coa_R1_8_FD_187155 | JGI IMG/M metagenome (GOLD analysis project Ga0209060, IMG submission 187155) | Surface soil microbial communities from Centralia Pennsylvania, which are recovering from an underground coalmine fire - Coalmine... | ecosystem: Environmental > Terrestrial > Soil >...
CCTGGCCGGGCGCAGAAACCTCGTGGTTAGGCGAATTAGGGTGTTAAAGAACGTATCTAGCAATACGGTGTAATCTGTCTGACGTACAGAGGCCGATTGTCCTCCGGATGGGACAGATAGGCCCCCTGGGACCAAAAGTGGCCCAGATCGCCCCGGATGCAACCTCCGACGACAGACCCGGATTTATACTCGCGATTCACGGTCCCGATGCTCATCAGTTACGCGATTGACGAGACGTAGTAGCCTTCTTGCTGAAGTGCACCACTTCGAGCCCCTCCAAGGGGAGGACGGCTTCCCTGGGGACGGTCCACCAAGACGACGCGCCGGCGGCCTTCGCTACCCCGAGCATGAGCCACTCCAAGGTGCTCCCACCCCGGGGGTGGGCCGCCTGCGCCGTCGCGGCCACTTGGCAAGCACGTTCGTCGACGGGAAGGACGGTGAACTTCCGACGGAGGCGCTGCACCGCCGCCACCCGGCGGTCCCGACCGACCCGGGGCCCGGAGCGGGCGAGGACCTCGAGCTCGTAGAGGTTGAGCTCGGTGGTCGCCAGCTCCTCCCCCCGAGAGTGTTCGACCAGGGTGCGAACGTCGATCCTGCCTCGAAGCAGGTCGAGGAGGAGAGGAGTGTCGAGGACCTTCATCGGCTCCCCCTGGGGCCTCCTCGGAGGGCCCGCCACTCTCGGAGATCCTTGGCGGCGTCCCGACGAGGCCAGGCCCCCTCGAGGTCATCCAGGGGACCCCGCTGGTTGAGCAACCGTAGGAAGAGTTGGGTGAAGCTCTCGTGGGCCCGCTTCTCCTTCCGGAGCGCTTCGTACACGTCCTTGCGGATCGCTACGTTGTGGGACGGCATGCATATGCATCTACATATGCATATGATAAAGGCACGCTCGGACAGGCCCGGGCCGAACGCTCATAGGGTCCCGGGACCTTGGGCCAGGGATGCCCGAGGGAGCCGGGGGCCCGTCCCCCGATGGGGAGCACCCATACCCCGTCACCCCGCCGACGGTCACCGCAGCGGAGCACCTCCCTTCTACGGGGCCGGTTCCGGCCCCCATGGTCCTGGGCTATGTCGACCTCGCGATCACGGGGACCCTCGAGTACGAGCGCTATCGGGGGGTCTACGTGGGACCGTGGTGGAAGCTCGAGGACGTCCCCGAAGGCATGTACGTCTGGAAGCGGGCCGTCCTTCACCGGACCCCGGGTCGGGGGGCTGAGCATTGGGGGCACCTCTACCTGATCGTCCGGTACGCCACGAGGGAACCGTTCTCGTGGTTCACCCGGGACCTCCGCGGGCGCCGGACCTCGGCCGCTCCCTCGGAGAACCTGGTCCTGCGAAAAGGAGAACAGACGGCTGAGCTCGCGATCCGGACCTCGGACCCCGCCCAACAGGGGCACCTCCACGAGTTCGCCCGGGAGATCAGCGAGCGGTTCCTTCGACAGATGGACTGACCTTCCGGCCCCTCCGGGCGACGACGAACACGGCGATCAGTCCTCCGATCAGCGCCCCGTCGATGACGAGGCCCTTGGCCAGAGAGATGAGGGTCAGCCCCGGGCCGGTCAACGAGGGCGGCGTCGCCACGAGCGTCACGTTGGCCCACGAGGAGGTCCCGGCGACGACGGTCACCACCCTCGAGGCTGGTTCGAACCCCGGCGCGCTGAGATTGACATAGTACCAGCCCGCCGGCTCCGAGACGTTGAAGAGGCCCCCATACAACGACTGCTCGAGGACCTGGGTCCCGTTGACCTCGAGGACCGACCCATTGGGCGACACGGTGCCCACGATCCAGCCGGGCGCGGGCGGGAGCGTGAGGTTCTCCTGGAGGCGTTCCCCGAGGGTGAGGACGTACGGCCCAAACGTCGTGGGATCGAAGCCTCGGGCCGACGCCGTCAGCTCCACCGGGCTACCGGCCGGGACCATCACCGAGTACTGCGCGCCGGTGCGGGCCACCGGGAGGTCGGACCACGTGACGTTGGCGTCGGCCGGGCTCACCGTTCCGAACAGCTGGGCAAGGCCCTGAAGGCCGATCACCAGCCAGGTGGTGGCGCCGTAGGACACGTCGACGTCGGGGTTGTCGTACGACGTGTAGTTGGGCGCGATGGCCTGAACGGTGTGGACACCGGGCACGACGGGCAGCCCAAAGTTCCCCCCCGAATCGACGGGTACCGTCTGCCCGTCGACCGTCAGGACGGCGGTGACGGGGAACATGAGGCCGGCGATCCGACCGCCGGGGGTGAGGTTGAGGGCGATGCCGGTCACCTGGCCCGAGACGATGGTCACGACCTCGCTCAACGGCAGGTACCCTGGCGCTTCCACCGTCAGGGGGTAGTACCCCGGAGGAAGGAGCACGGAGTACGTTCCGTTCACGAGGCCGAAGGGCAGCGTCCCGATGGTGCCGTTGGCGAAGGAGGGAACGACGGTGAGTTGGAACACGCCGGGAGCCCCGGGGAGCTGACAAGCACCCCCCTGGGTGGAGGTGTAGCACGCCGTGAAGTTCTCCGCGGTCGTCCAGTTCCCCTTCAGCGTGGAGTTGGGGGAGATCGCGGTACCGATCCAGGCGGCGAAGTACCACGGGGCGGCCCCGACGGTCACCTCGGAAGGGGCCGAGGCCGAGAACGCACCGCCTTGCGGGGCCCCGAGGAGGGAGACGGAGCCGTTCGAGAGGGGGACGCTACCATTACCGGCGAGGGCACCGGAGACTCGAACAGTGACCGAAGGGAGGTTTGTGCTTAGACGGATCGGAAGGAAATGGGTCGCGAACACGGAGGCGTTCCGGACCGGGTCCGACGAACAGCCCGGGCACGCCATCGCGTCGGCCGATCGCAGATCCGTCCACTCCCCGATCACCCCGGTCACGGCCGGGGTCAGTTCCGTCCGGTTCCCCACCCAGGGAGTGACGTACGGGGTCCCGTTCCATGTGAACCCGACCGGTGAGGTCGATGAAGAGAGCACGAAGGCGGGGGCCTCCCCCCCCACCCCTAGCGGGGTGGGAACGAACGTCGCGATCGGTGCGTACTGGTCGGTCGTCAGGTTCTCGTCGAGCCAGCTCACGGCGAGGGTGGCGTTAGGCACGACCGCGACGGCGGGCGCGAACACGGCCCCGTTCGGGGCGCTGGCGACGACCACCGGGCTCCCCCAGGTCGCCGACTCGATCGGCGCCGAGTCGATCATGATCCGTCCTGCGGCCGGGCTGCCGGAGGTCTGGTTGGCCCACGCCACGTACACGATCCGGCTCGACGCATCGATGGCGAGGGTCGAGGGGTCCCCCGCGATCGAGGCCGGGATCGTGGAGGGGGGGACGAGGCCGTCCGCGAGGTCGGTGGGCGGGGAGAAGACGGTGCCCCCATCCGTGGACCACGTGGTCCGGAGGGAGCCGGCGGAGTCCCACAGGAGATCGACGTATCCGGGCGCAGCCGCCGTGGTCGCGATAGAGAGGCTGGTCGCCGTCTGGACGGCGATCACTACCGGAGGGGCCGGGCCGGTCGATGTGACGTTCGTGAGCTCGACCTCCGTGGTTCCGAATCCGGCGACCACGAAGGCCACGAGGACCGCTCCGCCCGTCGGATCGACGGCGATCGCCGGGTCGAACGCGCGGGTGCCGATCCCTTGGGGCGACACGGGGATCGGGTCGCTCCAGGACGAGGAACCCGGCGCGGACTCTGAGAGGTAGATCGACCCCGCCCACTGCGGCACCACGCACGTGGGGTCGCTCGCGGCCAGTGTTGTGACACCCGCGAAGAACGCCGTCCCATTCGGTGCGAACCCGAGCGCGCCCTCTCCCGTGAACCGTTGGCCGCACTCGTGGGACGAGGCCATCGACCAGTTGGGGCCCGGCGGGACCACCTCGGGGGCCCAGCTCGACCCACCGTCGACGCTCCGCTCAAGCACCGCGGCCCCGGAGCCGGCCGGGTCGCCCGAGAAGCTGTACTGAAGGTTCGAGCTCAGCGCCAGCAGTTGGTCCGTATCGCTGGGATCCGAGACAAGCCCCGTGGCGACGGTCCAGTTCGAGAGGAACCGGTCCGCCGCGGAAGAACCGGCGAGGGGGACGGGCCTCCCGGGGGGGATGAGAGAGGACGGGCCCGCCGCGAGCGGTCCGCCCGCGCGCGGGCCGAGGGTTCGAGACGGCGGGGGGATCGAGTGGGCGATCCCGGGGGCCACGCCCGCGGCGGCGCCGGAGACGACCACCAGGGCGATGACCCCCCAGAGCCACACCGACCGGCGAACGGCCCCGGGATGCCCCACGAGGGCGGAGAGCCTTCCGGTGGTATGACCCCTGCTCCCGACGGACCGGCCGTTCGGCGCAATGTGGGGGGAATGCCCACGAATCGCGCCGCTTCCAACAGGCTTTTATCGGATGGGTCTCGCCCTTTCGCCGATGGCTGACGTTCGCGCCCGCACGGTGGTCCTGGGGCTGGATTCCATGCCGCCCGACCTGCTCTTCGACAAGTTCCTCCCCCAGATGCCCAACATCAAGGCGCTGATGCAGCGGTCGACGTACGGCACCCTCACCAGCTGCGACCCCCCCATCACCGTCCCGTCGTGGGCGGTCATGTTCACGGGGATGGACCCGGGCTCCCTCGGCATCTACGGGTTCCGGCACCGCCGCCCCGGCACGTACTGGGACACCTACTCCCCGACCCCCCAGATGCTGCCCCACCCGCCGATCTGGGACGTGCTCTCCCGGGCCGGCAAGAGGGTCTGCGTCATCGGCATGCCCCCCGGCTATCCACCCCCCCGGGTGAACGGCGTCTACATCTCCGACTTCCTGACCCCGGACGGGGCGAAGGACTTCGTCACGCCGCCGACGATCGCCCCCGAGATCCTGGCCGTCGCGGGCGGGTACGAGTTCGACGTCACGTTCCGCGCCGAGGACCGGACCCGGATCGGCGAGGAGCTCATCGACATGACGAAGAAGCGCTGGGCCGTGGCCCGGCACCTCTGGAAGAAGGAGAAGTGGGACCTCTTCGCTCTCCACGAGATCGGCCCCGACCGGATCCACCACACCTTCTGGAAGTTCTTCGACACCACCCACCCGCGGTACGAGGCGAACCCGACGTACCAGGACATCGTCCGCCGCTACTACGTCATGCTCGACGAGGAGATCGGCAAGTTCCTCGCGGAGGTCGGCGACCAGGCCACCGTCTTCGTCCTGTCGGACCACGGCAGCCAGGCGATGACCGGATGCTTCTGCATCAACGAGTGGCTGGTCCAGAAGGGGTACCTCACGCTCAAGGGCCCCATGCCGCCCCGGGGCACCCCCATCGAGAAGACCCCGGTCGACTGGTCCAAGACCATCGCGTGGGGGGCCGGGGGCTACTACGCCCGGATCTTCTTCAACGTGCGCGGGCGCGAGCCGGAGGGGATCCTGCCGGCGGACCAGGTGAATGCCACGACGGAGCGGCTTCTCCGGGAGATGAGCGAGGTGAAGCTCCCGACCGGGCAGATGCTGAGCCCGGAGCTCAAGATCCCCGCCAAGATCTATCAGCAGGTGCGCGGCGACGCGCCGGACCTGATGATCTACTTCGCGAACCTCAAGTGGAGGTCCGCCGGCACCCTGGGCCACGGGTCCCTCTTCCTCGAGGAGAACGACACGGGTCCGGACGACTCGGTCCACTCGTTCGAGGGGATCTACATGATGTCCCCGCCCGCCCCGAGCGCGCCCGGCCCGGCCGGTCCGTACAAGGGACAGGACATCGGCGCCACGATCCTCGCCCGGATGGGCCAGCCTCTCCCGCCGAAGATGCAGGCGCGTCCGATCGCGAAGCTCGTGTGACCCGGCGCCGTCGGGGATAAATAGCCCGCCCCGCGTCGCCTGCGTAGAACCTGCCATGACCTCGGCTGAATCCGCGCAGAAGAAGGGACCATCGGCGACGTTCTTCCCCGTCCAGCCCCCGAAGGTAGTGCGGCCCCGGACCACGGGCGTCACCCACGTCCTCGACCGGCTCCACGGGCTCAATCCGGCCGAGATCCGTCCCCTCGCCCCCTACATCGACGTGGTGAAGCTCGGCTGGGGGCTCCCCTTGCTGCTCCCCCGCGACGAGGTCCGCGCCCGGGTGAAGTTCTACCACGACATCGGGGTGGAGGTCTCCACCGGCGGGACGATGCTCGAGCTGGCGGTCTCCCGGGACCAGCCGGACGCCATGATGGACGAGGCCCGGGCGATCGGGTTCGATATCATCGAGGTCTCCGACGGGGTCATCGAGCTCTCCACCCACCAGATCGAGCAGCTCGCGGGCGAGGTCCGACGCCGGGGAATGGACGTCTACATCGAGGTGGGCAAGAAGAACCCCCAGAACCAGCTCTCCCTCCGGGAGACCCTGGACCGGATCCGCCACGCCCTCGCCCAGAAGCCCCGGAAGGTCATCATCGAGAGCCGGGAGTCCGGACGCGGCGTCGGCATCTACGACGGCGAGGGCCAGATCAAGTGGGACTGGGTCCGGAGCATCACCGCCGATTTCCCCACCGAGCAGCTCATCTTCGAGGCCCCGATGGAACAGCAGCAGATCGGCCTCCTGAGGGAGCTCGGCTCGGGGACCAATCTCGGGAACGTCTCCATCAACTCCGTCGCCCCCTTGGCCTCCCAGCGTCTCGGACTGCGGGGGGACACGTTCGGGAGCGTCCGGAGCTCCCGGCCCGTGCGGGGGCCCCCGGCGACGAAGTTCCTCTACTTCCTGCTGGAGACCTACCGGGGCCTCGACCAGAGCGAGCTCGTGCGGCTCTCTCGCCTCCCCCGCCGGACCGTACAGAGCGGGCTCGATTCCCTTCGGAAGCAGGGGCTGGTGCGCGAGGGGGTCTCGCTGGTGGATTCCCGGCGACGCGAGTACCGGCTCACCTAGGGACCGGCGGGTCGACGGTCACCGAGTAGTCCTGGCCCTCCCACTGGGCTCCGGCGCTCCACCAGAAGGTGAAAGTGACCGTCCCGCCGACCGGCGGAAGCTTCGGCAGGTCGACGAAGCAGATCCCGGCCGCCGTGGCGGTGGCATCGGTGTCCTCGGAGGTGCGCCACCCGTCGATGGTCCAGTGCAGCCGGAACGGGGCGTCCGCCTGGATCCGCAACGGACGGCCCGAGGGGACCCGGGCGGGCCGGTAGTTCCACTGCCATATCTCGCGCACCGGCAACGCGGTCCGGCGCGCGGGGTCGTACCGCCGCGCGACGGCGTCGAACCGGTCGAAGACGCGTCGGTCGCGGACCGACCGGAGGAGCTTCAGGTACTCGGCGTGGGCCCAGCAGAGGGGCATCGCCGCCTCAGTGGGCCGCCCGAGCCGCTCGTGGAGCGCGGGACGGTCCGGAAGGTCCCAGACCTGTTCGGTGAGCATCCCGGTCGGGTTCGCGAACTCCTCGAGGGCCCGCAAGAACGGCCGAGGGTCGGCCCCCCGGGCCAGCTCGTAGTGTCCCCGCTCCCCGGTCAGGACCGGCCAGCCGTGCCCGACACCCCAGTCGACGAAGGGGGTCCCGTCCCCTGGGTCCCCGTAGCCGTCGTGGTTGTACCGGCGCCACGTGGGGCCGTACGGGGTCGGCGCCTTCAGGACCGCGTCGACGACCTTCAGGGAGTCGACGATGAGGGGCTCGTCCGGTTGCCGAACCCCGTAGCGCACCAGCTCCAGGAACCCGGGGTCCACGATCTCCTTGGCCGGGAACTCGGTGCGCGCGCCAGGGGCCTGGTTGGCGAGAGTGAGGACCTGGTCGTCTGGGCCGCCGGGGGGGACCAGCGCGGCCGGGTCGGCCGGCAGGATCCGCAGGTAGTGCCGTGGGACCCCGGGCAGGAGCGTGCCCTCGTTCGTCACCGTCCATCCGTCGAGGTGGGCCTCGAGGAAGTCCGCATGCTCCTCCAGGAACGCGGCGGTCACCGGGTCCCCTCGCTCCCGCGCGAGCCCCCCCGCCGCCACCAGCGCCGTGATGGTGACCGCGAGGGTCGAGGGGGAGAGGCCGCTCGCCTCCTCCCACCGCTCCTGCCCCGTCACGGGCCCGCGGTGCACCAGGAACCCCGCGGCCCGCAGGACCATGGGGTAGGGGTCGAAGAGGCCCAGCGCCTTGTGCTCGTGGAGGCGCGCGGCCAGCAGGATCGGGAACGCGACCTCGTCGAGCTGCACCCCCTTCCAGTAGGCGGCCCCGTCGAGCCAGAAGTTCTGCGGGAACCCCCCGTCCTCCTGCTGGCTCGCGGCGAGGTAGAGGAGCGTACGCCGGGGCGTCTCCAAGTCGCCGGCGGCGAGGAGCCCGAGGGCCGTCTGGACCAGGTCCCGGGTCCAGACCAGGTGATACCCGCCGCGGTCGGCGTCCCCCTTGGCATGCCCCCACGGGATGGAGAGGGAGGCGATGATCGCGCCCGGGAACGTCTTGTCCTCGTGGGCCAGCAGGACGCTGTAGCTGGCGTGGAGCAGGTTGCCTCGGTCCCCGGACGATCCGACCAGCGAACCCAGGCCCTCGGAGACCCGGTCCCACTGCTCCTGGAACCGTCGGCGGTGTTCCTCGTACGGGACGCCGAGGGCCTGGAGCAAGGTCGTGACGGCGTGGGAGAGCCCACGCCCGAAGGCGAGGGCGACCGTGAACTCCTCGCCCGGACGGACGTCGAGCTCCGCGGTCAGGGCCACGTTCCCCTCCGGGGCCCGGTCGAACTCGAGCTCCATCCGCTGGTGGGCGTGGATGTCGGTCCACCCGTCCGACGCCCCCACGAACCCCACCGAGGACCGTCGGAACGGCACCGACGCTCCGAGCGCCAGCCACGTGCCGTTCCGTTCGGCCGCGAAGACGGTGCGACCCGGGAGCTCCATCACGTACGCACTGTTGCCGGCCCCTCCCACGTCGAGGTGAGGGGCCGCCAGCAGGTAGAGCGAGAGCGGGGGGCCCGACGGGTCCGTCACGTCCAGGCGGCTTTGCTGGAGGACGCACGGCAGGTGGGGGGCCGCGATCACCTCCTTCGAGATCGAGTAGCGGCCGGCCGGGTCCCGGTTCACGATGCGGTACCCGAGCGCATGGTCCGCCATCCGGGTGACGTGGGAGGTCAGGTGCCGGCGTTCCTCGTGGAACAGCCCCTGCCCGTTCGCCACCAGGAACTGGAGGTCCCGCGTCTGCGGGTGGTCCACGAGGGGATAGTACACCTCGGTGAGGACCCCGCGGAACAGCGTGAACCAGACCTTGCTGTCCTGGGAGTAGGCGGTACCCACCCCGTCCTTGTTCCCATGGCTCCAGCGGGGCTCCATCCCCGGGGCACCGAACGCGACCCGGTCGCCTCGGACGCGCATTCCGGTCCTACCCTCCGGAGGCCCGGCGGCCCGAGGCCTTGGGCCGGCGGGTTGCCGCGCGGTCTCGGGCGAGCCAGGCCGCGCCGACGACCTGGGCGAGCGATCCCAGCTTCCCCCGACCGATCCGGACCGCCCGGGCGGCCGGAGGCTGGGCACCGCGCCGCACGGCGTTCCGGACCTGGCCCACGAGGTTCGGCCATCCCTCGACCACTCCGCCGCCGAGGACCACCCGCGCCGGATTGAGGACGTTCACCAGCGCCACGACCCCCGCGCCCAGCCAGATCCCCGTGGCGTCCATGAGGTCGATCGAGAACCGGTCCCCGGCCCGGGCCGCCCGGGTGACGGCGCCGGCGTCGATCCCTGACACCGACCCCACCGAGGCGCGCAGGGCGGCGCCCCCGGTCGGGTCCGCCCGGACCGCCTCCCGGGCCCGCTGCCCGATGGCCCAACCGGAGACATAGGCCTCGAGGCACCCGCGGTTCGGGCAGGAACACTTCCGGCCCCCCGCCACGATCGTCATGTGCCCGACCTCGCCGGCGGCGTGGACGCTCCCGCCCAGGAGCCGGCCGTCGACCACGAGCCCTCCGCCGACCCCGGTGCCCACGACGATGCAGATCAGGTCCGAGCCCCCGCCACCGGCTCCGTGCTTCCACTCTCCCCAGGTGGCAGAACGGGCGTCGTTCTCGACGACCACGGGGAGACCGAGCGCGCGTTCCAGCCGCGGGCCGAGGGGGACGTTCCGCCAACGTAGGTTGGGCGCATAGAGCACGGTGCCCCGGCGGGGGTCCACCTGGGCGGCGACCGCCACTCCGGCCCCCCGGGCGTGGGCCACCTCAGGACCGAGCGCTCGCACCTCCTCGAGGACCGCCGCCAGGACGTGGGCCGGCCCGTCGTTGCGGTGCACGCGGCGGTCGGACCGGGCGACGATCCGTCCCCGCGCGTCCACGAGGCCCGCTAGGACCTTCGTGGCGCCGATGTCGATCCCGAGGAAGAGGTCCGGGTCGCCGCGTCCCGACGTCCGCATGGTCCCTCCGTCCCGGGGGCCGGCCCGGCTCACTCCTCCGAGGGGGCCCCGCGGTGGAGCGCCTCCCCGTACTTGTGGACCACGTCCACGAACGTCGAATGGGACCACGTGAGGGGAGTGGCGCTCCGCGGCTCACCCGTGGTGGCGTCCACCTGCTCCGGTAGCATCCCGGAAGGGGTCGAGCGGCTGGCACACCATTCGATGAGGTCCCGGCACTTGTCCCGCTCCCCGAGCCGGAGCCGGGCCTCGGCGAGCCAGAGGGTGCCGACGATCCACGGGTTCTCCCGCCCGTAGTACTCGTCCCCCTCGTACCGGGCCAGCCCTCCGACCGGCCGGTTCCACAGACGGTACTCCACGCGGTCGACGGTGAGCCGGTACCGGGGGTCATCGGGCGCGAGCAGGCCGAGCTTGAGCCCCAGGAGGACGGAGGCGTCGAGGCGGTCGTCCCGGGGGTTGAGGGAGCGGATGAACTGCCCCTTCCCGTCGTCCCAGAGGTGGGCTAAGGCCGCGTCGTGGACCTCCCGGGCGGCGGCCCTCCAGCGGGTCGGGTCCTTCCCGAGCTGCTCGGCGACCCGGGCGGCCCGTTCGAGGGCATGGGCCACCGCGGCGGTCGAATAGGTGTGGATGGCGTTCCGCTCCTCCCACAGGTCGAACGACGGGGCCGGGAGACCGGTCGAAGGGTCCCGGAACGAGGTGAGGAAGTTCGCGGCCCCCTTCACCATTGGCCAGAAGTCGAGGAGAACGTCCGGATCCGCCCCGCGCTTAAAGTGGTGCCAGGTCGCCGCGATCACCGTCGCGGTCTGGTCGATCTGGAGGAACGGCGGGGGGTGCCAGGTGCTCCCGATGGCCCCGTCCGGGAAGTGGCGGTGGAGGAACGATCCGTCGGCGCTCTGGCAGCTGCGGGCGAACTCCAGGAACCGCTGCGCGTGCTGGTAGAGGCCGGCCTCGTCCATCGCCTTGCTGACGTATCCGCCGTCCCGCCACCAGCAGTAGTTGTAGGTGTCCCCGCCCACCACCAGCGAGCGGGTGTCGGGGGAGGCGATGATGGAGCCGTTGGAGCCGCTGGCGTGGCGCATCACGAGGACGCTCTGCCGGTAGATCCACCGGCAGCGGTCCGAGAGGCCGGCGGGCACCGCGGGCAACCGGCGCGTGGCCCATGTGCGCCAGAACGCCTCGGCCTCGTTCCCGAACCGGGCCGATCCCCCGGCCCGAACGTACTCGTGCACCTGCCGGGTCGCCTCCCGGCTGCGGCCCATGGCGACGAAGATCCAGATCCGGACCGGTGTCCCCGGGGCGGCGGAGACGTTCCACTGCAGGACGCTGTCCGCGGCCCCGTGGGCGATCTGCCGCCCCGCCAGGACCCCGTCCTCCGCATCGACGTACGTGCCCTGGAGGCCCTTCAGCGTGTGCTCGCCGCAGACCGCCTGGTCGAACGGGGGGTCGCTGAAGAACTCGAAGTAGAAGCTCCGTTTGTAATGGACCAGGGCCGAGGCGGCGGGGTCCACGTACGCGGTCTCCTGGTACATCGACTCCGCGATGTTCATCGAGTGGTACTCGAAGAGGCGGAACTTCCGGGGCCGGTCCGACGAGATCTCCACGGTCCGGACGAGCAGGTCATGGTTGGGATGCACCCGGTCCCGCACCCGTAGCACCACCCCGTCCCCGGCCCAGGACCGCTCGGCGCCGTCCTCGCCGGGAGCCACCGGGGCCGGGGCCAACCATCCGCCGCCGCCGGTGAGCCAGAGGAAGCGTCGCGTCTCCTCATCGAACAGTCCCAGCCGCATCTCGCGCAGATGCTGGAACTGCCCCGGGTACGGGTAGAACAGGTCGTTCCACTCCCCGTCCTCGTTGGTGGTGAGGAGGACCCGCCCGTTGCCCGCCAGGTGGACGATCATCGATGGCGGGCGGCCCCGAGGCGCGTCGTGTTCACCTCAACCGGGCGAGGGCCCGCTGCCGGAGGTCAGTGAGGGCGTTCATGTAATTGGCGTACGCATCGAACGGGTTCGTGTACGCGCTGAAGTACTGATGGACGCCCTGGTCGGCACCGTGGCCGCCGACGTACATGTAGTAGAAATGGTCCGAGGTGAGGAGGCGCCGGAAGGCGGTCAGCAGCTCCGGGTCCCCGGCGCGTCGGACGAGCACCGCGACCTTCTTTGCCGCCTCGAACGCCGAGCGCTGGAGGTCGTTGCCGAGCCAGGCCCCCAGGTCCCTATGCTCGTCGGCCCAGCTGACGGTGGTGGGCGCGGCGATGCTGTCCCGGGGCGGCAGCTCGATGGCCTCCTCGACGGTGGCCCACCCGAGGTGAGGGTGACGCGCCACCGCATCCGGGAGCGCCCGGAGGAAGTCGAGGATGCCGGTGGACGCGTGGTGGTGCTCCCCGAACGTCTCGAAGTCCATGAACAGCCCGATCACGTCGCCCGGAGTGTTGGCCATCCACTGGGCGTACTTCTCGCTGGTCAGGGGGTACTCGCTCCACCCCTTCGAGGAGAACCGGAACCCCACGTCGTCGCTGAGAGGGTAGTGACGGAGCAGCAGCTGCACGGTGGGGGCGCTGGAGGCACAGTAGACCCGGGTCGGCGGCCGACCCCCGAGGATCCCTTCCCACCCTTCCGCGAGCATGCCCCGGAACCGCTCGGACTCGGCGAACCGTGCGAGGTCGTTGGAGAACGCCAGCTCGGTCATCCGCAGGACCTTCGGGTGGGCGCCGAACCGGTCCGCGAGCATCTGGCGATGCATCCGCACCTCCTCGGAGAGCTCCGGCGGAGGGAGGAGGAAGGCGAGGGAGTGGTAGTACGTCTCGGCGACCAGGGCGACCCGGCCGGTCCGGACCAGTTCACGGAGGGTGGCGAGGAGGTCGGGGGCCGCCCGGTCGGCCTGCTCGACGAACGTACCGGTGATCGACAGGCTGACCCGGAACTCCGATCGGCGCTCCAGGGCCTCGCGGAGAATCTGGAGGGTCGGGCGGTAGCACCGCTCGGCGATGCCGCGGAAGATCTCGAGGTTCCGGGTCTCGTCGAAGTACGGACGACCGCTGCCGAGGTCGAGGTACCGGAACCGGGCGAGCCGCCACGGCTGATGCATGTGGAGGTAGAGGACGATCTTCATCGGCCCCCCGGCCGTGGCCGGACGAGCTCCCCGTAGACCTGGAGGGTCTGGACCGCTCGTTCCGCCCAGCCTTCTCGGATCGCGTCCCACCGCCCCCGCTCGCCCATGGTCTTCCGGAGGACGGGATACTCGAGGAGCTCGACGATGCGGCTCGCGAACTCGTCCACGTCCCAGAAGTCCACGGCGAACACGCTCTCGGCCATCTCCGCGACGCCGCTGGTCTTGGAGACGATCGCGGGCACCCCGGCCGACATCGCCTCCAGGGCCGCGATGCCGAACGGTTCCACCACGGAGGGGAGCACGAACACCGAGGCGGACGCCAGCAGGATGTCCCGTTCCTCCTCGGTCACCTGTCCGAGGAAGAGCACGCGGTCCGCGATCCCGAGATGCGCGGCCAGCGTGAGGAGGCGTGGGTACTCCGGTCCCGACCCGGCGACCACGAAGACGCACCCGGGGGCGCTGGGCGCGGCCCGGGCGGCCGCCCTCAGGAAGGTGTCCACTCCCTTCATGGCCGCGAGGCGGCCGAGGTACAGCACGATGGCCTGGGACCCCGCCAGCGTCGCCAACCGGCCCGTCGGACGGACCGCGTTGTAGATCACCCGGACCTTCGAGGGATCGACGCCGTACCGCTCGACGAGCTGGTTCTTGAGGTGCTGGCTCACGGCGATGACCCGGTCCGCCGCCGCCA
>Ga0209060_10003185_pt1 | contig 14040 bp, 11 predicted proteins | sample Coa_R1_8_FD_187155 | JGI IMG/M metagenome (GOLD analysis project Ga0209060, IMG submission 187155) | Surface soil microbial communities from Centralia Pennsylvania, which are recovering from an underground coalmine fire - Coalmine... | ecosystem: Environmental > Terrestrial > Soil >...
TTCTGCGGGTCAAGACCGAAAATCTTGTATACCTCGTCAGACCAATAGATACCCAAATCGTCAGACCAACGGACGCCCAAATCCTTTGCCGCCCAGCTCCCCATATGTGCGAGGCGCTGCCCTTCGCTAAGGTAAAACTGGCTTCGACGCAGGGCTTCCTCCCCGCGCTTGCGATCGGTGATGTCCTGGGTCGTACCGAACATTTGGTAGGGCCGTCCCGATGGGTCCTTCTTCAGATCGCCCAGGCTGTGTACGATGCGCATTTCCCCGTTGGGACGAACGATCCGGTGTTCACAGTCGGCGCGCTCCCCAGAACGAATGGCTTCTTCCGCGGTCCGAAATACATACTCTCGATCTTCAGGGTGGATTATTTCGCGCACTATCGCTAGGTCAATGGGCCCTTTCTTTGGCGTCAGCCCCAAGATGCGGCAGTGTTCGTCCGACGAGATCAGGCGGTTCGTCTCAAGATCCCATACCCAGTAGCCGACATGGGTGACGCGTTGGGCTTCTTCAAGCCAGGTCTTGCTTTCTTGTAAGTCGCGAGACAGGAGTTGGCGCTCTTCCTCTGCGCGCTTACGCTCTGTGATGTCCTGGACCGTACCGAACATTTCATACGCTCGGCCCTCTGCATCCGTTTTCACGGTACCCAGACCCTGGACAGTGCGCACTTCGCCATCGGGCCGTACGACTCGATGTTCCGCCTCCGAGTGCACCCCGCTGCGAACGGACTCTTCTGCTGCCCGGAAAACATGTTCTCTGTCATCAGGGTGGATCATTTCGCTAACCATTGCCATGTCAATAGGCCCTTCCTGCGGAGTCAAGCTATAGATGCGATAAAGCTCGTCGGACCAGGTCACGCGATTCGCAATGAGGTCCCAATAATAGTGGCCCATGTGGGCGACGCGTTGCGCCTCTTCAAGCCTCGCTTTACTCTCTTGCAAGTTCCTAGACAGTGCCTGGCGTTCTTCCTCGGCGAGTTTGCGTTCCGTTATATCGGTAACCACGCCCATGTACTCGAGATTGCCAGAGCTATCTCTTCCGGCATGCGCAACCGCGTGGACGTACTTGATGACACCATCGGGCAATAAAATTCGGTGCTCGACGTCCAAGTCCATGCCGTTCTGTGCGGCACGATCCGACAACTGTCGTACACGGTCCAGGTCGTCCGGGTGAACTCTATCGAATACCAGGTCGAGGGTAGGATTCGTTTGTCGCGCGAGACCCAGAATTTCGTAGGTTTCGTCGGACCAAACGAGCTCACCGCTGCGGACCTTCCATCCGAAAGTTCCCGAATGACTTAGCCGCTGAGCCTCTGCCGGGTACTGCCATCGTCTTTGCAGCTCTGCCTGCGCTCGTTTCAACAGGTCGTTGGCCTTTTCCAATTCGTCAGCCCGCTCAGCGTCGTGTGCCTGCAATCCGCTCTGGGCTTCGGCACGAAGCTTCCGGTTTTGCCTCCAGATACTCAGCAGGCCAACCAGCAAACTCACAATCACAAGAGAAATCAGGATCGGCAGCATTGGGAACATAGGCTCCAGATTTGAAGATATTACTCTAGAGTGTAAGCAAAGGTGCGCACGATAAGCTGGGAGGTCGGGTCGTTAGGCCTGTGAGCCCAAACGACAAGTGCGCGAGCTCATGCCTTGCACCAAGGAGGCGGAGTGAAATGGCTAGCGACATCCGTGACATCCAGGTTGCGGGCAACGTGGCCTACGAGTGGGGGATACTTTGAGGCGGCACAGAAAAGCTCCAACCAGCAAGCACCCGAGAACCCTCCGTTCCAAGGTGCTTCGTGTCAGGAAGCGGCAACCCAAGGGTCTGGGAGGTTCACCCGCGTGATGTGGCTCCCCGACTGAACGGGTCGCTTACTTGCCGGGTCGGTTGTACGATTCGCGCCAACGGTCCATGCGCGTTCGACTCATGAACTTGTAGCGGTTCGTGTCCTAGAGGTTGCCAAAAAGTCAGGCTTTGGCGGACCGCACACCGATTCGAACCACCGACTGATATAGACCTCTGCATGCGCCTCGCCGCAAAAATGGCGCGCACCAACAGCATTTGCGGCCTCGGCGTTCCATTTGATTGCTGTGAGCTCGGCATTCCCGCATTGAATGACAAACCAATGAGTAGGATTCTTCGATTCCGTCCCGCAAATCTCGCAGCTATTATTCCCGGATGGATGTCATAGGTGCTTTATTTTAGAACCAGTTCAGAAAATGTATGAGCGAAGGGCTGTAGCGTTCACGATAAACGGAACGTCGACCTCGTTGGTAAGGCCAAGCGGCCGCCAAGATGAGTTCTCCCATGAGGCTCTCCCGAGACAAGCAGGAATCGAGAGAAACGCAAGTTACTCTCTCAACAGTTGGTGTACGAACGAGATCGCGATTGACCCTTCGCCGACCGACGACGCAACGCGTTTGACATTGCCTGCGCGAACATCCCCCGCGGCAAGAATACCGGGCAAGCTGGTTTCGAGCAGGTAGGGCCGGCGACTGAGAGGCCAGTTTGCGCCGGTCAGCTCTTCTGACGAAAGATCGGGACCTGTCTTTATGAAGCCCTTGTTGTCGAGCACGACGCAACCTTTGAGCCAAGCGGTATTGGGGTTCGCTCCTGTCATTACGAACACATGAGCGACGTTCTTCTCCTCGGTCTCTCCAGTTCGAGTATTCCGCAGCGCGACTCGTTCGAGATGATCAAAGCCTTCGAGGCCGACAAGTTCCGTGTGTACCAGTACGCTGATGTTAGGGGTTTGTTCAATGCGACGAATGAGGTATTTCGACATTGTGTCAATGAGGCCAGAGCCTCTGACGACTATGGACACATGCTTTGTACTCTCGGCCAAGAAAACAGCGGCCTGCCCCGCGGAATTTCCACCGCCGACCACAATGACGTCTTCACCGCTACATACCTGGGCCTCAACAAAAGTTGCACCGTAATAAATGCCGACGCCTTCAAAGCGCGACAAATTCTCAATCTGCAGCTTCCGATACTTAGCTCCGGTGGCGATGACGATGGCGCGCGCTGGAATCTTGGTACCATCCTCGAGTTCTATCTGATAAGGCTTGCGGTCGCAGGTAAGCCGAGTTCCCGTGGTGAGCAGCATCTGCGCTCCAAATTTCTGCGCCTGAGTGTATGCCCGACCAGCTAACTCGTTTCCGGAGATTCCGGTTGGAAATCCAAGATAGTTTTCAATTCTCGAACTGGAACCAGCCTGCCCTCCCGGCGAGTAGGTTTCCACCAGCAAAACGTCAAGGCCCTCCGAGGCGCCATACACGGCGGAGGCCAGCCCCGCCGGCCCCGCGCCCACGATCACCAAATCACGCACTTGTGTCTCATCTACCGCCTCGTTGAAGCCGAGACAGTTGGCGATCTCGCCGTTTGTGGGATTACGCAGTACCGTTTCGCCGCGGCAGATCACCACGGGCGTGTCAGCAATGGAGACATGAAAGTGATCGAGAAGGCTTTGAACATCGGCGTCGCGCTCCAAGTCTATATACGTGTATGGGTGGCCGTTCCGAGTCAAAAACTCTTTGATTCGAAGCGTGTCGGCGGAATGGCTTGAGCCCACGAGGGTTGCATCGCCAATGCCTTGCGCCTGCAACTCCACACGTCGAAGAATGAACGCGCGCATCAGGATCTCGCTAAGTTCTGCATCTGTCTGCACCAAGGTGAGTACGTCTTCGCGAGCAAGCTGGATAACTTCCCCATCTTGCCGTGCACGAATCCGCGCCAGAGCGCGACGGCCCGAAAGTGTATTGATCTCTCCAGTGAACTGACCAGCTCTGACGATCGTGATGAGCGTTTCGGTTGCGCATGTCGGCCGCACCGCTTCTAGTTCCCCTGAAATGACCACGAAAAATGGAATGGCTCGATCCCCTTGTTCGACCAAGACCTCGCCGGTGCGAACTGTGCGTCTCCGGCCGTGTGTAGCAAGACGGTCGATTTGCAGTGAGGTCAGTGTCGGGAAGATCTGGTCGGCACGTGAAAACGTTAACCGTAGTGGAGTGATCGGTTGCGCCATACTTACCTATTGTATTTCCTGGCTGCTCAGGATCGTGAGCAAATGTGAAATGCGACGCCGGCACTCGCGTTTTCTGCCATGGTCAGCGGCACGTTAAGGTAATGGTCTTGATTCCTCAGGCTCATACTCGAGAAAGAGCGCTCATGCCCGAACGCGAACGAATGTCAGTTTTTCGGAGAGAGAAGTCTATTTGCCGGCTGCTTTGTTGAGCGCTTGGCGGAGCGTCTCCAGCTCGAAGTCGCCGTCGTGGCGCTGGCCGTTGATAAAACATGTCGGAGTCCGTTCACTCCGCTGCGCACGCCACCAGAAAAGTCCCTCCGCACACGCTCGGCAAAGGCGCCCGATCCCAGTGCGTCCGTGAGCGCTTGCCTATCCAGCGTGAGGCGCTGCGCCAGTTCACCGAGCATGTGCTCGCTCAAAGAATTCTGATTTTCGAAGATGAGGTCGTGCATCTCCCAAAACTTGCCGTGTGTTGCGGCAAACTCAGCGGTTTCGGCAGCGGCCTCCGCATAGGGATGGAATTCTCGCAACGAGAAATTCCGAAACACGAACCGCAACTGTGTTCCGAACTTCTTCTGAAGCGCTTTGATGATCGGGTATGCGTGTCCACAGTGAGGACATTCGTAGTCGCCATATTCGACCAGTGTGACCGGAGCGTCGGTGGGACCCTGGGCATGATCGTCAGGACCGACCAGCACTTTCAGCTTTGCCATAACTGCCTCATTTCGGAAGGTTCTCCAGAGCTTCGAGAATCCCGTCGGCCCCAGGGTTGACTGCTATGGGAGAGCAAAAGCTCCAGCGGATGGTTCCATTCTTATCGATGACGAAAAGAGCGCGCTCGGCGATTCCTTGTCTGTCGCGGAAAACACCGTAAAGCTTCGCCACCGCGCCTTTGGGTTCGAAGTCAGCGAGCAGCGGAAAGTGGAGCTTGCGATCGGGTGAAAATGCGGCGTGGCACCAGACTCCGTCACGAAAATTCCCAGTAACTCGGCGTTAAATCGCTGAAATTCGGGCAGGACCTCGTTGTAGAGCGCCATCTGGTCCCCACACACCGGGCTCCAATCGGCTGGATAGAAAGCCAGGATGACAGGTCTGCCGCGCAGTCCCTTGAGAGCCAGCGTCTGGTCCGGTGTCGCATGCAAAGTGAAATCAGGCGCAGGTGTACCCGCCGGCAAAATATTCGACAGGGAGTCCCCTTTCTTGGGTTATGTTTCCGAACTATTGTTCATTACGGCGACCTGGTCAGCCAAATCAGTCTGGACATCGATCCCCGAAGTCAACGACTTGTGAACCGGACAAAGATTTGCGATCACCAGTAGTCTTTGCCGTTGCTCCGCCGACAGCTCGCCAATCAGCATGATTTGTCTCTCGATTCGGTCGAGCATTGCCGCTGGTTGTTCACAGTTAACGCAGTGCTGGGCGTAATTCTTCGAATGCGTCAAGACGACCTGAATCTCCTTGAGTGGCCACCCTTTGCGGTCAGCGTACATGCGAAGGGTCATGTTGGTACAAGATCCCAGCGCGGACAGCAGCAACTCATAAGGGTCCGGGCCCTCATCGTGGCCGCCAGATGCCTTCGGTTCATCCGCGATCAACTGGTGCCGACCGACCGAAATGACTTGGCGAAGGCCAGAGGGACCACCACTTACCGTCACCGCTCTCGACATGTGCTTGCCTCCAAGGTGATACCAGGGCCCGCGAATTCTCTACTGCTGTGAGCCCCACAGAGATCGGTTGAGCCCACTTGATGCGGAGGCTCGAAGGAATCTGGCTGCATCTTCCTACCGATGGATTCCAGAAATGTTATCGGTGATTCAAAAAAGCTTTCAGTGACTTGCTTCGTTGCGATCGGGAGTTACTCCTGAAGTTTGTCGTCAACGGTATTCCACGAGATCCGGCTCAATTCCCTACTCGCGGTGCCCCGCAACACAAGATGATCCGCTAAGCTGCCTCCAGCACCGACAAGATATTCCCTGCTGGATCCTTGAACCATGCGATCGTCGGACCATTCCCACGGGAAATTCCGCGCGCGTCCGTCTTCAAGTTGGGTTCGTTGTAGACTTCAAATCGCACGCCGCGCTGGCTCAGTTCATCAACAGTCTTTTCTACGCTGTCTACGGGAAAATTCAGGACCGTGAAAGTGGCGGGCTGGTGGTTGGGTTTAGAGTACATGAGAGCCTTGGTGCCGCCGGAAAGTGGCACAACCAGAGTACCTTCCGGCCCGCTGGAAACTTCGAGCCCCAGCGTTTTGCCGTAGAATTCCCTGGCCTTCTGAATATCGTTCACCGAAAAACTGCTGAACGCCTTACCTATGTTAAGCATGGACACACTCCTGGAGTTCTATTCTTCTGACTTCGATGCGTATTCGGCTCTCGCGGTTTTCGCATATGGGACCGGCCCAACGACCCGCCTTACTTTGCGACTACCACAAACTATCCTTCGTATAAGTGAGCGCATTTTTCACAAATGCCCCGGAATCAGAAGGCTCCCGTTAGAGTTCTCGTATACTATGCAGCACGTGGGTTCTAAGATGAACGGGTTTTATTGTGATTTCAGATTCGCGATACACTGACTCCGAAAAAAATCCTAATTTCTTACGAGTACCGCCACGCTAGCTCTAGGAATTCGCGAGATCCTATAAGCTGCGACAACGAAGGAGGAAGCGGATGACACCTTGGGAAATCAAAGCCAAAGAGTTTTCCAACTGCAATTGCTCATATGGGTGCCCGTGCCAGTTCAACGCTCTACCCACCCACGGTTTTTGTGAGGCCGCCGTCGCACTCGAAATTGAGGAAGGTCACTACGGTGCTGTAAAGCTCGATAGTCTTCGCATGGGCGGGATCTTTCAGTGGCCCGGCCCGGTACACGAAGGTCATGGCAAGTGTCAGCCCTTTGTGGACGAACGCGCCGATGGTGAGCAGCGCGAAGCGCTGCTTAAAATCATGTCGGGTCAGGATACGGAGCCGATGGCCACCGTGTTCGCCGTATTCTCCTCCACGCTAGAGAAGGTCTATGATCCGATCTTTGCCAAGATTGACTTCGACGTGGACGTGGAAGCTCGGAGGGGACGATACGCTGTTTCTGGGTTGATCGAGAGCGTGGGCGAGCCGATCAAGAATCCCGTAACCGGGGCGGAGACCAGGGCGCGGATCGACTTGCCGAACGGCTTCGAATATGAGATCGCCGAGATTGGAAGCGGTACGACCAAGACACAGGGAAAGGTCCAACTCGACTTGAAGGCGAGCTATGGTCAGTTCGCCAATCTTCACCTCAACAATAAGGGCGTGGTGCGGCATCGCCCGGTTTGAGATGGTCGGCCAGGAAACATCGCTGACCGAGCGTATGCTGCGGCGCGAGCGTTGGATCGTGCTCGGCGGTCTGGCAGCAATCAGCCTCCTTTCATGGACCTACATCTTAACCGGTGCCGGCACCGGAATGTCCGCAAGGAGCATGACCAAGGCCTGGTTGTTCCCGCATCGCATAGCTGGGACACCTTTCCATCCGGTCGGATGGACCTCAGAATATTGGATCATCATGCTGCTCATGTGGTGGGTGATGATGATTGCGATGATGACGCCCAGCGCTGCGCCCATGATCCTGCTCTATGCACGGGCGACGCGGTACGCTCAAGGCAAAGATCAACTTGGGAGAGGCGTTGTACCAGCGGCTGCCTTTGCTGGCGGTTATTTGCTGACGTGGTTCGGCTTCTCTTTTTTGGCGACCCTACTGCAAAGAGGGCTCGAAGCATCGGGCGGCATATCCGCGATGTGGATGGCGTCGACAAAGGCAGGTTTGTCCGCAGCCATTCTGATCCTCGCGGGAATCTACCAGCTGTCTAGCTGGAAGCATAGATGCCTAGCTCATTGCCGCAATCCTGCAGCATTTCTTTCGCAGCATAGGAGATCCGGCAGGCTGGGGGCTGTGCGCATGGGGATCGAGCATGGAGCCTTCTGCGTGGGCTGTTGTTGGGTGCTGATGGCACTGCTATTCGTTGGCGGCATCATGAATTTGCTTTGGATCGCGGTTCTCGCGACTGTTGTGCTCTTGGAGAAACTTGCCCCCCAAGGCCCGTGGTTTGCGCGCCTCACGGGTATCATTCTGCTTGCCTGGGGCGTGGCAACGCTCACTGCCTGAAGAGTCTTGGTCCGTTTCAAGCGGAGGTTGCTCACCAAGACGTGTCCACACTGATACCGGCCTGCTTCGCAGCTTTTCCGATCTGAACAGCTTCAGCCATACAATAATAAGGATAAACCCTGGAGCTGTGTCCAGAGTCAAGCAAGAATCCCCTGACGCTGTTATGCGTGCTCGGGACGGCTCGGCAAATTACTGCGTTGACAATTTGTCCTGAAAGAGAGTCCAAATTTCAGGGGCAATCTCGTAAGTCCGCGACCGGCGCGTCCTACGTTTTTAAACATGAATAGCGAGGTTTGTATCGATGAAATGGCGAATGGCGTTTATGGCAATACTGTTGACCGTTGGCCTATTTGGTGCGGTGTCTCTCGTTCCATCCGCGAGCACCTCTGATACCTGGCATGTAGCAGGAACTCCTTCGGTCATTTCACAAGAAGTCCAATTCGCCAACGCTGGTGCAAACCTAGTCGGGACAGTCTACCTTCCAAAGACCGGGGATCACCTGCCGGCGGTCGTGGTCTTACACTCCGCAGGAGCAGCGACCCGAGAATCAGCCCTTTACCACCACCTGCTGGAGGGATTGCCTGCGCTTGGTTTTGCAGTGCTGATCTACGATCGTCGAGGGAGTGGGCAATCTTCCGGGAGTCTTCAGAGCACTGACTATGAGACGCTCGCGGACGACGCTGTCGCTGGACAGCACGCGTTGGCTAAGATTTCTCGCATTGATCCGGCCAAGATCGGTTTTTGGGGCCTGAGCCAGGGTGGTTGGCTCGCAGTGCTCGCGGCGGGGCGCAGTCGGGATGCGGCCTTTGCGATTTCCGTATCCGCGCCGCTGGTCACCGCAGACGAGCAGATGCGATTCGCCACGAGCAACCTGCTCAAGCTTCGTGGCTATTCGCAAGATGATGTTCGGGAAATGCTTGAGACACGCAGAGCTTGGATCGATTATCTACGGGGTACAACCCCGCGTACGGAAGCAGCGGCAGCTCTGACCAAGGCACAATCCAAGCCCTGGTTTGATCTTACTTACATGCCCAACGCTTCTAACCTCACGAATGATCCGGCCCTCCGTAGGAAGATGGACGATGACCCGGTGGCGGCCGTTCTAAAAGCTAAGGTGCCGCTGTTCTTTCTCTACGGAGGTTCCGATCCATGGGTTCCCGTGTCCCAATCCTTGGAGCGTCTAAAATCCCTGAGCGGTCAGCGATCAAACATCGAGAGCGCGGTCATTGCCGACGCAAACCACGAGTTGATGTTTGCGGCGAAAGAGACGATGCAAGTGGACGCCAATACAAATCGCAACGATGCTCCGCAATCCACCGCCTACTTTATCCTCTTGGGATCATGGCTCACCCGGCATGTAGCGAACCAGTAGAGGGCGTCTTCCGGATCAGCCAATCCGCTGTTTGCGTAACCCAAGAGACAGCCCCAAGTCGTTCGAGCAAAAAGCTTGGCGCCATTGTCCTGTCTTGACGCATCTCAAAATACGGAAGACCTCAAGAAGCCGACTCACCGGTCAAAGATTGAGGATCCTCGCCGCTCAAATGCCACAGGGACTTGGTCGCGGCCTGATTTTCATGGTTGAGTTTTGGAAAGAATCGGTTCCCGCCTGAGATTGATGTTTTTCACCAGCCAGTCGTAACGGTCCTCGAGAGCTTTTGGATCGTTCAGGTCATGACCCGTGTCGTAGTACAGCACTTTCTTGGGCTCGCTCGCGGCAGCGACATAATGCTGCATTGAAGTCTTGTCGAAGTACTGCTCGTAGTTCGCGAACTGCAGGAGAAGAGGAATTGGCGCCGCCTGCCCGACGAAGCGAATGGCGTCGATGTCGCTCGTGACCTGTGAGTATTTTTCCAGCTGTCCGGCAGGCTGGCTCTTACGGAACTCAATCATGCCGGGCTCGTCCACACGCACCAGAATGTCGGCGATCTCGGCGACACCAGCCATAAGTACAGATGTCTTCATGCGCTTGTCAACCGCAGAGAGAATCGATCCCCACTGCGCGCCGTAGCTGTGGCCAATATAGGCCAAGCGCTTCGCGTCCACGTCGGGTCTCGCCAGCAATAGATCAATGCCACGGCGAAGATCCACCACCGCCTGAATTTCGATGTCGCGGTCTAACTCCGGCTTGTCAAAATGGTCAGGTGTTTTGTGCCAAGGCTGTGGACGATCCCACGGGTAGTCAGGGATGAGAGAAACCGCGCCGGCTTTCGCGTAGATCTTAGCTTCGGGAATGAATTCTGCCCGAGTGCCGTTGCCCCAATGGCCGAACAGCACAGCCGCGAATGGCCCTTTTCCCTTCGGTACGACGAGGTACGCCGCTACGGGACCGCCCTTGGGACTGGTGTAAGTAATATCGTGGAGCGTGCCGTCGCTGAATTCCTCGATCACTTTGTCATGGATGTTGAGCGGTTGTTTCGCGTCGTAGTCGAAGATGTGGGCGACAGACGGGAAATCGACTGCGGGCTTGACTTCGGTCTGTCCGTCGGCCAGCGCACCGCTCAACAACAAGGTAAGAACGCAACCGAAGCCACGCATGGCTACCTCCAGCATTACACCGGCTCGTTATCACTAGTTAGCTTTTCAGTCTAAATGAGAATGGGCCACGATGCTTTCCGCTCAAGAACACTTTGGCAGCGCCCAAGCCAGGATCAATCAGACGAAATATAATTGCCCCTCGCAACGGACACTATGAATAAGGACCAGGCGAAGGCATCCGAGTCAAAGCTGCTCGAGAAACGGCAGGAACTGGTGCAGTTCCGGCTCGGGGACCACTACGGACCTCAGTCAGGAATACGGCCGTGATGAAGGAGATCGAGCCAACGCGTCCCAGTCAAAGGAAATGGCTTGGTTGCAGACCTCTCGCGAGCAGGACCCTATCTCTGCCTGGACTTCGCGATGATCTCGCAGCAGGCGGAACCTCCCCACGTCTGATCCATGCTCATCTGGAGTCCACCGTGCCCGCAGCGATCAAGCGCAACGCAGTCATGCTCGGAAGAAAAAAATAGTCTCCGCCGCGTAACTCAACAAAGTTGGGCAGACCGCCGCACATGAAGGGGGGATTCCTCGGATCTTCAGTTCCCTGGATCGTGTATCTGTCCTGGGCTCCGTGGTTGCCCAACAGCAGGTCCTTATCATTGCCCAACCGGGCATCATTTCCATATTCCACCCACTGTTGCTGTACAAACTCAAACTGCCGGAACAGACTGGCGTTCAGTGCCATAAAAATGATTCCGTGTTCGCCATCGTCCTGAACCGACTGGCCCTCCGGCACGTACGGGCCGTACGGTAGCCCGCGCCGCGTGATCCGGCGACGATTGACCAGGCGGCCGTTGAAGCCGAACGCGTCTCGCGGATTCGTGCGTCGTACGTGCGCCCCTATAGGGCAGCGTGCGCCATCCAGATCGTTAGCGAAGGTGAAGTTTACGTTCCTTTGCTTGTCTTTCACGATCTCCTGATTTGGCGAATCAGGAGAGATCTCGACCGGCGTCCCATCACGCCAGCGGCCGATAAACTTGGATGCGAGTTTCTCTTTTCCTCCAGCGTAGAGCTTTCCTTTGTCTTCTAGAAATCGGCGGAAGGTGGAAACGTTCTGGTGCAGCTTGCGATAAACCATGAATGTTCCGTTGTTGGCGAGGAGGTGGGGAATCGGCGCAACTGGCAGTTCACCCGCTTCGTCCGCATATCCCAGCAGAAGTTCACCCGTGGCAAGGGGAACCCAGGTACCATCGGCCGTCAGTTTGCCTTGACCAGGCTGTGTATCACGTTCGACGCCGAGGAAATCGGGATTGCCAAAGCCATCGGTGTATCCGAAGTGCTCTTTCGAAGTCCAGTGGCCATCAATACACAATGCTCCGGCGTCCTGCGAACCGATCACTGTGGCGCCGCCGGTCTGCGACATTAGCTCCTGCAGGTCGGTACACCGGGCATCCAACGTCTCTTTGGTCTTGGAGTTCACCGCGAGCCAGAGGTCGACCCGGCCCTCGCGCCAAACCCGGTCCCAATGGTCGGGGCCGTTCTTTCCTGTGTCATTCAGGATTGCGGAACGGGCCTTCATGCCTTGAAGAAACTCCACTGGAAAGCTTAGCAATGAGGCATCCGGCAGGTTCAGATTCACCAATCCCCGATGCGTGAAAGCTATGTTCAGCGTCCAGTCAGGCTTGCCCGCGTCCCATCGTTCGCCGGTAGTGATCTGGTTCAGGAGTCGTCCGATGAAATGCTGCCCGCGGACGGGATCAGCAATCTCCAGAAACATATAGCGCGCAAACTGAAGGGCATATCCTCGCAGTACGAATCCTTGAATGTCGGTCGCGTCTAATTTACTCATTGGGTGTTGGCACCTCGCCGTTGCTGTAACTCCTTGTCGCCCACCGCATTTTCGTCGCGATGCGAGGCGGTCCACCCTTTCCAGGCCGACCAGGAACCGGCGGCGGCGTATTGTGCAGTTTCTGCACGAAGTCCGCAAAGGACTTTTGCAATTCAGTCGTAGTTCGACCCTGGTTTCTTTCAATAAATTCCGCTACTGCCGCCTGAGCTTGCAACGCCCGTAATGTCTGCTCGACTGTCTTGTTGTTGACATCAGCAAAGTAGAACGTTGTTGGAACCTGACACTTCTTCATGTAGGCAACAAAAGCACTCACTTCACTCACGCCCGGATAGCCCCAGCAGTGCTGCCACACTGCATCCACTTCGGCGGGAATTTCTCTCGCCATCCGCGCCAAGTATGTCTCTAGATCACCATCAAAATTCGTTTCGAAGACCAGATACTGGGATTTCAGATGCTCCTCGCAGGAAGGCATGCCCACGTACACCACGTCGTCCATTACCACCAAGCGAGCCATGTGAGTGCTTGATACCTTGGCGAACGGGCTGGATTCACCGCGAGGCAGACCTGCCAACTTTATGCGGATCGCGCAATTGTGCGAAGTCTCCGCCTTTGTATCTTGCAGGATGGGTGAAAGAATTGTCAGCCCATATACGTTGCCGCTCTGATTCGCCATGCGTTCTGTCTCCGCTCTCTGTTATGTGCCGACCGGGGCCCTGCCGGTCTCTCCAAGATCACACTGCACCGTAACCAGAAACCTCAGATACGCGGACGCGAACTCCTCAGGCGACATACCTACGCTCTGTTTTTCAAGAGCCTCAAGAGCCGCCTGGACCCGATGCGCCGCCTTCACGTCGTTAGTGGTCGCGTATGGATAAGCGGTGTAGTAGTAATCTGTATCGAACTGGCAGCGTGCGATGTATTGCTTGAACGGCGTTACCGGAACCGAACCGGGGAACTTTTCACTCCAGCGCCAGATGAAATTCAACCCGCGGCTCAAGACGGCCGAGAAGGCGTCAATATACTGGTTCCACGTGCCGTTGAAATTACTGAAGAAGAGCAGGTAATCATATTTGAGCTCTTCCACAGGTTGTTCTTGTGCAGGATGGGGAAAAGCGTTGCGTTTGACGATGACCCAGCGGGCGAAATGAATGAACGATAACTGCACCAGATCTCTCTGTAATGGTTTGATCGCGCCCAGGACGAGAAAAAAGAGTCGTACTATCCAAGTCTTCCACCATTTCATGGGCGTTATCGCATTCATCGCGTATGTTTTATGGTTGATATTGGTCATAGAGGCTTCGGTTTTCGGCCTTGCGGTGCGCAATTATCATTCTGCCGGAGAGGAAATTCAAGAACAATGAAAGCGATTCCCAGCGATACATGTGAGTAGTGTCGTTCTCACTTCGCGAACGTGAATCGCTATTTCTCAACGGTGACCTCAAATCATTGGACATTTTTAATATGGTGTAAGCGTTGGTTTGGTAGTGTTGGTAGCAAGTTAAAATGTCCGGTTTTTGTAGCAAGTGAAATGTCCGGTTTCAAAGTTGTGCCCTCGCCGGTTGGGTTG
>Ga0209060_10003186_pt1 | contig 14033 bp, 10 predicted proteins | sample Coa_R1_8_FD_187155 | JGI IMG/M metagenome (GOLD analysis project Ga0209060, IMG submission 187155) | Surface soil microbial communities from Centralia Pennsylvania, which are recovering from an underground coalmine fire - Coalmine... | ecosystem: Environmental > Terrestrial > Soil >...
GTACCAATTCGGTGGTTGTTGTGGCCTCCCGCGAGACCCAGGAGCAGATCACCCGCAATATCATCAACCGCCTGGACGATGACGATACCAAAACGATCGATACCCAGATCCGCAAAATCAACTATGCCGACGCCCAGACGATTGCCAACCAGGTCAATACGGTCCTGTCCAATGAGCATGGAACCTCGGCGAACAGCTCGGGCGGACGTCCTAACTTCGGAGGGTTCTTCGATCCGTTCGGCTTCGGCGGCGGCAACAACAACAATAACCAGCAGACCGTCAACAGCACCGACCCCTTCGGCAAAGTGACTGCGGACCCGCGCACCAACTCGGTCCTGATCACCGGCTCCGAAGAGCGCATGGTCAAGATCAACGCGCTGATCGACGAACTGGATGTCTCCGTACCGGTAGAGAGCACTACCTTCGTCTTCCCGCTCAAGTATGCGCAGGCCGCCGATGTCTCTTACGCGCTCTCCCAGGCCTTCGGAACGGGACAGAACAACAACAACTTCAACCCGTTCTTCTTCTTCGGCGGCAACAGCAATCAGCGCACCCAGTCGCAGAGCAACGGCATCAACAACTTCCAGCCGATCCAGCGCCATCAGACCAGCACCAGTGGGCGCTCGATCATGCCTCCCGGCCCTCCCAATGCGCCGGATGGGCAGGGCGGTAACGATCCTGGTAACGGTCAGGCGGGCCAGCAGATCCCCGGTGTGATGACAACCCGAGGCTTTATCCCCGGCGAGAACATGAACGTCCCCGGAGTAACCGGCTTCATGACCGCCAACGGCTTCGTCCCGAGCGGGGTTGCAAATGCCTCGAACAACAACGATTCGAACAATCCGGATGCGCGCACCCGCCAGTTCGGTTTCGGTTTCGGCCAGCGCCAGCAGGGACTGGGCAATACCAATGGAGCCAGGTATGGACGCGGCAGCCAGGGCAATCAGGTCAACCTGCTCCAACTGCAGAATAACGTGTACGCCGTACCTTCGCCCAACGGCGATTCGCTGATCGTAACGACGACCCCGGATAACTACGAGGCCATCAAGGGCATTATCGAGGCGCTGGATGTGATCCCCTCCCAGGTAATGCTCGATGTGGTCGTCGCCGAAGTATCGCTCACCTCCGACGATAAGTTCGGCTTCAACCTCAATGGCGCCCTCAACCATATCCTGGGCCAGAGTACCAATGTCACCGGGAACCTGGTGCAGCAGCCATCGAACGCCTTCGGTCCGACGACGACGATTGATCCGAATTTATCGGGACAACAGGTGCTCCTGAGCGGCACCAACTATACGGCGCTCCTTCAGGCGCTGCAGTCGAACGATAAGGTCCGGGTGCTGGCGACGCCGCGCGTCTTTACCTCCAACAACCAGCAGGCCCTGATCGACATCGCTACCCAGGTTCCCTATGTGGATGGGCAGACCATCAATACCGCCGCAGTGTCGGCGGTGGCGACGACACAGGTGCTGTTCAAAAACATCGGTTTCTACCTGCTGGTGACGCCGCGCATCTCACGGCAGGGCCAGGTGACGGTGGACGTCGTTCAGGACGCCAGCGACCTGCTCACCTATGTTACGCTTGGCAGCGGGACGAATGCCATCCTCGCCCCAGAATTCAATGATCGCTACACGGATACATCGGTCACGGTCCAGGATAATGAGACGGTGGTACTGGGCGGCCTCATTCGAGACCGGACGGAGTTGAATACGTCCAAGCTGCCACTGTTGGGAGACCTCCCGTTGGTGGGACAGTTCTTCCGTGCCCGTGAAAAGACCCGGAACAAGGTGGAGCTGATGATCTTCATCACCCCGCACGTGATCACCTCGGTCGAGGGCGCACGGGAGATGACCAAGCAGCAGACCAGCAAAATCTCCCAGCAGTTCCCTGAATTGGGCAAGGAGCCCAATTTCCCACTGCCGGATCCCGTCGACCAGAAGAAGGGAACCAATACCAAGTCTGCGCCCAAGAAGCAGAACCCTAACCCGAACGGCGCGACGCCAAATAACGGAGGAACGACCAATCCCGATAACGGAGGGAATGTGATCTCCACTCCCGGCGGCGTACCCCCGACCCATCCCTAGTTCCCACCCCCAACCCCTCCCCCATTCTGGGAGAGGGGGGGCTGCTGGGCGTAGGGCAGGTGAAGTGCATAGGTATGAGAATTCGTTTCAAGCCCTGGCGGTTCCGTCAGGGCTTTGTTGTTGAGCGGTTTGCTTACAAAGAGGAAAAATCGGTCTGTACGGTGAATTGTTATCCAGCCTAAAGGTCAAAATGTGACATAATGTCTGTCTGCTCAACCTTTCGCCCCTCAGTCCCCCCTCTCCCAGAATGGGGGAGGGGTTGGGGGTGGGGACCAAGAGCTCTCTGACGAGCGCGAGATCCGCGTTAGAATAGCGGATTAAACCGTCGAGCCAAGAAGAGGATGAGGGGCTTGTCACAGGAGTGAGAGCACATGCGGGTGATGATCTGGTGTGATATGGAGGGCGTTGCGGGTATCTCCGTATGGGAGCAGGTGAACGGCGGCGCACCCCTCTATGAGGAGGGGCGGCGGCTCTATACTGCGGAAGTGAACGCGGCGGTACGGGGCTGCAAACGGGCAGGCGCGACCGAGATCGTGGTGGTGGATGGGCATGGTGCGGGCGGTCCCTGGAATTTCAAAAGCCTGATCCCGGATCAACTGGAGAGCGGGGCGTCTTATGTGCTGGGATACTCCTGGGCGCGTTACGTCGCCCCGCTGGAAGCGGGATGCGATGCCGCGCTTTTTGTGGGCGCGCATGCGATGGCCGGCACGCCGGACGGCAACCTCTGCCATACGGTCTCCAGCCAGGCCTGGTACAATGCCCGCATCAACGATACGCTCGTGGGGGAGTCGGGGATCCTGGCGGCGATCTGTGGCGACTTCGGTTGCCCCTGCGTCTTCGTCTCCGGCGATGCCGCAACCTGCCGGGAGGTGCGGGCGCTGGTGGGCGAACAGGTGGTCGAGGCGCAGGTGAAGGAGGCATTGGGCCGCTACAGCGCGCGCCATCTGCCCGCAACCGATGCCTGCGCGCTCATCGAAGGGCGGGTCTATGCCGCTCTCGCCAGCCGGAACTGGCCGAAACCCCTCACGTTTCCTCCCCCGGTGACGTTTTCCGTGGAGCTTGCTACTCCGGACCGATCGGTAGACATGATGGGTAAGCCGGGGGTCGAGGTGGTGAACCCGCGCCTGGTGGTCTCACGGGCGGAGACGTTCTGGAAGGCGTGGGATCAGTTCTGGTATCGGTGACGTGTTAGGGAGGAGAGAGGGAGCGAAGGATGGAAGCGAAGGAACGGATCGTATGCGCACTGGATGTGGCCGATACGGATAGGGCCGTCGAACTGGTGGCGCAGTTGCGCCATGAAGTGGGTGTCTTTAAGGTGGGGCTGGAGCTGGTGAACGCGGCGGGGACTGGCATCTTTGCCCAGCTTCGCCAGGCGGGAGCGGAGCGCTTCTTCTACGACGCCAAGCTCCACGATATTCCGAACACTGTGGCGGGCGCGATACGGCAGATCGGACGGCTCGGCGTCTGGTGCGTGACGCTCCATGCGGCGGGCGGCAGCGCCATGCTGAAAGCTGCCGTCAAGGCGGCCCATGAGGCAGCGGAAGAGACAGGCATTCCGCGCCCTCGATTGCTGGGGGTGACGCTGCTCACCAGCCTGAGCGCAACGGAACTGCGGAACGAATTGTTCGTCACGGCGTCGGTATCCGAGTATGTGGCGCACCTGGCGCGGCTGGCCTTCGAGGCGGGTTGCGACGGAGTGATCGCCTCGCCGCAGGAGATCGAGACGGTACGCGACGCCATTCCCGATCCGGATTTCCTTATCCTCACTCCCGGCGTGCGTCCCACCGGTTCGGACGTAGGCGACCAGGCCCGTGTGATGACCCCGGACGAAGCCATCCAACGCGGGGCGGACTATCTGGTAATCGGGCGTCCCATTGTCGCCGCTGCCGACCCGGTAGGTGCGGCGCGCTCCCTGGCAGAGCGGATGGAGATCGGTCTGCGCCACAGACACCCCTTGCAAGTACAAGTTTCCGACCCAAAATTAGCCTTGAGTGAGAACAACGCGTCATGATGCAGACAATGAAGTGTCTTTTGCTGTGTGTGCTCTGTCTTGCCGCCCTGCAACGCTCCCTGGCCGCGCAGGAGGCTCCAAAGATTATCGAAGGCCCCGGTTCTACCCTCTCACAAGCCCCACGCCCTGCAGTCGGCCATGCCCGCAAGCTGCCGTATGGCCTGGAACTGATGGCGCATTTCGAACTGCTTCCGCTCCTGCGCGATACGAAGTGCGTTCAAGATTCCAGCTACGACCGCAGCGGCGGGAACGGCGATGCCGGCCACTTCTTCCGGAAGGAGGGCAATAAAGCCGTCCTCTCCGATATTCGCGGACCGGGCTGCATCTACCGCTTCTGGTCGGCGAACGCAGCGGGGCATCTCAAGATGTTCTTCGACGGCGAGGAGAAACCGCGCATCGACTGCCCGATGCAGGACCTCTTTCTGGGCAAGGTCAAGCCCTTCGTCGCCCCGCTGGTAGGCCATAAGAGCGGCGGCTGGTTCTGCTTCTTTCCCATCCCCTTCGAGAAGAGCTGCCGCATCGAGGTTACCGATCCGGGCAGTATGTACTACCACGTCCAGTACCAGCTCTTCCCGGATAAGACCCCGGTCACGACCTTCACAACGGAGCTGAGCAAGGCGGATCAGGCGGCGCTGGCAATCGTAAAGCAGCAGTGGGAGCACCTGGGGAGCGACCCGAAAGAGGTGCTGTTTCCAATCGATCGGTTCCCGGACACGGAATATGCCTGGAGCACGGAGCTCCAGCCGGGCGAGACCAAACAGAGCGACCCGCTGAAGTTTACCGGAGAGATCCAGGCCATCACCCTGAACCTCCCGACGGCGGACCGCTACTCGCTCCGGCAGGTCGTCCTGCGCGCGTATTGGGATGGCGCCAAAGACCCGGCCATCGAGGCTCCCATCGGCGACTTCTTTGGCGCGGGGTTCGGCGACCAGCGCTTCCAGGCGCTGCCGCTTGCTATGAGCGATTCCAACTACGCTTGCTATTTCCCCATGCCGATCCATAAGTCGGCGCGGTTCGAACTTTTCAATGCGGGCAAGACCCGCATTCCTCTGGTGAGCCTGAATATCTGTTACCGGAAGATACATGTTCCGAAAGACGCCCTCTACTTCCACGCGCAGTGGCACCGGCAGACGACCGTGAGCGGGGAGTACTTTCATATCCTCCAGACCACCGGGCGCGGGCACTATGTCGGCGAGCATACCGATATGCAGGGCGACCGGGGCATCGGGTTTCTGGAGGGTGACGAAAAGATCTATGTAGACGGGGAGAAGTTTCCCTCCATCTACGGCACCGGCACGGAGGACTTCTATACCGGCGGCTGGTACTTCGATGAGGGACCGTTCTATATGGCCTATCACGGCTGCACGCTGAAGAACGACGGCATGTCTCGCATCTCCGCCTATCGCTACCAGATCCAGGACTGCGTCCCATTCCAGCACGATCTGAAGGTAGACATCGAGCATGGCGGGATGAACGACTATCCCGGAGCGGACTACTCCTGCGTCGCCTACTGGTATCAGGATTCGACGTCGCACGGCTGGTCGCGCATCGATGTCGCCCAATTGACCCCGGCCCACCTCCACGTCGCCGACGCGCTGGAGGCGGAGACGCTCCTCTGGATGGGCGGCAAGACCGAGACGCTGGAGGAGAGCGCTCTCCCGGTCGAGGTGAGCGGGGGCAAGGTCGTCGCGGTTTCCGGCGCAGACGCCGCCTTTAAGGTTCAGGTGAAGCAGCCGGATATCTACCGTGTGGTGCTGTCGCGGTTGGTACGGCCCGATTCGGCGCTGCCGGAGCGCGTCACCCTCAACGGCAAGGAGATCGGCCTGTTCGTCTCCTCCGAGGACTCCAATCCTTCGCAGCCGGAGCGCCTGGATGCGTCTCAACTGATCGCGCTGCAGCCGGGCGACAACACCTTCGGCCTGCAGATGGCCGCCAATAAGCGGCTCTACCTGGACTACGTGAAGCTCGAACCGAGCCATAAGGAGCGCGGGGTGATCGAGGCCGAGGGACTGCGGGACCGGGCGGAGACAACAGGAGAGGGCAAGGTCTCCCTCGCTCCGATGAACGCAGCCTACAGCGGCTATAGCGCCCTGCGCTGGGAGCCGAAGAGCATGGAGGCGACGCTGAAGCTGCCCGTGTCGGTGAATTCGGATGGCGACTACACGCTGGAAGTCCTGGTCGGACGCCAGGCCAATAGCCCGCAGTTGGCAGCCCGCGTGGATGAGGGCGAGGTCCAGACGGTGGTAGACACCGCGACGCCCGACGCCCGACGCAATCACGTGGAGACGCGGACCATTCGACTGGGCGACGGCCTGCATCTCACCTCCGGGGCGCATACCCTGACCCTGATCTATAAGGGCGTCACCGCCTCGAATGCCGAGGCGAGCCTGACGCTGGACGCCATTCGCCTGCAGCGCAGGCGCTATGCCCACAGCGTGGAGGCGGAGAGCCTGAAAATCCTCGGCTCGAAGGATGGCGATGCGACCCACCAGGAGATGCGGGGCTTCGGCCCGGAGTGGAGCGGGGATTCGCAGTTCTGGTTCCGAGGGGAGAAGGTCGGGGCGGAGGCGACGCTGGAGCTGCCGGTCCAGGACACGGGCCGCTATACGCTGGTGGTCTACTTCACCACCGCGCGGGACTACGCCACGGTTCAGACGCTGGTGGACGATCAGCCCGTGGGCGCGCCGACGGACTGTTATACCGAGAACGTGCGGGCCAAGGGGAGAGTGGCGTTGGGCACGATCGAGCTGACCGCCGGAATGCATCGCATCACCTTCCGGGCTGTCAGCAAGAACCCCGCCTCGTCCAACTATCTCATCGGGGTGGATGCCATCGGCCTGGAACCGGTGAAGTGAGCGCCGGGCAGACGCATGCGGAGCCGCACCTCGCGACGTTCCTGCTGCCGACGCGCGCCGAGACCGCGGCCTGGGGTGAGGCGCTGGGCGCACGCCTGCGGGCGGGCGATGTGGTCGCGCTGTTGGGGGACCTCGGAACCGGGAAGACGACGCTGACCCAGGCGGTGGCGCGTGGGTTAGGGGTCACGGAGCCAGTCTCCAGCCCAACCTTCACTCTGGTGCAGGAGTATCGTGGACGGGTTCCCCTGTTCCATTTCGATCCGTATCGCCTGGAGCGATCGGAGGATATGGTCGATCTGGGTTTCGAGGAGTATCTGGAGCGGGGTGGGGTCGTGGTGGTGGAGTGGGCGGACAAGCTCGGCGATTTGCTGCCCACGGACCGCCTGACGCTGGGATTGGAACTCCCTGCCGTCGGCTCCGCGCCCGATTTTGAGGCGGAGGATGCGCCGCGCCTCCTGACTGCGGTTCCGGGCAGCCTCCGCTGGGAGGGCCTCCTGGCGCAATTGCAGGCGCTGCCGGAGATCGCGGCGCTGCGAGCGCTTGCGGAGGTCCGGCGATGAACAGGGAGACGGAGGCGCCGGAGGTCCTGCTGGCGATGGAGACTTCCGGCGATGTCTGCAGCGTCGCTGTTTTCCGGGAGGGCCGGTTTGTGGCGGAGCACACGTTCCGGCATGGGATGCACCTCTCCGAGCGCTTGATGGGGCATGTGGATGCGGTGCTGCGCGATGGCGACGTTACGCTGGCGCATGTGACTGCGTTCGCCGTCGGGATCGGGCCGGGGTCCTTCACCGGCACGCGGATCGGGGTGATGACGATCAAGACGCTGGCCGCCGTTCTGGAGAAGCCGGTGGTCGGCATCGGCAGCCTGGACGCCCTGGCGGCGGAGTATCTGGGGCTTGCCGAGGTGTGCGTCGTGCCGATCCTGCCGTGCCGAGCCGGGGTGGTCTATACCTGCCCGTTGATGGTGTCGGAAGCGCGCCCCCATCCGATTTCGGAGCCGGCGGCGCTGTCTCTCGCCGAGCTTGCTGCGCTCCTGGTAGAGAGGGAGCCGCAATCCGTGCTGTTTTGCGGCGAGGCGGTGGGCCGGTATGCTGCGGGCTTGCAGGAACTGCTCTCCGACGCCCCGTTCCCCGTTTCCTTCGGTCAGGTACGGTTTCCGCGCGCGTCCCTGGTGGCCCAATTAGCGCACGATCGCCTGCAGATCAACCCGGCGGGCGAGGATGTGCTGTCGCTGGTCCCGCTCTATATCTCTCCGCCGCCGATCTCGGCGCCGAAACAGGAAATCCCGCAGCCAATAGAGAATGAAACGGTGTCGCCGTCCGCATAGCAAGAGGGACGTGGACACCGGGAGGAAGACCATGCAATTTGCCGCTGCCGTCACGCGAGCGGAAGACGTAGACGAGGCCGTTCAGCATCTTGTTCTCTCGCTGCGCCGTCAGTTAACGGGAGAGATAGACCTGCTGGCGGTCTTTTTGAGCGCCCACCATCGGGATCACGCGGGACGCCTGTCGGAGCGGCTGCGCCAGGAACTCTTTCCGCGTGTGCTGATCGGCTGCAGTTGTGAAGGGGTGATCGGCGGAGAGCGGGAGATCGAGCGCGAGCCGGGCATCAGTGTCCTGGCGGGGCGGTTGCCGGGCGTGACGCTGTCGCCGTTCGCTTTCGGCATCGAGGATTGGGAGACGGTTCTGGCGGCGAACGCACGTGAGGAGCTAGGACGGCGGGTGGGGGCGACGGGCGCGAGCCGTTCGGAGACCCGCGCCTACCTGGTTATGGGCGACCCCTTCACCACGCAGATCGTGGAGTTCATGGAGGCGCTGGAGCGCTGGACGCCTGCGGTCCCGATCGTGGGCGGCATGGCGAGCAGCGGGGAGAGGCCGGGCCAGAATGTGCTGCTGCTCGATGAGGATGTGCTGGATGAGGGGTTGGTCGGGGTGAGGCTGGCGGGGCCGGTGCGGGTGGATACGGTGGTGAGCCAGGGCTGTCGCCCCATCGGGGAGCCGATGCTGGTTACGAAGGCCGAGCAGAACATGATCGGGACGCTCGGCGGGCAGAATGCGCTGGAGGCGGCGCGGGCGATCCTGGATCGGCTTCCGCCGGAAGAGCAGGCGCGCATCGGCAATGACGGGCTGTTTCTGGGGATCGTCATCAACGAGTACCAGCCGACCTTCGGGTGCGGCGACTTTTTGATCCGCAGCGTGCTGGGCGCGGATAAAAACACGGGCGCCGTGGCCGTCGGCGATCATATCCGGGCAGGGCAGACGGTGCAGTTCCATGTGCGCGATAAGGTGACGGCGGATGAGGATCTCCGTCTGCTGATGGCGCACGCCGCGCAGGATGAGACGGCTCCGGCGGGCGGCCTGCTGTTCAGTTGTAACGGGCGCGGCATTCGCCTTTTCGACCTCCCCAACCACGACGTGCGCGGGGTGCTGGAGGCTATGCCGGAGACGCCGTTGGCAGGGTTTTTCGCGGCGGGTGAGATTGGCCCTATCGGCGGCAGGAACTTCATCCATGGGCATACGGCGAGTATTGCGCTCTTTCGGCCCGACCTCAGTTCTTGACAAAACGGCCCTCGCCATGCTATCCTACTGATACGTTTTGCGCCGTAGCTTCCCCGCTATGGCAGAGGCGTGTGGCGATTGTAGCTCAGTCGGTTAGAGTGCCAGGTTGTGGCCCTGGAGGTCGCGCGTTCAAGTCGCGTCAGTCGCCCTTTTCCCCTTTCTTGCCCCGGTTAGAGTGCATGTTGTGACCCACGTCCCCCTACGTTACAGCACAGTGAACGAAGGGACTGGACTATGACACTACAAACCGCCATCGCCGAGTATGTTGACCATGTTCGGCACGAACGACGCCTCGCCAAGACGACCACGAAGCAGTATGTTTCCTGGTTCCACACCTTCCTCGAATGGCTGGATGCCAACGGCTACGGCTCCGATCCTGAACTTGACGCCTTCAATACGCTCGTCTTGCGCCGGTATCAGATGTACAAGGCGAAGGGGGGCGCTCGACCCCGCACGATCTTGAGCGCCTTTCATCCTCTTCGTGGTCTCGGTCAATATCTGGTTACACAGGGACGCCTGACCGAAAACCCCTGTAAGGCGCTGACGATGCCCAAAAAAGACGCCAGTATCAGGCACACTCTCACGGATTCCCATGTTACCGCTCTCTTCGACGCCTGCCAGCGCCAGCGCACCCCTCGTCTGATTGCCCTGACACGCGCCCTGATGAGCATTCTCGCTTATGGGGGGCTGCGCCGGGAGGAAGCCTGCTGCCTGCGCCTGGATGACGTCACGTTCGAGAAGGACGCGAAGGGCCGCGAACAGACCGGAATTCTGGTACGTTCGGGGAAGGGCGGGAAGTCCCGCCGGATCTTCGTATGCTCTGAAGCGGGAAACGCTTTGCGTGAGTGGTTAGCGGTGCGGGAGAAGGACTGCATAGGGGATTGGCTTCTGATGCAAGATCGGGCGCGACGTGTCCACTTCAAAGGGATTGCAAGCCTTATGGCAACTCTGGCGGCAACGGCTGGCATGGCAGACAATCCCGCTGCAAAGCCGCATAGTCTCCGGCATTGGTGTTTGACCAATCTGGTGAAGAACGGCGCAGGGCTTCGCGACGTTATGCAGTTTAGTGGGCATTCCGATTTAGCCACCCTGCAACGCTATCTGCACAGTGGGGAGGAGGAGTTGAAGACCATCGCCGAACTGACAGCCCTGCGGACACCTTCACAACCGCAGACACCGCAGAAGCAGGAGGATGACCACAAGATCCTCCGGCTCTCTATTCGCGATAGAGATGCCGGTCGGCGCTTGCGCCGTGCCGCTCGCTAATGGGGTAAAATAATAGCCATCGGTCAGTTACAGACCGATGGCTATTTTTGCGCCGGGTAAGGGCGACTACGAGACTGGACACTCTCATTATACCCCTTTACCCCGGCGCGTGTCTACGGGAGTACGCGCCAATGTCTTTAGATCCTAAGAAATTGCAGGAAATGCGTTCTTTCGCCAACCAATGGCGGGGAGCGGTGAAACAACTAGATGAGCATCTATCCAACCCGCCACAACGCGATACAACAAGGCGGGGAGGGGGGTTGATCCCTTCATGGGCAGAAGTCTGTCAAACCTTTCCCCACTGGGCGGAATACTCGGCTGAAAATACGCTGTGGAAGTTGTTGGCATTTTTTGAAAAGCGAGAAGCTGCTTATAGGCGTTACATATTGCGGCGGTTCGGTGCGGATGTCATGACCCGCACGTTCACCCGATACGGCGTCCTTACGTCGCGGCAAATGGAACTGCTATACCTAACAGAATACAAATGGCGTAGGTATGAGGATTCCATTCATTCTCTTCACAATGCAATGGAGCGACCGGATATACCTGCCTCCGAACGCCTCCGAATGTTCCACGAATGGAATGCGAATGTCGCCCGCCAGCAGATATACGACCTCACGTTCAGGTTTCTCCGTCGCTTCCGTGAAGAGACTATTCCTGAACTGGCACGAAGTCAAATTACCCTCAGTCCTCATGCCAGCGGCGGGAACAGAACTGCCGCTCGTCTCAAAGCAACGCCAACAGATGCTGATGGACGCGGACGCCATCCAAGAGAAGATAAGATCCTGGAAGCAGAATTGCCTTCCGAAGCATGGGCAGCCCTGGCCGATAGAAAGCCGGGGGATAGTCTTGACAATTGGCTCGAAGCCGTCAATGCCAGCTTGGAAAAACTACTTGATGCTTCCAAGACTGGAAAAGGAGTACGAGGCAACTTCTCTATGGATCGTGAAATACTCACCTTCTCTGACGCTGATATAAAAGCGTTTGAGGAGCGAGAAAATCTAAGGTATGTCGCGGATCGCGCGCGACTGGGCGCGAACGAGCGAGAACTGTTCGACATTCTCCTCAAATGCCCAGAGTTAGCTGAACATGGTTGTAGGCAGAACCTCGCTGCTCTTGTTGGGAGGAGCGACAATCAGGTAGGAGTGGAACTTCACCAAATGCGAAACAAGATGAAGCAGGCCAAAGAAACCTGAAAAAAAGTTTTCATGGCGCTTAACAAAACCCTCTTTGAACTGCGTGATGCGGTGAAAGGAGGGTTTTGTTATGACAAATCCTCATACGTTCATCGCCATCTACAGCGGACAAACTATCAACTCTGCAAAACTGGTGATCGCCAGCGCAGACCCCGACCTGGTACAGTACGTGGTTGCCAATTTGCTCGCCGCACCCGTTGAAGCCGGAGACCCTGTAAGTGCAGCACTTGAGCAAGGTCAGCGCTCCGCTCTTAAAGTCTTGCAGGAAGGGGGAACCTCCAATGCCTGAAGTTCCCACCTTCCTCGATCTTCTCCCTTCTCATTACCGTGGCATCATGGGGCATTGGTTCCTTACCCCAATTCGAGACGGTGAAACCGAACCGGGGTCCATCGTCGCCAGCGTTCTTCGGAAACTCGAAGAGAAGCGCGATGAAGCAGACACCATGCATCAGACTCGTCAGTATGACGAACTGCGTAGAATCGTTCTGGACAATCTGGAAGCGGCGAAGGCGTTCGCACAGGAGCGGATTGCTTATGAGGCGCTGCCTGCCGACGTGAAAGCGGAGCGCAAGGCTCAGAACCGTTGTGAAGCCATACAACAGCATATGGAAGGTCTACCGCCGACAGAACGGCAGTGTGCCGCGCTTCGACGCCTGGGGGACAACCGCCCCGTTGCCAATCGTGCCGAAGCCTCGAAACGGATTGATGCGCTGCTCTCTGGCAGGAAGGTAGGGCAGTGATGATACAGCCAATCATTATCTGCAATCCTAACGGCATTCCTGCCGAACTGAAACCCTTTCCCAATTGGGTTTTATGGCGATTGGAGCCAGATGCGAAAGATCCCAACAAGATCAACAAGATGCCCTATCATCCCAACGGCACAAGGGCACTGGCAAACAATCCGAAGACCTGGACAACTTACAAGGAGGCGCTTGCGGCTTTTCAGTCCGGCAAGTGGGCAGGCATCGGTTTCGAGTTGGGAGGAACGCCGTTTGTGTGTATTGACCTCGACGCCTCTGTCGGCGAAGACGGTTCCCTCTCCGAAACCGCTTCGTGGGTCGTTCCCCTCTTCAACAGCTATACCGAAGTCTCGCAATCAGGGCGTGGGCTGCATGTCTTCTTCCGTGCCGACAAAACCGGCTATAAGACACACATCCAGAAGGGGCGCGAACTCTACCTTGATGGCAAGTTTATCGCCATGACCGGCCACCGCTGGGAGGGAACGCCTGCCAGCATCGAGGAGCGCCAGGGCGAACTCTACGGGCTGTACAAAACATGGTTCCCTCCGGTGGAGAAGAAACCTGCTGAAAGAGCCAAGTCTTCCGCGCCGGTTTCAATGTCCCATGCGGAACTGATCGAGAAGATCCGGGGCAGCAATCAGGGCGCGAAATTCGCAAGTCTCTTCGATCAGGGCGACATTAGCGCCTATCCCTCACATTCCGAAGCAGACGAAGCCTTGTGCTGCATCTTTGCCTGGTGGACGGACAGAGACGCGGTACAAATAGACGCCATATTCAGAATGTCAGCACTCTACCGGGATGACAAATGGGGCAAACGGGCAGACTATCGGGAGCGCACTATCGCCTTTGCAATTGCCAATTGTGATGGCGGGTATACCCCATCCTACCGCAGCGAGGCTGCCGATCCGGACGATCTACCTTCACCGGAACCGCCTGCCGAACCGGCCCCCCCCGCCGAGGGGCTGACCTACGAGGCATGGAAGAAGCGCGGAAAGCGGCTGGCAGACTGGAAACACAAATGTGACGATGCTTTCCGCTGGAATGCAGGAGCATGGTATCGGGCCGCTGTTCGGGATGTGCCACACGGAGAGAAGGAACGCTACGCAAAGCAGCTATTCGGAAATGCCTTCTATCAAATACGAAAATATGCCTCCGTAGAATCTGCATGGAAGCCGGAAGACCGGAAAGGACTTCCCTTCTGGTTGTGCGAGGTATTGACGGCACAGGACGCACCGACCCGTCAGAAGTATATTGCCCGGTTCCGCGAAGGAGGATTCACACGCGACGCCTTACGGGATGCGCTGGGTAAGAGGCCCGCCGCCC
>Ga0209060_10003188_pt1 | contig 14029 bp, 14 predicted proteins | sample Coa_R1_8_FD_187155 | JGI IMG/M metagenome (GOLD analysis project Ga0209060, IMG submission 187155) | Surface soil microbial communities from Centralia Pennsylvania, which are recovering from an underground coalmine fire - Coalmine... | ecosystem: Environmental > Terrestrial > Soil >...
GGACGGGAGAGAGCAACGATCGAGCCCTGCCGCCTCAATCGGCGATGCCGAGCTCTTTCAGCTTCTTGCGCAGCGTGCCCCGATTGATGCCGAGAATGGTCGCGGCCCGGCTCTGGTTGCCCTGCACGTGACCCATGACGACCTTGAAGAGCGGCTCCTCGACCTCTCGCAACACCAGCTCGTACAGCCGCGCCGGCTTGTGGCCGTTCAGCGTCTCGAAGTAGCTTTGCAGAGCTTCTTCGGCCTGCGTGCGCAGCGGCACGCCCTTGCCGTTGACCTTGAGATCGCGACCATTGAATGCCGGCGCAACATCCCGCCGGGATCTCGACTTCTTTTTAGCGACCATGGCCCCACCCGTATCTTCAAGGTTTTTTTTATTTTTGCCGACGCTCATGCGGCGTGCTGCACTTGAGTTCCAAACCGCTCCAGCAGAAGGTCGAGCTGTTCGCGCGGCGTCTCGATTCGCATGAGATGGTCCCGCAAATCCTCGTATCCCGCCTGCTGGCGGAAGTACCACGTCAAGTGCTTTCTTGCCACCCGAACACCCGTGTCATCGCCGTAGAAGTTATACAGGTCTTCGAGGTGGGCGCGCATGATATCACGGACGATTTCCGATGCTAGCTCCGCGCGCGACTCGTGTGCGCTCAGGAAAAAATTGACTTCGTCGAAAATCCATGGCCGACCCTGTGCCGCGCGACCGATCATCACGCCGTCACAACCGGTTGCGCGCAATACCTCACGCGCTCGCTGCGGCGTATCGATGTCGCCGTTCGCAAACACGGGAGTCCTCACCGATTGCTTGATCGCGGTGACCGTCTCGTGCTCCGCGCAGCCGCGAAAGCCCTCGGCGCGGGTGCGGCCGTGGATCGCGATCGCCTGAATGCCGCTCTCCTCGGCGATGCGCGCGATCCGCAGGCCGTTCTTGAGCTCAGCTCCCCAGCCGGTGCGTGTCTTGAGCGTCACCGGTGCGTGCACCGCGCGCACCACGGCCTCGAGGATGCGCGCAACCAAACGCTCATCTTTCAGGAGCGCCGAGCCGGCGAGCCGGTTGCACACCTTCTTCGCCGGACAGCCCATGTTGATGTCGATGATCTCGGCGCCGAGATCGACGTTGCGCTGCGCGGCCTCGGCGCACATCGCGGGCTCGGAGCCGGCAATCTGCACGACGCGCGGGCTGGGCTCGCCGACATGATCCATGCGGCGGCGCGATTTCACCGTGTGCCACAGCCGCACGTCCGAGGTCAGCATCTCGGAGGCGGCAAGCCCCGCGCCGAAACGCCGGCAGAGCATGCGAAACGGACGGTCGGTGACGCCCGCCATCGGAGCGAGGAGCGCGCGGCTCGCGAGCTCGAAGGGTCCGATCTTCAGGGCACTTGTTTCGCTGCGGCTCATCGTGCGCTCTGCGACGCAGCATCCGCGGCGCAGGCAACGCGCTCCCCCGCCCGCAGGCACACATCGAGCTCGTAGCCTTCCGCCTCCTTGCCGGGGTCTTGAATGTCGAGCATCGCATCGGCGCGCTCGCCGGGCGCGAGCATGCGCACCGTCGGTCTGCCGAGATACTCCGAGGGCGCGAAATCGCGGCTGCCGATTCGATTCCCGAATCGATCGGTGAGCGTGATCCGCAGCAGCGGGTAGGGCTGAAGTTGCGCGCTCGTGTTCATGATGCTCGCGCGCACACGCAGCGTGCCGCTCGCGCCTGGCTCGCCGGTGACACCCCACACCTGCTGCTGGTAGGCGGAGAGGCTCGGCGGCGGCGCGCCGCCGACGCCGAATGTCTTGCCGAACCATGCACGGTTGGCGAGGAACACCTGTATTGCGAGCAACGCACCCAGCGCGATCGCCGCGCCGAGCCACAGGAGAAAGGCGGGTGAGCGCTCGCGCTCCGGCTCGAGCACCGGAATTGCAACGCCGTCCATGCCCGCGAGCATCTCGCGGCGCACATCATCGGAGACGAAGCCGCCTTTGGCGTCTGCGCTCTGCTCGGCCGCGTGCGACCTTTGCGCGGCTCGCGACTCGGGATGCGGCGGCAGCGCATCGTCTGCGCTGAGATCGATGTCGGCTTCCTCGATGGGGGGCGCCGCGGGCGCGGACGGTGGGGGCCGGTCGGAGAGCGGCGTGCGCGGTGGGGCGCTCGGGCCGGGCGATCGCGCTGCGGGGCCCGCGGGCGCCGCCGCCGGCGTGCTCTTTGCCGCCGGTGTGGATGCGGTCGATGCGGGCGCGCCCGGTGTGGGCCCGCCCGGCGCCGCCCGAGTCGCGGGCGTGGGCGTGGGCGGCGCGGCAGGTGCACGCACGGGCGTGCGGCCACTTGGGGGCGTGCGGCCATGTGTGGGCACAACGCCCGGTGCGCGCTCGGCCGGAAACGGCGGCGCGGGGGCCGCGCCCGCGCCGCCCGGGGCCCCGGGCCGCGCCGTCTCGGCTTCCTTGCCTTTCAACTTGGGCTCGACGAACACGCGATCGAGCTCGGCCGGAGGGAGGGAGAACTCCAGCGTCTCGCTCGGAACGTCGATCACCTGCAGCTGCGCGAATTCGACGTCGGCCGCATCGAGCAACTCGAGATCCTCTCCCTCCTCGTCGCCGGGCGCGAGCGGCTGCGCCGGCGGTGTCGATGCCGGCGGTGACTCGAGGATGCGATTGGCGCGCGCCTCCATCTCGAGCGGCGACTCCACCGTCGCGAAGGCATTCGCATCCTCGGCGAGGCGCGCGAGGGCGTTGAAGACCTCGCCGCACTGGCCGCAACGGACCTGTCCACCGGCCGTGCGCAGCACTTCGGCCGACATCTTGAACACGGTCTCGCACTTCGGACACTGCGTATACATCTAGGAACCTGTCCGCGGAGTTTGCACTCGGCGGCCGTGAATGCAGCACCAGTCCTCGCGATGCACGGTTCGAACGATATCAAAAGCGGCGCCGTATGCCGCTCTCACCTGGTGGGCCTGGGACTTGAGGAGCCCGGACAGCACCAGATCGCCGCCCGGGCGGCACGCACTCGTCAGAAGCGGGGCGAGCTCGACGAGCGGCTGGGCGAGAATGTTCGCGAGCACCAGGTCCGAGGGCGGAAGGTGCACGGGCGGCGCATGGACCTCGAGCCGTGCGCTCACGCCGTTGCGCGCGCCGTTCGTCCGGGTTGCGGTGAGGGCTTGAGGGTCGATGTCGACCGCCCATACGCGCGCGGCCCCGAGCTTGAGCGCGGCGATGCCGAGAATGCCCGAGCCGCAGCCATAATCGATGACGGATCGACCGCCGAGCTCGAGCGCATCGAGCAACTGCAGGCAAAGCGCGGTGGTCGGATGCGTGCCGGTGCCGAAGGCGAGACCCGGGTCGAGCCGCACCACGAGGGCGGCAGGATCCGCGGGTTCCGCGGCGCTCGTTGGACATACCCACAGGCGCCGACCGAAGCGCATCGAGCTCCAGTTCTCGAGCCACACCCGCTCCCAGTCGCGCTCCTCGACGCCGTGGATGCGCGCGTGTGCGGTGATGTGAGCTCCCAACCGCTCGGCGAGCAGGCCGACGGTGCCGAGCGCATCGAGCGAGCCATCGAACAGAGCGCGCACCTGGGTCTGGCTCCAGAGACGCACCTCGCCCGGTTTGGGCTCGAGCACGGGCTCATCGCCGCCGTCCTGAAAAGTGATCGATGCGGCGCCGAGCTCGAACAGCGCGGCTTCCACCGCCTGCGGGCTCAATGCATCGAGCGGGAATTCGATTTCATAGAGCATGGGCGGCGGCGTGCGGCGCGTTACTTCAACCCGAGGCGCCGCTCCAGGTAGTGAATGTCGGTGCCTCCCTGGCGAAATGCGGAGTGGTTGAAGATCTCCTGGTGCAGGGGAATGTTGGTGTTGATGCCTTCCACGACCATCTCGGCGAGCGCGTTGCGCATGCGGGCGATGGCGGTTTCGCGCGTATCGCCGTAGGCGATCACCTTGCCGATCATCGAGTCATAGAAGGGCGGCACGTTGTAACCGGTATAGACGTGACTGTCGACCCGTATACCGGGACCGCCGGGCGAGTGCCACAAGCGGATCGGTCCGGGCGAGGGCACGAAGGTCTTCGGATCCTCGGCATTGATGCGGCACTCGATCGCATGTCCGCGGATCTGAATGTCGTTCTGGCCGAAGGCGAGCGGCTCGCCGGCCGCAATGAGCAGTTGCGCCTTGACGATGTCGATCCCGGTCACCAGCTCGGTGACCGGATGCTCGACCTGCACGCGGGTGTTCATCTCGATGAAGTAGAACTCGTTGTCCTGATACAAGAACTCGAGCGTGCCGGCATTGCGATAGCCGACCTCGCGGCAGGCGCGCGCGCAGCGCTCGCCCATCACCTTGCGCTGCTTGGCGGTGAGGCCCGGGGCGGGCGCCTCCTCGATCACCTTCTGGTTGCGCCGCTGCATCGAGCAGTCGCGCTCGCCCAGGTGCACGACATTACCGTAGTTGTCGGCGAGCACCTGGAACTCGATGTGTCGCGGCTTCTCGAGGAATTTCTCGATATAGACCTGCGGGTTGCCGAACGCGGCGAGCGCCTCGGACTGCGTCACGCTGATCGCGTTGAGGAGCGAGGCGTCGGTGTGCACGACGCGCATGCCGCGGCCGCCGCCGCCGCCCGAGGCCTTGATCATGAGCGGGTAGCCCACGTCCTTTGCGATCCGAAAATTCTCGTCGGGATCGTTGCCGAGGGGTCCGTCCGAGCCCGGCACGCAGGGCACCCCCGAGGCCTTCATGACCTTGATGGCCGAGACCTTGTCGCCCATCAAGCGAATGGTTTCGGCTCGCGGGCCCACGAAGATGAAGCCGCTCTTCTCGACGCGCTCGGCAAAGTCCGCGTTCTCCGAAAGGAAACCGTAACCCGGATGGATCGCGACCGAGTCGGTGACTTCGGCTGCACTGATGATGGCCGGCATGTTGAGATAAGAGAGCGCGGCCTGCGGCGGGCCGATGCAGACGGTCTCGTCGGCGAGGAGCACGTGCTTGGTGTTGTAGTCGGCGGTGGAATGCACAGCCACCGTCTTGATGCCAAGCTCGCGGCAGGCGCGCAGGATTCGCAGCGCGATTTCGCCCCGATTGGCGATGACGACTTTTTCGATCATCGCGTGTCTATTCGATGATGAACAGCGGCTGACCGAACTCGACCGGCTCGCCGTTCTTGGCGAGGATGGCGGTCACGCGGCCCGCCTTGTCCGATTCGATCTGGTTCATCATCTTCATCGCTTCGATGATGCACAGCACCTGGCCGACCTTGATCTCCGTGCCGAGCTCGACGAAGGGCTTGGCCCCGGGCGAGGAGGAGGCATAGTAAGTGCCGACCATGGGGGAGGTGATCGTGTGCTCATCGTCGCGCCGCCGCGACTCGGCCGGCGTCGCGCCGACGGAGGGGGTCATGGCCGGCGGCGAAGGAGCTGGCCCGCCATACACCGGAGCGGGCGCCGCCGCGGGCTGCGAATTGCGCGGATGGCGGCTGATGCGCACCGACTCTTCGCCCTCGGAGATCTCGAGCTCGGCGATGCCGGATTCCTCCAGCAGCTCGATCAATTTTTTTACTTTGCGAATGTCCATCCGCCCTTCCCCCGCAAGCTCGATAGAAGTTAGTGGCTGCCGAGGCGCGCGCAGGCTGCCTCGAGCGCGAGCTCGTAGCCGATTGGCCCAAGCCCGATGATGCAACCGACGGCGATCGCGGAGAGATAGGAGCGATGCCTGAAGCTCTCGCGCGCGAACAAGTTGCTCAGGTGCACCTCGATGAAGGGCATTTTGGTGGCGAGAAAGGCGTCACGCAGCGCGATGCTCGTGTGCGTGAAGGCGCCCGGATTGATGATCACGAAGGCGGTCTGGCTCCCGGGGGCGGCCTGAACCTCGGCGATCAGCTCGTGCTCGGCGTTGCTCTGAACCGATTTGAGCTCGTGCCCGCGCGCCGTGGCCGCCTTCGCCAGACGGGCCTCGATGTCGGCGAGTCGGTCGGTCCCGTAGAGCGCCGGCTCGCGCGTGCCGAGCAGATTCAGGTTGGGACCATTCAGCAGCAGAATCCGCGCCATCCAGCCTTGGTATGCGCCGCAGCGCCGGTCGAGTTGGCGCGATCATACCCAGAAAGTGCGGAGAAATACCACGCTTTTGCGCCGAAAAGGTCAGCTTCGGCGGCGATCTACCAGCAGCGACGCGAGACGGGTGTCAGCTCGGGCGCCGCAGCGCCCGTAATCCTTCGCTGATGCTGCGGCGGGCCTGCGCGACCGGCTCGCGGTCCTGATTGACGGCCTGCACCTCCTCCAAGATCAACTTCGCCTCCGCCGGGTGCAACTCTCCGAGGTAGAGAGCGACCACCTCACCGCGACGATCGGTGAACACGGTGAAGGGAAAGCCCGGCGAGTCGAAGCCGAGGCGGGCGGCGACGTCGAGCGCGTCTTGCTCGCCGACGAGGAGCGGGTAATCGATTTTCAGCTCGCGGGCGAAGTTGACGACCTGTGGGCGCTCATCGACCGCGATTCCGATCACCGTCATGCCGCGGGACGACCATTGGGCCGCGAGGGTCTTGAGGAGCGGTATCTCCCGGCGGCAGGGCTCGCACCAGGTGGCCCAGAAGTTGACGATGAGCGAGCGGCCGTCCCAGGTGTGAATGGAGGTGTCGTGACCGCTCGTGTCCGCGAGCGCGAAGTCAGGCAGCCGCTCGGGGATCTTGCTCGGCATACCCACCCCGCCGAGCTCGGCGATGCGATCACTCGGGGTGGGTGCGCTCGCGAGGCCGGCCGGGACGCGCACCCCGGCGCTCGAGCCGCGAGCCGCGAGGTACTCGTGCACACGCAACCCCGCCCAGACCGAGAACACGCCGAGGAGCGCGAGGGCGCCCGCCTGGAGCAGCCGAGGCCCGACCGGCAGGGGACTCACGGTGGCGGTGGATCGAGCCGCCGGCCTTTGCGCAACAGAAGTCCAGCGAGCAGAAAGGCGCAGAGGCCGCTCAGGATGGCGACGCTCTCCCAGGGGTAGGGTCGATCGATAGCACCCGTCGAGTCGGCTGTGGCGCCCGCGGGCGAGAGGACCTTGGTGATGGGCGGATAGCACAGCCCCGCCTCCGCACAGCCCTGGTAGGTGATCTTGATCTGCAGCGGGTGCGCGCCGAAATCGAAGCGCCGGAAGGGCACGGTGCCCTCGACCTGCTGGGTGAGGATCTCCTGATTGCCGAGAAAGCGATCGCTCTTCATCACACCGCGCGGCAGGATGATGCCCGCCACGAGCAGATCCGCACTTTCCGGTGCCACTGCGATTTTGTGCCGATACAGGTAGTAGCCGGGGGCGATGACCCAGCGCACCTTGACCGTGTTCCCCTCGATGCTCGAGCCCACCCGAAAAGCGACATCGGGCGGCAGGAAATCGCTCTCGTTGGCGTCGCTCCCCCGCAGCCACCAGGGTTTCGCCAGGAGGCCGAACGGAGCGAGCAGGATCAGCGCGGCGAGGGGAATCAGGGCGTGTTTCGGGCGTACGGCGTGCATCCGGACACTTTATAATAAAGCGGATTCCACGCCCGCTGTTCTGGCGGGCGCCGCGCGAGCTTACCGCGCTGCAACAAGTAAAGTCCTCCAGTGCCCCTTGAAACGTCAGAATTCGCCACTATGATTGGCAGCCAAGAGCGGAGAGTGCTAACAATCCGCTGTCAACATCCCAGCAACTGACATCAGGAGTCTTGTCTATGAAGATTCGTCCCCTTCATGACCGTGTGATCGTGAAAAGAGAAGAAGAGGAGCGCAAGTCCCCCGGCGGTATCGTCATCCCCGACACGGCCACCGAGAAGCCCGTGTTCGGGCGCGTCATGGCGGTCGGCAAAGGCAAGATCTTGGAGAACGGCGAGGTTCGCCCGCTCGACGTCAAGGTCGGCGACAAGGTTCTGTTCGGCAAGTACAGCGGAACGGAAGTGAAGATGGAGGGCGAGGAGCTCGTCGTCATGCGCGAGGAAGACGTGATGGCGGTGGTCGAGGGCAAGTAAGCCCGCATCGCGAACCGCTTCCAAGCCAATCAATTCAATCAGAGGAACAAAGACTATGGCAGCTAAAGACGTACGTTTCAGCGACGACGCCCGGCAACGCATGTTCAAGGGCGTGAACATTCTGGCGAATGCCGTGAAGGTGACGCTCGGCCCCAAGGGCCGCAATGCGGTGCTCGACAAGAGCTTCGGCGCCCCGACGGTGACGAAGGACGGCGTGTCGGTCGCCAAGGAAATCGAGCTCAAGGACAAGTTCGAGAACATGGGCGCGCAGATGGTGAAGGAAGTCGCATCCAACACCTCCGATGAGGCCGGCGACGGCACCACGACCGCCACCGTGCTCGCGCAGGCGATCATCCGTGAGGGCCTGAAGGCCGTCGCGGCGGGCATCAACCCGATGGACCTGAAGCGAGGCATCGATCAGGCGGTGATCGCAGCGACCGAGGAGCTCAAGAAGCTCTCCAAGCCCTGCAAGGACCCGAAGGCGATTGCGCAGGTCGGCACCATCTCCGCGAACGCGGATGAGAGCATCGGCAAGACGATTGCGGATGCGATGGCGAAGGTCGGCAAAGAAGGCGTGATCACGGTCGAGGAGGGCTCGGGCCTGGACAACGAGCTCGAGGTGGTCGAGGGCATGCAGTTCGACCGCGGCTATCTCTCGCCGTACTTCATCAACAATCAGCAGAACCAGAGCGCCGAGCTCGACAAGCCGCTGATCCTTCTCGTCGACAAGAAGATCTCCAACATTCGCGAGCTGCTGCCGCTGCTCGAGGGGATCGCGAAGGGCGGCCGCCAGCTGCTGATCGTGGCAGAGGACGTCGAGGGCGAGGCGCTTGCCACGCTGGTCGTCAACACGATCCGCGGCATCGTCAAGGTCGCCGCCGTCAAGGCGCCCGGCTTCGGCGATCGTCGCAAGGCCATGTTGCAGGACATCGCCACCCTCACCGGCGGCACCGTGATCTCCGACGAGGTCGGACTGTCGCTCGAGAAGGCGACGCTCAATGATCTCGGCGAGGCGAAGAAGGTGCTGGTCGAGAAGGAGAACACCACGATCATCGACGGTGCCGGCAAGGCGGCCGATATCAAGGCCCGTGTCGAGAGCATCCGCCAGCAGATCGAGGAGGCGACCTCCGACTACGACAAGGAGAAGTTGCAGGAGCGGGTGGCCAAGCTTTCGGGCGGCGTCGCCGTCATCAAGGTGGGCGCAGCCACCGAGATCGAGATGAAGGAGAAGAAGGCACGGGTCGAGGATGCGCTGCACGCGACTCGCGCCGCCGTCGAGGAGGGCGTGGTGCCGGGTGGTGGGGTCGCTCTCATCCGGGCTCTGAAGGCCATCGACAAGATGCAGGGCCACAACGAGGACCAGACTCACGGCATCAAGATCCTGGCTCGCGCGATCGAGGAGCCGCTGCGTCAGATCGTCTCCAACGCGGGTGAGGATGCAGCCGTCGTGTTGAACCGAGTCCGCGAGGGCAAGGGCACGTTCGGCTACAACGCCGCCACCGGCGAGTATGGCGACATGATCGAGATGGGCATCCTGGATCCGACCAAGGTGACGCGTCTGGCTCTGCAGAACGCGGCCTCGGTATCGGGCCTGCTGCTCACCACGGAAGTGATGATCGCCGAGGCGCCGAAGGAAGAGGAGCATTCGCATGCTCCGGCCGGCGGCATGGGCGGCATGGGCGGCATGGACATGTAAATTTCGGGTTGCGGGCGGGTGCCGCGAGGCGCCCGCCCCGCCTGGACCTACAGGTCAACGCCCCCGGGCGATTCGATCAGAAGGAGCGGGCTTCGGTCCGCTCTTTTTTTTTGCGCGCCTGTGGCAACCGCCGCGCCCGGGCGGCGCCCTGTGGGCGCGCGGTGAGGAGGGTGATCGCCCTCGCACCCTCCTGTAGCATCGGCCGTGCCCCGATGCGCGCAATGATCCACCCCCGCTCGTGACCTGGTCGAAGCAGCAGCGCAACGTCGTCATTGCGGCCTATCTCGGCTGGACGCTCGACGCCTTCGATTTCTTCCTGATGGTGTTCATGTTCGCCGAGATCTCGGCGGAGCTGCATTCGAGCCAGCAGCTCGTCTCGACGGCGGTGCTCGTGACGCTGGCCATGCGACCGGTGGGCGCGCTCCTGTTCGGTCGGCTCGCGGATCGGTTCGGCCGGCGACCCGCTCCCATGGGGAACATCCTCGCCTACTCGCTGCTCGAAGCCGCTTCGGGCTTCGCACCCAACATGACGTCGCTCCTCCTCGTGCGGGCTCTGTTCGGCATCGCGATGGGGGGCGAGTGGGGGGTCGGCTCGGCACTCACCATGGAGACCATCGCGCCCGAGGCACGCGGCTTCGTATCGGGGTTGCTGCAGATCGGCTATCCCACGGGGTACCTGCTCGCCTCGCTCGCCAACTACGCGCTCTACGATCATCTCGGCTGGCGCGGCATGTTTCTGCTCGGAGTCCTGCCGGGCGTGCTGGTCTTCTTCATCCGCTTCGGGGTGGCCGAATCTCCGGACTGGCAGGAGCGAAGCAGCCGCTCGCGCGCCGGTTTCCTCGATACGCTCCTCGTGCACTGGCGAATCGCCGTGTATGCCATCGCTCTCATGACCGCCTTCAACTTCTTCAGCCACGGCTCGCAGGATGCGTACCCGAGCTATTTCCTCAAGGGTCAGCATCACTTCGATACGCATCTCGCCTCGGCGATCACGGCCATCGGCAACGTGGGCGCGATCTGCGGCGGCTTGCTCTTCGGATTCCTCTCGCAGCACCTCGGCCGGCGCCGCGCGATCGTGCTCGCCGCGCTTCTGTCGCTCCCCATTCTGCCGCTGTGGGCATTCAGCGTGACGCCGTTGCTGCTCGGCCTCGGCGCGTTCTTCATGCAGGTGGCCGTGCAAGGCGCCTGGGGCGTGATACCGGCTCATCTCAATGAGCTTTCGCCCGCCGATATCCGCGGCACCTTTCCGGGGCTCGTGTATCAGCTCGGCAACCTGCTGGCCGCCGCCAACCTCAACGTGCAGGTGTGGATCGCCGGAGTCGACGGCGGGCGATTCGATCTCGCCCTGGCGCTCGTGGTGGGCATCACCGCGCTCATCATCGTCGCTCTGGTGTGGCTCGGCCCGGAGCGGCGCGACATCGCCCTGGGCGCACCCCCGGCGCCGGCGGCGCGCAACTCGCTCGCGAGTCTCATCGAAGAGTGAGTTGCATGGCCAAGAGCAGTGGTATCGCGAAGAGGAGTGCTATGGCGAAGAGCCGTGGTACGGCGGAGAGCAGTGGTATGGCCAAGAGCAGTGGTTTCGCCAAGGACACCTGGTCGGCGGGTCAATACGTTCTTTTCGAGCGAGAGCGGACCCGGCCCGTGCACGATCTGCTCGCAGCGGTGCCGCTCGGTGCGCCGCGCCGCGCGGTCGATCTGGGATGCGGGCCGGGCAACTCGACGGAGCTGCTCGCCCGGCGCTACCCGGGAGCCGACGTCCTCGGGCTCGATTCCTCGCCCGATATGGTGGCGGCGGCCCGCCGCCGCCTGCCGCACGTGCGCTTCGAGGTGCGAGACCTGCGCGAGTGGGTACGGGACGGGTCGAGCGCCGACGTGGATCTCATCCTCTCGAACGCCGTGCTGCAGTGGGTGCCCGATCACGCGGCTTTGCTGCCTGCGCTGCTCGAGCGGCTTGCGCCCGCAGGCGCGCTTGCCGTGCAGATTCCCGACAACCTCGCAGAGCCGGCGCAGGTGCTGATGCGCGAAGTGGCCGCGGCGGGCCCGTGGGCGCGCAAGCTGGCGACCGCGGAGGCGGCGCGGGTGCCGATCGCCTCGCCCGATGAGTACTACCGCCTTCTCGCCGCGCACGGCGCTGCGGTCGATCTATGGCGCAGCACCTACTACCACGTCCTGCACGGCGAGCAGGCCGTGGTCGAATGGTTCAAGGCGACCGGACTGCGACCCTTCCTCGATCCGCTCGATGAGGACGAGCGGCGGCAGTTCCTCGCGCTCTATGCCGAGCGCGTGCGCAGCGCCCATCCACCGCTCGCCGACGGCACGGTGCTGCTGCCCTTTCCCCGCCTGTTCTTCGTTGCGCAGCGCCGGCCCGCCTGACAGTGATCACAGGGCGCGCGCCGAGGGCCACCGGCGCGAGCGCGGCAGCTCGCAGCGAATCACATAGCCGCCGCCCGGATGATGACCCCGCGTCAATCGCGCACCGATCGCGCTCGAGCGAAAGCGCATGGTGCGCATGCCGAGCCCGGCGGGCGCATCGTCCGCGCGACCGCGCCCATCGTCGAGCACCTCGAGCTGGATGGTGCCGTCGGTGCTTTCCAGCGTGATGTCGATGGCGTGCGCACCGGCATGCTTGAGCGCGTTCTGCACGGCCTCCTGCGCGATGCGGTAGAGATGATTGCGCACCTTGAGATCGAGCTCCATCGGCTGGCTGATGCGGCTGTGAAAGCGCACCGGTGTGCCGCTCAAGGAGCCGCGACGCGCGAGCGTCGCGAGCGCCGCCTCGAGACTGCCGTCGGCATCGCTGAGGGGCGAGAGGCCCTGCACGATGAGCCGCGCCTCCTGGATGCAGCCAGTGGCGAGCAGCGCGAGCTCATCGAGCTCGGGAGCGATGGCGTCGCGCTCGCGCGCCGCGCGGTTCGCCAGGGCGCGGGCGGTCAGCGCAAGTCCCGTGAGCTCCTGCCCCAGGCCGTCGTGCACTTCCTGACCGATCCGGCGCTGCTCCGTCGCCACCGCTTCGAGCAGCGCCTGACCGAACGCGCGCCGCTCGGTCACGTCCACCGCGAACACGAGCACGGAGGTGCGGCCTCCGCAATCGATGACCCGCGACCACATCTCCACATCGAGCGTGCGGCCGTCGCGCGTCACGTGCTGCGTCTCGAGGGGCTCATCGCGCGCGCCTTGATCGCCGGGCACCGGCGCATCGCCCGCCAGCATCTGCGCGACCTCGGGCGGCAGGAGCGCGTCCACCTTCATGGCGAGCATCTCCTCGCGGCTCCAGCCGTATTGCCGGCAGGTGGCCTCGTTCACCATCAGGAAGGAGCGCGTGGCGAGATCGTGCACCCAGATCGGCTGGGGGCTGCCGTCGAACACCTGCGCATAGCGCCAGTCGGCGCGGGCGCGGGCGCGCGCCGCGGCGTCGCGCTCGGCGAGCAACGCGGTGATGATGAGATTGCTCCCCGTGAGCGCGCCGCTCACGGTCCAGATCATCAGCAGGCCCTGCAAGGTCGTGAGCTGCGCGAAGGCTCCGTGGCTGAAGACGATGCACCCGGCGCAGCACAGGCAGATCACGAGCGCGCCGAGCGCGGCGACCACCAGGCCGAAATAGATCGACCCGAAGGTCGTGAGCAGCAGCGAGAACAGGAACAGCGGCGGGCGAGCGAGCTGGCCCTCCGGCGCGACGAATATTGCGACGCAACAGCCGGCCAGAGCGAGGGCCCAGATCACCCCGGCGCGCCAGCTCTCCTGCAGCGAGGTGAAGCTGCGGGCGCTCGCCCCGAAAAACAGGGGCGCGAGCATCAGCACGCCGGCGGTCGTGTTGCTCCACCAGCGCAGCCAGTTCAACGGATCACCGGCTCCATGGGACACGCCGGCCAGAATGAGTCCGAGGTAGCCGAACAGGGGCGCGGGCAGCATGCCGAGCGCGGTCGCTCCAATGAACAGCGGCACATCGCGCGCGCGGCGGAAGAGCGGATCGAAGCTGCTGCGCGCGAGGAGCTCGGTGACGGCGAGCGCCGAGGAGGCGAGACCCACGCCGACGCCGATCGAGGCGATGAGAGGCTGGCGGTGCCAGAGGTCGATCGCGAATCCCGCCAGGAGCACGGCCGGCACCATGGGCCGGCCCCAGCGGTACACGGCGCCGACCGCGAGGCCGCTCGGCAGAATCAAGAGCGTGAGACGCCCGCCGAAGTCGGGGAGGGCATAGCCGAGTGCGCCGCTCGCGAAGGTGAGCGCGAAGGTGCAGGCTCCTCTCATCCAGAGATCCCGCGAAGCCAGGCGAGGCCCGGCGCTGTCCCTGCTCCCCCCGTGCGTCCGGTCCGGTGGAAAGATCCCTTTCACTGCGCCACGGTATCCCCGTTGTGGATGTGGTTCAATCGGCGCGCATGA
>Ga0209060_10003189_pt1 | contig 14029 bp, 8 predicted proteins | sample Coa_R1_8_FD_187155 | JGI IMG/M metagenome (GOLD analysis project Ga0209060, IMG submission 187155) | Surface soil microbial communities from Centralia Pennsylvania, which are recovering from an underground coalmine fire - Coalmine... | ecosystem: Environmental > Terrestrial > Soil > Unclassified...
AATCGGGAGCATGCCATCCTGCATGCCGAGCGATGTGTCGCCGTGAATCCTTCCGATACCGCACCGGCTTGCATTGCGCTGGACGCGAAGTTTGTCGTTATGACTCCCAAGGGACAGCGAGTGATCGATGCGGAAGACTATTTCGTTGGCCCTGATATCGACATCACCCGCATGAACATTCTGCAGCCGGGGAATCTGCTAACCGCAATTCGCATTCCGTCGGCCTGGGCGCAGGCAGACTTTTATTTCGAGAAAGTTCGGGATCGGAATGTGTGGGATTTTCCGTTGATGAATGTGGCATCGGCCATGAAGTCATCGGGAGACAACATTCAGGACATTCGGATTGCTGTGAATGCCGTGGCGGCGCGGCCGTTGCGACTGAAAATGGTTGAGGATTCAGTGCGTGGCAGACCACGGAATGCAGCAACCGGCGAAGCGGCTGGAAAGCTCGCCGTACATGGAGCAGTTCCGCTGCAGTTCAATGCCTATAAGATTCCACTCATGCGAAACCTCGTCAAGCGCGCCATTGGCGGGGTACAGGAGGCAGCATGGGCATCCTAGAGTGGGCGACGAGTCCATTAGGTCAACAAGTGCCGATTCACATCGCCTGGTTCTTGATCTGGGTTGCGCTGATTGTTGGTCTCGTGTTTCTGATCGTGCACGCGATCTATGTTCGCTACTTTGCAAAGGAAAAGGAATTCGCCTCCGATGCTCCGTTGGAAATGAGCATGCAGTTGCCTGCGCGTATCCCGCGGCACTCCCTGACCGCGAGATTGTTTCATTGGATCATGGCCGCGGCGATGTTTGTGTTACTGTTCACCGCATTCCTGCCCAAGGTAGGAGTTCAGTTCAACTGGGTGACCTATCACTGGATCGCCGGGACAGTGCTGACGATTTCGATTCTTTTTCACATCGTTCACGCCACCTTTTATCTGGATTTCTGGTCGATCTGGCCGGACCGGTCTGATATCGAAGATGCCCGCAAGCGTTTGCAACGTTTCATGGGAAAGTCGACAGCGCTGCCGCGAAAGTTTGCCAAATATCCACTGGAGAATAAGGTTTATCACGGTGTTGTTATGCTGAGCGGGCTGGTCGTGATCGTCACGGGCGTGTGCATGATGTTCCGCGTGCGCACCGTCTTTTTCCCGCGCGATCCTTATCTATTCAGCGACATGACTTGGGGCATGATGTATGTGCTGCACGGGCTGGCAGGAGTGGGGCTCATCACACTTACCATCGTTCACGTATACTTCGCCATCCGGCCAGAAAAGTTGCCGATCACCGCATCGATGATTGTGGGCTCCATGAGCCGGGAGTTCTATTTGAAGGAACACGACCCGGAGCGCTGGGTCATTGAAGGTTTGCCGCACCACGGGAGCGGGGCGGATGGCGATTGAGTTTCTCGAGCGTTGTGACGTCATTGAGGAGTGTTACGAATTTCTGCTGGGCTATGCGGCGCAGGGCTTGCCGACCGATGACGGGAGTCCGGCAGGCCGTGAGGTGCGGACCCAGCTTCAAAATGGACGGCAGGGCTTGGTCGGATTAGTTGACAGCTGCAAACGAGCCATAACCGAACAACAACTCGAGCCTGCTGCGAAGTACGATCATTTTATTTCTACACTGGATCGAGATGTTCAAGATTCGCTCGCGGCCATTGAGTTAGTGCTCGCCCAACCGGCGCTCAGTTCTCAGTTGATCGACAATCTGAATGCGTCGAGCCATCTCCGGGCATTGCTGACAGACCTTTTCCTCATAGGTGAAATCCTACGGACACGGGAGAGAGTTGCTGGCGTAAGCGAGCGGGATTAAGAACCCGTCGTTGCCGCGACAGAAAATCACCTGCCGGCTCGCCACCGACGACCACTCCAGCAACTGCACCTCGAGTCATTTCAGTTTCATCGCCGTACCACCAAACTGTGCCGCCGCGATCATTCGAATCGGGGTAACTCTCGACGACTGTCACTCGTTCGTGGAGCGAATGATTGTTACTGGGCCTAGAAGGCCCGAGGCTACGAGTTTCGAATCAGCTTTGTAGTACTTCGGAGAGGTGAAGGTATAAGTTTGGGTGACATTTGGTTGACGGTCACCGACGATGCGGTTTACCCAGGCATCGGTCACTCGAATCTCCAACATGTTTTTGCCGGGCTTGAGGGCGCTTGTGATGTCGACGCGATAAGGCGCTTTCCAGAGGATCCCGAGGGGCTTGCCGTTGACGGAGATTTCGGCGAGATTCTTGACGTCACCAAGATCAATGGACACGCGAGCGCCCTGCGCGAGCCAGTCGGATGGTGCGTCGATCATTTTCGTGTATGTACCCTTCCCCGAAAAGTATTTGACCCCTTCATCGGGGTTGTCGCTCCAAGAAGTCAGCTTGTCGATTGTGATTTTCGGAGGAGCTCCGAGATTTGGTTCGAAGCTGAGGTCCCAGGGGCCTTCGATTTTTGCAACTGTCTTGTCGATGGTCTTCGGCAGGTTGCGCGATTGTGTCTTCGCCGGTGTGTGGAAAACGACGAATGCAGTGCCCCATGGCTCGAGATGCAGTGGCACGGTTGTTCGGCCATTCGCGATTTGGAATGATGCAGGTTCAGTTGCGCCAGTGTCTGCATGCCAGAGTTCAGCTTCTTTTCCAGTTATGCGGAACGTGGCATTGAGAGTTTCCTCACGATCATTGCGATTGTCGACATAATAAAGGTCGCCGTCCGCGAGCTTCCGATGGACGAACAGCAGGTTTGTATCGGATTGCTGCTTCGTGTAGTCGAAATCTGGCGCGACCCCAATCGCGGTGAGGACTTCGGATAGGCTCTTGTCTCCATACACACGGCCTTTGCCCACCGAATTACCACCACCTGAACCCCATAGCTCGTTGGTGATGTTCTGAAACTCTTTCCGATCGTCGCTCAAGCTTGGTGTATCCGTCGGCTTTGATCCTGTAACGATCGCTCCAGCCTGAACGAGATCACGAATCTTGCGCAACACTGGCAGTGACATATGTTGACTATGCGGATCGAGCGCCAGCACGCGATACCGCATGCCGCTCGGAGTAGTAAGCTGTCCGTCTTTGAAACTGAGTACGTGAACCAGTGCGTCTGCGTTGATGTAATCGAAGTTGTAACCGGCAGGAATATCCGGGCTCTTTTTCCCGAATAATGCCGTAAGGTTTGAATCCTCGCCATAGAAGTAGACGATGTCGGCATCGAATCGTCCCTGCTGCAGCAGATAGGAACTTCGCGCGAGATAAGAAATCCAAGGCTTCGCCTCTTCAGCCCAGGTTTCATTGCGGTTGAACCACTGACCGAAGGGTCCGAGAGCAAGGCCGGGTTTCTTGTCGAGCAGGGGTTGATGAACCGATGTGTGAAGCACGAAGCGGTTCAGGCCCATGGCCAGTTCCTTATCAGCGGTTGGCTTCAGCGTGGCAGGGGACCACGCCCAGGCACCCGACGATGCCGTGAGCGACTCTGCGGCCACGAGATTCTGTCCATAGATGTGGGCGACCGAAGCGGATTCGCGAATATCGGCGTTGTATCCGTATTGCTCGCTGTTCACGCCGGGCCGTTGCGTCCACATGGCCGACATGGGAACATCGTTGTGGCGCTTCACTTCCATACCATCGCCGATAAAGGCACGGCCTTCTTCGTGCGATTCGCCGTAGTGGCCCATACCACGAGCGTGCAAGATGTCGTTGATCTGGTCGTAGTGATTCTCAGCGAGCAAGTCTCCAAGCGTTTTGCGGAAATCCCAAAGGAAGCGGTCGCTGGCTTCAGAACTCTCGATGACACGGCCGGCGAGGACCGGCATCCACGGCCGTGGGTCGTATCCTCGGCGCTTCGTGAATTCCGCGACCATGTCATCAGTCCAGTTTGCTGTACCCGCTTCCCAACTGTCATTAATCACGTATCTCAGGCCGCGCTTGCCCATGAGATCTCCGACCGCCCTTCTGTAGTTATCGAGGTACGTGTTCATGTACTCTTTGACGTCTTCGCGACTGAGCTTGTCGACTTCCAAGCCAGTGCCCTCAGGAGACGCCGGATGATTCGTGACTCCAGTCAGGGAATATCCGAAACGCAACACAATCCAGTTGCCAGCAGGCGGTGTCCACTCAAGCTTTCCGTCGGGGCGCATCTTTGAGGTGAGATCGACAATGTCGCTCTTTCGAATCGCATCAGGTAGCGCAACTGGCGGAGTAGGGAAGGTGTCGAGGCCGATCAGGTTGGCGAAGCCGGCTTTCTCCTCAAAGCGGCTGACGCGTGCTCCGGGATGCAGGACGAGTTCTGAGATCTCAAAGTTTGGATCGGGCTTCATGCCACTGAAATCTCCAAAAGGATTCTCAACGTCGAACCTATCTTGGGTGAATCCGGCGGCCGGCTTGTCGACGAACGCAATGCGGAAAAATCGCGCGGTCGTAGCAGGAAACGCGATGGTGTGCTCTTGCCCGCCGTCATTCGGAATGTCAACGACCTTGCGGAATGTTTGGCCGTCATCGCTTGCTTCCACATCGGCGATAGATTCGGCTGCTCCGAACATATTGGCCGCTACAGCTCCCGGATCGTTCAGCACCAGCGTCACTGCCCGTATGATTTGTGGAGATGCGAATTCATATTGAACCCACGCTTGTTGTCCGGCGGGCGTTTTGGGCAGTTGCGTCGTCTTCACCAGGTCGCCGTCGGCGAGCAGAGGTAAGTCGAGAGTTCCACCGCTGGAGGTGATCTTGGGATGCAAGCTTGAAACAGGGACATCGCTATCGGCCGCACGGTAGGCGATGACTGACGTATCGGCGTAGAAGGTTTGTCCTGCTTTCGGAGACTGTCCGCTGATGAGGGCAAGAAAGTCGAAGAGCGGAATATTCTGTATTGGGCCGCTGATAGTAGGAGGATGGGGAAGCACTCCGCTGAACGGTTTTCCGCCTTCTACTCTGGTTTCACTCCAGACTACTTTTTTCATTCCCTGGCTCGGTTTCACCCACGGACCGCCAGACTCGCTCCAACCGGGCGAACCGGCAATTGCTTCTTCGAGCCCGAGTTGATCTGCAAGTTTTGTGGCGTAAAGGAATGCGTCTTTCCACTCGGGAGTCATGTAGACCAGCCTTTGGTCCACAAGCTTTGGGGTCGTCAGAGACGCGTCGAAATTTTGGAATCCTCCGATACCGACACGGTTCATCCACTCCAGGTCGAGCTTAATGCCTTCCTTGGTGATGTTGCCGTTCATCCAATGCCACCACACGCGAGGCTTGGCAGAATTCGGCGGATTGTTGAAACCGTCTTCGAGAGACGAGGTGGTGCTCTGACCTGATGCTGGTGTCGTGCCTCCGACAAATGCCAGCAAAGCAATTCCAAGAATGGTCGCGACGCGAACGTGGCTCAAAATGTTCTCCTGTCCGATGCGGATAACTCAGGCGATCTGAAGTCCGGTTACTTCACTTCAAAGCTGTAGGTTCCAGATCCGACGCGGAGTAACGACGCGTTATCTTCGACCAGCGTCTTGACTGGCTTTCCACCTTCGGTCACGTGACCGCCCCCCACGCGGGGCAGATAAATCGTCGCAGTGGTATTGGCGGGAATGCTCACCCGCAGAGCGAATGGCCCGGATGGCGTACCATTCCATTCGCTCACGATCTTGCCGTAGACCGACTGATACTCGGCACGAGCTGACGGCATCCGCGAGTCCAGGTGCGGGTGAACCACGATTTCTTTGAAGCCTGGAGCGGATGTCGTCGTATCGATTCCAGCGGCATAGCGATACACCCATGCGATGACCGAGCCGAAGGCGTAGTGATTGTAAGAATTCATCGCTGGATCGCCGGTGTCACCGTTCCAACGTTCCCACCAGGTTGTCGCGCCTTTGGAGAGCATGTATCCCCACGACGGATAGGTTTCATTCAACAGGAGGCGATACGCTACATCGTCGTGGCCGTGATTGGCCAGAGTGAACAGGAGGAAGGGCGTGCCGAGGAATCCGGTCGAGAGGTGCCAGTTGCGGCCTTCGATATCCTTTACAAGGTTGTTAACCAGAGCTGGTTCAAGCGATGGGGGAGCCATCTTCGTGTAGAGCGCGACCACATAGGAGGTCTGCGTCCCCGTTCCGACGGTGCCGTCGTCTTTAATATAGGTCTTCTGGAAAGCGGAACGAATGTTGTTCACGACTTCGTTGTATCGCGTCGCGTCTGCTTCCTTGCCGACGGCGTGTGCCATTTCTGACATCATGTTCGCGATCAGGGCCCAATACGCGGTGGCGAGCAGATCTTTATCCGTGTTCGGGTCTGGAGCAAGCCAGTCCGCGAAGTTCGGACCGACACCGTTCTTGCGGATGAAATCCGGGTTGCGGCTCTGGATGAAATCCATCCAGCGCTGCATCGCGTCCCAATTCCTTTCAATGACGGCCTTGTCCCCATACTGCAGCCACGTTGTCCAGGGAACGATTACTCCGGCGTCGCCCCATCCCGGAGCCCCAACCATGCCTTCGTTCCAGGCTGATGTACCTTGAGTTCCTCCGCCCCCAAACGGAAGCGTATTGGGAGAGACATTGGTAAACGCACCTTGGCTCGTCTGCGCGTCGACGATGTCCTGGATAAATTTCTGCGAGAAGGCGGCAACATTAAAGTTGTAGCTCCCTGTGCGCCAGAAAACACCTGCATCACCCATCCAGCCCAGGCGCTCATCGCGCTGCGGGCAATCGGTGGGAATACTCAGATAATTTCCCCGCTGGCCCCAAAGGCCGATCTCCCACATGTGATTTACAAGATCGCTGGAAGTGGCTAGCGTTGCCGTAGGTTTCTCGCTGACACTGCTTGCCACCTGCCCTGTAATCGCATCAAGTGTAGGCACGCCCGGGTATCCCGACATCTCCACGTAGCGGAAGCCGTGGAAAGTAAATAGCGGGCTGTATGTCTCTTCCTCGCCGCCGCGCAGGATGTAAGTGTCGGTCGCGTCAGCATTCCTGAGGTTCTCGGTGTAAATCGTTCCGTCGGGATTCAGGATCTCGGCAAACCGCAGTCTCACCTTTGTTCCCGCGGCACCTTTGACCTTCAGCGTGGTCCATCCCACCATGTTCTGGCCCATGTCGAAGATGTAAGCGCCATTTGACGAAGGACTCACGGTCTTCGGCCGGAGAGTTTCGATCACCTGCACCGGAGGGTCAATCTTCCCGGTTACGCCGAGGGAGGGAGCATCCGCGATGACCGCAGACTTCCAGCTGGAATCGTCGAACTGTTGACCACCCCATCCAGGCTGCTCCTCGCGCGCGTCATAGAACTCGCCCGAATAAATTTGCGACTCGACAATCGGAGATGCGGCTGCTTTCCACGACTCGTCTGTTATGACCGTGTCGCGGGAACCGTCGGCATATTCCAGTTCCAGTTGCGCGAGAAGGCGATCGGGTGGAGTAAAGAAGTACGCTCCGACCCAAGTGAGGGGACTGCCATACCATCCGTCGCCCAATAGAGCTCCAACCACGTTGGTACCGCTGACAATCTGATTGGTAACATCGTAAGTCTGGTACAAGACACGCTTGCGATAGTCAGTGAAGCCCGGCGTCAATACGTCGGTCCCGACGCGGTTTCCGTTCAGGAACACCCGGTAGGCGCCGAGAGCAGTCACATAGAGTCGAGCGCGCTCGACTGGCCTGGCGATCTCGATATTTCGCCGGAGATACGCGGCTGGTTGAGGCAGGGGCCCGGGATTTCCAAAGCGCTGGTCCGACAAGTCTCCTGCGACTTGGGCTGGATGCCATTCTGCATCATTCTCGAGTCGGGCCTGCCAGCCGTCACCCGTTGCAAGGCGCACGATTCTACCGCTCGGATTCGTAATTTTAATTAGCGCGGCGAAACCTCCGACGGTAGTCGTTGCGCCCTTAGATGGGCCGAATTCGGGCGCTGGAGGACTTGTTACTTCGACTTCAATCTGGTTCTTACCGACGATGAGTTCGTCGGCAATGTCGCGGCGGTCGAATGCTGCCCAACGACTCTTGTTTCCAACTTCGTGTCCGTTCACCGTCGCTTTGTAGGCGCCGTGCACCGCGATAAAAAGATCAGCCTCCTTGGGTTTTTCAGTTAGGCTCAGCGCCGCCTGAAACTTCGCTGTCGTCTTTGGCGTTGTCGCGAGTGGATCCTGGCCTTGTGCCCAGATCCAGTGAATTGCAGCACGGTCCGCTTCGTCTTCCGGATTTCGCCAAGAGATCCATTTCGCCTTCCAATCCTCTGGGTGCAGAAGGCCCATTTCCCACCAGGCCTCTTCCGCAGAGTCAGAGAAGTGCCCTGAAACATCCCACACACGAACTTTCCAGTAGTAGCGCTTCCGAGATTCCAGAGCGGGCCCCTTGTAAGCAATTCCGATGGAGTCATCCGAGGCGGTTTTGCCACTGTCCCATACATCTGCCGCGCCCGGCTGAAGACGGTCGCTGCTGCTGGCAACGAACAACTCATAGGCTGATTGTTTCCAGTTGCGCTCGGCGTTGTCGCTTTGCCATGACAGGCGGGGAGCCGCGATATCGATACCAAGAGGATTCTGCATGTATTCGCAGCGGAGATGAACTGGAGTGGCAGAAGCGTTTACCGCAAACGCCATAGGCGCAATGAGCACTTGCAATAGTCTCGAGAGTTTCAATCAAGTCTCCGGTTATATCTGGATAAGAATCTGTGAACGCAATGAGCCGATCACGCAAAACAGATGTGTCCTGCGAAACGAAACAATGAATGGCGGGGATGGTTTCACTGTGGCGAGAAGGGTGTCAACTCGGTCCAATGGATTTCGCTGTGTTTCGCGTTGTGAAAGACGGGATGAGATATGGAAAGCGAAAGTGGATGCGCTATCGCTTCGATATGTGGACACAAACGGACTATATTGTGGTGCAATCAGTCGAGGAACGCTGCACGATATTTCGCAATGCAAAACGAGATTCAATGATTCTCTCTAGTGGCGATGCTTGGATCAACAGACCTGAGTACATTCCATGCCAAGCAGAGCTCCCAGTTTCTTCAACTTGCTCGAGATGTGGCCGACTCCGACGGCACAATGGTGCGCCGGTCCATGAACATTCCATTGATCGAGGAAGCGCCTCGCGCCAAGAGAGAATCTGTAGCGGCTATTAGAGTTGCCGATCTCGAGAATAGGGCCGGCGACGGATTCTCCTTCAGCCGCGAGGAGTTTGAGTTTGCCATCCGCCACTTGGACGACGGAAAGCAAGGTCACCGGTCCATGTTTAACCGACATTTCCACCGACAGTCCGCGTCCAACCTTCCCGTGATATACCTCCAGCGGACGAACCTTGGTCTTCCCTTCGGCGATCGCGATGTGCCCCGGTCCGTCATGTCCCATGAGCACGACATCATCGTTGTAATCGACGGCGTAGTACTCGGTGAAGGAGCCTCCTGCCCCAAATGAATCCATGATTTTCATGGCCTGAACGTTCTTGATCTCGTATTCTCCGGCGACAGGAATTCCTCGTGCCGTGAGCAAGCTTGCGCCCAAGATGATCGAACTGATTGCGTCCTGGTTCTCTATGTTGCCGCCCCCCTTGTGATAGTAGGCCAGCGAGCCGAGATCGTGACGTTCGACCAGAAGATCCAGCGCGACTGAAGTGCATGCTGCACGACGAAGTTCTTCTTCAGGGCAATCCGCCCGGACGTCGAAGGATGTCTTGAAGTCCGTTACTCTTCGATCCATGTCCGCGTTATTCGCCTCGCGCCGCAGCGCAGCCAGTTCTTCCACCTCGAGCATTTCGATGTGTCCGCCGAAGTAGGCACATTGCTGGGTGAGATCGGAATAGATGTCGAGCATGCCTCCGTAGTAATTACCCATCACGCCAAGGCGGTTATGTTCCATCACGTGGGCCACGTGCGCTGCTTCAATCCACTCGGCGACTTCGTTCCACGCAACTGGATCGTTCTCAAGCATGCCGGTGACCTGGAAGAATGGAATGCGGCATCGATTGAAAACGTTTGCAATCTCTGGAACTGGGCACGCTTGGCAGTGCGCCAGCCATTCGCCCGTCATTCTGCTGCGGTCACCAAGATGATTGAAACGCTCGTAGTCGATCGCGGGCGCTGGCGAAAGATTCAAAATGATGACCGGAACCTTCGCACGCCGCACTGCAGGGAGCACGGTGGAGGAGAGCGCGTACGTTGTGACGTGCAGGAAAATCAGGTCGACATCTGCCTTACGGAACTCGTGGCCCGCCCAGAAAGACTTCTGGGGGGTATCGATCAGACCCAGGTTGGCCACGTGAATACCCGGACCCTCCAACTTCCGAGCGACCTGCTCCGTAAAACCCATCAGCCTCTCTTTCAATCCTGGGAACTGCGGCCAATAGGTGTCAAGACCGATGCTGAAGAGTCCGATTCTGAGTGGCTCGTCTGATTTCATAGGTAACTTTCAGAATCGGGAAAGCATAGCCTCTGCCGGGGTCAGCAACAAGGGTTCTGATTAGGTCAAATGACATTTTGAGATGCGAAATGTTCGAGATCGCCGTATTGGGCATTGACGTTTCGTATCCGTGCTGCAAGCATTTCTCGCGCAAGGAGCGCGTTCAGATCAGCCGCGCTGCAATTCTCGGAGGATCGCATGGACGTTTGTGTGAGATCAATGCTAGCAATCTTCGTAGTTCTGCTGTCCGGCGTCGTGACATCTGCACAAGAGCCGATCAAGCTGGTCGTGAGATGGGATAAAGTCATCCGAACCTCGCAGACGACGCCGACGCTGCAGGTTGTAGTCAATCCTCCTTTGCAGCGGGGAACGCCCGTCCACGACAACGCTTTCAAGGCACTGCACGATCTGGGAGCGGATTATGCGCGCTATGTGCCGTGGCTGCCTTATCCCAAACTCGGTGTGGCTGAATTGGAACCTCCAAAGGCTGGCAAGGCGTCGTGGGATTTTTCTCTGATCGATCCGATGACCATCGATTTTCTAGAAGCGACAAAGGGGCACTCAACCATCATCAATTTCAGCACGATCCCGCAGTGGATGTACAAGACCGACAAACCGGTTTCGTATCCAGCCGACGCGAGCCAAGTGACTTGGAACTACGAACAGGGAACCGAATTGCGAGATTCCAGCATGAAAGAGGTGGCCGAATACTACGCTCGACTGCTTGCTTGGTATACGAAGGGTGGTTTCACAGACGAGTTCGGCAAACGTCACGACTCGGGTTACCACTATGCCATTCCGTACTGGGAGGTTTTGAACGAAATCGATTTCGAGCACCACTTTGATCCTGAAACGTATACTCGCCTTTACGACGAAGTAGTAACAGCGATGAAAAAGGTGCAGCCGGGCACAAAGTTTGTGGGACTCGCCCTGGCCATGACGACGAATCCGCGTTATTTCGATTATTTCCTTGACCATAAGAACCACAAGCCTGGCATTCCGTTGGACTTTATCTCTTATCACTTTTATGCCGTCCCCACACCGGATCAAACACCTGAAGTGGAGCAGTTCACTTACTTCGATCAGGCCGAAGGATTCCTAAAGACGGTTCGTTACGTGGAAGCGATCCGGAAGCGTCTCTCACCAGAAACACAGACCACAATCGATGAGCTCGGAGTGATTTCCGCAGATGATATGGCGCAGGGAGAACCCGGACACATCTCCAAACCGATCGAGAATTCCTACTGGAACCTTGCAGGAGCGATGTACGCATATCTTTTCGGGGAGTTAACCAAGATTGGAATCGATGTTGCCGGCGAGGCGGCCTTTCTCAGCGAACTCAACGGTCAAAAGCTTTTGGTTTCTAACGCCAAAAGAAATCCCACCTTCTTCAGGCGACATAGAAGAAGGTGGGCGCAAACGAAGCAGTCCGGCTTACGCCACAGCTTCCTCTTTTTCCGAATGAGATTGGACAGCCTTCTTTCCCAGGAACTTTATCAACGTCGCATTTACTTCGTCCGCATGAGTCCACGCCACGTTGTAATGAAACTGCGTTCTCAGCGTTCTCAGCGGCCTTTCTCAGCGAACTCAGCGCTCAAAAGCTTTTGGTTTCTAACGCCAAAAGAAATCCCACCTTCTTCAGGCGACGTAGAAGAAGGTGGGCGAAAACGAAGCAGTCCGGCTTACGCCACGGCTTCCTCTTTTTCCGAATGAGATTGGACAGCCTTCTTTCCCAGGAACTTTATCAACGCCGCATTTACTTCGTCCGCATGAGTCCACGCCACGTTGTGCGGACCATCCTTAATTACTACCAACTCAGCCCCTTTGATGAGCTTCGCCGTGCGCTGACCAGCGGCGGAGAAGGGCACGATCCGGTCCGAGTCGCCGTGAATCACCAGCGCAGGCACATCGATCTTCGCCACGTCCTTGCGGAAATCTTCATGCCACGTCGGCACACAAGCGAGGCTCGCGTGAGCCGACGCAATCGCCGCAGTGTTCCAACTCGCTTGCACTGCCTGCTCGCTGACGCGCTTCCCTAAGTTAACGTCAGCATTGTAAAAATTCTTGAAGAACTCGGTGAAGAACCCATATCGATCCGCGGCCACTGCTTTCTGAATTCCGTCAAACACCGCGCCGTCGACGCCTTCCGGATTGTCGTTAGTCTTTAGCAGGAAAGGCGGAACGCTGCTGATCATCACCGCCTTGCTCACATCTTTTGATCCATATTTCCCGATGTAGCGAGCGACTTCGCCGCCACCCATCGAGAACCCGACCAACGCAAAATGCTTGAGTTTCAGGTGATGCACAACATGATGCAGATCTTCTGCAAAAGTGTCGTAGTTATATCCAGTCGTGGGTTGACTGGATTTCCCAAATCCACGCCGGTCATAAGCGATGACCCGATACCCTGCGTCGAGAAGCACGGGAATCTGTTTTTCCCATGACGCACTGCTTAGTGGATATCCATGAATCAGAACGACTGGTTGACCGGAACCGTGGTCTTCGTAATAAAGATGGATGGAAGTGGAGTTCTCTTTCCCGACATCAATGTATGACATAAAGTGCCTCCTGGCGATTCGTGAAGAGGAGATTGGTGGTGGTTGAGATTGTGCTGTTCAGTAGATGGTATACCTGTCGGTTTGGTTTCGCAGCGAAGCAAAATTCCACGGCCCGAGTTCTCCTGCTAGACTCGAAGTTTTGGAGGACGCAGGTTGCAAGCCGTATATATTCTGTCCGCTGTCCGTACACCAATCGGCAAATTCGGCGGCTCGCTCGCCTCCCAAACCGCGGCCGACATGGGCGTTGTCGCGGCCAAAGCAGCGATCGAACGTGCCAAAGTACGTCCTGATCAGATCGAGGAATCGATCTTCGGCAACGCCCGCCAGGCCGGAGGCGGACCCAATCCCGCCCGTCAGATTTCCGTCCGCAGCGGTGTCCCGCAGGAAGTCCCGGCATTTACTGTGAACAAGGCCTGTGCCTCGGGCATGAAATCAATCGCGCTGGCCTACCAGGCGATTCTGTTGGGCGACTCGAGTTGCATTCTCGCTGGCGGGACTGAGTCCATGTCGCGCCTTCCTTATTATTTGGACGGCGCGCGCTGGGGATATCGGCTCGGCAATCAGGAACTCGTCGACGGCATGTACCGCGACGGATTCTTTTGCCCGCTCGCGAAAATGGTCATGGGCGAGACTGCAGAAGTTCTTGCGGAGCAATACAAAATCACCCGTGAAGAGCAGGACGAATTCGCGCTCATGTCGCAAACGCGGGCAGCTCGCGCCATTGCCGCTGGACGCCTCGACGCCGAAATCGTTCCCGTCACAATCGAGGGCAAGAAGGGAACTGTCACCTTTGCGCGCGACGAGCATCCATTCCCTGATGCAAGCATGGAAAAGCTCGCCAAGCTGCCGCCCGTGTTCTCGAAGACCGGAACGATATCTGCGGGAAACTCGTCCGGCATTACCGATGGCGCAGCCGCGATGGTGATCGCCAGCGAACACTTCGTGAAGCAGAACAATCTCAAGCCGCTCGCACGCATTGCGGCGGTGAGTTCGGCCGGAGTCGATCCTCGCACGATGGGAATCGGGCCGGTCCCTGCGTTGCAGAAGCTCGAAGACAAACATAGTCTCCGCCTGCACGAATTCGGATTGGTCGAACTCAACGAAGCCTTGGCCGCGCAG
>Ga0209060_10003190_pt1 | contig 14022 bp, 10 predicted proteins | sample Coa_R1_8_FD_187155 | JGI IMG/M metagenome (GOLD analysis project Ga0209060, IMG submission 187155) | Surface soil microbial communities from Centralia Pennsylvania, which are recovering from an underground coalmine fire - Coalmine... | ecosystem: Environmental > Terrestrial > Soil >...
CCCTCCACTTCGAGCACGCCTCCACCGACCGCCACATTGCCCGTTCCCAGGGCCTGGCTGCTGCCCGCCATGAGGAGCCCGCCGCCGACCGTCGTACCGCCGGTATAGCTGTTGGCCCCGGTCAGGTCGAGGACACCCGGTCCTAGGAACGCCAATTCTTCGTTCCCCTCGATCAGGCCGGAAAAATTGCCCTGCCGCACCTGCAACTCGGCGGTGCTTCCACTGATGCTGACTGTTCCCGAGCCGTCGAGGAAGTTCACGGCCACGAAGGCCGATCCGGACGTACCGTTGGCCGCACCGGCTCCCGCGGCCCCTCCGTCCCCCCCTACCGCGATGAAACGGGTTCCGGGCGAAAGGTTCAGGCTGTCCACCGTCACGCCCGCGTCACCGCCGTTTCCGCCGTTTCCGTTATCCACGCCAACGCCCAGGCCGAGCCCCGCGCCCATGGTGCCCCCGGCGCCGCCAGCGCCGCCAGCGCCGCCGGCCACTTCAAAAACATCCCCCGCTCCCGATAGGGTCAGGAAGCCGGCTGTCACATCGGCGCTGCCGCCGTTCCCCCCCAAGCCGCCGGCACCCCCGTCGCCGGCGAAACCGCCGTTGCCTCCAACACCCCCGGTTCCAACATTGCCAGCATTTCCCCCATTGCCGCCCGCGCCGCCCACACCCCCGGCGCCGCCCACGCCGCCGGCGCCGCCGGTAACGCTAAAAACATCCCCCGTGCCGGTAAAGAGCGCGTTTCCCACCGTCACTCCCAGGCTTCCGCCGGCTCCACCGGCTCCCCCGTCACCACCGGACCCGGCCGCGCCGCCGTTGCCGCCGTTACCGTTGATGCCGGGGCCGGGGCCGTCGCCTCCAATACCGCCAATGCCGCCAATACCGCCGATGGCACCCGCTCCGCCTTCTCCACCTTCGCCGCCGGTGATATTAAAAACATCCGCTCCGCCCGTAAAAGTAACGCTACCGGCGGTGACACCGATGCTTCCGGCGCCGGCACCATTGCCGCCGTGACCGCCGACGCCACCTTCGCCGCCCACGCCTCCGTTGCCGCCTGGAGAAGCCGCAGAACCTGAAAAGCCCCCGTTACCGCCGGTGCCTCCGGAGGCGCCGGCCCCGGCCGCGCCGCCGTTGCCGCCGTTGCCGCCCAGGATCCCAAAAATATCTCCCTGGCCGGAAAGGTCGAGGGTTCCCAGTGTGACGCCGGCATTTCCGCCAATGCCCCCATTGCCGCTGTTGCCGCCATTGCCGCCGGCAAAACCTTGGCCACCGGGGAGGCCCGCGCCCGAACCACCGGAGCCTCCCGCGCCGCCGGAGCCGCCGACCCCGCCGGACCCGGCCGCGCCGCCGTTGCCACCGTTACCGCCCAGGATCTCAAAAATATCCCCCCGGCCGGAAAGGTTGAGGATTCCCCATGTAACACCGGCACTTCCGCCAATGCCCCCATTGCCGCTGATGCCGGCGGACCCACCGATGCCGCCGTTGCCGCCCGCCACACCGGTACCACCCGCGCCGCCATCGGCTGCCGCGCCGCCATTGCCCCCGGCCCCGCCGTTACCGCCCGCGCCGCCGGTAAGGGTGATCCCATCCCCCGCGCCGCTCGAGTCCACGCTTCCCATCGTCACTCCAAGGCCGCCGCCCAGGCCGCTGTTGCCGCCATAGCCTCCCAACCCGCCGCCGCCGCCAAAATTGCCGGCGGTCCCTGCCGCTCCATTGCCGCCACGGCCGCCGTCCCCGCCCGCGCCACCCTTACCCGCGGCCAGGTTGACCTGGTCCCCCACCCCGGTCAGGCTCACGCTTCCCGCCGCCATCCCCGTGTAGGCCCCGTTGCCGGTGCCACTACCGTTCCCGCCGGACGCTCCAGTCCCACTCGAAAAGGAAGCATTGCCGCCGGTGTAGCCGGTGACGCCGGGGCCGGAATCGCCGCTGGCGGCACCCAGGCTCGCGCTCACTCCCATCGAGAAGGTCCCACCCACTGAAATAAAGTCATCCGCGACCCCGGCTCCGCTAAAGGCGATGTTCGAGAGGCCCATGGAAACCCCGTCGCCGAGGGAAAGGTCCCGGCCGAAAGCCAGCGCGCCTTCGGCCTCGCTTTGGGCCACGATCCCCAGGGTTTGGTCCGTGCCGGAGGTTCCGATCAAGGTGATGCTTTGGGAAAGGGTGGGAAGGACTTGCCCCAGGGTCACCGAGTTGGAACCGCTGATCGCCAGCGTCACAGTACCGCCGTTGGAAGTGCCGTTGATCGTGGTGACGGCCTCATATAGGTTTCCCGTGGTAGAGGTGCCACCGTCGTTGGAGGCTATGGAAGTCTGCGCGTGAAGGGGCGGGACGGCGGCCCAGGCAAGAAGGAGGGCTCCCAAAAATCGTTTCCCGGCGGAAATCCTGGAAAAGGACATAAAGCCTCCTGATGGAAATGTGGATGAAAATTCAAAACCTGGTGGGTGACGTAGGCGACGGATAGTTGAGGGATTCTTTATAACTGAGATGACAAGCCATTTCAACTGAAGCCAAATCCCGGCGCAAAATGAAAAAGGACGGGGCCATCCGCCGCCCCGCCCTTTGGAATTCCACAGTTGGTTAGAGCCCGATATTGACCTCACCCAACCTAAAGACCCGGGCCCTTTTTTGAAAATTCATTTCCACCACCCTCCCCCTTGGCCCCAGTCTATCGGCGCAAAGACCGCCCCCAGCGACGCAAGAAAGGTCGAGGCATTGCCATCGGCTTCCCCCGCGACACCTGTAGAACCTGTAAAGGCGATGATCTGCCGTCCCGGAGTGGCTTGGATTTCGATGACCCGCGGATCCTGTACGCCATTGTTCTTGCCGAAGGGCCCGTAGACCCTGCCCCGGGCCGTGATAAAGGTGAGTTGGGAAACGAAGATGTTGCCGTACCAATTGCCGTAGAAACCCCTCACTTCCACCAGGAAATCCCCCTGGTCCAGGCGGAAGCCCCAGGCGCTGCCGCCGTCGCCGCCGTGGAAAGGCATGGCTGCGGGGCCATTGAGTACCTGGAGGGCGTCGATGATGTCACCCGCCCTTCCCCACACCTCCCGGATGGAGCTGCCGCTTTCGCGGGCCAAGCGGCCGTCGTCAAACCGGCCGGTGGCGGCGTTGTCGGCCGGGGCCGGGAATCCCGCCCCATCCCTTTCCCGCCAGGCCATTTGCGCGTTCGCCGCCGGGGCCAGGCACGCCGCCACAAGAAGTAAACTGGGGATTCCCGTCCGCCATGTGATCCCTTTCATCGAAGTCCTCCTGATAAATTTGGTTTTCCCATCTTGCCCTGGGCGGACGAAGCCGGCCGGACAGGTCATTGCGGCGCGAAAATCTCGATCCGGTCATTGCTGTAGTCGGCCACATAGGCGTAGCCCATACTGTTAAGCGCGATCCCGAGGGGGCTCTCGAATTGGTTGGGCCCGGTTCCCGAACTCCCCCATTGGCCCAGCAAATTCCCCCCCGAGCTGAATTTCAGGGCCCGGTTATTGCCGCTGTCCGACACGTAGAGGTTCCCGGAGGCGTCCAGCGCCACGCCCCAGGGTTGGGAAAAGGCCACGCCGTTGACGCCCGCCCCCAACTGGCTCAGGAACCCGCCGGTGGAGGTGAGCTTTTGGACAAGGTTGTTGCCCGTATCCGCCACGTAGATATGGTTGGAGCCGTCCGCCACCAGGCCTGCGGGGAAATAGAAGGTCCCATTTCCCGACCCCAAACCGCCCCATTGGTTCTCGTAGCCCCCGGAGGAATTGAAAACCTCGATGCGGTTGTTGCCCGTGTCCGTCACGTAGACGAAGCCCAGGCTGTCCACCGCGACGCCTTCGGGGCCCGAGAGGGCGGCGGTGGCCGGCCCGCTCCATTGGGTCACGGCGCCACCGATGGTCGTGAATTTTTGGATGCGGTTGTCGCCCGTATCGGCCACGTAAAAATAGCCCTGGTTGTCCACCGCGATGCCTCCGGCGCCCGAGAGGATGACAGCGGGCGGCCCAAATTGGGTGACCGGAGAGCCGGAGGGGTTGAACTTGTCGATGCGGTTTTCCACATTGTCCACAACGTAAACATATCCCGCGTTGTCCACCGCCACCCCGGCAGGCCCGATGATGAGGGTGATGGGGCCCTGATAGGCGAAGGGCGGAGTGCCGGTGGGTGTGGGTGAGGAGGTGGGGGTGGAGGTTGAGGCGCCCGGCTGGGTGCCCGTCGGCGTGGGTGTTCCTGTGGTGGTCGCTGTGGGATTGGCCGTCGTCGTGCCCGTTGGGGTGCGGGTGGGCGTGCCCGTCGTGGCGGATGTAGGCGTCGCCGTCGGCGAGGCCGTAGCCGCGCAGGAAGCGCAAAGGGTGGGCGTCGCGGTGGGGTTGGATGAGAAATTGCCGTTGCCCGGAGAGGCAGGGTTGCTCTGGGGGCCGCAGGCCAAGGGCATTAGGGCCCCCGCCGCGACCAGCAAAAATATCCATCCTTTTTTCATAGCCCGCCTCCTTTGGATTAAAAAAACCGCATCGTCGGACCTCCCCCTTAAGGGCAAAGGTTGGAATACATGGAATAGGAGTAGCCATAGACCGTCGTGAACTGGGGACCGGGTTCGAAATACCACTGGGTCCCGCTGGGCATCGCGTAATAACCGAAGCTGTAGGAAGCGGGTTTGCTGTCGTAGGCCAAGTCGCTGCGGTCGGATTGGATCACAGTCCAATAGGTCCCCCCGGCGGTCACCGGCACCGAGGAATCCAGGGTGAGGGTGTTCCACCCGGCCGTATAGGCCACTTCCGGCGACTGGGCCAGCAAATCGGCGTTGATGCCGGGGGCAAGCTGGGCGTAGAGCGCGGCCTTGACATTGCCGCCAGCGTTCACGAAATAGGCACCGATGGAACCGATATGGCCGGGGGAGGACAGCGTGAATTCCTCGGCGTAATAATCGTTGCTGGGGGAACCCGCATTTGCCCCGGCGAGGTTGTAACCATAGGCCGTGGCGAAAAGGCAGCCCGGGGTGCTGGTGGAACTGGGCGTAGAGGTGGGAGTGGACGTCACGGTTGAAGAAGGGGTCGGTGTCCCGGTTCCGGTCGCGGTGGCTGAGTTCGTGGGAGTGGCGGAGGGCGTTGCCGTAAAGACGGGAGTGGAGGTTTCCGTGGCGCTGGGGGCGGGGCTCGGCGTGCGGGTCACCGTTGGGGTTCCGGAAGGAGTGCCTGACGGCGTTGCCGTCAGTGTAGGGGTGTCGGTGCAGGAAAGGCAGGGGGTATCAGTGGCCGTGGCCGCAGGGCCGCCGTTGCCCGGGGCGGAAGGGTTGCTCTTGGGGCCGCAGGCCCAGGGGACGGCCGCCAGGGTGAGAAGAAGGACCGCCAGGCGCTTTTGTTTCATGAAACCCTCCGCGATGGGCTTTTTCAACCGACGGGCGGAGTATGGCGCGGCTTTCCCATCCTGTCCTTCGTCTTTAAGGACTAGTCCTTTCGGACGAATCCCCCGGCGTTGCAAGCCACCGGCGGCACACGTAAAATCAAGCAACGAAACCAATAGCCGCCGGTGAACGCCGATAAACACCGGTAAGAATTGGAAAAAAGATTTCCGCCCTCAGCGTTCATCGGTGGCCCATTTCCTTTTGTGCCGGGAGTCGACGTTTTATGAAAATTCTCCTCATTGACGACCACGCCCTTTTCGGCGACGGCCTGTCCCTTCTGTTGAAGAAACAGTACCCCGGCTGCCGCCTCACCCAGGCCCTGAGCTGTGAGGAAGGCCTCGCCCAGGCCGGTCGCGCCAAGGACTTGGACCTGATCCTCTTGGACCTCCAGCTCCCGGACCTGCACGGCTTCGACGGATTGAAGCGGCTCAAGGCTTCCCGGCCCGGACTTCCGGTGGTCCTGGTTTCGGCCTGGTCCACCCCCGAGGTGGTGCAGGAAGGCCTGAACCACGGCGCCTCGGCCTTCCTTTCCAAGGCGGCCCCAGCCCGGGAAATGCTGCGGTCGCTTAAAAAATTCCTGCGCCCCCCGAAGAAGGCCCTCAAGTCTGAAACCCCGGCCGACCGCCCCCGGTTGAAACCCGTCCTGACCGCCCGCCAAAGGGAGGTCTTAGCCCAGGCGGTCCTGGGCAAGGCCAACAAGGAAATCGCCGACAGCCTGGGGCTTACTTTGAACACGGTCCGCGCCCACATGGCGACCATCCTCAAGTCGCTGGGGGCCCGCAGCCGTACCGAAGCTTCGATGAAAGCCGTCAAACTGGGCCTGGTGCGCAATGGTTGAAGCTTCCATTGCGGCCGGGGAAAGGTCCTCCGGCTCCAGGATTCTTGGCGCCCAAATTTCGGCGGTCTTCCAATACGGCCGGGTCCTGGTGCCCCTGAACGCCCTCAACGCCGTGTTCGCCGCTTTCTTATATAAAGGCGAGGTGGACCCCCTCCTCCGGGCGTCCTGGCTCCTGGCACAGGCCCTCTTTACCGCCCAACGGATTTGGACCCTGGCGGCTTTTTCCAAGGACGAGGCCACGGGCTTCAGGACAACTCGGGAAATTTGGGCCCGGCATGCCTGGATCGGCGCTTTGGCCGGCGGCCTGCTCTGGGCCTTTTGGATGTCGGCCTGGCACGGGCTGCCCCTGGGAATCCTGGCGCTGGAAGGCGTCATCCTCAGTTGCGGGGCCCTGATCATCTTTTCACCCTACCTGCCCTGCTTTTACGCCTTTTGCCTCCCCTTGTCCGGGACCTACGCCTTTCTTTTTTTCCAACACCCGCCCGAAGCCCGGCCCCTGGGGTTCGGGGGAATCCCCTTTCTCGCCCTGCTTTTGGTTTTCGCCCACCTTTGGAACCGAAACCTGACCGCGGCCTACCGCCTGCGGCTGGAAAACCTGGACCTGGTGGCGAAGTTAAAGGCCGAAAAGGCCCGGGCCGAAGAATCCCTGGCGGCCAAGACCCGTTTCCTGGCGGTTGCCAGCCACGACCTTCGCCAGCCCCTGCACGCCCAGGGGCTTTTCCTGCATGCCCTCGCAGACGAACCAAAAAACGGTTCCCGGCGGAAGGGCATCCTTGAAAAGTTGAAGGCCACCCACAAGGCCCTGAGCTCCCTCCTGGACGGCCTCTTGGATCTTTCCATGGCCGAGTCGGGCACGCTCAAACCCCGCTTGCAGGCTTTCCCCCTGGGGCCGCTTTTCTCGAAACTGAAGTCCGAGTTCGCCCCCCTGGCCCGCCGAAAGGGCCTGGCCTTTTCGGCCTCCATCCCCGAAGGCTGGACCTTGAGCGACCCCGGTCTTCTGGCCCGGATGCTCCGAAACCTCCTCTCCAACGCGGTGCGCTATACGGCCAAGGGGAGGGTCGGCCTGTACTGCCGGGAGGAAGGCGGGGCCTTCCTGCTGGGGGTGTCCGATACGGGTTCTGGGATTCCGGAAGGGGAGAAGGAAAATGTGTTCAAGGAGTTCTACCAGCTCAAGAATCCCGGCCGTGACCGTGCCAAGGGCCTGGGGCTGGGCTTGTCCATCGTCAAAAGCCTGGGGGAGGTCCTGGGCCATCCCCTGTCCGTGGTTTCAACCCCGGAGCGGGAACAGGGCTGTCTATTCTCCATCCGGGTCCCGGCGGCTGAACCGCCCACACCCCTTCCCGGGAAAAAAAGGTCCCGGATCCCAAGATTCCATGGCGAGGGCGTACTGGTGGTGGACGACGATAGGACCATCCGGGAAGGCCTTTCCGAAATTTTGAGGGCTTGGAACCTCAGGCCACTGACCGCCGCCTCCATGGAGGAAGCCTTGCAACACCTGCGTCCATCCAATGACCTCCGGGTTCTTTTATGCGATTACCGGCTCCAGGAAGAAGTGACGGGGATCGAGGTGATCCGGCGGGTGAAGTCCGTTCTGGGCCGGGAGACGCCTTCAGCCCTGGTGACCGGCGACACCTCCCCTGAACGCATCCGGGAAGCGCGGGACTTGGGCCTCCCCATCCTGTTCAAACCCGTGGATCCGGACCGCCTGCAGGAACTGTTGGAGGTCTTTTTGGGCCGCAACGGCGGGACATCTTCCAGGTCATAAAAAAGCGGTCCGAGAGCCGCGTGGATCCAGACCGCCTGCAGGAACTGTTGGAAGGTTTCCTGGGTGGGAACAGCCGCCGCACTCCCGGAAAATAGAAAAACGGAATCGGATTCGGCCTTTTAAAAAAACCTTTCGCCCACCAGGGCCCGCCCGAAGGCGAAATAACATCCCGCGTCGGCCATGCCGAAGATCCCGAAAACCACGCAGGTCCAGGTGGTGAGATGCAGGTTCAGCCGGTCCGCGTGCCGGTGCAGCCGGTCATGGACGTCCGCCCTTTTGCGAAGTTCCAGGTAAAGCCCCAGGATCAAAACCATGGGCAGGGCGTAACCGAGGTTGTAGAGCAGCAGGTAAGCGGCGGCCTTGAGGGGGCTGAAGTGCAGGGCCCAATACCGGGCCATGACCGCCAAATAAGGGAAGGAGGCCGGAAAGGAGGTCACGGACATGAAAACGCCCGCCGCCAGGGCCGCCCAGGCGTTCATGGTCCTAAGCCTTGCGAGGATCCAGTTCTTGCTGCGGCCCGGCCCCGCCTTTCTTTTCCAATGGAAGTACCAGACTCCCAGTCCGGCCATGACCAGGCCCGTCAGGAATTCGGATTGGTAATACCGGGGCCCGGAAAGGCCGGCGGAAGGCAGGAACCGGCTGAGGAAGTCCCGCAGTTGGTCCAGGACCAGGTAACCCGCCAGTCCGCAGGCGAAATAGGCGGCGCTCAAGCCCGCCAAATAGGTCAGGGCGTTGCGCAGGGGTTTTTCCGTGGTCAACAACAGGACGAAGAGGACGATCTGGAAGGTGGTCGACAGGCTGTCGAACAGGGATATCCCCAGCGAATAAAGGATCAGGTCCATGGAACGGCCGGGAGTTGGAATTTCAAGAAAAGGCGTCTCACTGGAATGCCATCCACTTGGCTTTGCCGCCGCTAGTCCGGGCCGGCACAAGACCCGAAGCCCGGAGGACGCACAACAAGATTCCCTTTTTCATTTCGCCCCATTAAAAAACGCAGCGGATAAAAGACGCCCGATTTTATCCGGGGGTCTCATAAGACCGCAACAGACGCCCTGGCTTTTTGGGTTTCATGTTTTACCGGCCACGCCGGGTAAAAAGAATTCTTTGCAGGCCGGGACGGAGGGGTTAAGATGGTCCTATGAACGCATTCGCCAGCCCCGAAGAAGCCTTTCCCTACCAATACGAGGAATTTCCCAAGCCGGAAGACCAGGTGACCGAATACGCCAATATGGACGGCGCGGTGGAATTCCAGTTGAGGGACCTCGTCACCGGCGAATCCTATACCGGGGCCGAATCGGCTCCGGTGGTCCAACCCGTTATCTTCCAGGATTTCAGGCAAGTCCTCCCCGCCCAATCCTAAAAGTAAAAGTCTTCGGCCTTACCCTGTGGTGAAAATGTCTTTTCCCAAATCCCCCTGGTTTTACCCCTTCGCCGCTTGTTTTGTCCTCCTCTTCCTCTTCGCCTTCCGCCAAAACGTCGATTTCGACATGGGCTTCCACCTGCGGGGCGGGCAATGGATAGTCCAAAACCACGCTTTCCCCCAAAAGGACCTTTTCACTTTTACTTCCAACCGCAACGACTACCAGGACCCCCATTGGCTTTACCAGGTCCTTTGTTACGGGCTTTACCTGGCGGGAAGCTATCCGGCCATCGGGCTCTTCCATCTTCTTTTGATCCTGGCCGCCTTCGGGCTGACCGCACTCCGCCTGCGGCTCTCCCAGGCCCCGTTTTGGTCCTGCGTCCTACTGCTCCTGCCGGCGGTCATCGCCGATGAAATCCGGTTCCTGTACCGCCCGGAGGTCGCCACCTGGGTCCTGCTGGTCCTGACCCTTTGGGTTTTGGACCTGCGCGTGAACCGGCAAAAAAACCTGCTCATCCTGCTGCCCTTCCTGCAGTTGGCCTGGGTCAATATCGAGGGCCTTTTCATCCTGGGCTGGGTCGTTATGGCGGCCTATCTTTTCTCCGGCTGGTTCCACGAACGCCGCCTGGACCGCCCCCTTTTGAAGTATTCCCTGCTTTCGGCCGCCGCCTCGCTCCTCAACCCCTACTTCTTCAAGGGCCTGCTTTACCCCCTCCAGCTCTTCGCCAAACTGCAGGGTTCGAGCATCTTCAAAAATTACATCTCCGAATTGCAGTGCTCCTGGACCCTGCTGGAGGACCCCAATACGCCCTTCATGCCCGTCCTGCCCATTTACACCTACCGGGTTTTCAGCGTCCTGCTGCTGGCGCTGGTCTGGTCGTCCTTCCGGCGCCGGAAGATCCACGAGCTTTTCCTGGCCGGGGCTTTCTTCGGCCTCTCCGTGGCGGCCATCCGCAACGTTCCGCTTTTCTTCTGGGTGGTCCTGCCGATGGCCGCCGCCTCGGTGAAGGATTGGGCCGACAGCCGGGCGGAGGCCCGGAATCTGAGCGAAGGGGTGGAAAAGAACAAAGTCCTGGCTTGGGGACTGTCCCTGGCGCTGCTTTTAACCGGCGCGCGCGTCCTGACCGGCGCCTACTATTTTTCGGACCGCCGGATGATCCATGCCGGACTGGGGATGGACCCCTGGCGTTTCCCGGTGGGGGCCGCCGGATACATGATGCAAAACCGTTTGGACGGGCCGCTTTTGAACGACCTGAGCTACGGGGGATGGCTCATTTGGAAGGGCGCCGGGCCCATCTTCATCGACGGCCGGCTGGAAGTGGCGGGTGAAGGCCTTTTCACCAAATACCGGAACAGTTTTTACCCCGGTGGATTGGAATCCCTGGCTTCGGAGGATCGGATCCAGATGGTCCTGGAGGACCACATGATGGACACCCCCTGGACCGTCCAGTTGATGGGGATGCGGGACTGGCGCCTTCTTTACTTCGACGCCGGGAGCGCCCTTTACGCCCGGAAGGATTACCGGCCCGATTTGGCGCCCACGGACTGGGACGGCCTCCTGGCCTCCTGGGGGCTCCAAACCCCGCCCCCCGATTCTATCCTGACCGGCCTGGCAGCCAGGCCCCTTTCCCCCTTCGCCGGATGGCTTTCGGGGTTCTGGGAGCCCCAGGACTACCCCATGCCCCTTTTCCGCCTGGGGGCCTTCGCCTATGAGAACGGCCAGTTCGAGGCGGCCCGGCGTTTTTTCCTGGAAATGCTGCGCCGCACCGAAGGGAAATACTTCGAGGTCTACTACAACCTGGGGGCGGCCTATGAGCGCCTGGGCCGGACGGACCTCTCCCAGCTCTGCTACCAAAAGGCCCTGGCCCTGGAACCGGGCTATGCCCCGGCCCGGCGAAAATTGGGCCTTCCTTAAAAGAAACCTTTTATCCGGAATTTCGGGAAGCACCGGCGCCCCGCGCGTCTAAAGGGATATGAGGCCGTAAGGGAGGTATCAATGATGAATCCATTATGGATTTTCGTTTTCTCATTCGGGTTGGTTTTCGGGGTTTGGGCCGATTCCACATCTCCCGTTCAAAAACTTCATCCCCCTTATTTCCTGCAGGCCAAGGACAAGGTTCCCTTGGACGATTTGGCCTGCCCCGATGTGGACCTACAGGGTCCCGATGGCCGCGCCCTCGATTCGCAAATCAACATCAGCCCGCCCGACCCCGCCGTCATGGACCTTTTCGCCGCGCCGGCCCTTTTCGAGGAAATCCAGCGCCAGAAGCCTTCCGAGACGGTTCCCCAACGTTTCTATTGGCACCGGGTGGACGGGGTTGGGTACTGCCACTTCAAGGATATGGAAGGCAACCATTGGTATGGGTGGCGGGACGAGGAGGGGGACTTCAACTGGGTCCTCTGGCGCGGCCACCGTTATTGGTGGCACGATTCCTTCGCCGCTCACTGGCTTTACTATTTTCAGGGCGTTTGGTGGCGGGCCGATGGCCAGCAGAAGGATTCCATCCAAGCCGACCTGGACGGCGAATATTACGCCTGCGACGCCCAGGGCAATGTGCTGGGGGATAGGGGCCAGGAAGGGGAAGGGGATATTGTCAGCGCCCCCGGCCGCTACCAGGGGGACTCAGCAACCGCGAACGGCGGGGGCCACGGTGGTCATGGGGGACACGGGGGCCATCCAGGCGGCGGCCGTGGAGGCCGGGACGGAAGCCAACCTTCCCAAAGTTCCTCCCCCGGGGGAACTGCGTCCTCCGGCTCCGGCAATTCCCATTCTGTTCCTTCCTCCGGAAATTAACCCGTTTTTCGCAAGGGACCGGCGGTGATTTCCCAAATGCCGCTGATGGGGACCAAGCAGGCCCTCGCTTCCGTTTCGTCAAAAACTTGCCGGGTTTTTCAGCCACAAATTTTGCGGTTTTGCGGGAATCCGCTTTCATGGCTTCTTTCAAATTGAACCGCCCAATGCCCGGGGGTAACTTTTGAACAAGACCTGATCCCCTCCTGGAAGGCGGCTATGGAAATTTCCAAGACCATCCTGCTCGTCGACGAAGCCACCGACGCCCGCCGATTGCTGGCCATCCGCCTGGAAGGCCTGGGGTTCAAGGTTTTGGAAGCCGAATTCCCCGACCAGGTCCGCAGCGTTTTGCGCCATGAAAAGGTGGACATCGCCGTGACCGAATGGACCCTCCCGGGCTGGGGCCTGGATGCGCCGGTCCAACTGCTCAACCCGGGCGAAAGGCCCGTCCTCCTCTTTACCGAGTTGGAACCCTCCTTGATGGCTTATGCCCCCGGCCGCGCGCGGCCCAAGGCGGTCGTCTCCAAGAAGAAGCGTTCCGAATTGATCGAGCTTTTGACCGCGATGCGCAATCCTGTATCCGAATCCATGGCTTCTATGAAGGCCACTTTCTTCGGCAAGCGCGTTTTATTGGTGGAGGACTCGGCGGCCGTCCGGCATTTCATCAAACGCGCCGTCGGGGAGAAGCATCCCCAATGGGCGGTCGCAGAGGCGGTCAACGCGGTGGAGGCCGTCCTGGAGGCGGCGCGCAAACCGGTGGACCTGGTGGTGCTCGACTTGGAGGTGCCGGGTATGGAAGGCCCGGCCTTCGTGAACGTTATGCGGGAAAAATCACCCTCCATGCGGCACAAACCGGTCCTGGCGCTGTCCCCCTGCGGCCGGAGGGATTTGAAGGAAGCCTTCCAAGGCGACCCCACCGTGTCGTTCCTGCCCAAGCCCGTCACGGCCTCCCAGGTGGTGGAAACCATTGAATCCCTCTTTTCCGAAAAGAAGGCCGTGGGGGTTTAGCCCTTCCTACTGGGTGCGGGATGGCGGTTGGGGAATGGACGGGGAAAACGGCCGGCTAAAAAAATGCCGAGACCCCGATGCCGAAGAAAAATCCGCTGAGGTCGATGGCCAGGGGCCGGGATCCGGCGGGGGCGTTTTCGCCGAAGCTATAGCTGCCCTGGGTCCCGTTCAGGACAGGCACCATCAATTGCCCGTTGGCGACGGGAACCACCACGTTCCCCACCGAGGTGGGGACGACTTCCAACTGGGCCGTCTCACCCGTGGTAACGGCCCCCGAACTGGTGCTGACCGGCCCGCTTTTGACCTGCGCTTGGAAGGAATTGGCGCTGGCCAGTTGGTATCCCGCGAAAGGGGAGACCACGAAGGTATCCCCCAAATGCCAGTCCAACCCCGCTGAAACCTGTCCCCCCACGGCCACCCCGGAGAAATCGCCCGTAATGTTGTAAAGTTCCGTGGAGGCCTGGGTGGCCGCCGCCGAATAATTGATGTTGATGGGCACGGCCATGAAGCCGCCGCAAATATAGGGCTGCATGTCCCCCTGGCCGAAGAGGTAGCGCAGGTCCAACCCCACCGAAAAGGCCGTAATGTCGAAGGAATCCACCACCGTCACCCCGTTGCCGTCGTGCAGGTTGTCGCTCACCGTCCCCACCGGCATGAAGGCGATGGGCAGGCCCGCTTCCAGGTTCGGCATCAGCCGCATGACGGGCTCAAACTGGATCTGGGGAAAACCCGAGGGCACCGAACCGGCGTAAGTAAGGCTCGGGTCGGGCGCCGACACCTGGACCGTCGCCGCTTCGCTGCTCCAATATTGGGCGTTGGCGTTGAAATCCGACAGGCTGGCCAGCGCGATGGAGGGCTGGAAACGGATTCCGTATTTTTTCGGCGGGTATTCGGT
>Ga0209060_10003193_pt1 | contig 14016 bp, 11 predicted proteins | sample Coa_R1_8_FD_187155 | JGI IMG/M metagenome (GOLD analysis project Ga0209060, IMG submission 187155) | Surface soil microbial communities from Centralia Pennsylvania, which are recovering from an underground coalmine fire - Coalmine... | ecosystem: Environmental > Terrestrial > Soil >...
CCGCCCGCCAAAGACAGCGGCCGGGATGCTTCCGGGCATTGATTACGAGCTTGCCTGTGGCCGCTGCGATCCGACTATGGTGCAATCGGCCTGGCATTTGGTGTTGGCTGATCGAACTGTTGCCTTCCACGCCTCGGAGGCGTACTCTTCCCGAGGGCGAATCCCCATGCATTCAGCCGGACGTGAAGGAGGGGACCAGCGTGGCGGATATGAATGATCGGCGTGCTGAATCTTCGGCCGACACCAAACCGGCGCTTGCTGATCCCGGTCGCACGGAAACAAAGCACGGTTCGGCTACCCAGGCAAGCGATCCGGCTGCTTCTGCGGACCACGTTGCCGCCCGGCCATCCGCTGCTCCACCTGGCACATCAGATAACGCAGCCGAAAAAGCGCCATCCCACCGTCTGCGAAAATGGTTGATCCTTGCAGTCGTCGCGGCCGGCTTGGCGGTTGGGGTGTGGTTCCTGATTCCCTGGGTCGTGACCGCGCTCAACACCATTTCTACCGACGATGCTTACGTCAACGGCCACGTAACCTTCGTCGCTCCCCGAGTGGCAGGGCAAGTGGCCAGCGTCTTGGTTGACGACAACTATCGGGTAAGAAAAGGAGATCTGTTGGTCCGACTCGATAAAGAACCGTATCAGGTTCAGGTCGCAATCAAGAAAGCTGCTGTGGACGTGGCCGAAACGGACTTGGCGGCGGCCCAGGCTCAGGTACGCGGCCAGGTGGCCCAGGCGCGTGCCAATCGCTTCAAGCTCGAACACGCCATCGAGGACGTGAATAACCAGATCGCTAATCTTCGCGCCAGTGTGGCGACTCTGGAGAGCCGGAGGGCAACCCTGCAACTGGCCCAGGCCAATCTCAAACGCGGCGAAGCACTCGCGCCCAGCGGGGGCATCAGCAAGGAAGATCTCGACCAGCGCCGCCAGAACGTAAAGATCGATCAGGCGGCCGTCGATCAGGCGCTCCAGGCGGTCTATGCCATTCGCGTCAGCCTGGGGCTTCCCGCACAGCCGGCTGAAGGGAATAATTTGAGCGAAGTCCCGCCCGACCTCGACCAGAACTTTTCGGCTGTCCGTCAGGCGCTGGGAGAATTGATCCAGAGCGCGGCTCTGTTCGGTTACATGCCAACCTCGTGGACTGCGACCCCGAAACAGGCCATCCAGGATTTCTACAAGCAAGACCCTGAGGGGAACCTCAATCGCATTTATGCCCATATCATTCCACAGGCGCCTGCCATCAAGCAGGCAGAGGCGAAAGTTCTCCAGGCCCGGCGTGATCTCGATCAGGCTGAGCTGAACCTTCGCTACTGTGACATCGTCAGTGAGATTGATGGTGTGGTCACCCGCCGCAATGTCAACCCCGGCAACAACGTCTCCGTAGGGCAAAGCCTCATGGCGGTCCGCTCGATCACGGAAATTTGGATCGATGCCAACTTCAAGGAGACCCAGCTGGCGGAATTGCGCATCGGTCAGCGCGTGCGCTGCGAGGTAGATATGTACGGCAGCCACAAGGAATTCGAGGGCCGCATCACTGGATTCACCATGGGGACCGGACAAACGCTCGCCCTGCTGCCACCGCAGAACGCTACCGGCAACTTCGTCAAGATCGTCCAGCGGCTGCCGGTGCGCATCGAACTGACGAACTACAATCCCGACAAGGATCCGTTGTTTGTCGGCCTTTCAGTCACGCCCTACGTGTACTACAAGGAACTGCCTGCGGGGCCGCACGCCGGGGATATCCTGCAACCCCTGACTCCCCCTCCGAAGGAGCCCGCAGACCCCAAACCCTAGGGGTGGTGAGGGGTGAGTGGGACTTCGTTGCCTACGCTCTGTGCCTGAACCGAATGGATCATGAGTAGTGCCGCACTCGCTCCTGCTGCCGTCAGCCGGCCGGCGATCAGCCCCTGGGTCGTCGCCGTCGCCGTGGTCATCCCCACATTCATGGAGGTGCTGGACACCACCATCGCCAACGTTGCGTTGCGTTACATTGCTGGCGGCCTGTCGGCGGCGGTCATCGACGCCGAGTGGGTCCTGACGAGTTATCTGGCCGCCAACGCCACCATCCTGCCGATCTCCGGTTGGATCTCCGCTCGCCTGGGCCGCCGCAACTATTTCCTGCTGTCCATCGCCCTCTTCACCCTCGCCTCGGGGCTATGTGGCATGGCCACCAGCCTGGGGCAGATCATCTTCTTCCGGGTGCTCCAGGGGCTGGCCGGCGGCGGTCTTCAGCCATCCAGCCAGGGCGTGTTGCTCGATGCGTTCCCGCCCGAGAAGCAGGGGGCCGCCCAGACGATGTTCGGCGTCGCAGCCCTGCTGGCGCCGGTGGTCGGCCCAACGCTGGGCGGTTATCTCACGGTCACCTACAACTGGCGCTGGATCTTCTACATCAACCTTCCGGTCGGCGCCTTGGCCTTGCTGATGTGCTATTTCCTTGTCGATGACCCGGATTATCTGAAGCAGGAGCGAGCGAAACTGCTTCGTCAGCCGCTGAACTTCGACACCATCGGCTTGGGGCTGCTCGCCCTGGTCATGTCCTGCTGGGAAATCATGCTCAGCAAGGGGCAGGAGTGGGATTGGCTGGGCGATCCCTTCGGGCGCGTGCAGACGCTCCTCACCCTGTTCATATTGGGCCTGGGATTCCTCATCTTCCGGGAGATGCGAATCCACAACCCGGTGGTTAACTTCCGGCCACTGGGCGAACGCAATCTGGCGGCGTCTTGTCTCATCGTCTTCTGTGCCTACGGTGTACTCTACGGCGCCAGCACGTCCCTGCCGGGCCTGCTCCAGTCCCTGTTCGGCTACGATGCCTACGCCTCGGGGCTGGTGCAATCGCCCTCCGGCCTTTTCTCCATCCTGATGATGCTGGTGGTTGGTACGTTTCTCGGCCGGGGCGCTGACGCCCGCTGGTTGGTCGCCGGCGGCCTACTCGTCATGGCGGCTGGGTGCTACTGGATGGCCCTGATGAACCTCTCCATCAGTCCGTGGCAGGTGGTCTGGCCGCGCGTGGTGATGATCGCCGGCCTGTCGATGATCTTCGCCCCGCTCAACGTGGCGGCTTTCAGGTACACTCCCAGGCATTTGCGCGGGGCCGCGGTCGGCCTGTTCGCCCTGCTGCGCAATGAGGGCGGCAGCGTCGGCACGTCGATAGCCCAGACCATGCAGGAACGGCGCGAGCAGTTCCACACCTCGCGCGTGGGCGAATTCATCGACCCGCTCAACCCATACGTCCAAACCTTTCTGGAACAATCCCAGGCGTTCTTCTTTCAGCAAACCGGCGACCCGGCCGGATCCCGGGAGATGGCCGTGCAAGCGCTGGAGGATCTCCGTCAGCAGCAGGCGACATCGCTGGCCTACTTCGATGTCTTTTGGCTATGCGCTGCCTTGGGAGTGGCACTGGTTCTGTTGATCCCCCTCATGAAGCGCTCGGTGGCCGAGAAAGGCGCCCATGTCGGGGCGGAGTAGACCCCGAAAGAATGAATCCGCTCGCTGACCTTGCGCTGCCTTGATTCTTTCGCCATTCCGCCATTGCCGCCTGCTTTTCCTGAAGCCCTTGTCCGAGCCTGCCGATCATTCCTGAAGCGCGGATTATGCTTGATGTATGAAAAACGCTCTCCCCGGCGGCTGCAAACGATTTCACGGGCACGATCGATGAGACAACGAATGTACGACGAGTGTCATTCCCCGCGGCGGTCCGGCACTCGCCTGCTCCGTTGGCTGGCGCAGGCCGGCCTGGCCAGTGCTGTCTTGGTCAGTGGCGGGTGTGTCACGACGGGGCCCTTGCAGTGGATACGCAACGGCTTCAAGGTCGGGCCAAATTATTGCCGGCCGCCGGTGCCCGTGGCCGAGGAATGGATCGAAGCCAAGGACTCCAAGGTTCAGAGCCGTCCCATGCAAGATTGGTGGCAGCTCTTCAACGATGCAACGCTCAATTCCCTGATCCAGACGGCTTACGAGCAGAATGTAACGCTGCGGGTCGCAGGGACTCGGGTCCTGGAAGCGCGCGCCCAGCAGGCGATTGCCGTGGGTTCGATCTTCCCCCAGACCCAACAGGCAACCGGGCAATACAGCCGGGTCGCTCTCAGCCACACCACCTTCAATAACCCGGCGCAGCTTGCTGCGTTGTCTCCCACGCCTGCCCCGCCGGGCGCCCTTATTGGCAATTACACCTCGGACTGGTCTGGCGGCTTCAACTTGAGTTGGGAGCTGGATTTCTGGGGTCGTTTCCGACGGAATATTGAGTCGGCCAACGCTAACCTGGATGCTTCCGTCGAGAACTATGATGACGCCCTGGTGACCCTGCTGGCCGACGTCGCAACGAACTACGTGCAATATCGGGTCGCCCAGCAGCGAATCAAGATTGCCCGCGCCAATGTCAAGATACAGCAAGACATCCTTGCCCTCGTCGAGGAGCAATTCCAGGTCGGCATCAACAAGGTAACTCAGCTCGACGTGGCGCAGGCCCGGACGGCCCTGGCGCAGACCCGCTCGACCATCCCAGCCCTGGAGATCGCGCTCGGACAGGCGAATGATACGCTGTGTATTTTACTCGGCATCCCCCCGCGTGACTTGGGGCCGGAACTGGGCTCCGGGCCGGACCTCGACACAGGTCCGATCCCGAATATGCCGACCTGGGTCGCCGCCGGTGTGCCGGCGGACTTGCTGCGCCGCCGCCCCGACGTGCGCAGTGCCGAACGCCAGGTAGCCGCCCAGAGTGCCCAGATCGGCGTGGCCGAAGCAGACCTCTACCCCGCCATTTTCATCAACGGCACGCTGGGTTACGAGGCAAGCGATCTTTCCAAGCTGTTCGAGTCGCGGAGCTTCATGGGCACGATTACTCCGAATTTCAAATGGAACATCCTGAACTATGGCCGAATTGCCAACAACGTGCGCCTGCAGGAAGCGCGCACGCAGGAACTGATCGCAACATATCAGAACAGGGTCCTGACGGCGGCCCGAGAAGCGCAAACGGCCCTGCGGAGCTTCTTGCGGTCACAAGAGCAGGCGGCGGAGCTTGCCCGCAGCGTCCAGGCGGCTGCGGCAGCAACGCAGATTGGCGTGAGACAGTACAAAGCCGGCACCGTCCCCTTCAACACTGTCTTCAATCTAGAAACCACGCAGGTGCAGCAGGAAGACAACCTTGCGGTTGCGCAAGGGAACATTGCCTTCAACCTGATTGCAGTCTATCGGGCTCTGGGCGGCGGCTGGGAATTCCGTCTTCATGAGAATTGCGCTGCTTCGCCGAGGATGGATGCACCGGGACCTACAGAAGTCCCACTTGCATCGGGGCCGGAGCAACTACCGGCGCCGACTGCCACGGAGCCCAAGTAAACCGGCGGCGAGGGAGAATGAACCCGATGAGAAACCATGTAGGGATCGCGATCCTGGTTGCCGTGCTGATCGCGGGCAGCCGGGGACTGCGCGCCCAAACTCCGTGCTGTGAACCATCCCAGGACGGATTCCTCCAGCGTCTGGGTCCCGTCGGTGGTTGGCACCCCTATGGCGGCGGCCTGCTGCGCTGGTGGCCTCGGTGTTGTTTCCGTTGCGGCGGTGGGCCGGACGATTACTGTCGCAAGCCTCTTCCCAAAGTCTGCTGGCCCCCCTACCCGCCCTCCTACGTCTGGGGGCCGCAGGGTGCGGGAGCTGGCCCGAACGGTACTGCGGCCGTACCCGTCGTTCGTGATTCCTTGCCGGTCCACGAGTAGTAGTTCTCTGGTCAGTGACGGCCCCGACAGAATGCAGCTTGGCCGCTGCCACATCAGAGCACCGATCACCCGGTGACGTCGGGGGCCAAGGATTGCGAGCGCCACCGCGGGCCCGTTACATATAACAGCCCAGGGTCATTTCAACCGTGGCGGTGCGCGTTTCTGGCCGTGGGCCACTCATGCCTTGGCCCAGATGGGTTCGCGTAGCTCACCTCCCAGGAGCCCTACGAGTGGATGGCGAGCCGCGAGGAATTTCCATTCACCACGCAGAAGGAAGGATTCATGGCACCGACAACCATCGAAGCTAAACGAAAAACTGCAGATGGCAGCAAGGCCGCGTCGGCAGGTCCGCTCTCTGCCGAAGAGTTGCACAAGCTGCACGCCTACTGGCGGGCTGCGAACTACCTGTCCGTCGGCCAGATTTACCTCATGGACAACCCGCTGCTAAAAGAACCGTTGCAGCTCAAACACATCAAACCGCGTTTGCTCGGCCACTGGGGAACCACTTCCGGTCAGAACTTCCTCTACGTTCACCTGAACCGCGTCATCAAGCAGCATGACCTGAACATGTTCTATATCTCCGGCCCTGGGCACGGAGGGCCGGCGCTGGTGGCCAACGCTTACCTGGAAGGCACCTATAGCGAGGTTTACCCGAACATCGGCCAGGATGAGGCCGGCCTGAAACGGCTCTTCACTCAGTTCTCGTTCCCCGGCGGCATCCCGAGCCACGTTGCCCCGGAAACTCCTGGCTCGATCCATGAAGGCGGTGAGCTGGGCTACGCGCTGTCCCATGCCTACGGTGCGGCGTTCGATAACCCCGACCTGATCGTCGTCTGTGTCATTGGGGATGGCGAGGCCGAGACAGGGCCGCTCGCCACCGGCTGGCACGGCAATAAGTTCCTCAACCCCGTCCGCGATGGCTGCGTACTGCCGATTCTGCATCTGAATGGGTACAAGATCGCCAATCCCACGGTGTTGGCCCGCATCAGCCATGAGGAGCTGGATGCCTTGATGCGCGGCTACGGCTACACACCCCATTTTGTCGAGGGAGACGATCCAGCCACGATGCACCAACTCCTGGCTCAGACCCTCGACCTCATCCTTGGCGAGATCAAAACGATTCAAGCGGACGCCCGGAAGAACGGCTTCACGAAGCGCCCCTTCTGGCCCATGATCGTGTTCCGTAGTCCGAAGGGCTGGACCGGTCCGAAGGAGGTCGATGGCCAAAAGACAGAGGGTTACTGGCGATCGCACCAGGTGCCGATGGCCGACATGTCCAAGCCCGGCCACGTGCAGATTCTCGAAACCTGGATGAAGAGCTACAAGCCGGAAGAGCTGTTTGACCAGACGGGCCGGCTTGTCCCGGAGCTGGCCGAGCTGCCCCCCAAGGGCGAAAAACGCATGAGCGCTAATCCGCACACCAACGGCGGTTTGCTGCTCAAGGATCTCAAGATGCCTGACTTTCGGGATTACGCCGTGGATGTGCCCGCACCGGGGGCAACGGACGCGGAATCGACACGGATCATGGGCAAATTTCTCCGCGATGTCATGAAGAAGAACTTGGAGAGCAAGAACTTCCGCCTGGTCAGCCCGGATGAGAACAACTCGAACCGCTGGCAGGACGTACTGGATGTCACCAACCGCGCCTGGGTTGCCGAGACGCTGCCCTACGATGATCATCTGAATCCCGACGGCCGGGTGATGGAAATCCTCAGCGAGCATCAATGCCAAGGTTGGCTGGAGGGCTATCTGCTGACGGGCCGGCACGGCTTCTTTTCGTGCTATGAGGCGTTCATCCACATTGTCGATTCGATGTTCAACCAGCACGCCAAGTGGTTGAAAGTGACCCGGCACATCCCCTGGCGGCGGCCCATCGCTTCGCTGAACTACCTGCTCTCCTCGCTGGTGTGGCGCCAGGACCACAACGGCTTTAGCCATCAGGATCCCGGCTTCATCGATCATATCGTGAACAAGAAGGCGGAAGTCATCCGCGTGTACCTGCCGCCGGACGCCAACACGCTTCTGAGCGTGACCGATCACTGTTTGCGTAGTCGTAATTACGTCAATCTCGTCGTGGCCGGTAAGCAGCCCGCACCGCAATGGCTGACCATGGACCAGGCGATCAAGCACTGCATGGCCGGCATCAGCATCTGGGACTGGGCCAGCAACGACAAAGGGGGCGACCCGGATGTCGTTATGGCTTGCTGCGGTGATGTGCCCACGCTGGAAACTCTCGCCGCCGTGGAATTGCTTCGCAAGCATCTCCCCGAACTGAAAGTGCGCGTCCTCAACGTGGTGGACCTAATGAAATTGCAGCCGTCGAGCGAACATCCGCATGGGCTGAGCGATGCAGACTTCGATAGCCTGTTCACCAAGAACAAGCCGGTCATGTTCGCGTTCCACGGCTACCCGTGGTTGATCCACCGCTTGACCTACCGCCGCACCAACCACAAAAACCTGCATGTGCGTGGCTACAAGGAAGAGGGCACAACCACGACACCGTTCGACATGGTGGTGCTCAATGACCTGGACCGCTTTCACCTGGTCATGGACGTGATTGACCGGCTGCCCCAACTGAGCGTTCGGGGAGCCTATCTCAAGCAGGCACTGCGGGACAAGCTCATCGACCACAAGCACTATGTCACCAAGCACGGCGATGATATGCCGGAAATCGCCGGCTGGCGGTGGGGTAAGAAGGAGCAAGCCCGTATGCGAACTATCTCGACCGAAGGAGATAATGTTTAATACTACTCCGTTAAATCAGTAGTGGGGTTGATCTTGGTGAGCGGCAATAGGGACAATCGGGTCGGGCCAGAGGTGCCAACAGCTGCTGCAAGCCCCGCCGGATCGCAGGCAGCGTCAGGCCGGTATCTTTTTTTTTACGGCCTTGCTCCGCTCGACTTCCCCTTCCGCCAGGCCCTGTTCCTCCAAGGCCAAGAAGCCGTAGGCCAGCATGACCAGGCAGGCATGGTGATGGAAGCCATGCCAGAAGCGACCCTCATAATGGTCCAAGCCCAATTCTTCCTTCATCTGCTGGTAGCCCTGCTCCACCGGCCAGCGACTCTTCCACAGACGCACCGCCCGGATGGCGGGCGTGTCCGCTGGCAGGGTGGACAAGGCATACTTGCGGGTGCCGTCCGCCTGTTCCTCGATCAGCAGCCCCAGCGGGTGGGCTCCGGCACAGGCGCCGCGTTCCCAGCCTCCGGCGGGCCAGACCCGAATCCAGGCAAAGCGGCCGGAGAGCTTGCCCTTGGTCCCCTCCCGCCACGTCCGACGTCGCAGGGGCGTTCGCCGAGCCAACTCCGCGACCGTCAGCGGTTGCGGTCCCTGCGGGTCCAGGTGCGGCAGCGTTTGCGGGCGGCCGTGCGCTGCGGGGACCGGCGGCTGCCACACGGGCGGCTCGGCAAAGACGACCGTCTCGTCGGTAATGCCAGCCAGGTAAAAGAGCCCGCGTGCGGCCAAGGCATCGCGGAACGGGCCCGACACGCCGTAGCCGGCGTCGGTGATCACGACCTGCCCCGGCAGACCTTCGCTACGGACTTGGTCCAGCAACTCCAGGGCGATCTGGCCCTTGGTCCGAAAACGCCAGTAGCGCAGCGGCACCTGCGCCGCACGCAAGCGGTCGTGATCGGAAGTCCAACTCTGCGGCAGATACAGCCGCAGGGCCAGCGGGTAATGCCCCTTCGGGCTGACGTAATGGATCGACACCGCCGCCTGGCAATTGGCCCGCTTGCCCAGAGCGCCGCAATATTGACGTTGCACCCCCACCGAGTGCTTGCCCTGCTTGGGAAAGGTGGTGTCGTCGATGATAAAGATCCCTTGCGGACTGGCAAAGGTTTGGGCCAGGTGGCAGCGGTACCGCCGCAGCACCTTCTGGTCATTCCAAGGGCTTTGGCTGACGAATTGCTGCAGGGCTTGTTCGGGATCTTTGGCCTGCAGCTCAGCCGGCAAGGTGACGCGTCGCGCCATCGGTTCAATGCTCTTGCGTTCACCGTCGAGAAGCAAGCCTTGCAGGTAGACGCCGGACCAAAGGGCGGGTTTCGCCTGCGGGAAGTCCTCGGCGAACAAGGCAGCATAATCCGAAAGCCGTTGCAACACGGCCGCGTCCAGTTGAGGAGTGTAGGTTTTCATCCTAATTTAGATATCCCGCATCCCAGAAGGATTCGGAACATCTAACGGAGTAGTATTAATCACCGTCCAGAAACCCAGCGAGGCGTTCTCGGCGGCCTTGTTGACGCAGCTTGCTCATGCCGCGTGCTTCGATCTGCCGAATCCGCTCGCGAGTCACCCCGAAAACATCGGCGACCTCGTCCAGGGAGTGCGGCCGACCGTCCCGCAGGCCGAACCGCAACTCAATCACTTCCCGATCGCGCGGAGTCAGCCCACTCAGTACTTCGGCCAAGCGTTCCTTGAGCAGGAGTTGATCTACGGCCTGGTCCGGATTGGCCGCGTGCGCGTCTCGTAGCAACTCCTGAGCCGAATGTTCATCGCTGGCATCGAGCGTTTCATTCAGGCTGGCCGGCTGCCGGCCGGCGACGCGCAATGCCTTGGCTTCCTGCGGCGTAATCTTTAGCGCTGCCGCGATGTCTTCCATTGTTGGCTCGTGCCCCGACCGGACCATCAGCTCGCCCCGGATCCGGTCGATGGCGCCGATCAAACTCACCCGGTGGCAGGGAATGCGCACGGTTCGGGATGTGTCGGACAAAGCACGCTGAACACCCTGCCGAATCCACCACGTGGCATACGTGCCAAACTTGTGGCCAAGGCGATAATCGTATTTGTCCACGGCGCGCATCAAGCCGCTGTTGCCCTCCTGGATCAGATCGATGAACGGCAGGCCGTGGCCACGGTACCGCTTGGCAACCGAAACGACCAGCCGCAAATTGGCTACCACGAGATCTGTCCGGGCCCGCTGATAAATCGCGCGGCGGCGGGCCACAACGCAGATCCATCCGGCCAACTCCTCCGGCAAAGCCTGGTTCGGGGTTGTCCCGCGTTTCATCTCTTCCGTCCAATGGTCTAGCAACTCCGTTCGCGGCGACAGTTCTTCCGCCAAGGTCACGGCCTGACGAAGCCGCCGGCGCAGTCCGCGTCGCAACCGGGACCGTGCGGCCAATGTCTTGCTAGCCAGGAGACGCGCAAACCCGGCCCCGGCCTCGTGTACCAGCCGGCGCAAGGCCGACACATGACCAGGAATCCGTGTCCGGATGTGTTCGGCATCGAGCCCCAAGCTGGGCACGACATCAATCGTCCGTTCCAACGAGACCTGTCCCGCCTGGATCTTTGCAAACATATCGACCACCTGTGCGAGCACGCTCCAGTTGGAGAGTGCGGCATGGCGATAGCGGCCGCGTGATTCTTCCAGATGGCGGGCCAGCCGAAGCTCCGCCTCGCGGTTGAGGAGCGGCACCGCCCCCATCTGCTGCAAGTAGAGCCCGAGGCCATCGTCCGCCGAAAGGCTGTCTTCGGATACCGAAGCGTGAGCGTGGAGGGCCGTTCCCTCATCCTCCCCACTTTCCTTGGCGGAGGAAGAACCTCGGCTGCCGAACTCTTCGCCTTCCTGCGGCTCGGCGAGCCGGCGCTGTTTGGCCGCGGCCGTGATCTGCCGGCGGCTCTTCAGCGATTTTCGCCATTGGCTAATCTGCTTGATTGATTGCTGCATGATCGTTTCCTCGTTCTCTTCTATGCCCCTGGTGGGCTTGCTGTGCTTTTGGTCGCCCGGGAATGGCGCAAAGCGGACATTATGTAAGACGAAAGGATGATAAGCCGGGTTCGCTTTGAACAAGACTCATCAAGAAGGGGACCTGGACACGGGTCAGCCAGAAACATTTCCGCCTTCAATTAGATGAACGAGATGCCTGGAACGATTCGGTAACCGGCTGAAAAGCCCATAGTTGCTGGCAAGCTCAGGGGCGCGGGCACAACAATTGCATCTTCTTCTGCATGAATCCTGAATTCTGTTTACCAAGCATGAGTTTAATGCACAAGAATCTCGGCTCATGCACAAGAGGAGAGCCATCATGGCGAAATCGAGCAAACAACCCAAGCGTACACCGGCTCCTCCTAAGGAACCGGTGCCGCCGGGAGCAACGCGAAAAGCCTTCGAACGTGAGGATCTCGGCGGTGTTACTCCGGGAAGCCCACTCGGTGATCGGCACGCGGCCGGTACGCCGGGCGGCGGAACCGAGGTAGGAGGGCTCGGCGGCACGAATATCGGTGAGGGGTCCCCGGGGAATGCGGACCTCGAGCGGTTCATGGGTACGGGGCTTCCCGAGGAAGACCCGGAAGAAGAGGAGCCGCCCTATGCTGGCCCATCCGGCGGCGCCGTGGGCGGGACGCCGGCCGAGGGGAGAAGCTCCGGGGGCCAGATCCATCGCGGGCTGGCTCCGGAGGGAGGGCACCGTGGCGATAGCACCATCGGTAGCGATCCGGACCGCGGTTCCGAAGGATCGTAGTGGATCAGAGGGCGTTCGGCTGCGCTCCGCTTCGGGCAGCCAATGGGGCGGGAGAAGTTTGTTCCTGCGCCGGCAACGGTTCCGTGTGGGCCCGTTAGCGAGCGTCATGAAGATCCGAGCGCTGGTCTTCCTGGGGCGCCGTCGGGTAGATGGTCATGACCCAGCCCGGATAATTTCGCGCTCGGCTCCAACTGACAATCAGGTTCTGTCCGTCGGCAGTAAATGCCAGGCTAGTCGGAATTCCCGCCTCGTGGCGTAAGGTCAGCCGCTCCTGGCCGGTCGTTGGATCCCACAGTTTTACGGTCCCGTCCACGGAGGCGGTGGCCAAGGTGCGTCCATCCGGGGTGAACCCCGCTGCCACGACAAGTTTTGAATGCCCCATGAACAGGGTCCGTTCCTGACCGGTGGTCAAGTCCCATAGGCTTACCTTGCCCTCAGCATCCGTCACCACGGATGATCCTCCCATTGCCAAGAGGAGGAAGGCACTGTCCGGAGAAAAGGCCCACGCCCTGATCGATGCTTTTGGGAACTCTTGCTCGAAGCGAGTTTTGTCGGTGCCCCATTCGCGCACCGTTACATGAGTGAAGACTACTTGGGGCGGCGATTGTGTGTCGCGGTTGACGCGGATGCTGAGGTACAGCTTACCGTCCTGATTCACGGTCCGGGTAATGCTGACTGGTTTTTGGGGCGCGGGTAGCAGTTAGCAATCAGCGTCTGGATGCGCTGGCGAACGGTCTGGAAGTAGCAAAGACTGGCCCGGATCGAGCGTTTGAGGTCGGCTAGGGTCTCGAAGAGCCGGTTGTGCGTGGCCCGTCGCCGCAGCAGCTTCCAGAAGCGCTCGATGACGTTCAACTGCGGGCTGTAGCTGGGCAGCCGCTTCAGTTCGAGCTGTGGGTGCTCGGCCAGCACCTGCCGAATCGGTTCGCCGGCATGCCAAGGAGCGTTGTCGATCAGGACCACCACCCGGGCGTGCTTGTCCTTGGGGTAGCAGCGACCGAGGCGCTGCAGGTGCTTGGCGAAGGCGCGCTGCAAGCGCCGGGTTTTGCTCTCTCCGGTCTGGCGATAGAGCCCCGTGCGGCTCTCGACGGTGTCGGTGTGTAGGGCACAGGAGGTGATGTTGACCGAGGCGAAGACGTACAAGAGGTGCTTGTTGTCCCAGCTGCCGACCACCGGCCGGTGGCCCTTCACGCCCAGCGTGCGGCACAACGTCGGCACCATCGGGAAGCGGGCCTCATCCTGGCTCAGGAGGACGAGTTCGCCCGCCTGCGCTTTTTTTTCAGCGCGGCCAGGTCTTCCCGGGCGGCGGCTTGCTTGACGGGGTCGCCGCGTAGGAAGCGGTAGGTGGGCCGGTAGGGGTGGATATCGTGTCGGGAGCAGAAGACCTGCATGGCCGACTTCTGTACCCGCACCCCCTTGGTCTTGTAGAGGTGGTCGGCCAGTTCCGCGTAGGTCCAGTTGGCCCGGTCCAACCCTTGCTTGACCGGGCCGTCGATGACCCACTGCTGCAGGAGCGGAGCGAGCTCGGCCGTTAGTTTCGGCTTGGCCCCTGGAGCGTGCCGCGGCTGCAGGCCGTCCAGGCCACGGTCCAGATAGGCGTTGAGCCAGCGCTGCACGCTGCGTGGGCTGATGGCAAGGTCGTCGGCAATGCCTTGATGAGGGCGGCCCCGCTGGGCGAGCAAGACAATCTGAGCGCGGTCACGCAAGCGGCGGTCGTCGGTGGTCCGAAAGGTCTGTTGCAAAAGGCGCAGTTCGTCCGCAGGCAAATGAATGCGAATCAAGGGTCTGTTCCGGTTAAAGATCGGGCGAGCTTCCCAGCACTTAGATACCGGACACCCTTAAAAGGATTCTGAATGAGAG
>Ga0209060_10003194_pt1 | contig 14014 bp, 7 predicted proteins | sample Coa_R1_8_FD_187155 | JGI IMG/M metagenome (GOLD analysis project Ga0209060, IMG submission 187155) | Surface soil microbial communities from Centralia Pennsylvania, which are recovering from an underground coalmine fire - Coalmine... | ecosystem: Environmental > Terrestrial > Soil > Unclassified...
CACCGACACATGGAAGCCCGCAGCGGAAAAGATACGGGCAGGCGAGACAGCCAAGAATTTCTCATTCTTTGCCGTGGGCGTTGAAGGGGCCAAGATGGACATTCTGGGGCAGATCTCGGTTCGCGAACCAATCCAACTGAAGGAATTACGCTTCAACGAATTATTCGTGTGGCTCTCGAATTCCATGAAAGCGGTATCGCGCTCAAGCGTCGGCGATCAAGTGCCTTTGACCAATCCGGTCGTACCCGATGGTTGGGCGTCCGTTTAAGCCTATGAAACTCGGTCCTTGGCGGCATGTCGCCGCATCCGTGATTGGCGCTTCACACCAGCGGTTGGGAGGAGTTTGCCAGGACGCCAATGCTTGCATTGTGGTATCGAACCCGCTCCACGGCGATGTGTTACTCGCCGTGGTCGCAGATGGTGCGGGCAGCGCAACGCAAGCGGAGGTGGGGGCGTCAATGGCCTGTCAATCCATTACCGAATCCGCGGCGCGCTTTCTGGCTTGCCGAAGGCTCGGACGGATTACCAGGACAACCGTCGAAAATTGGATTCGCGCCTTCCAGCAAGGCGTGTCCAGCACCGCTTCCGCATCAAGCTTAAAGCCGCGCGACTACGCTTGTACGCTGCTCGCTGCTCTTGTTGGGCAAAACCAAGCCGTATTTTTCCAGATAGGAGATGGTTCGATCGTGGTTGCGGACGCGGAAGAGCAGAGCTATGGCCATGTCTTCTGGCCGGATCGCGGCGAGTACGAAAACGCTACATTCTTTGCAACCGATCGCAAGTTTGCTACCTACTTGCGCTTCGAGAGCGTGTGCCGAAATGTGGTGGAGTTAGCGATGTTCTCCGACGGCCTGCAACGCCTGGCGCTGGACTTTCAGAAACTCATGCCCCATGAGCCTTTTTTTCGGGGTATGTTTCCGCCAATCCGCAAAGCATCGATCGAGAACAGCGGCGACCTAGCCCAGGGCCTCAACAATTTTCTAGGCTCTCCAAGAATCAATCAGCGCACGGACGACGATAAAACTTTGATTCTCGCCACGCGGCTTTGTGAGCATGAGCCCGCCCAAGAGTGTGCCCATGCAGAATGAGCTTGTGTACACGTCAAACGGAGCCCCAGTCCGACTGGGACGTGAAATTGGGCGCGGCGGTGAAGGGGTTGTGTATGAGGTTGAAGGCCGCGCCGAACAGGTCGCAAAAGTCTACCTCGCACCGGTCGATTCTCAGAAAACCGCGAAGCTTCAGACCATGGTGCACAAGAGGACGGAAGCCTTAACCAAACTAGCTGCGTGGCCTTCCGATCTTTTGTTGAAGAGTCCTCGGGGCAGGGTTGCCGGCCTCCTGATGAAGAAGATCACGGGATTCCGACCGATTCATGAACTCTACACGCCCAAGAGCCGCTTACAGGAGTTTCCGCGAGCTACCTGGCCCTTCCTGGTGCATGTATCCACGAATGTGGCCCGGGCCTTCGCCCTCATGCATTCCTACAACGTGATCATTGGCGACGTGAATCACGGGAATATTCTGGTTAATGATGCTGGAATTACCGCTCTCATCGACTGCGACAGCTTTCAAGTCTTCAACAACGGGCAAAAATTCATTTGTGAAGTTGGAGTCGGAACCTACACTCCGCCCGAGCTACAGGGCAAGAGTCTCTCCACAGTTGTTCGTACAGAGAACCACGACAACTTTGGCCTGGCTCTACTGATTTTCCATCTTCTATTCATGGGGCGTCATCCCTTTGCCGGCCGGTTCGCTGGGACCGGAGAAATGCCGGTGGAACGGGCCATCCGTGAGAATCGTTTTGCCTTTTCTGCAAATGGAAAGGCGCTGCAAGTAGCTCCGCCTCCGAATTCTCTCCGCCTGTCAGACTTGCCTCCCACAATGGCAGCATTTTTTGAACAGGCCTTTTCACCAGCAGCCGCTCATGGAGCACGCCCCACCGCGCAACGATGGTTGAAGGAGCTTGAAGATCTTTCGCAGAATCTGGCAGTATGCTCACGAACTCCGAGCCACCACTACTATAAGCAACTAGCAAGCTGCCCCTGGTGCCACATCGAGAAGGACAGCGCTCTCATGCTGTTTCTACAACTTGATTGGCCTGCTGCCAATTCCGGGTTCTGTCTTTCTACGGTCTGGTCCCAGATCACAGCGATTTCCGCTCCAGGACCGGTACCGGCGTTCATCACTCGCGATGATGTAACCAAAGGCTTCGTTTGGAGCCGGGCAGCGCGCCGACGCCGAATAAAAATAGCGGTGGTGCTGGCAGTGATGGCTCTCGCAATCTCTGTGATTTTGTTCTTGCGGCTGAATGCCGATCTCAGCTTCGGGATTTCAATTGCTGCAATGTGTGTCGCGATCATCATGGTTAAGACGCGCCCCAATGCGAGTCGCGCCGCCGAAAGCGCGAAGACTGCCACCATCGAGTATCAGCGTCTTCAGAAAGAATGGCGGCAGGCGGCATCGGGTGATGAGTTTGCGGCGAAATTGGCGGCACTTGATGCGGCTAAAAAGGAACTTGATTTATTGCCTCAGATGCGGCGCGAAGGGATGAAGGAACTAGAAAAGAATCGCAGGGAACTTCAGCTGCAGAAGTTTCTTGATCGCCACTACATACGCGATGTCTCCCTTTCCGGCATCGGACTTGGACGCAAAGCCACGCTGGCCAGCTTTGGCATCGATACCGCCGCGGACATAAGCTGGCAGTCACTCGAAAATGTGGGCGGGATCGGTACCCGCAACGCTGTGACATTGATCACCTGGCGGGATTCATTAGTCAGCCAATTTGTATTCAATCCGCGGCTCGACATCGAGCGCACTGAAGTCATCAAGCTTGAACGCCGGATGGCGGAGAAGAGAGCGCGCCTCGAAAACATACTCACCACCGGCCCCGCGGAGTTGGGAGCGATCCGGCTTCGCGTTCTTGGCGCTCGCACCGCGCTCATGGCCCAGGCCAGAGATGTGCTTATCACGTTGCTGCAAGCCGAAAGAGACATGAGAAATCTAAAGAAGAGTTAGGACAGCAAAAAGAAACCTCGCGCTTTTTGATGCGCGAGGTTTCGATACTACAAGCAAAGCTGAAACACCCCGAATTTGCTACGGTCCATGGACAACCACAAGCTTGGTGAATGAGACGCTTGCGTTGGTTGGAGACTGCCCATAGTCGCCGGCCTTGAAGTATCCACCGTCGCCTAGCAGCGGGCTGCTAAGCGAGTGCGGCGTTCCCCCATCGATGCTTACCGTGAGGACGTTGTGAGTGTAGGAGATCACGTAGGTGAACTGCGTTCCCGGTGCAACGTGGCCTACGGTTGTGCGGGTTTCGCAGCCGCCGGCGGTGCACTGCTCGACGCCGGCTACCAAGTCACCGCTCGTGGTGTAGAACAACTCGATGAGAGGACGAACCGAAACCGCCGGATCGAGGTGGATTTGTCCGACCACTGGCGCGCCAGCGGCGTTGGTGACCGTAAGTGTGGCGCTGAGCGTGTTGGTGCCGCTCGACGACCAGACCGCATCGGTGCCGTCAGGGTTCAGTTCGCGCAGCTCCGAGCGGCAGTGGGTAGAGTTTGCCGTAGTCACGCAATTGGTTCCGGGATCGAAGAAGTCCATCGAGCCATCGCTTCCGGTGAAGAAGAATGGGTCGGTAAAGCCGTTTTCCAATTGCGTATTGGTGAGGGTTGTGGGATTACCGGGTTGACCGATCGGGAGCTGCAGGGACCAGATGGAGAGATCAAAATTGCATCCCGGAGGCACATTGGGGTTGAGCGGGCCGTTACCGTGGGCGCAGGCGGTGCTCGGATTTACGGTCAACGATGCGCTGGCCGTGTGGGTCAGGACACCATCGGCACCCGTGATGGTGATGGTTGTGGGACCAGTCATCGTGGTGCCATTCGTAGTGATGGTCAGCGTCGACGATCCGGAGCCGTTGCTGATCGACGCAGGGCTAAAACTCGCCGTTGCGCCCGAGGGCAGACCGGTCACGCGCAGGGAGACGGTTTTCGAGTATCCGTTGAGCGGGTTTACGGAGGCAGTAAGGGTGACACTGCTTCCTTGCGTCACCGTCTGAGATGCGGGGGAGACCGACAGGTTGAAGTCGGCGCTTGTGTTTTGCACATTCAGGGCGACGCTCGCGGAGTGCGTGAGCATCGCGCCGCTGTCCGCGCCGGTGATCGTGATGTTGGAGGTTCCCGACGGGGTAGCGGTGCCTGCGGTGACCGTTAGAGTTGACGACCCGGAGCCGCCGCCGATTGATGCGGGATTGAAGCTCGCTTTAGCTCCTGAAGGCAATCCGGTGGCGCTCAAGGCCACCGTTCCACCGTAACCTCCAATGGGCGTGACGTTGACGGTGAAGGTAGTACTGCCTCCGGCTGTCAACGACTGAGAGTTTGGCGTGACTCCCAGGGTGAAGTCGTTGTTGGCAGGAAGCATGAAGCTGCAGAAATTGTCGGAACCGACCTCGCTGAACGCCCCCCACCAACTGAGACTGGAGACCGTGGCCTGCTCCGAGCGGAAGGCGAAGTTTGCCCCTACTGTCTGCTCCGTTCCGCCGGGTGCGGTCACGAAGGTGGAGTAGGTGTGTGCCGGAATATCGATCACCATACGGAAGTGATACGTGACTCCTCCGGAGTAGGGAATGGTGTTGTCCGCGGCGTAAGCGCCTCCATTGCGGGCATCGATGTCGCCGGAAGGATTGAAGCGGGCGATGGTCGCCAGGTCGGTATAGGCGGCTGCGGCGACCGGCGAGAGACCGACGACCGCATTGATCGGCGAAGCTGAAGGAGTAGCGTCGAAGACCACGGTGAAGCTACCGGTCTGACTCGCGATGGCGGCATTCTGCCATGTGGAGCCTACAGTCTGGCAAGAGTTCTGCACTACCAGGGTTGTTGTGGCGGAGTGCGAGATGCTTCCGCTGGTGGCGGTCACGGTAAGCGTGTAGGACCCGGGTGGGGTTGCGCCCGAGGTGGAGATACTGAGTGTGGAAGAACCCGAGCCTGCGATTGAGGCTGGACTGAAAGTTCCCGTAGCGTCCGAGGGTAAGCCGCTAAGGCTCAGCCCTACCGCGCCGTTGAACCCTTGGATGGGGGCTACTGCTACCGAATAGGTTGTTCCGCTGCCCGGCATGACCGTTTGAGAAGCGGGCGTCAAGGATACGTTGAAATCCGCCGGTGAAGGCGTGTTTACCGTCAAGGCAACTGTGGCCGTGTGCGATAAACCGCCGCTCGCGCCGGTGATCGTCAGTGTGTAACTGCCTGGCGGTGTTGTGTGGCTGGTAGTTACGTTCAACGTGGATGAGCCCGAACCGCCAGAGAGGGAAGATGGACTAAAGGTAGCGCTGGCACCGGAAGGCATCCCGCTCACGCTCAGCGCCACGGCTCCATTAAAACCTCCGATGGAGCCTATGGTCGTCGTGTAGCTGGTCGCGTTTCCTGCCACTACCGTTTGCGAACTCGGAGTCGCCGCCAAGGAGAAGTCGGCGTTGGGCGGCAGCATGAAGTTACAGAAATTATCGGAGCCGACTTCGCTGAAAGCTCCCCACCAGCTTAAGGTGGAAGCGGTAGCTTGTTCGGAGCGGAAGGCGAAGTTCGCGCCTACTGTCTTCTCCGTTCCATCCGGCCCAGTCACGAAGGTGGAGTAGGTATGCGCCGGAATATTGACCACCATACGGAAGTGGTATTTGACGCCTCCAGAGTAGGGAATCGTGTTGTCGGCGGCGTAAGCGCCGGTTTTGCGTGCGTCAATGTCGCCGGAAGGATTGAAGCGGGCGATGGCGGCCAGGTCCGTGTAGGCAGCGGCCGCAACTGGCGAGAGACCGACGACCGCATTGATCGGCGAAGCAGACGGAGTAGCGTCAAAGGTGACGGTGAAGATGCCTGTCTGGTCGCCAATGGCGGCGTTCTGCCATGTGGAGCCCACGGTCTGGCACGAGTTCTGCACCACCAACGTCACGGTGGCGGAGTGCGAGAGGCTCCCGCTGGCGGCGGTAATTGTCAGGTTGTAGGAGCCCGACGGCGTGGTGTTGGCGGTGGAGACGCTGAGCGTGGACGATTCAGAGGATCCATTGATGGAGATCGGACTGAAGGATCCGCTAGCTCCGGAAGGCAAGCCGCTCACGCTGAATGCCACCGTTCCGCCAAAACTGCCAATGGGGGTAACGGTTGCAACGTAGCTGGTGGCGCTTCCCGGCATCACCATCTGCGAGCTTGGGGTTGCTGTCAGGCTGAAGTCCGGCGGCGGAGGCGGCTGCACCATCAGGTTGACCGTGACGGAATGCGTAAGGCTGGGATTGCCGCTCACGCCAGTGATCGTCAGAGTGTAGCTGCCGCTGGGTGTAGCGCTGCTCGTGGTAACACTCAAGGACGACGAGCCCGAAGTATTGATCGAGGTAGGACTCAGGGTCGCAGTCGCCCCCGACGGAGCGCCGCTTACGCTCAAGGCTACCGATCCGGCAAAACCATTCAACGCGCCAACATGTACCGTGAAGCTGGCTCCGCCGCCGGGATTTACCGCCTGGGAGGTGGGCGTCGCCGTTAACGAGAAATCGGGCTGAACGTTCACTCCCAAGTTCACGGTTGCCGAGTTTGTGGTGCTTCCACTGGTGCCCGTAATGGTTAAGGTATAAGTCCCGGCGGGAGTTGAGCTGCCGGTGGTAACTGTTAGCGTGGAAGATCCCGATCCTCCAGCAATCGAGGCTGCGCTGAAGGTAGCCGTGGCCCCTGACGGCAATCCGCTCACGCTCAAGGCTACAGCCCCGGCGAAAGCGCCAACAGGGCTGACCGACACGGCATAGCTTACATGTCCGCCGGCAGTGACCGATTGCGAGGCCGGTGTGGCTGAAACCATGAAGCTGCTCGTGCCGGCATCCGCTCCATGAGTCAGGGTCTCATAGACGACCATGTGGTGATCGACGGGCGTACCCGGCCATGCTCCAGGAGAAGTTACTTGATTAGCGAAGACGGTTGGCAGCCAATCGTGGGTATTGGTCAAAGTCATACCGAGACGGTTATGAAATTCGTTATAGCCGAGTGCGAACGTCGGGCGATCGGGGGTTAGCGTAACGCTGCTGCACCCTGAAACCGGTTCCGGTCTGCCAAGCAAGAGTCCTGTATGGAACTCCAGAGTCGCCGCCAGGCGCTGTTGCTGCGATTCATAAAGCGTGCCGCCCTGGATGTGGGCGGTCTCAGCCGCATTCAAAATGGCCGACAACTCGAACAGGGCGTGTCCCATATCGCGGCAGGTCTCCGCATTCTGGCCTGTAGTTTGCACAAACTTGGGGACATCATTGCTCCACATGCCGGTCGCATGGGTGTACAGGCTTTGATCGTTGTTGTACACGGCGATTCCGACCATCGCCTCGATCATGCTCAGCTCCCAATTGGCATTATTGGTGGAGCCGTTGAAGATCTGGGGCACGATGGCATTGTTGAGCATGGTGCCGAACGCCGTGGCATCGGCTGGCGCCCATCCGGCATTGGAGTAACGGATAATCTCCGCTGCACGAGGCCATTTGGAACCGCTCCATGCCGCCTGCAAGGGGCCGTTGGAGTTGGTGAAGCTCTTCAGGTTATGGCCGTAAGCGTTCAGGATTGCGATTGCGTTGTTCGCATACGTCTGATTGCCGGTAATCCACCACAGCAGCGCTTGTACATAAGCTACTGCGCCGTCCTCATCGTCGGCGGTACAGCCTGTGTCGGGATTGGAGCTGGATCCGCAATCGATGGTTCCGCCCGCGGGAGGGCCTTGGGGAGCAGGACCTCCCGCAAAGGTACCGCCGGCGTTGTCCGCCGGAGTCAATGATCCGTAGGGGTTTGCAATCGCATTCTGATAGGCCGAAAACATGGGCTCAATGTGGGCATTCACTTGGGCCTTGATGAAATCGAGCTGCGCCTTGCCCACCATTACACCAGGATGCTGGAAGGTCTGCTGGGCGGCGGCGACCTGGCCGCTCCACACAACAAACAAAACAGACAGTACAGCCGGAATGAGTTGTAGAGGCGGTTTCAGTTTGCGGTAGAAATGGTTGCGGGTTCTGCGACCCCGATTTCTATAAGATTCGTGCGATGTGGGATGCATGCCGTTGGCTCCTTTGAATGTCTTGCTAAATGAGACAGCAAACTGCACAACGGTACGGATATTAGGATGGAGACAGGGGAAAGGGAACGTTAATAACCGCTATTCACCGATAAAGCGTGTTCATGGAGTCGAACAAGTTAGAGTTTTTTACCGGCAATTGATGTTGCGATCGCCGATTTCATTTTCCTATTGAATCCCGATCTTCCGGATGGAAGAAAAAATGCTTTCTGCAAGGCTACAGATGATGTTGAATCGACTGAAAAGACAAAGCGATGTAGTCCCGTTCTTACGGATACGAGAGACGAGGCTTTCTTGATCGAGGTGGTCTTAAATAAAGTTAGAATCTGCAATAGAAGCTGCGGTCCGAGCAGACGAGCAAATTGCCGCAGCTGAGACACACAGCCCTGGCTAGCTAATGTTTGCGCGCTTCAGTCTTGTTTGGCGTAGGGCAACGAGACGCTTCAAAGAAAACCCCACGCCAATTCCAAAGAATGCTTTGGCTGTTCTTGATCAACACGAGGTTTCCGGGAAATTCGGTCAACTGGTTTTTTTCGCGATAGATATCGATCTCAACTGCGGATTTTTCCAGAATGCCAATATCCCGAAACGCGATTCCGAAGGCATCCGCGAAATCGGCGGCAGCAACCTTTCTCACATAGTACTGTGGCGATTGCAGCGAGGTGCCGCCGGATCGCGCTAGCGCAGGCGAAAACAACAATTTCCTACCCAGGAATGTGTTGGCCTCGACCGGGGTGAGCGACCGGACATTGGAAGTTTGAAGCGCTTTGGTTGTCTGCCAGCAGCCGCCAAGCTCCTTCGGCATTTGGGCGAGCGCAGCAGGCGCTATCGCGAGCACGGCCAGAACGGCTGCGAGAATGGGCACCAAGGCGTAGCGCATTGGAATGTAACCAATTTGACCGTAATCGGTCTTCCCGCAACCAGGCTGATTGCAACCCGTCTTCTCGTAACTAGATCGAGCATGATGCCAGAAACCGAGTCTGCCGCCAGATTCTGCGTGAGCAGTGGTCATTTTCAGATATCCCATAATTCGGTACGTAGTACCAAATTAAAGTAGAAGCATGGTATCCTTCTCCGCGCCGTCGGTCAAAGCTTTTTGTAGTTACGAAACATAAATTTTGAAACAGCACGGGCCGCAAAACACATCAACCTCAATCGAGCCCACGTTCCGATCTTTGGCAAAGCAAGCACAAAGGATTGCATTCGGCAACGCACTTGAACAACCGTTATCGAACTGACGAACCGATAGACCCGATCAACCTCCGAGTGGACAAAGTTCCCAAGATGCTCAAAGAAACGCAACGGCCAAGCACGAAAGAAGAAGTGGTTTCGCAAGATCCTCAATGGGAACTGATCGAGCGCGTGAGCACCAGCACGGCCCTGAAGAACTCGCCCCGACTGCGTCAACTATTCCACTATCTTTGTGAGCAAGCCCTAGCGACGTCGCCGACGGTGATTTCCGAGCAGCAGGTTGCTGTAGATGTTTTTAATCGAGCGCCCGGTTACAACTCCGATGGGGACACGATCGTGAGAACGCAGGTATCGCATCTGCGGAAGCGCCTTCTGCAATATTTTCTATCAGAGGGCCGGGACGAGCCGGTCACCATTGAAATTCCCGCCGGGTCTTATGTTCCACTGTTTCAGCCTCAGAAAGAGCATATTCGGGAACTTAAGGAAGTGCGCCATGAAGGCCCTATTCCGGTTCCTGTACCGGCTCCGGCGGCACCCCGGTTCAAGGCCGTGCATTCCTTGTGGGCCGTGGCCGTAGTATTGATCTTTGTATGCGCGTGGCTGGGTTGGCAGAACGCGCGCTTGCGAACTGAGCGCGCAATGAGTGCCGCCCCCGCACCTTATCTGGAACACCTGTGGAGGCAATGGTTCGACAATGGACGGCAGAGCACCATCGTCACTTCGGATGCCAATGCCATGCTCCTATCCGACTTTATGGAGGAGCCCATCACGTTGGATGAATACCAGAGCCATGACTACCCCGACGGCTTGCTGCAAAAATGGGTCAAGGACTCGGCAACGAGGCAGGTGCTCAAGCGCTTTATGAGCACTTATTTCACGGGCAGCCAGGATGGCTTTGCCGTTGCCCGATTCACGGGCATGGGAGACCGCTTTAGGGCGTCCGCAAGCGTGGTCTATGCGCGTGATTTTCGTTCGCACCCGCCAAGCGCCAGCCCCGCGAATAACTTGATTCTGCTCGGTCACAGGAAAGCAAATCCATGGGTGCAACTGTTCGATGACCGGTTGAATTTTCGTTACGAGTGGAATCGGGAGTCGCGAAAAGGACTCCTTCGCAACACCAATCCGAAGAGCGGTGAAAGCGAAACCTATGAATGGAACGTGCCATACAACACCACGTACGCTACAGTCGCCTATGTGCCGGCGCGTGGAGCCACCGTGCTGTTGATTGGGGGTTCGGACATGACTGCTGTGGACGCCGCCAGCAAGTTTTTGTGCGATGAAGAGGCAGTTCATCAATTGCACACGGCCTTGGGAATTGATACCGCCCAGCAAGTACCCTATTTTGAGTTGTTGCTCGCCGCGCGGCGGGCCAGAAACGTGGCTTATGATCCACAGATCATCTCGGTGCGTCTCTTGGGAAGGGCCACTCGTGACCAACCATAGATCTTCGCGGCGATGACACCTGCCTCGTACGCTTCAAAACAAGCGATTGAACGATATCCGGAATGCTGCTTTTACGGGCTACGGTTGAGGTTCGACTGTAGGTAGAGAGGTACGGAGATCCATTCACATTGCAGGATGTGGCTGGACGCGATAACATTAAAAACGGCAACGCGATCTGTGCATTGAGAGCCGAGGCCGCAGAGAAGCTTTTTCGGCGGTCCTTGATCTTAAGCGTTATGATGATGTGCAGAAGCCGACGAGGAGCGCGCAAAGAAGCCGCCACAAAGAATGGCGGCGTACCCTCGGCGCCTCCAAGCTTCAAGGGTTCAAGGGCTTAAGGGTTTCAAAGGCTCAGAATCGCTAAGTCTTGTGATTTAATTAGGTTGCAAGCTGCGGAAGTGGTGGAACTGGCAGACACACCATCTTGAGGGGGTGGCGCCGAAAGGCGTGGGGGTTCAAATCCCCCCTTCCGCACCAAACGTTCTGAAAGGATTTCCGGTTCTAAAAAATGCTGATTGGCTTTATCACCTTCATCCACGTCATCGTATGCGCGATCCTTATCGTCGTGGTGCTTCTCCAGCACGGAAAGAGCGCCGATCTTGCGGCGACCTTCGGCGCCACCGGTAGCCAGGCGGCGTTTGGTCCGCGGGGCACAGCCACGGTGTTTTCTCGCGTGACGACGTGGTGTGCCATCATCTTTATGTTGACCTCGATTTCGTTGAGCATCTTTGTGAGCCGCAGGCATGCCAACTCCATCATGGAAGACATTAAGCCTGCGCCAACCGCTCCTGCTCCACAAAAGCCAGCGAAATAAGAATCAAGTCAATCGAGACACTGGTCCGCAGGTGGATTCTTATTCGTTGAAATGAACTTCCTTGGAATGAACCCGCCTGCGGCATAAGCTCGTAGACATTTCCTGCCTATTATCCCTAATAATGTTTTAACGAGCGATCGTCTATTCTTCCGTGCGCCCCTTACGTTCACCCGCTTCCTTGAGTTCTCCCTTTAGCAGCGATGCCAGCGTCAGACGATTTGTAGAAACTGGCGACCAGAGTTCAGAGTCAAAGACTTCAAGGTTCAAGAACCCCACATAGAGCGTCAACGCCCGGCCCCCAAATTTGCACTTGCGCTCCGTTGATTCTGCAATGGCTGCTGATTCTGCAATGACGGCGATCTGGCCGTACTGCCGGGTGAATCAAGGGAAGAAGAGTTATATTCTTCGGGCATCGACCCCGAACGTGGAGCCATCGTCGAGACGAGCGTCTGTTTGAGTTCCTCAATGCCAAGTGGTTTGCTCACGTAGTGATCCATTCCCGCAGCCAAATATCGCTCGCGGTCGCCTTGCATTGCGTCGGCGGTTACGGCAATGATGGCGGGCTGCCGGCTCTGGGGAAATCGTTCGCGGACGAGCCGCGTCGCTTCCAATCCGTCCATTTCGGGCATATGCATATCCATCAGGATTACGTCATAGCAAGATTGGGACATTGCGTTTAACACCTCCAGCCCATTGACCGCTAAGTCGGGGCTGTATCCCAGGCGATGCAGAAGTTGTTGCGCGACCCGCTGATTGATCACGTTGTCTTCTGCCAGCAGGATGCGCAAGGGCATGCTGTCGGCCAGTTTTTCCTTGGATGGCTCCTTCCGGCCATGAGAGCCGCCAGATCCTGTGCGTATTCCGAGTGCATCATTCATCGCCTGGTAAAGCTGGAAGGGTTTGATGGGGATCGTTATTTGTGCCTCGAAAGGACCGAAATCGGCGGCCTCGCTCCTCGCGCTAACGACCGTAAGTGCGACAAGCGGCAATGGTTTGAGGGCTTGAAGATGCGAGGCAAAGGCGATCCGTTCCGTTGCCGGCAGGCGCAGATTCATGATTGCCAAATCAAAGAAGGGCTCCCGGTGAATCAAAGGCAAAGCATCGGATATGGACGCGACCGAGGAAAAATTCATTCCCCAAGACGTTGCGTATTCCTTGAGAATTTGACAATTGGTTGGAGATCTTTCGATCACCAGTAGGCGCTTGCCTTCGAGTGTAGATTTTGGCGCTTCCATATGCATATGCATCTGTCGAGCTTCCATGCTTCTAGGGTCGGCGACCGGTTCGGCCACAATGGTGAAATGAAAGGCCGAGCCTAGACCCGGTATTCCCTCGCTCTCCACCCAAATCCGGCCACCCATCAGGGAGGTGAGGCGTTTACTGATTGCTAAACCCAGGCCGGTGCCGCCATATTTCCGGGTCGTAGAAGAATCCACCTGACTAAAAGTCTGAAAAAGAGAGTCGATCCGGTGTTTGGGGATGCCAATTCCAGTGTCGGCCACTTGAAACTGAATCTCGTAATGGCTTGGAACGGCCGGCCGAATGGCCCCGGTAACATGAACAACCACCTCGCCGTGTTCGGTAAACTTGATGCCGTTTCCAATGAGATTGAACAAGATCTGCCGGACTCTGGTTACATCGCCAAGAATCGATTGAGGCAAGTCTCTGCCAACGGTGTATGCCAGATTGATGTCTTTTTCGGCAGCGTGGGAAGCCAGCAAATCCAGGGTTTCTTCCAGGCATTTGCGCAGATCAAACGGACGCCGTTCCAGTTCCAGTTTGCCCGATTCAATCTTCGAGAAATCCAAGATATCGTTAATGATGGTAAGCAGCGATTCGCCGCTCACCCTCACAATTTCGGCCATCTCCCGCTGATCGTCGGCTAAATTCGTTTCGAGCATCAGATTCGTTATCCCGAGAACAGCGTTCATGGGGGTGCGGATCTCATGGCTCATAATGGCGAGAAATTCGCTTTTCGATCGGGAAGCCGCTTCGGCGGCTTGTTTGGCTTGCAACAGATCCGCTTCTGTTTGTTTTCTATTCGTAATATCGTGAAGTACGAGCAGCCTGCCAAGGATTTGTCCTTGCCGGTCGCGAATCGGCGAGATGCGGAGTTCAAAGTGACCCGGTTTTTCCTCATTTTCCCAAAGGATCTCATCGTTAGCCTCTGTGGCGTTTCGATACCGCTCCACCCAATCGGATTGATGGGCAAGAACGTCCTCCAGGGGACGGCCAAGGACAAGCTTTGCGGGTAGTTGGAAGAGCGAACATGCGGCTGAATTGACGTCGCGAATCCGGCCGTTCCAGTCCAGGACTATCGCGCTATCGCTCATGCTCTCGAAAACCGTGTCGCGGGCAATGGGAGAAACATAGAAAATTCGATACCGGAACAAGCCCAGCATAAATACCAACCCACCGGGCACAAACATGATGCTTGAGACATCGATCGGAAAAGACAGTCCACTCACGTTATAGAGGAAAGGG
>Ga0209060_10003195_pt1 | contig 14004 bp, 11 predicted proteins | sample Coa_R1_8_FD_187155 | JGI IMG/M metagenome (GOLD analysis project Ga0209060, IMG submission 187155) | Surface soil microbial communities from Centralia Pennsylvania, which are recovering from an underground coalmine fire - Coalmine... | ecosystem: Environmental > Terrestrial > Soil >...
AGCCGCATCCGTCTGGGTGCGACCGTGAGCAAAACCCGATCGCGTCGGGCGTTGCCGGGCTTCGGCCGGCGAAGCCCATCGCGGGAGGGTTTGGGAACCCTCCCAGGGTTCCCATCCAGACGGCGCCCCCTAGAACCTCATCGAGAAGGCGCCGCCCGTCATGTGCGGGCCGGCGACCGGCGCGAACAGCATCGCCGCGGGCGTCCCCGACGGGGTGGCCGACTTCTCGCTGCTACCCCCGAAGATGAGCGGGATGGCGCAGACGCCGGCGCCGACGAGGCCGACCGCCGCCACCACCCAGCCGACGTCGGCGATGTTGGCGTCGCGCTGGCCGCGCTGCGAGATGGAGTCCAGCGCCGCCTGGTCGCTGGGCGCCGTGTGCTGGTAGTCGTTCTCGGCCTGCAGGTCGAGGATGCCGAACGTCGTGCCCAGCACGATCCCGGCCGCGGCGCCGACCAGGAACCCGTACATCAGGTTCTTGCGGAACGGAGTCATCTCGCCGCTGCTGAAGACGCTGCCGCTGTCGCCGCCCTCCGCGGTCTTGGCCGCAGGGCCGCCGACGTCGACGACCGACTCCTCGTTCTCCGAGACCGTGACCGGCTTGCTGCCCGCGGACTTGCCGTCCGGGTAGACCGCCTCGACGATGTAGTCGCCCTTGGGGACGCTGTAGATGGTGACCGGCGCGGTGCCGAACAGGCGGCCCTCCAGGAACACCTTGACCTTCTTGTTGGCCGGGGCGTTCACCACCACGCGGCCCAGCCCTTCGCCGTTGGGCGAGGCGAAGTGGACGTGGCCCAGGCTGTCGGTCTTGGGGGCCTCCTGCTCGAGGTTCAGGGCCGCCTTCGGCTTCTCCTCGTCGTTGGCCTGGGCAGCGGGCTTCTCGTCGTCGGTCCCGGTCTTGGGCGTCTCGTTGTCCGTGCCGGCGGGCGCGGCCGCGGCGCTGTCGCTCGAGTCCGTGGTGGCCTTCTTCTTCTTGGCCGAAGCGGGGGAGGCGACCAGTAGGGTCAAGCCTGCAGCCAGAAGGGCGAAAACGATTCCTCGCGAGGGTCCCGAGCGGTGGTCTGAACGCGTCATGGAGAATCCTGTCGCTTGAAGGTGGGGGACGGTTTCCCGTTGGAGGCCGAGAGCATACGCCCATTTCACCAAAAGTGTCTCGGCCTATATAGAGCCCCGCCCGTCAGCTTTTTGTCAGGCTTTCCCGTCGCTGCGGCGTCCCACGAAGGGGTTCTCTTCCCGCTCGCGCAGGACGGTCGTCTCCTCTCCGTGGCCCGGGATCACCAGGGTGTCGTCCGGGAGCGTCAAGAGGCGCTCGCGGATCGACCGCCGGATGGCCGGCATCGACCCGCCCCAAAGGTCGGTGCGGCCGATCGACCCGGCGAACAGTGTGTCGCCGGCGAACAGGATCGGCGTCTCGGCGGCGGACTCGAAGAAGAGGCAGATCGACCCCGGGGTGTGGCCCGGCGTGTGGAGCGCCCGCGCCTCGCGGCGGCCGAAGCCGATCGCCTCGTCCCCGCGCAGCTCGCGGGTGGGGGGCGGGGGCGGCAGCCAGGGCTGGCCACCGCCGCGCCGCACGCCGAAGGCTTCGGTCTGCATGACGGCGTGGTCGTAGAGCCAGCGATCGTCGGCGTGGAGCAGGATCTCGGCGCCGGTGCCGGCCGCGACCTCGCCGGTGGCCATCACGTGGTCGAAGTGGGCGTGGGTGTGGACGACCTTGACCGCGGTCAGACCGTCGCGCGCCAGCGCCGCCAGGATCTCCTCCGCCTCGTCGCCCGGATCGATGACCAGCGCCTCGCGCGTGTCGGGGCAGGCGACGATCGTGCAGTTACACTGGAGCGCGCCGACCGGGAAGGTCTGGCGCACCAGCTTTCCGGACGTCTTGCCGGAAGCGGCGGACATCGGGCTAGCGGAGGCGGAGCGGGACGCCGCTGACCATCATCACCACCGACGCCGCGCGCTCGGCGAGCATCTGGTTCGCCTGGCCGGCCACGTTGATGAGGCGCCGGTCCGGCACGTTGGCCGGCAGGAAGCCGAGCCCGATCTCGGTGGTCACCACCACGATCGGCGTCTTCGAGCGGTAGATCTTGTCGGCCAGCGCCTGGACCTCGCCCAGGAGGTCGCTGTCGCTGGTCTTGTCGGTCGCCGCCATCCGCTTGGAGAGCCACACCGTGAACCGGTCGATGACCACCGCGCCGCAGCCATCCAACGTCTCCGGCCGGAGCGCGTCGCCCAGCTTCTCTGGCGCCTCGATCAGGCGCCAGGTCGTGTCGTGGTCGCGGCGGTGGTTGGCGAGCCGCGCCTTGAGCTCGTCGTCCCCTTCGATGTGCGCCGCCACGTAGAGCCAGGGGGGCGGCCCCAGCTCGGAGGCGCGCCGGAGCGCGTATGCGGATTTGCCCGAGCGCAGCCCCCCGGAGATGAAGGTGAACATGTCATTAGGCTAGCTTCACGGCTCGAGGAAGGCGAGGGCCGTCCGCACGAAATCGGGGCGGGCGGCGCGGAAGACGGCGTCGTGTCCACCTTCGGGGATCACGTACAGCGCGGCGCCGGGGATGGCCCGGTACTGGTCGACGAAGATCTCCAGCGGGTAGAGCGGATCCCGATCGCCGGTCACGATCAGCGTGCGCGCCCGGATCGATCCCAGCTGTGCCGGCGTGAAGGCCAGATCTTCGGTGTCGGTCGAGAAGCCGCGGGCGGTCCGCCACAGCGCCCGGATCTGCTCGTCGCCGTGGACGTGGCGGGCGCGCATCTCGCGCCAGTCGTCATCGGTGCGGCTCTCGACCGTCACCGACGCCATGATGGCGCGCGCCGGGGCCGGAAAGTGGCTGGGCGACCCGATGGTCACCATCGCCTGGAGGCGGTCGCGGGTCGCCGCCGCGGTCGCCAGGTGCAGCAGGATGTTGCCGCCGAAGCTGAGCCCGACGGCCCGGACCCGGTCGAGCCTCAGGTGGTCGAGCAGCCCGCGGATGTCGTCGGCCGCCCGCCGGTGCGTCAGCTCGCCCGTCGGGTTGGTCGAGCGGCCGTGCCCGCGGGCGTCGGGCAGGATCAGGCGAAACCGCCTGGCCAGCGCCTCGACGTCGAACAGGTGCACCCAATCGCCGCTCGATCCGAAGAAGCCGTGCAGCATCAGGAGCGGCGGCCCGTCGCCCCGGAGCTCGTACGCCAGATCGATTCCGTTGATCGCGATCGTTTCCATGTGGACCTCCGCGACGTGAACTAGCGCGGCCGCGTTTCCGTTGATAGCTGCCGCCGTCGAGCGTAGGATGGGATCGCTACGTCAGGGTGAGGCGGGCCGAAAGATCGGCGCTTCGCCGGCGGCCCAGACTGACGGTCAGGCAACGATCGCGTCGTCGGACAGCAACAGGTACGGCTCGGCGATCGGAACCCCCGGCGTCCCGTCGGAGCGCCGCAGCCGGAGCCCGCGCGCGTCGCCGTAGACCAGCACCGACGTCCCGGCGCTCGAGTCGTCGACCCGCGCCGCCAGCGCCGGACCGCCCCCCGCCGCCGTCACCTCGTAGTCGGCCTCGGGCCCACCGGTGAGCGGCTCGTAGCGCACGCGGCTGACCGGCCGCGGGTCACCGACGGCGTGAAAGCGCAGCTCGCACCCCTCGGGGAGCTCCTCTTGCTCCTCGACCACCACGTCGATGAACCGGCCGGGCATGTGAAGGAGACTACCCCCCTTTCAGGACGGGCATCATCGGCAGGTCGGTGGGGCCGACGTCGAGGCCGGCGGCGGTCAGCATGGCGTGCACCTGGCCGCGGTGATGGGTCTGGTGGTTGAACATCTGCACGACCTGCACCCAGCGCGGGTGGGTCTGCGTGAATCCGTACAGCTTGGCGGTCCAGGTCATCGGCTCGGCGAGCGCCTCGGGAGACACGGCGCGCGCCCAGCTCAGGATCTCGCCGTCCATGGCCGCCCGCGCGGCGCGCAGCGCCGCGAAGTCATGGTGAAGGCTCTCTCCCAGCGGGGCCCCCGGATAGCTCTTGCCGTTGAAGCGGCCCAGCCAGGAGCCGTCGACGGTCAGCAGGTGATTGAGCGTGGCGTGGATCGACTTGAAGAACGCGCCGCGATCGCGCTTGCGCTCCTCATCGGTGAGCGTCGCCGCGGCGGCGTACACCTTCTCGTTCATCCAGCGGTTGTACTCGGCCATCAGCAGCGCGTAGGTCCCGGTGAACATGCCGCTAGGTTACCGCCAATGAAAAGGGGAGACCCTGGCGGGCCTCCCCTTTCGACGAGCAGACCTCGTCTGCGCTCACGCGATCGGCGGTCTAGGCGGTTACGAGCAGCCGGAGGTGGTGCCGCAGTTCACGCACTTGTGGCAGCTGCCGTTGGGGATCATGATCGATCCGCACTCGGGGCAGGTCGGCGCGTCGGTGCGGGCGATGAAGCTGTAGTTGCCGTTCCCGTTGTACGTGCTGCTGCCGTTGCCGTTCTTGTGGCCGTTGGCGTGGCCGTTCTGGCCGCTGACGTCGATGACCTCCACCTTCTGGGCGGCGGCCACCGCGTCGGCGACGCGCTGGATCTCGGCGTCGGCGGCGGGCGCCGGCACCTCCTCGGCCACCGGCGTCTCGCGCACGAACTTCGAGGCGAGCCAGCGGAAGAGATAGTCCATGATCGAGCTGGCCCGCGGAATCTCGGGGTTCTCGGTGAACCCGTACGGCTCGAAGCGGGTGCGCGAGAACTTGTCGCACAGCAGGCGCAGCGGGACGCCGTGCTGCAGCGCCAGCGAGATTGCCGTGGCGAAGCTGTCCATGACGCCCGAGATGGTCGAGCCCTCCTTGGCCATCTTGACGAAGATCTCGCCCGGGTCGCCGGTCTCGTAGAGGCCGACGTGGATGTAGCCTTCATGACCCGCGACGGAGAACTTGTGCGTCAGCGACTGGCGCTCGTCGCCCAGCTTGCGGCGCACGGCGGCCGGCGGGCCGTTCTTGACCGGCTCGGCGGCCACGGGGGCGGCCGTCGACTGACCGGACTTCGCCAGGCCCGGGTCGGTCTTGCTGGTCGAGAGCGGCTGCGTTCGCTTGCAGCCGTCGCGGTAGATGGCGACCGCCTTGAGGCCCTGCTTCCAGGACTCCATGTAGGCCTCCTGCACGTCCTCGACGGTGGCGTCGGGCGGCAGGTTGACCGTCTTGGAGATGGCGCCCGAGATGAACGGCTGCGCGGCCGCCATCATCCGGATGTGCCCCTGGTAGTGGATCGAGCGGGTGCCGTTGGCTGCGCGAAAAGCGCAGTCGAAGACGGGCAGGTGCTCCGGCTTCAGGCCCGGCGCGCCTTCTATCGTTTCTTCGGTGTCGACATACTCGACGATGGCCTTCACCTGCGCCTCGTCGTAGCCGAGCTTGGCCAGCGCCTCGGTGATCGTGTTGTTGACGATCTTGATCATCCCGCCGCCGACGAGCCGCTTGTACTTGATGAGCGCGATGTCCGGCTCGATGCCGGTGGTGTCGCAGTCCATCATGAAGCCGATGGTCCCCGTCGGGGCCAGCACGGTCGCCTGGCCGTTGCGGTAGCCGTGCTCCTTGCCGATGGCGATCGTCTGATCCCAGGCGTCGCGGGCGGCGTCCATCATGTCGGCCGGCACCGCCGTGGAGTCGATCTTGTCCACCTCCTTGCGGTGCTTCTTCATGACGCCGATGAACGGCTCGCGGTTCTCGGCGTAGCCGTCGAACGGACCGGTCACGTCGCGCGCGATGACGGCGCTGGTGCGGTAGGCCCAGCCGGTCATGAGCGCGGTGATGGCGCCCGCGTAGGCGCGCGCCGGCGCGCTGTCGTACGGCAGCCCGCGCGACATGAGCAGCGCCCCGAGATTCGCGTAGCCGAGGCCGAGCGGCCTGAAGCGATGCGAGTTCTCGGCGATCCGCGGCGTCGGGTACTTGGCGTTGCCGACGATGATCTCCTGCGCGAGGATGGTCGTCTCGACCGCCCGGCGGAACGAGCCGACGTCGAACTCACCGGCGTTGGGCGCGCCCTCGGCTGCCACGAACTTGCGCAGGTTCAGCGAGGCCAGGTTGCAGGCCGAGTCGTCGAGGTACATGTACTCGCTGCAGGGGTTCGAGGCGTTGATGCGCGCCGTCCCCGCCGAGGTGTGCCAGGCGTTGATCGTCGTGTCGTACTGCAGGCCTGGGTCGCCGCACTGCCAGGCCGCCTCGGCGATGTCGCGCCACAGCTTGCGCGCCGGGATCTTCTCCACCGGGCTGCCGTCGCGCGGCGAGCGGGTGGTCCACTCGCGGTCCTTCTGCACCGCCTCCATGAAGTCGTCGGTGACGCGCACGGAGTTGTTCGAGTTCTGGAAGAAGACCGACTTGTACGCCTCGCCGTCGAACGACCCGTCATAGCCGGCGTCGATCAGCGTCCAGGCCTTCTTCTCTTCCTTGGCCTTGCACCAGATGAACTCGTCGACGTCCGGGTGCTCGACGTTGAGGATGACCATCTTGGCCGCGCGGCGGGTCTTGCCGCCCGACTTGATGACGCCGGCGAAGGCGTCGAAGCCGCGCATGAAGCTGACCGGGCCCGAGGCGGTGCCGCCGCCGTTCAGCAGCTCCTTCGACGAGCGAATCGGGGAGAGATTCGTGCCCGTGCCCGAGCCGTACTTGAACAGCATCCCCTCGGTCTTGGCCAGGCCGAGGATCGACTCCATCGTGTCGTCGACGCTGTTGATGAAGCAGGCCGAGCACTGCGGCTCCGCCTCGATGCCGACGTTGAACCAGACCGGGGAGTTGAAGGCCATCTTCTGGGTGACGAGGAGGTGCTTGAGCTCGGCGTTGAAGATCTCCGCCGACTCGGCGTCGGCGAAGTAGCCGTCCTTCTTGCCCCAGGCGGTGATCGTGTCGGCCACGCGCGAGATCAGCTGGCGCACCGAGCGCTCGCGCTCGGGCGTGCCGATGACGCCGCGGAAGTATTTCTGGACCACCACGTTGGTCGCGGTCTGCGTCCAGCTCTTCGGCACCTCGACGTCGCGCTGCTCGAACACGCTCTTGCCGTTCTCGCCGGTGATGGCCGCCGTCCGCAGCTCCCACTCGACGCCCGCGAACCCGTCGTCGCCGGGGGCGGTGAAGTAGCGCCGCAGCTTGAGCCCGCGTCCGGTGGTTGCCTGGCTGGAGGCCGCCTTGGCGCCCTCCGGTCTGTTTCCGCGCCGCGCGGGCGCCGAAAACGGCGGCGCGCCCCCGGCGCGCCCGTTGCGATTCTTCCGGACGTCGGCTTTCTCAAGCATGGACTTCCCTCCCCGGTGAAAGACTTGGACGGCCCAATTGGCGTCCGCGAACGTTGTATCCGAATCTCGAAATCACCGCAAGATATTGTGTTGGACTAAGACACACACACAACATCTTGTGGATACGAGGTGGATAAACTGTGGTTTCGGCTGTGAACTCTCGCCGAATTCACCAAAGTTTTCGCCCACCGTAAACGTGAGGACGAATTCTCCACTGGCCCCCGAACAAATGCAAGTACGTTACATATATGGTCACTTAATTTTTCCCGACCTGGCCGAGGTGTCGCAGCTCGCGCTTCCGCCGGCCCGTAAAGGTCGCGCTGCCCCGGCCCGCTATTTGAGATGCGGGCGCGCGTTCTCGCGTCGCCGTCCGGTCGGCCGGTCGTAAACTACGAAGCCGATCGATGACCTCCAACCCTTCGCCGACAGAGCCGAATCTTCGACCCGACCCGGGGCGACCCGACCCGGCGCGACTCGACCCGGCGCGACCGAAACCGGCGCGCTCGCGCCTCCGGCGCGCGGGTGGCCTGTCGCTCCTGGCGCTGTCGGCGTTCGCGGCGGGGATGGTCTTCGCGCCGCCGCTGCACGCCGGCCGCTTCAACCCGTACCAGAAGCTGGGCGTCTTCACCAAGGTGCTCTCGTACATCGAGAGCCACTACGTCGAGGACATCGCCGAGACCGATCTCATGTACGGCGCTGCGCGCGGCCTGACCGACGTGCTGGATCCGCACTCGCGGTTCATGGACCCCGAGGAGTACGGCAAGCTGAAGAAGGAGACCGAGGGGAACGAGGAGATCGACGGCATCGGCATCGACGTCGAGAAGCGCAAGAACAAGTTCGTGATCATCTCGCCGATCGAGGGATCGCCGGCGGCCAGGGCGGGGATCGAGCCGGGTGACGTCATCAAGCGCGTCGACGGCGCCGAGATCTCGACGCTGGAGTTCGACGACGCCATCGGCCGCATGCAGGGCCCGGCCGGCAGCGAGGTGGTGCTGATGGTCGACCGCCACGGCCGCGACCTGACCTTCCGGATCAAGCGCGCCCGCTACGAGGTGAAGGCGGTCGAGGGGAAGCTGATCGAGCCGGGGATCGCTTACTTCAAGATCCGCGTCTTCTCCACCAACACCGACTCGTCGCTGGGCGACCTGCTCGAGCAGCTGTCGGGCAAGGCGAAGGGGTTCAAGGGGATGATCATCGACCTGCGCCGCAACCCGGGCGGCCTGCTCGATCAGGGGATCCGCGTCGCGGACCGCTTCATCTCCGACGGGCTCATCGTCAAGACGGTCGGTAAGGGGGGCCAGGTGATGGACGAGGCGCGCGCCCACAGCCACGGGACCTGGGAGGGCTTCCCCATGATCGTGCTCGTCGACGGCGCGACCGCCTCGGCGGCGGAGATCGTGGCCGGCGCGCTGCAGGACCACGGGCGGGCGGTCATCCTCGGGACGCAGACGTTCGGCAAGGGGTCGGTGCAGACGGTGATCGACATCGACGGCTGCGGCCCCAAGCCGTGCGGGCTCAAGCTGACGGTGGCGCGCTACTACACGCCCAACGGGCGCTCGATCCAGGGGCAGGGGATCACCCCCGACGTGGTGGTGGAGGCGACCGCGCCGACGCCCGATCTCGACGAGGCCGATCTGCCGCGCGAGCGCGACCTGCACAAGCGGCTGCGCAACGAGCAGGGGGACAAGCCGATCGAGGCGGCCCGGCTGGACGACTACCAGCTGCAGATGGCCCTCGACTACCTGCACTCCTGGTCGGTGTTCGCCAAGCAGACCGCCCGCAAGTAACGGAGTTCTAGCTCGGGACCTCGCGCCCCCGCGATGAGGTCGGCCGAGCAAAGCTCTTCCGCGCTCGACGCGATCTGCGCTGCTGTGGTCGCGCTTGCAATTACCGCCGAACTGCGGTTTTCTGCGGACCCGGCGCGACGCGCGCCACCGACGAGAGGAGCACGATATGTCGTTCGGAGCACCGCCTCCTGGAATGGACGAGTACCAGCGCCTCATGGCCGAGCGCGACGCGGCGGCCAAGCGCAAGCGGTTGGTCTACGGAGTCGTCTTGGTGGCTGTGGTCGGGGGCGGCGGCTTCTACTTCATGCAGCAGCGCAAGAAGTCGGCGGCTGCCCAGGCGGTCATGGACGCCGGCGGGCGCTTCGCCGAGAACGAGAAGAGTCAGATGGGCCCGTTCTGGAACTGCGTCATGTCGAGCGAGGTCGACATCGGCATGTTCAACAGCGCCGATCAGGTCCAGATGCGGATCGAGAGCGCGTTCTTCACGCAGCAGAAGACCTACCCCGACCACCTGGTCGAGGAGTGCATCCCCAAGCTCAAGGGCGGCATGGCGGCGATGGCCGCGCTCCCGGACATGCCCGAGGTCCTCAAGGCGCCGCTCGACAAGTATGTGGCCACGCTCCCCAAGATGGCGAGCGGCCTCGAGACCTATTCGACCAAGCTGCGGACCCGCGGCGCGGTGAAGGACGTCGACGGCGCGATCCAGGAGATCGGCGGCGCGTTCACCGCCGATCCGACGGCCGAGTCGGTGGCCTTCGCCAAGTTCCTCAGCTGTGCGGTCCCCGACCTGGATAAGAAGAAGGACCTCCAGACGCTGCTTCAGGATCTGGCCGACACCTGCAAGAAGGACGCGGTGCCGTTCATGACCAAGGCCCGCACCGACTGCGGCAGCCTGGTGACCAACGTGGAGAAGGGCGGCAAGGGGACCCCCGACAAGAACTTCAAGGCCATCAGCAAGAAGTTCATCGAGGAGGACAACAGCCGCCTCCTGCAGGCCTGGGAGTTCTGCGGCAAGCGGTCGCGCAAGGGGAAGAAGCAGCTCGATCTGGAAGACTTCCTGATGGCCTTCGGCGACTACATGGAGTCGCGCAACGACGTGGTGAAGACGGCGCGCGAAGAGTCGGCCCGCCTGCTCGGCCAGCCCCCGCCCAAGGAAAAAGAGAAGGCCCCCGGCGCGCAGGGCGGCCCCGGCTCCGCGGGCTGACCCCTCACCCCGACCCTCTCCCGCGACCGGGAGAGGGGGCCGGACCCTCACCCCGACCCTCTCCCGCGGGCGGGAGAGGGAGCCTGAGCCTTGCGACCGATCCCCGTCTCCGTTACGTGCGGGTCGATCGCGAGCCCTCGAGTCCGAGCTGCCCGCCGCACGTGGGCTTTTTGCGGCGCGTGGGCTGCCTTTTCAAATCGGGGGCGCAGCCCACGCGCCGCAAAAAGCTTCGTGCGGCGGTTGGGCTGGTTCGAGCGGCGCGGTCGAGACGCACGAAACGCAGATCAAGGGCGCCCGCAGCGATGCGCGACCCTCTCCCGCTTGCGGGAGAGGGTCGGGGTGAGGGCCGGTGATTGTCCGGCGCACAAGCGCAGGCGCCGGCGGCGCAAGGGGTGGGGTGCGTCGAAGGCCGTGATTAGGTTGACCTCCCGGGGAGGCGTGGGATGCGGATCGCTCAGGTTTCGCCGTTGTTCGAGAGTGTGCCGCCGAAGCTCTACGGCGGCACGGAGCGGGTGGTCTCGTTCCTGACGGAGGCGCTGGTCGACCTCGGGCACGAGGTGACGTTGTTTGCCAGCGGCGACTCCGTAACGCGGGCGACGCTGGTCCCCTGCGCGGAGCGGGCGCTGCGGCTCGACCAGACGTGCGGGGACTGGCTGGCGCGCCACATGGCGATGCTGGAGGACGTGCTCGATCGCGCCCACGCGGGCGAGTTCGACGTGATCCACAGCCACCTCGACTACATGTCGTTCCCCAATGCGCGCCGCTGCGAGGTTCCTCAGCTGGCCACCATACACAACCGGCTCGACGTCCCCGAGCTGAAGCCGCTGTACCGGCGCTTCGCCGACGTCCCGCTGGTGTCGATCTCGGACGCCCAGCAGGCCCCGCTGCCGTTCGCCAACTGGTGCGGCACCGTCTATCACGGGCTGCCGCTCGATCTCTACCGCTTCAACCCGCAGTCAGGGCGTTACCTGGCGTTCCTCGGGCGGCTCTCGCCGGAGAAGCGGGTCGATCGCGCGGTCGAGATCGCGCGCCGGCTCGACCTGCCGCTCAAGGTGGCGGCCAAGATCGACGACAAGGACCGCAAATACTACGAGCATGTGGTCAAGCCGCTGTTCGCCGACCCACACGTCGAGTTCATCGGTGAGATCGGGGAGAAGGACAAGGGCGCCTTCCTGGGGGACGCCGCCGCGTTGCTGTTCCCCATCGACTGGCCCGAGCCGTTCGGCCTGGTGATGATCGAGGCGATGGCCTGCGGCACGCCGGTGGTGGCGTTCCGCTGCGGCTCGGTGCCCGAAGTGATGCGCGACGGCGTTTCGGGCTACGTGGTCGATACGCTCGACGGCGCCGTCGAGGCGACGGCCCGCGCGCTGCAGATTCCCCGCAAGCGCTGCCGCGCCTATTTCGAGGGGCGATTCTCGGCGCCACGCATGGCGAACGACTACCTGGCCGTCTATGAGCGGCTGCTGGCCGGCGAGCATCGGGGCGAGCGAAGGCTCGGGCTGGTGCCGGCGGCCGCCGACCCTGGGTCCGCGCCGATGGGCGTGGGGTTCGAGATCGCCTGAGGCACGCCATGGCAGAGCACGGTCACCCCGAGCACGCCGACGACGAGCTCCTGCAGCACCAGGACAAGTTCTACATCCAGGCGACCTCGTCGCGCACCGACGACCGGACGCGCGTGCTCAAGCACGGGCGCATGTTCGGGGTGTTCGACCGCTACGGCGACGTCCAGCCGGTCGGCCTCGGCGAGCAAGGGCTCTACTTCGACGACACGCGGTTCCTGTCGCGGCTCGAGCTGCGGGTGGGCGGCCGCCGCCCGTTGCTGCTCAGCTCGACGGTGAAGAAGGAGAACGACCTCCTGGCGGTCGACCTCTCGAACCCCGATCTCAAGGAGGCCGGCGGGTCGCTCATCCTGCCGCGCGGCGAGCTGCACGTCTTCCGCAGCACGCTCCTCTGGAACGGCGTCTGCTACGAGCGCCTGCGCGTCTCCAGCTTCAGCCGCCAGAGGTTCGCCGTCGACCTGCGGCTCGATCTCGACGCCGACTTCGCCGACATCTTCGAGGTGCGCGGCACCAAGCGCGCGCGCCGGGGGCGTCGGTTCGACGACCTGGTCGAAGGCAACTCGCTGGTGTTCGGGTATCAGGGGCTCGACCAGGTGGCGCGCCGGACGCGGGTGACGTTCGACCCGCCGCCCACCTCGCTCTCGGGCCGGCAGGCCCGCTACCACCTCGAGCTCGATCCGCGCCAGTCGGTCACGCTGGTCATCGCCATCGCCTGCGAGGTGGGGCCAGGGGAAGCGGGGAACGACCAGCGCGCGGCGGTCACCCACGAGCACGCGCTCGCCTCGCTGACCTCCGAGCTCGCCTCGGCCGCCTTCTCCCGCTGTCGCATCCACGCCACCAGCGACGATCTCGACGAGTGGTTGGCGCGCTCGATCTCCGACCTGCAGATGATGATCACCGCGACGCCCGACGGACCCTATCCCTATGCCGGCGTCCCCTGGTTCAGCACGCCGTTCGGGCGCGACGGGATCCTCACCGCGATGGAGGTCCTCTGGATCGCGCCCGAGGTCGCGCGCGGCGTGCTCGGCTACCTGGCGGCCACGCAGGCGACCGAGACCGCGCCCGAGCGCGACGCGCAGCCCGGCAAGATCCTGCACGAGTCGCGGGGCGGCGAGATGGCCGCGCTGGGCGAGGTCCCGTTCGGGCGCTACTACGGCAGCGTCGACGCCACGCCGCTGTTCGTCATGCTGGCCGCCGCCTACCTGCACCGGACGGGCGACCTGGCCTTCGCGCGCGTGCTCTCGCCGCACGTCGATCACGCGCTGGCCTGGATCGAGCGCGACGGCGACGTCGACGGGGACGGGTTCGTCGAGTACGCGCGCCTGACCGACAAAGGCCTCGTGCAGCAGGGGTGGAAGGACTCGCACGACTCGGTCTTCCACGCCGACGGCGCGCTGGCCGAGGGGCCCATCGCGCTGTGCGAGGTCCAGGGCTACGTCTACGGCGCCTTTCGCGCGGCCGCCGAGCTGGCGACCGCGCTCGGCCACAAGGGGCGAGCCGCCGCCTACCAGCGCAAGGCCGAGGTGCTGCGGGCCCGGTTCGCCGAGAAGTTCTGGGACGAGGAGCTGGGGACCTTCGTGCTGGCGCTCGACGGGCACAAGCACCCCTGCCGCGTCCGCAGCTCGAACGCCGGGCACGCGCTCTGGAGCGGGATCGCCGAGCCGGCCCAGGCGCGCCGCGCGGCCGAGACGCTGATGGGCGAGGGGACCTTCTCGGGGTGGGGGATCCGGACGCTGGACGCCGCCGAGGCCCGCTACAACCCGATGTCGTACCACAACGGATCGGTCTGGCCGCACGACAACGCCATCATCGCCTGCGGCTTCGCCCGCTACGGCTTCGATGACCTGGGGCTGCGGCTGTTCGAGTCGATGCTGGCCGCCAGCGAGACGGTCGACCTGCACCGGCTGCCCGAGCTGTTCTGCGGCTTCGCGCGCCGGCCGGGCGAGGGGCCGACGCTCTACCCGGTCGCCTGCGCGCCGCAGGCCTGGGCGGCGGGCGCGGTGTTCCTGCTGCTCGGCTCGGCGCTGGGGATCACCGTCGACGGCGTCCGGGGCGAGGTCTCGCTGGTCCACCCGGTGCTGCCGCCCACCATCGGCGATCTCAGCATCAACGGCCTGGTGGTGGGGAGCGGCCGGGTCGATCTCCTGCTCGAGAACCACCCGCACGACGTCGGGCTGACCGTGCTCCGCCGCGAGGGCGAGGTCAGCGTGGTGGTGGTGAAGTAGCGCCGCGCGAAGGTCCCGCCGTCA
>Ga0209060_10003196_pt1 | contig 14001 bp, 10 predicted proteins | sample Coa_R1_8_FD_187155 | JGI IMG/M metagenome (GOLD analysis project Ga0209060, IMG submission 187155) | Surface soil microbial communities from Centralia Pennsylvania, which are recovering from an underground coalmine fire - Coalmine... | ecosystem: Environmental > Terrestrial > Soil >...
GAAAGTCCACCGGCCCCATCCACGTCAGCGGCGGCGTCCAAATGGCCAAGCTGATCAAACAAGTGATTCCAATCTACCCGCCCCTCGCTAAAACCGCACGCATCTCCGGCGTCGTGCATCTGGTCGGGATCATCGCCAAAGACGGAAGCATCCGGAACCTGCAACTGATCGATGGCCACCCGCTGCTAACCAAAGCCGCCTTGGACGCCGTAGCGCAGTGGATTTACAAACCAACCTTACTAAGTGGCGAACCAGTAGAAGTAATCTGCCCCATCGAAGTTACCTTCTCACTAAGTAAGTAGCGCACGCACTCCTGCGTGCCGCGTTCACACTCGTGTGAACGCCTTGAAAAATGGCTTTTCCTAATTGGTCTTCGCAGCAGTGCGAACCCAGCACACGGGACGCGGGGCGCTACGATGCCGGAAAAAATGCCCGCAGCGTCCCAAAGAACGTCTGAATAAACTCCACCCCAGTCTTGGTGGCAATATCATGGTGACCATCGATCACCGGCACCACAACCCGTACCAGCGCCGTGTCCGTCCGGTTATACCGGATCGCATCCCACGCCACGAATGCAGCCGCCTTGTATTCGCTCGCCACCACGCGATCCCGCGACTGATACCAGTACAAGACCAGCGAACGGCTTTCCCCCTTCGAAACCAGATACCGGTTGATTTCCATCGGCGCCGCCCGTCCCGGCACACGAACCGCAATCGTGTCCGATATCGTCCAAACCCACCCCGATCCCGGCAGGCAGTTCTTCGGCGAGTGCGGAGTTTGCCCAGCCCTCTGCGATTTGAAAAACGCCACGAACAGGTTCGCGAATTGCCCCGGCCCGGACGAATATTCGCGCGTGATGTAATCGTCCGCGCGCAGAACGTCCTTCACTTCTTGCTCCATCACCCCTTGTTCCACCATCTGCCAGGGTCCCAACTGCTTGGGAAATCCGTCCAGTGGACGATAGGTGGGCGCTGTTTCTCCGCGCGAGAATCCGTAAAACAACGACGCTTGTGCCACCAGCAGCAGGCTCAAAATCATCGCCGCCCGGCTCTTCAGGAAACTAAACCGCGTCATGTTTCCTCGCCCGCCAAATTCGATTGACGAGTTGATGAAATGCGACTAACAGCGTCAGCGCCACCAGGAACAGCACCCAGCCTTCCAACAAATGAAAAAAACCACGCGCCAGGTCGGGACGAAAGTTGCTAAGCACGCCCGTCAATGTAACGCGAGCGGCATTGGCGGCGATGGCAATGGGGACCGTAGCGGCCAGCAACACGCCCCGCATCCATACCTTCTTGTCGAAGAAATACGCATAGATCAACGACAGGAATCCCAGCGACATCAGCGAACGAATCCCGCTGCAGGCTTCCACCACCGAAAGCCGCTGGCTCGCCAGCTCCAGCACGTTACCGTCACGCAGCACCGGGATGCCCACCAGATTCAAAACGTCCTCCGCTACCGCCGACGCAAAAAGCTGCAACGGCAGCGTTATCCGCGCGTAGATGATCGCGGGAATCGGGAACATGAACACCAGCAGGAAAAGCGGGAAGGCTACGATCTTGAGAATCCGCGTGCCTCCCACCAACAACACTGCACCCACCAGAGACACCAGAAAGGCCGTGCGCGCGATGAATATCTGCGCCCCCAAAGTTCCGATCAGCATTTGCAACGCGCCCAGCAAAACCAAGGCCAGTCCCCAGTAATTCGGCGCCCGCGCTTGCGCGGTCAGTTGATCGCGCCGCTTCCAAACGATGTAGCCGGATATCAAAGGCACGAAAAATCCGTGCCCGACGTCCTCGTCGTTGGTCCATTGCCACACCAGTCCGAAAAGAACCGGGGCGTAGCAAAGCAGGAGGAGGAAGCCGAACCAAGCGATGGCCACCCAAGGCAACTGCGCTTTTTCGGACGACGCCGCGTTTCGATCCGGCAAGCTGTTGGCGTAGGCTGCCATGCTCTAAAATAAGCTTGTGGCCGTGTTTCGACTGTTGTTCTTCCTGATTGTAGCATCGCAGGTTTTTGCTCAATCTCCGATTTTCCCCCTGCGCGACATCCGCGCCGGTCAACGCGGCATCGGAAAAACCGTCTTCTCCGGCAATAAGATTGAAGAATTTCAAGTCGAAATTCTGGGCGTGCTGGAAAACCTCGGTCCAAAACAATCCGTGATTCTCGCGCGCCTCTCCGGTGGGCCGCTCGCGAAAACCGGAGTCATGCAAGGGATGAGCGGAAGCCCCGTGTACATCGACGGACGTCTGGTCGGAGCCGTGGCTCTCGCGTTTTCCTTCGCCACCGAACCCATCGCCGGAATCCGTCCCATCGAAGAGATGCTCGCCGTGGCCGGCCAGCCCACAACCCAAGTCGCCGCCGCACCCAAACCTCGCGAAAAGGAACTCGCCGCCGCTTCCACCACTTCGATCGCCGCCAATCTTACTGAAATCGCCACGCCCGTTTCCTTCAGCGGATTCACCTCCGCCACGCTCGATCGTTTCGCGCCCGAGCTCAAGAAAATCGGCCTCGAACCTCGCCAGGGAATTTCGAGCGGCGGAAAACTTCCTTCGAAGCTGGGCAATCCCGACGCGCTGCATCCCGGCGACATGATCTCCGTCGACCTGCTCTCGGGCGACCTCTCCATCGGCGCCGAAGGCACCGTCACCGAGGTGGATGGAAAAAAGATTTACGCCTTCGGTCATCATTTCCTTTCTGTCGGCCAAACCGAGTTGCCCTTCGCGCGCGCCGACGTCATCACGCTCCTCCCCAACCTCGCTGCATCCTTCAAAATTTCCACCGCGCGCCAATGGATGGGAACTATCACGCAGGACCGCAGCACCGCCATCTACGGTGAAATCGGCCGCAAAGCCGACACCGTACCCATCGCGCTTACCGTGAAAGACGGCCGCCGCGATCCAATCTCGTATCACATGCAAATGGTGCATGACCGCATCCTGACGCCCTTCATCGTGCAAATGGCAATCTATTCCGCTATGGATGCCACCGAGCGAACTCTCGGACTCGCCAGTTACTCCGTGCGCGGCGCAGTGGAGTTCCAAGGCAACGTTCCGCCACTCAAGTTGGACAACGCTTACGCCGGCGACTTCAACGTTCCCATGCAGGCGTCAAGCGGCGTCGCCTCTCCGTTGGCCTACTTGATGGGCGCCGGATTCGATGCGCTCAAAATCAAAGACATCTCGCTTGAAATTCAGGCATCCGAGCGAAAACGTCTCCTGCAGATCGATCAGATCACCGCATCGCGCAAAGACGTTCATCCCGGACAACCCGTCGATCTGACTGTGACCTTCACCGAAGAAAACGGCGTGGAAACCGAAAAGACCGTCCGCTACGTCATTCCAACCGGCGCTCCTTATGGCACGCTCAACTTCACCGTTTCCGATGCATCGAGTTCCAACCTGCTCGATTATCAGCAACTGGCGAGCACGGTGCTGAAGTCCCCCACCCAGGTTGTATCTTTCCTGAACGATCTGCGCCCGAACACGAACGCGTATCTCCGCGTGTGGCGGACCGACGCGGCTTTTCAAGTGCAGGGCGAAGATCTGCCGGATCCCCCGCCTTCGCTCGGCTTGATTTTGGCCAAGGCGCAGGCCGCGCAGGGAATGTTGTTCGCGCGCGGATCGAAAATCGCGGAGCTCCTGGTGGAAACAGGCAACGTCGTAGTGACCGGCTCAAAGAACGTGTCGGTGGAAGTGAAGGAATGAACCGGCTCACAACCCTTTTCCTCTTGACGCTCGCGTCTCTTCCCGCCGCGACCACCACAACATGGGAGATGAATACCTATCAGGATTTCCTGAAAGGCCGATTCAACGGCATCTCGCTGGATCGCGACGGAAAGCTCACCCTCGCGCCAAAGCTCGAGACGGTTTTCTCCTCCGGCCAACCCGTCATCTGGAGCATTGCGCAAGCGCCCGACGGCAGCTTCTATCTCGGCACCGGGCATCGCGGCCGCGTTTATAAAATCGACTCCTCCGGCGCCAGCTCGCTCGTCTGGACTTCCGATCAGCCCGAGGTATTCGCCATCGCCGTCGATCCTACCGGCGTTGTCTACGCCGCCACGTCGCCCGACGGAAAAGTCTATCGCATCGAAAAGGGAAAAGCCACCGAGTTTTACGCGCCCAAGGCAAAATACATCTGGTCCCTAGCATTCGCCAAAGACGGCAGCCTGTTCGTCGGCGCTGGCGACCCGGCGAACGTCTATCGCGTCGACAAATCCGGTCACGACGAACTCTATTATGAAACCGGACAATCGCACGTCACTACCCTCGCAATCGATGCGAACGGAAACCTGCTAGCCGGCACCGAGCCCAACGGAATCATCTACCGCATCACCGCCCGCGATAAAGCATTCGTGCTGTACGACGCGAATCTGCCCGAAATCCGCTCCCTTGTCCCGATGCCGGATGGCACCGTGTACGCGGCCGCCCTCGGCGGTTCCGTCGCGCGATCCACGGCCACTCAAAATGGGAGCGTCGCCGCGCCCATCAGCGTCACCGTCACTGCTCCCCCGCAGTCCATCACCGTTTCGGATACCCAAGCCGGCCCAAATGTCCAACCGAAAGCCAGCTCCGCAACGCCCGCCGTGCAAACCGGACAAGCCGTCGCATCCGTCACCAGTCCATTGGTCGAAATCCCGGGCGTGGATAAATCCGCCCTCTACAAAATCAACCCCGATTCCACCGTTGAAACTCTGTGGAGCTCCAAAGACGAAAACGTCTACAGCATGCTGGTGGAACCGGGCGGCGGTATCGTGTTTTCCACCGATGGACAAGGCCGCGTGTATCGCCTGCATCCGGATCGCAAAGCCACGCTCGTGGTCGAGACCAACGAAGGCGAAGCCACCCGCCTCATCGCCGCGCCCAACGGACTGCTCGCCGCCACCGGTGACATGGGCAAGCTCTTCCGCTTAGCCGGATCGGAAGGCGCCAGCGGAACGTACGAATCGCCCGTGCACGACGCGGGCACTGTCGCGCGCTGGGGACGCATGAGCTGGCGCGGCGCCGCCGGCAAAGCCGCCTTTGAAACGCGGTCCGGCAACTCATCCCGTCCCGACAAAACCTGGAGCGATTGGCAGCCGCTCAGCGACGGCCCCAACACCTTGGTGCGCAGCCCCAACGCCCGCTACATCCAATGGCGACTGGAAATGTCCGGCGCCGGCGCATCCGCCGAAAACGTCAGCATCGCTTACTTGCCGCAGAACAATCCGCCGGTCGTGCGAAGCATCAACGTCACCACCCAAGCAGGTTCAGCCTCGGCGCAAGCCAAATCCTCCAGCTCCACACCCGCGGCCGCCTACAGCATCACAGTAACCGACACCGGCGAATCGTCCAGCCCCGCCGGAACGCCAACGCAAGCTCTATCGCGCGGCCCGAGTTCGCAAATTCAAGTCACCTGGCAAGCCGACGATCCGGATGGCGACCGCCTCACCTACGCGCTCTACTTCCGAGGCGAGGAAGAAAAAGAGTGGAAGCTGCTGCGCGCCAACATGTCGGAAAATTCGCTCTTGCTCGACGGCGACATCCTGGCCGACGGCCGCTACTACTTCCGCGTGGTCGCATCCGATCGCCCGTCGAACGCCCCAGCCATCGCCCGCGAAGATCAATTGGTCAGCGCTCCCGTGTTAATCGACAACACCCCGCCAGTCGTGACCCTGAGCGCCCCGCGCCGCACCGACAGCCATCTGGAAGTGGATGCCGACGTCGCCGACGTCACCTCACCCCTCCGCCGCTGCGAATATTCCCTCGACGCCGGCGCCTGGATCCCGGTCGAAGCCGCCGACGGCGTAACAGACTCCCCCCGCGAACAATTCCACATCATAATCGACAAACTCCGCGCCGGCGAGCACCTCTTAGTAATCCGCGCCTACGACACGGCGAATAACGCCGGCCTGGCAAAAGTCGTCATCCATTAAGAACCACCACAGTGCTCCCACACTCAAATCGGCAGTTGCCCTTTGAACTGCTGCGCGCCTCTGACCGCGACTCCATCATCGAATCGCATTTGGAGAAATATCTTCCACCCCTCGGCTTGTCATCTGTCGGTCCGCGAACTTGGATCGACGACTCCCGTCCGCCAGCGAAGCGGATGTTCGAACTAACGCTGCTGAAAGGCGCTCAGCTGCGAGCGCGCTGGGGATTTTCTCTGGATTTTGTCCCCCACATCTCGAATGGTCAGATCCGCTGGCATCGCTCCAGAAAAACCGCCAGGCTCGACGTTCTAATCGAACCCAACGCGAAGGTTGTTCCGCAAATGAGCTTTCTTCAGGGCGCTGTCGGTCTCCAACATGACCTTAGCGCTCTACTGCCTGCCGCCGTCGGAATGCTCAAAGAAACCTGGCGACGTGGTCAGACCGAAGCCGGCATGCTGGAGATCCTGCGCGAAATCCGCGACTCACACACGAATGTCTTCCCATTTGAAATGTACTCACAGTTGCCACTCACCTATGCATTGCTCTGTGCGCGGCTCGGCGACCTGAACTCCGCCGAATCGGAACTGGATCGTTACATTTCCCGCCGGCGGCTTCAACCCGAAGTCGCGCTAAAGCTCAAGGAACTCGTGCGCGAGCATGGTCAATATAAGACCTAGTCCCGAGCCCCAACCCCTAAGCCCTAATCCCCAATCCCAAAACACAACCGTCGCCGTTTACGCTAGTCGGAATGACGAGTTTGGTGGACGGCGGGGGGATCGAACCCCCGACCTCTGCATTGCGAACGCAGCGCTCTCCCAGCTGAGCTAGCCGCCCATCTTCTAGGTAGGACTCTTCTATTCTACTACTCGCTCGTCGCTTGCACCACGCTTGCCTGCGCCGGCACCTTGTACAGGAAAAATCCGATCATCATCTCGTCCCACGTCTGATCGCCCCACCGCACTTCCTTCGTCGGATCCGGATTCCACTTGTTATTCGCTGAATTATCGAAGTGCGCCACGCAATCGATCCGCGTCCCCTTCGGCAGCCGCAGCGGCGTCTTCAGCTCATACCCCAACTGCCAGTTGAAATCGTAGCGCGGCACATTCAGGATCACCTCTTCGCGCCCATCCGGATACACCACCGTGTAACGGAAATCCTTCCCGCGAAAATGCATGTGCGGCATCAGCGCCCACAACTCCACATCCTGCTTCGCCGTCCACCTCGACTTCACCAAATAATTCGGATCCCCCGGCGGAATCTTGAACAGCGCATTGTACGCGCGATCCGTAATCGATCGCAGCGCCGGCGCCTGCTTGGCGTACCGCAGCCCCACGAACGACCGGTCCTTAACCGCTCGACCATTCGGCGTATAGTGCGATTGGAAAATGAACGTCGACCCCGCCTTCACCAGCATCGCGGTCCCCGCTTCCAGATTGAGCGGCTGCACGCCCGGCGCAAAACCCGTCAGCAGCGCGCCATCGTTCGGTTTCACTCCCGGCGCCAGCACGAAAACATTGATGTGATGCGTGACATCCCGATGCTGCGGCCGGATCTCCGCCGCCTCAATCCATTTGTCTTCGGTGAAATTGGTCGGGACTTTGAAATATTGATAATCCACCACGCCCTGCGCCGGAACCTCGAAATCCACGCCGTAATCGAAAACCTGATCCGGCTTTCCGATATTCCACCCATCCACGAAATGCGGCGCCGGCGGCAAATCCTTCGCGTCGCCCTCGGGAGCTCCTGCCCTCACCCACGCCACAATCGTGTCAATCTCGCCCTGCGCCAGCCGCCGGTCATTCTTGAAGGCCCCCACATGCGGATCCGCGAGCCACGGCGGCATCGTCGCCGTCACAACTTTTTCCTTAATCGCCTTCGCCCACGGCCGGACCGCCTGGTAACTGGTGAACGCCATCGGCGCGACTTCCCCCGCCCGGTGGCACTCCACACAATGCCGATTCAAAATCGGAGCCACGTCCTTGGAGTAGGTCGCCCCAAAACAACACCCGGAAATCAGCACGCAAACATGGCGCAGTTTCATACCCCGATCATACCGAACCGCTCGCCGCAAGCAAGCCTTACCCAAGAAATCCGAAACCACACTTGCTACCCGGTCTAGGCTGCATCGGCTTTGGCTCGCCGATCGGGGTCGGCTACCGTCCGGTGACCAATAGAGACACCACGAGCAGCAATGTAATTAGCGTGGCCGCATGAAGCAAGAAGTGGAGCGCGTTTATTCGGATTCCATTGCGGCGCGGCAGAAAAGCATACGTATTGCCGTACATTTCCTCATACTCGACGGCTCTCTTAGGCTGGGGCGATACCAGATAGGGAACCCACCATGCTTCCAATTCGCCCACAAAAAGGAACCCATAGGCGGCCAAGAGATAAAAGTGCAGCCATTGCGGCCAACCGGACCTCAAATGGAACAGGCTAAGCGCCAACCCTATGGATGGAAATAGAGAACTGATGGCCGTTCCCAAAGCAATCATGCCGAGGGTGTGCCCCCGGCGCGCGGCCCGAACATCGTTCAGCGGTGGGAGCGGAATCCAATCGTGGAGTAAAAGGATTGCGACCTGAAAGATCTGAAGCCCCAGGAGGGTATGCAGGCGCACCTCAACGCCTCGTAGGATCGTTTCCAGGAGTTCTCATCAAATCTAGAATAGCTTGCCGCGCTAACCGGATCCAAAAGGCAAATCACAACTCTCGGAATAAATCCAAAGCCCCGCAAACAGCCAAAAACAAACACTAAATCCACCGCGACGCTTCCGCCTCCCATCGCTGACAACACTCGGCCGCCTTATCCTGTCACTGGCGACGGGGTGCGGCAACTCAATCCTCCGCGAGGTTTTGTGGTGGCCTCGCGCCGCACCCCGGGGATAAACAAATCGCACCTCGCCAAGCATGACGCATCTCAAAAAATCACCCTCCCCACCCTGTGGAAATCTCCCCCAACCCTCCCAAATAGAACCACTTCCAACCGCCCACCTCCGAACACAAAAAATCCAACATGCGCCGAAAACGAGAAACCAGCAACGCGAGACGAGCAACGATCCCCCTAATCCCCAATCCCCAATCCCTAATCCCAAATCCCGCTCCTGTTAAACTGAAGCTTCCCCCCGATGCTCAAGCAAATCACCGTGCACGGCGCCCGCCAGCACAACCTCAAAAATATCGACGTCGAAATCCCCCGCAACACTTTCACCGTCATCACCGGACTCTCCGGCTCCGGCAAATCCTCCCTCGCCTTCGACACCATCTACGCCGAGGGCCAACGCCGCTACGTGGAGACACTCTCCCCCTACGCCCGCCAGTTCCTCGATCAAATGGAGCGCCCTGAAGTCGACTCCATCGATGGACTCAGCCCCGCCATCTCTATCGAACAGAAAACCACCAACCGCAGCCCCCGCTCCACCGTCGGCACCATCACGGAAATTTACGATTACCTGCGCGTCCTCTACTCCTCCATCGGCGTACCCCACTGCCCTACCTGCGGCATCGAAATCACGCGCCAAAGCAGCGAGCAGATCCTCCAGCAAATTCTCACCATCCCGCAAGGCGAGCGCATCATGATCCTCGCCCCCATCGTGCGTGGACGTAAAGGCGAGTACAAGAAAGATCTCGAAAAGCTCGCGAGGCAGGGATTCATCCGCGCCCGCATCGACGGTACGCTCCACTCGCTCGACGAAGAAATCCCGCTCGACAAGCGCAAGAACCACACCATCGAAGTGGTCATCGATCGCCTTCCGCTCAAACCCGGCAGCGAAAAACGCATCGAGGCATCGCTCGAAACCGCCGCCAAGCTCGCCAACGGACTCGTCATCGTCGCCGTCGTTAATGGCGAAGAAAAGCTCTACTCGCAAAAGCTCGCCTGCCCCAACTGCGGAACCAGCGTCCCGCAGCTCGAGCCGCGATCCTTCTCCTTCAACAGCCCCTTCGGTGCTTGCGAAACCTGCCATGGACTCGGCAGCACCTGGAGCTTCGATCCCGCGAAAGTCATCGTCGATCCTTCGAAGCCCTTGTTCGACGGCGGCCTCGGACCCGGCGCCAGCGCCTCTTACATGAACGAAGCAGTCACGGAAGCCGCCGCCCGCCTTCGCATCAACCTCAACAAGCCGTTCGAAGAGCTCCCCAAGCGCGCGCGCGAACAACTGCTCGAAGGCGACAAAACATTCCCCGGCATCCTCAAAGTTCTCGACGAAACCTTCCAAGACTCCAGCCCCGCCTATCGCGACTGGCTCATGGACTACATGTCTCCCGCCCAATGCCCGGATTGCCGAGGCCGCCGTCTCCGCCCCAGCAGTCTCGCCGTTCGCGTCAAAGGCGCCGGACTCGCCGAAATCACCGAGCAATCCATCGATCGCGCGCTCAACACCGTCAAAACCTGGAAGCTCTCCGAGCGCGAGCATCAAATCGCCGGACGCGTCGTCGAAGAGATCCGCAATCGCCTCGAATTCCTGACCGCCGTCGGACTTAACTATCTCAGCCTCGCCCGTTCCGCCGCCACGCTCTCCGGCGGCGAAGCGCAACGCATCCGCCTCGCCACGCAAATTGGTTCCAAACTCCGAGGCGTGCTCTACGTTCTCGACGAACCCTCCATCGGACTCCACGCGCGCGATAACGAACGTCTCCTCGACACGCTCACCCGCCTGCGCGACCTCGGCAACACCGTGCTCGTCGTCGAACACGATGCGGAAACCATCGAGCGAGCCGACTACGTCATCGATCTCGGACCCGGCGCCGGACGACTCGGAGGCGGCCTGGTCGCTTCCGGCACGCCCAAGCAAATTGAGGCAAATCCTGCATCGCTCACCGGCCAATACTTATCCGGAGCGCTCGCCATCGCTTCCCCCTCCGGACGCCGCCACGGCAATGGCGAAAAACTGATCGTGCGCGGCGCTAGCGAGCACAATCTCAAAAATGTCGACGTGGAATTTCCGCTCGGCACCCTCACCGTCGTCACCGGAGTCTCCGGCAGCGGCAAATCCACGCTGGTCAACGATATCCTCTACCGCTCGCTCGCTAAAGAAATCTACGGATCGCACGACAACCCCGGCGCGCACGATTCCATCGAAGGCTTGAAGCACATCGACAAGGTCGTCGAGATCGATCAATCGCCCATTGGCCGCACCCCGCGTTCCAATCCCGCCACCTACACCGGAGTCTTTCAGCCGATCCGCGATCTCTATGCAATGCTCCCTGAATCGCGCGAACGCGGCTACAAGCCCGGACGCTTCAGCTTCAACGTAAAGGGTGGCCGCTGCGAAGCCTGCCAGGGCGACGGCTTGAAGCGCATCGAAATGAATTTTCTGCCGGACGTCTACGTCACCTGCGACGTCTGCCGCGGACGTCGTTACAACAGCGAAACGCTGCAAGTGAAATTCAAGGGCTACTCCATCGCCGACTTGCTCGCGGCCACCGTCGAAGAAGCTCTCCCGGTTCTCGAGAACATTCCGCAGATCCAAGCCAAACTGCAAACGCTGTACGACGTCGGCCTCGGCTACATCCATCTTGGGCAATCGTCCACCACTCTCTCCGGCGGCGAAGCTCAGCGCATCAAACTCGCGCGCGAACTCAGCAAGCGCCAGACCGGTCGCACGCTCTACATCCTCGACGAGCCGACCACCGGCCTGCACTTCGAAGACGTCCGCCGTTTGCTCGACGTGCTGCAGCGCCTGGTGGATCTAGGCAATACTGTCATCGTGATCGAACACCAGATGGATGTCATCAAATCGGCGGATTACATCATCGACATGGGCCCCGAGGGTGGCGAAAAAGGCGGCAGCGTAGTCGCATCCGGCACTCCTGAGCAAATCCTGCGCTTCAAGAAAAGCCACACCGCCCAAGCCCTGGAAAAGGTCCTGAAAACCGGTCGCGTAGCATGAGCAAATACGTTCCCCTCGACCTCTCCGGACTGAGCACCATCCCCATTAACGATCGCGGCGGCAAAGTCACCATCGACCATTTCGCGAAAGCGTATTCCGGTGTCGGTTCGTTTCTTGACTCACTCCCCCACATCCTGGCCGCCGACTCCTTCCGCTCCGTAGTCGCCGCCCTCCGCAACGCGCAAGCCCGCAAAAAAATGATCCTCTGGGGACTCGGCGGCCACGTCATCAAATGCGGCCTCGCTCCCATCCTCACCGATCTCATGCGCCGAGGTTACGCCACCGCATTCGCTCTGAACGGCGCCGCCTCCATCCACGATTTCGAAATCGCCATCGCCGGACAAACCAGCGAAGATGTAGAAGCCGTCCTGCCCGACGGCCGCTTCGGCACCGCCGAAGAAACCGGCCGCGAAATGAACAACGCGCTCGATTCCAATTCCGGATTCGGCGAATCCATCGGCCGCCACTTACAAAAAATCGCCGACCCCCGCTTCGCCCAATTCAGTCTGCAATACGAAGCCTGGAAAAATCAGACGCCCGTAACCGTTCACGTCGCCATCGGCACCGACACCCCGCACACGCATCCCGCGGCAAACGGCGCAAACATCGGACGCGCCACCCATCACGACTTCCGCGTCCTCTGCTCCATCGTCAAAGAACTAAACGACGGCGGCGTCTACCTAAACGTCGGCTCAGCGGTTCTACTCCCGGAAGTGTTCCTAAAAGCCGTCTCGGTGGTGCGCAACCTGAAAAACCCACTAGCCAATTTCACGACCGTCAACTTCGATTTCCTCCAACACTACCGCCCAAAAGTAAACGTAGTCGAACGCCCCCACGCGAACGCCGGCGGAAAAGGCTATTCCATCACAGGCCACCACGAAATCATGATCCCCCTCCTAGCCGCGTCCCTCCTCGAGGCGAAGCCGTGACCCCAAATCCACAATCCCCAACCCCCAATCCCGATTTCGCCAGCCCCGAGTCTCCAGCCCCGAGCCCCGAATTCCCGGTCCCCCAAGCCCCAATCCCTAATCCCCAATCCCCGTTCTGGGGTTATCTCGACCTCGGCTTTTTTTTAAGTCTCCTACTCCCGTGTTTATTCACCGGCCTCATCCTCGCCCGCGCTCTGTCTCCCGTTGTGCCGTTCGGAAAACCATTCCAGGCGTTACTCGGCCAACTGATCGCCTACGCGCTCATCTTCACGTCTCTTTATTTATTGATCCACCTGCGCTACGGCGAACCATTCTGGAAATCCCTCGGATTCACTTTTCCGTTATCCGCCATCGCCACCAGCTTCCTCGCGGGACCCCTGCTCGCCATCGCCCTCGGATTACTCGGCAACATTCTCCGCACTCCCGAAATCGAATTGCCGTTCCAACAGATGTTCCAAAATCGCCCGACCGTGATCGCATTCGCCATCTTCGCCATCATTCTTGGACCACTCTGCGAAGAAATCGCCTTCCGCGGATTCCTCATGCCCTTGCTCATTCGCTCGCTCGGCCCAGCCGCCGGCATCATCGTCACGGGATTTCTATTCGGCAGCCTCCACGGCCCGGAATACGGCTGGCATTGGCAGCACGCGTTGCTCATCTCTGTCGCGGGCATGGTGTTCGGATGGGTCCGCTATCGCACCGGCTCCACCACCGCCGCCGTCTTCATCCACTCTTCCTACAACCTCACGCAATTCGCGGCTTTCCTAGCGCAAAACCGAACCGTATGATCGAAACCATTCAATGGACGCCCGCGGGCGTCGTCATGATTGACCAGACCCGTCTGCCGCGCGAAGAGTCTTACGTCACTTGCACCGATTACAAACAAGTCGCCGAAGCGATTCGCAGCATGATCATTCGCGGAGCTCCTGCCATCGGCGTCGCCGCCGCCATGGGTGTCGCGCTCGGCATGCAGCACGCGGAAAGCCCAGCCGACTTCAACCAAATCTGCGACACGCTCGCCGCCACGCGCCCCACAGCAGTCAACCTGTTCTGGGCCATTGATCGCATGCGCCGTCTTTATACGGAACTGCAATCAAAGCCCATCCAGGAAATCCGCGCGCGCCTCATCGAAGAAGCCCAAAAGGTCTACTCGGAAGACATCGCCATCAACGAATGCATCGGCAAGAACGGCGCGCCGCTGATTCCGGATAACAAAACCGTTCTCACGCACTGCAACGCCGGAGCGCTCGCCACCGCCGGTTACGGCACCGCGCTC
>Ga0209060_10003197_pt1 | contig 14000 bp, 12 predicted proteins | sample Coa_R1_8_FD_187155 | JGI IMG/M metagenome (GOLD analysis project Ga0209060, IMG submission 187155) | Surface soil microbial communities from Centralia Pennsylvania, which are recovering from an underground coalmine fire - Coalmine... | ecosystem: Environmental > Terrestrial > Soil >...
ACGATGACCGCGGCTCCCATGGCTGCCAGGATTGCGAACCTATTCAAGGCCCCTCGCCAAATTGCTGGAAAATCAACGCCCTCAGACTAGTACTTCGAAGGCCACCGCGCAATCAATTGAAACCGGCGGCACTCGCCTTGGCGCCGGGATTGGAGATCGGCGGCAGGCTTTCCAGATACGTGGCGACAGCCTCCCGGTCGGCATCCGTCATCTTGCTGGTGCCGCGGTCTACCACCTCGCCCATGACGCCGCCGACGGCGTCGCCGTCGGGCAGCATGCCGCTGCGCAGCAACCGGAGGAGCTGGCCGTGGGTCCAGCCGCCGATGCCGGTCGCCTTGTCGGGGGTGATGTTGGGAACCTTGTGGCCATCCGGCCCATCGGTGGTGCCCGAGAAGGCAAGGTCGGTCTCGAGCCCGCCCAGCGACCCGCGCGGCGTGTGGCACTCGCCGCAATGGCCAAGCGCCAGCACCAGGTAGGCGCCCCGATTCCAGACGGCGCTCCTGGTCGCGTCGGGCCGGTAGGGGCCCGGCGAAAAGTTCAGCCAGCGCCAGAACACCTGGAGCCAGCGCCAGGAGAAGGGGAAGTCCACGTCATGGGGACGGCTGGGGACCGGCACCGGCGGCAGGGAGAAGATATAGGCCTTGAGGTCGAGGAGATCGGAGTCCGTGATCAAGGTGAAGGACGGGTAGGGAAAAACGGGAAAGAGATGGGTCCCGTCTGGCCGGATCCCCTCGCGCAGGGCCTGGACGAAGTCCGCGTCGCTCCAGGAACCGATTCCGTCGGTGGGATCGGGGGTGATGTTCGGGCCATAGAAGGTCCCGAACGGGGTTTTCAGCGCCGGCCCGCCGGCGAGCAGCGGCCCACCACGTTCAAGATCGCTGTGACAGGCGGCGCAGCCGGCAACCGCGAAGAGATAGGCGCCCCTGGCGACCGCTCCGGCATCGCCGGCGCGGGCGAAGCCGGGCGCGACGGCGGCCAGCAGGACAAGGAGCCACAGGAGACGATCGCGGCGGCGACACATGGCGACGCCAGATAGCATCGCGCGGCGCGCGCCCGCGAATCACGGCTGCGTGACGCCGGCAAATTGTCGTCGGCCGTCTGAAGCCGAGCGCTTGGCGCTTCACATCGCCCCGCGGCTCGTTTAGACAACAGCCCTTCCTCCTCGGGCCGGGACCGGTCGATGCCTTTTGCCTCATCCCTCTGCGTCTATTGCGGCAGCGCCGTCGGCATCGACAGCCGGCATGCCGAAGCCGCGCGCGCGCTTGGCCGGAGCATGGCGGAGAACCGGATTCGCCTGATCTACGGCGGCGCCCGCGTCGGCCTCATGGGCGCCATGGCCGATGCCGCACTCGCCGCAGGCGGCGAGGTGGTGGGAATCATTCCCGGCCATCTCGACAAGACCGAGCTCGGCCATCGCGGCGCGACGGAGCTCATCGTGGTCTCCAGCATGCACGAGCGCAAACACAGGATGTTCGAGATGTCGGACGCCTTTGCCGTGCTGCCCGGCGGCTTCGGCACCCTGGACGAGGCCTTCGAGATCATCACCTGGCGCAAGCTCGGGCTTCACGACAAGCCGGTGTTCCTGCTCGACATCGCCGGCTATTGGCGGCCGCTCCAGGCGCTCGTCGACCATGTCGTCGGCCAGGGATTCGCCAGCCCGCTCGACCGGCAGCTCTATACGGTCGTCACGAGCGTCGAGGCGCTGATCCCGGCGCTCGCGGCCGCGCCCCGGCCCAAGACCGGATCCCAGCCCGAGCGGCTGTAGGACAACTCACCCATGCCGGTCTTGCACCTTACGCTGGCCCCATATGCTGGCTAAGAATATCCGGGCTCGGCTATGATCCGGCGCCTTCCAGACAGGACCTTCCGCCCATGAAGAAGATCAAGGTGCTTCAGCCGGTCGTCGAACTCGACGGCGACGAGATGACGCGCATCATCTGGCGCTTCATCAAGGAGAAGCTGATCCTGCCCTATCTCGAGGTCGATCTCATCTCCTTCGACCTCGGCATCGAAAGCCGGGACGCGACCGGCGACCAGATCACCATCGATGCCGCCAACGCCATCAAGAAGCACCGGGTTGGCGTCAAATGCGCCACCATCACCCCGGACGAGGCGCGGGTGAAGGAGTTCGGCCTCAAGAAGATGTGGAAGTCGCCCAACGGCACGATCCGCAACATCCTCGACGGCACCGTCTTCCGCCAGCCGATCATCTGCCGCAACGTGCCGCGGCTGGTCCCCGGCTGGACCCGGCCCATCGTCATCGGCCGCCATGCCTTCGGAGACCAGTACCGGGCGACGGACGTGATCATCCCGGGCAAGGGCAAATTGACCCTGCGCTTCGAGCCGGCGGGCGGCGGCGCGGCCGTGGATTACCCGGTGTATGATTTCCCCGGCGCCGGCGTGGCGCTCGCCATGTACAACCTGGACGAATCGATCCGCGGGTTCGCGCGGGCCTGCCTAAACTATGGCCTCACGCTCGGCTGGCCGGTCTATCTCTCGACCAAGAACACGATCCTCAAGACCTATGACGGGCGCTTCAAGGATCTGTTCCAGGAGGTCTTCGACAGCGAATTTGCCGCCGCCTTCAAGGAGAAGAATCTCACCTACGAGCATCGCCTGATCGACGACATGGTGGCGAGCGCCCTTAAATGGAGCGGCGGCTTCGTGTGGGCCTGCAAGAACTACGACGGCGACGTGCAGTCGGACACGGTAGCCCAGGGCTTCGGCTCTCTCGGCCTCATGACCTCGGTGCTGCTTTCGCCGTCGGGCGACGTGGTCGAGGCCGAGGCCGCCCACGGCACGGTCACCCGGCATTTCCGTGAATACCAGAAGGGCAAGGAGACCTCGACCAACCCGATTGCCTCCATCTATGCCTGGACGCGCGGGCTCTGGTATCGCGGCAAGTTCGACGGCACGCCCGAGCTGCAGCGCTTCGCCGAAACCCTCGAACGGGTATGCGTCGAGACGGTCGAGGCCGGCTTCATGACCAAGGACCTCGCCCTCCTCATCAGCCCACAGCAGACCTGGCTCACCACCGGCCAGTTCCTCGACAAACTCGACCAGAACCTCAACAAAGCCATGGTATGAGCCAATGAAATTTTCCCTGATGTCCGCCGTCCTCGCCGCCGCGATGATCCTCAGCATGCGCAGCGCCAAGGCCTTCGACCCCGAGAACACCCTTTACATGGACCTGAAGGACGGCCGGGTGGTGATCGAGCTGAGGCCCGACCTGGCGCCCAAGACCGTCGCCCGGATGAAGCAGCTCGTGCGCCAGCATTTCTTCGACGGCATCGTCTTCCACCGGGTCATCGCGGGCTTCATGGCCCAGACCGGCGACCCGACGGGAACGGGCTATGGCGGCTCGGGCCAGAAGCTGCCGGCGGAATTCTCCAATGCCAATCACGTCCGCGGCACGGTATCCATGGCCCGGGCCCAGGATCCCAACAGCGCCGACAGCCAGTTCTTCATCTGCTTCGCCCCGCAGCCCAGCCTCGACGGCCAGTACACCATCTGGGGCCAGGTCACCCAAGGCATGGAATTCGTCGACAAGATCAAGCAGGGCGACCCGAACAACAACGGCATGGTCGACGCCCCACAGGACAAGATCATCAAGATGCAGGTTGCGGCCGACGTGAAGTAGCAGGGCCTTCGCCGTTCTGGATTCCCGCTGTCGCAGGAATGACGAGCAGAGAACGAAACGGCCCCACCCCATTCGTCACCCCCGCGACAGCGGGGGTCCAGGCGCCAACGGCTTCCTTGCCGCCCTGGATTCCCGCTGTCGCGGGAATGACGAAGAGAGGGTGAAGCGGACGTCCGGAAAGCATTACGGCGTGCGAAACTTCACGCTGCATGCAGCCCTGTGTCTACATCCTGGCAAGCAGACGCAACGGGACCCTGTATATCGGGGTAACCAGCGATCTCAGGCGTCGGATCTGGGAACACAGGACGGATGTGGTGGAAGGTTTCACCAAGCGGTACGGCGTACACATGCTGGTTTATTTCGAGTTTCATTCCACCATGGCCAACGCCATCTTGCGTGAAAAGCAAATCAAGAAGTGGCGCAGGGCTTGGAAAATCCAGCTGATCGAGCAAGACAATCCGGCGTGGCATGATCTCTATGGAGAGCTGAGATAACCCATCGGCGCCGGAAGCAAACCGGGCCGCCATGAGACCACCCTCCTCGTCACCCCCGCGCAAGCGGGGGTCCAGAGACCAGCGGCTTCCTCGCCGCCCGGGATTCGCGCATGCGCGGGAATGACGAAACCCCTTCGGACCATCCCCCTCGTCACCCCCGCGCAATCGGGAGTCCAGAGACCAGCGGCTTCCTCGCCGCCCGGGATTCGCGCATGCGCGGGAATGACGAAACCCCTTCGGACCACCCCCTCGTCACCCCCGCGCAAGCGGGGGTCCAGGGGCTAGCGGCTTCCTTGCAGCGCTGGACTCCCGCTGTCGCGGGAAATACGAAATGAGGGCGAAGCGAAGCGTCAGGAGCGCGGCGGGTCCTTGGGCTTCGCATCGCCACCCAGCCGGCCTTCGGCGACCTGGACGACCCGCTGGCGGATCTCCGGGAACTGCTCCATGAGCTTGCGGAAGTCGCCGGCTTCGAGCGCCAGAAGCTGCGTCTCGGTGTGGGCCGTGACGGTCGCCGTGCGCTGGGTATCCTTGAGCAGCGCGATCTCGCCGAAGAACTGGCCGGCGCGCAGGCGCACGGGATGGGGCTGGACGTCCACCTCCACCTCGCCGCTCATGATGAAGAACATCGCCGTCGCCGGCTCGCCGCGCCGGACGATGGCGTAATGGGCCGGCACGATCTGGGGCTTCAGGAGCCGGGCGATGGCGGCGATCCCCGAGGCATCAAGACTGCTGAACAGCGGTACTCGCGCGACCGTATTCCAGGTGACGACGAAATCGCGCCGGCGGATTTCGGCGGCGAAGCCCGTGGCGAGGATGCCGGCGGGCACGGCGAACATCGCAATGCCAAGCAGCATGATGCCGCCGGCGGCGAGCCGGCCAAGCGGCGTGATCGGAAACATGTCGCCATAGCCGACGGTGGCGATGGTCACGATGGCCCACCAGCAGCTCTCCGGGATGCTGCTGAAGAGCTGCGGCTGGGCGTCATGTTCCAGGGTGTACATCACGCTGGCGGCCAGCAGCAGCAGGACCAGCATCACGGTGAGGGCCGATAGCAGCGAGCGCCGTTCGTTGCGGAACACGGTCAGGACCAGCGGCAGGGCCGGCGCATAGCGGGCGATCTTGAGGAGCGCGATCACGGCGCCGAGGCGCGGCAGGCTGGGGCCGAGCCAGCCGAGGGCATGGCCGAGCTGGGGCAGGACAACCAGGGCGTCGACCACGCCCAAAGGCGAGCGCAGATAGGCGAGCAGGGCCAGCGCCGGCTTCTCCTCCGCCGCCGGATCGGCGGCCGTGGCGGCGAAGACCCGGGCCAGGTATTCGGCCGTGAACACGACGAAGGACGCGATCGAAAGCCGGCCGAGCCAGAGCCGCAGCTCGGGAGAGATGTCGTTGACCGTGTCCCAGACGGCTGCGACGACGCTGGCGGCTATGGCGCTTACCAGCAGGGCCTCGACCAGGCGGGCCAGCCAGCCGCTGTGCTCGCCCGGATTGAGGACCTCATGGAGCGAGGCGCGGACGTCCCCGGCCATCGCTGACGCCTGGCTACGCCGCCCGCGCGGCGGCGCGCACGGCCTGCTCGATCGCGGCCAGCGCCGCCTGGGCCTGGCTGCCGTCGGGGCCGCCGGACTGGGCCATGTCGGGGCGCCCGCCGCCGCCCTGCCCGCCGAGCGCCCGGCTGCCGAGCTGGACCAGCTCGACGGCGTTGAATCGGACGGTGAGGTCCTGGGTCACGGCGACCACGAGGGAGGCGCGATCCTCGCTGCGGGCCACGAGTGCGACGATGCCAGAGCCGATCTGCTGCTTGAGGGCATCGGCCATGCCCTTCAGCTCCTTCGCCGGCACGTCGTCGAGCAGGCGGGCCGCGAACTTCACCCCGGCCACGTCCTTCACCGCGGAACCATCGGCCTTGCCGCCGCCCGTCGCCAGGCGCTTGCGGGCCTCGGTCAGCTCTCGCTCGAGGCGCCGGCGCTCTTCGACCAGGGTCGCGATGCGCTCGGGCAGCTCGCCCGGCTGCACCCTGAGAGCGCCTGCCGCCTCGGCCACGAGCCGGTCCTGCTCGGCGACGAAAGCCTCGGCGGCGGCGCCCGTCAGCGCCTCGATGCGGCGCACGCCGGACGCGACCGCGCCTTCGCCGACGATCTTGAACAGGCCGATGTCGCCGGTGCGCCGCACATGAGTGCCGCCGCAGAGCTCGGTGGAGAAGGCCTTGCCATCGTCCGCAGCGCCACCATCGGCCGGCCCGCCCATGGAGACGACGCGGACTTCCTCGCCGTATTTCTCGCCGAACAGGGCGAGTGCGCCCTGCTCCACCGCCTGATCGGGCGTCATCAGCCTGGTCATCACCGGCGCGTTGCGGCGGATTCGCCGGTTCACCTCGGCCGCGACGGCGGCGATATCCTGGGATGACGGCGGCGTCGGCTGGCTGTAGTCGAAGCGCAGGCGATCCGGGGCCACGAGCGAGCCCTTCTGGGTGACATGGGGACCCAGGCGCCGGCGGAGCGCCTCGTGGAGCAGATGGGTCGCCGAATGATTGGCCCGCAGCGCCGACCGGCGTTCGCCGTCGACGCGCATTTCCACCGCGTCGCCGACCTTGAGGCGTCCCTTGGTCACCCGGCCGAAATGGACGTGAAGGTCGCCCAGCTTCTTCTGAGTGTCGGAGATCGCGACTTCCACGCCATGGGCGCCGATGAAGACGCCGCTGTCGCCCATCTGGCCGCCGGACTCGCCGTAGAAGGGCGTCTGGTTGACGATGATCGCGACCTCCTCGCCCGCCCCGGCTTCGGCGATCTGCTTGCCGTCCTCGAGCAGGGCCAGGACCTTGCCCTCGGCCACTTCGGTCGCATAGCCGAGGAAGTCGCTCGCGCCCAGCTTCTCGCGCAGGTCGAACCAGACCAGTTCCGTCTTTGCTTCGCCGGAACCGGCCCAGGCCTTGCGGGCCGCCGCACGCTGGCGCTCCATAGCGCCATCGAACGCAGCGACGTCGACCTTGCGGCCCTGGCCACGCAGGATGTCCTGGGTCAGGTCGAGGGGGAAACCGTAGGTGTCATAGAGCCGGAAGGCGATCTCGCCGTCGAGGGCCTGGCCGGATGCGAGCTTGTCCGTCTCCTCCTCCAGCAGGCGCAGGCCACGCTCCAGGGTCTGGCGGAAGCGGGTCTCCTCCAGGCGCAGGGTCTCGGCGATGATCGCCTCGGCGCGCAGCAGTTCCGGGTAGGCCTGGCCCATCTCGGCCGCCAGCACCGGCACCAGGCGCCACATCAGCGGCTCCCTGGTTCCCAGGCGCTGGGCGTGGCGCATGGCCCGGCGCATGATGCGCCGGAGCACGTAGCCCCGCCCCTCGTTGGACGGCAGCACCCCGTCGGCGATGAGGAAGCTCGCGGCGCGCAAGTGATCGGCGATCACCCGGTGGGAGACCGCCTGAGGCCCGTCGGGCGCGGTGCCGCTGGCCTCGGCCGAGGCCAGGATCAGGGTCCGGAACAGGTCGATGTCGTAGTTGTCGTGCTTGCCCTGGAGCACCGCCGCCAGACGCTCGAGACCCATGCCGGTGTCGATGGAAGGCCGCGGCAGATTGACCCGCTTGTCCGGCGCCAGCTGCTCGAACTGCATGAACACCAGGTTCCAGATCTCGATGAAACGGTCGCCGTCGGCGTCCGCGCTGCCGGGCGGCCCGCCCGGGATCTTGTCGCCGTGGTCGTAGAAGATCTCGGAGCATGGACCGCAGGGACCCGTATCGCCCATGGCCCAGAAGTTGTCGCTGGTGGCGATCCGGATGATCCTGCTCTCCGGCAGGGCGCTGATCTTGCGCCACAGGCCGAAGGCCTCGTCGTCCTCGGCGAAGACGGTGACGAGCAAGCGGTCCTTGGCCAGGCCGTAATCCCGGGTGATGAGGTTCCAGGCCAGCTCGATGGCGCGATCCTTGAAATAGTCGCCGAAGGAGAAATTGCCCAGCATCTCGAAGAAGGTGTGGTGGCGGGCCGTGTAGCCGACGTTTTCAAGGTCGTTGTGCTTGCCCCCGGCGCGCACGCATTTCTGCGCCGTGACCGCGCGGCTGTAGTCGCGCTTCTCCGCGCCGGTGAAGACGTTCTTGAACTGCACCATGCCGGCGTTGGTGAACATCAGGGTCGGGTCGTTGCGCGGCACGAGCGGGCTCGAGGGCACGATCCGGTGGCCGTTGGCGGCGAAATAATCGAGGAAGGTGCGGCGGATGTCGTTGGCGCTTTGCATCGGGGCTTCGTCGAATCCTTATGTGCCGGCCGGGTGGGCCCTCATGTCGAAGCCGTGAATTTGGTGGAAATCCCCGGCGCCAGCAAGCCCGCAAGGCCACACGCCCGATCGGATAGGCCGGATTGAAGCCGAAGATGCTTCGCCGCCCAATAAGCCGCCCCAAAAGGAAAACGCGCGACGGGGGCATCGCGCGTTTTCGACGAAGCCGACGGCAGGGAGGAGGCCGCCGCCGGCCCGGTGTGACTGTGCGGCGAGGCTACTCCTCCGCCGCGGCGGGCTCGTCGCTCCGCCGGTCCATCATCGCGCCGGCCACGAGGCCCGCGTTCTGGCGGATCGCCTTTTCGATATCGGCGGCGATCTGCGGGTTGTCCTTCAGGAACTGCTTGGCGTTCTCCCGGCCCTGGCCGATGCGCTGGCCGCCATAGGAGAACCAGGCGCCGGACTTCTCCACCACGTTGGCGGCGACACCCAGGTCGACCAGCTCGCCGGTCTTGGAAACGCCCTCGCCGTACATGATGTCGAACTCGACCACCCGGAACGGCGGCGCCACCTTGTTCTTCACCACCTTCACCCGGGTCTGGCTGCCGACCACGATGTCGCGGTCCTTGATCGAGCCGATGCGCCGGATGTCGAGGCGCACCGAGGCGTAGAACTTCAGGGCGTTGCCGCCGGTGGTGGTCTCGGGGTTGCCGAACATGACCCCGATCTTCATGCGGATCTGGTTGATGAAGATGATGAGGCAGCGCGAGCGGGAGATGGAGCCGGTCAGCTTGCGCATCGCCTGGCTCATCAGGCGCGCATGGAGGCCGACATGGGAATCCCCCATCTCGCCCTCGAGCTCGGCCCTGGGCACCAGCGCCGCCACGCTGTCGATCACCAGTACGTCCACCGCGCCGGAGCGCACCAGGGTGTCGGCGATCTCGAGCGCCTGCTCGCCGGCGTCGGGCTGGGAGATCAGCAGATCCTCGACCTTGACCCCGAGCTTCCCGGCATAGGACGGGTCCATGGCATGTTCGGCATCGATGAAGGCGCAGGTCCCGCCCTGCTTCTGGGCCTCGGCCACCACGTGGAGGGCCAGCGTCGTCTTGCCCGAGCTTTCCGGCCCGTAGATTTCCACAACCCGACCGCGCGGCAGGCCGCCGATCCCGAGCGCGATGTCGAGGCCGAGCGACCCGGTGGAAATCGCCTCGATCTCCACCGCGCTTTCCCGCTGGCCGAGGCGCATGATCGAGCCCTTGCCGAAGGCCCGCTCGATCTGGCCCAACGCCGCATCCAAAGCCTTGGATTTGTCCATGCCTTCTCTCTCGACCACTTTCAAAGCTGGCTGCGACATGCCCCTTCTCCCTTATTCCACAGGCGGATGGTTCAATGCAACGCCGGCAATGTACCGGCTTTGTTCTCGTCGCGTCAACCAAAATCTGGATCAAACATAGAACATTTTGCGATCGGGACAGAAACCCATGCCGCCAGCCTGGGCAGCCCTGCCGAAGCGAAGCTTCGGAACCTCTCTTGTCCTCTCTTGTCCCTCTCCTCTCCTTTCGACCGGGACGGCACGGGGACGTCCTGGTCTTCGAGACCGGGACGAGACGCGGACTTCTCCGTCCCGTGGCGCCGATGTGCGCGCCCCGTCCTCGTCCCCCGGCGCCGATTTCCACGGGCCGGGCGCGTCCGCGAGACGAGGACAGGCTGCGGAATGGCCGTCGACGCCGACACAGAGGCGTCCCATCCCGCGCCGAGATATCTCGCGCCGAGTCTGGCGCCGCCGATCTCTGCAGCGTAAAATTCAACTCATGACCATGCGCTCAACCAGCGCCTATCCGGAACTTTCCAGCATCGCGGCGGGCAAGGCCGAGGGAAGACGAGAACTCGCGTCCCGGTCATTCGCGGAGAAGGCCGAAATGCCCGAGGCATTGCGGGCCAGGTTCGAACCGATCCGCAAGGCAGGCGAGGCGCGCTGCAGGCCAGGGTCGACGGCATCGCAGACCCGAGGTGCGAGAGACAAGCGGATTAAGTCTACTCCGACCCCATTTCCTCGAGGGACGAGCGGGCCAAGTCGACCCCGGCCCCATTTCCTCCTTTCCTCGCGCTACAAACACTTCACTCCATAGTTCAGCCGTAGCAACACGACGAGAACTCTGAGATGCGCACTGTTAAATTCATCGTTGATATCATGTCCATTATGTTCATCATTTCCGTTGTTATCGTAGGTTATACGGTCGCTCACCTCCCTCCACTACCTAATCACAAGATTACCCCCTATTTCTTACCCTACATCGGCAATCTACTATTAGCGACATTTGGGGCATTTTGGCTCTCATTCAGATATGCCGCGACATTGGTGTCTATTAACAGGAGACTGCATTTATTCCCCAATTTCGCGTCCTTCCAAATATTCATTATTTTCTTCATGTTTTTTCTTGTTTGGCTCTTCAAGCGCTTTGTAGGAGGGTAACCAGAGAAGAACTGGGAAGAACTGGGGTCAGAGTGGACTTACCCGGCATCTCCAGCTAATCTCCAGACCCACCCTCGCAGGAGACTGCCCATGGCCCGGCTCGGCCGCTATTTCCTGCCCCACCAGCCGCTGCATGTGATCCAGCGCGGCAACGATCGCCAGAAGATCTTCTTTGCCGAGGAGGACTACGAGCTTTACCGGGCCTGGCTGGTCGAGGCCGCGGAGCGCTACGGCCTCGCGGTTCACGCCTATGTGCTGATGAGCAACCACGTGCATCTCCTGGCGACGCCCGCCGCGCACGAAAGCCTGCCGCGTGCGATGCAGTCCCTCGGCCGGCGCTACGTGCGCCACGTCAACGCCAGCCGCCGGCGCACGGGAACCCTGTGGGAGGGCCGCTACCGGGCGGCGCCCATCGACAGCGAGGCCTATTTCCTCGCCTGCTGCCGCTACATCGAGCTCAACCCCGTGCGCGCCCGCATGGTGCCGAGCCCGCGGAGCTATCCCTGGTCGAGTTACGGCGCCCATGCGCTGGGCAAGGAGGACCCGCTGGTGAGCGGCCACGAACTCTATGACCGGCTGGGCCGCTCGGCCGAGGCCAGGCGGAACGCTTACCGGGCGCTGTTCCGGGATGCCCTCGACAGCGACTTCCTCGACGATCTGCGCCAGGCGACCAACGGGGGCTGGGCGCTGGGTAGCGAGGCCTTCCGGCGCAAGATCGCCAAGATCGCCGGGCGCCGCGCGGCGCCGCTGCCGCTTGGCCGCCCGCCCAAAGCCAAGACGGAGCGCCGGCAGTTAAGTCTACTCTGACCCCAATAGCCCAAATAGCAACGCGATCACTTTCTTAAGTACATCAGCCCCACCCCAGCGGAGAACACCAAAGCAACAGCCAGCCAGAGGAGAATATCCGCGACGTACGCGGATCCGTACAGCTGAAAGACCTTACTGAGCACGACAGTCACCCCGCCGGTAACGACGCACAAGCGCAAGCGATGCCTATTCCTTTCCATGACTCAGTGTTTGGCGGCCTGCATGATAAGTTCGTGCGACAAAGTACCAACTGGCTCTGGAATATTCGAGGTGACCACGTCCGTGATGGAACTGGCGACAGATTCTACAGGAGTTGGCGTCATCAGATAAGACATCGTGTTACTGAAGAGCGCTAGGGTTCCGCGGAGAACTGGGGAGAACTGGGGTCAGAGTGGACTTTTCCGCCGTCAACGCGGGAGCGGGATGGCGGTCCCGGCTTGCGGCGACAACCTGGCTACCCCCTACCCCACCTCCTCCAGCATGTCCTTCACCTTGCCGGCGAGCTGCTTCAGGCTGAACGGCTTGGCCAGGAACTGGAGCGCGCCGCTTTCCTTGGCCTGCTGGCGGAAGCCCATCTCGGCATAGCCGGAGATGAACAGCACCTTGATGTCCGGGCGGTCGAGCTTCACCTTCTCGACCAGCGCCGGACCGTCCATTTCGGGCATGACCACGTCGGTGATCAGGAGGTCGATCGTCTCGCCGTCCTGGGCGAGGATGTCGAGGGCGGCCTCGCCGCTCCTGGCCTCGATGACCTTGTAGCCCTTGTTCCTCAGGGCGCGGGCGCCGAACAGGCGGACCGCGTCCTCGTCCTCCACCAACAGGATGGTGCCGGCACCGGTCAGGTCGCGGGCCGCCTCCTCCTCGCCCTCGCGCCTCGCGGCGGCGCCGGCGCCGGCGGCGTGGCGCGGCAGGTAGATCATGAAGGTGGTGCCGTGGCCGGGCTTGCTGTCCAGCACGATATAGCCGCCGCTCTGGCGCACGATGCCGTAGACGGTGGAAAGCCCGAGCCCGGTGCCCTGGCCGATCGGCTTGGTGGAGAAGAACGGCTCGAAGATCCGGTCGACGATCTCGGGGGGAATGCCGGTGCCGGTATCGACCACGTCGATGCGGACATAGTCGCCCGGCGGCACCGTCTCGCCGGCGCTGGGAATGGGCTCGGTCAGGGTCGCGTTCTGGGTGCGGATGGTGAGCGTGCCGCCTTCGGGCATGGCGTCCCGGGCGTTGACGGCGAGGTTGATCACCACCTGTTCGAGCTGGCCCTGGTCCACCAGCACCGGATGCAGGTCGCGCCCGTGATCGAGCTTGAGGGCTATGTTGGCGCCGATCAGCCGGCGCAGCAGATGGGCGAGCTCGCCCAGCACTTCGGCCAGCGAGATCACGTGCGGCTGCAGGGTCTGCTGGCGCGAATAGGCGAGCAGCTGGCGCACCAGGCTCGCCGCCCGGTTCGCGTTCTGCCGGATTTGCATCACGTCGGCGAAGGACTGGTCGCCCGGCCGGTGGCGCAGCAGCAACAGATCGCAGAAGCCGATCATGGCGGTCAGCAGGTTGTTGAAGTCGTGGGCGATGCCGCCGGCGAGCTGGCCCACCGCCTGCAGGCGGAGAGTCTGGGCGAGCTGGGCTTCCAGCCGGTCGGCGCCGTCATGGGGCTTGGTCGGCGCCCCGTCGGCCGGCTTCTCCAACGCCTCGACCAGGGGGCGGAGCGCCGCATCGGACCGGCGATCCGCGCTCGTCTCCCGGCAAAGCCAGAGCGCCTGGCCCGGCCGGCCGGCGAGCGGGTGCACGCTCACTTCGCGCCAGCTCGTCTCGCCCAGCGCCGTCGCCACGGCGAGATCGAGCTTGCCCGCATCGCCCGAGGCGGCGAGACGATCGAGCTCGCGGCCCGCCGGCTCGCCCACCACCTGCTGGCGCAACAGCTCAGGGAGCGGCCTGTCGCCCGCCTCGAAGCTCTGGCGGAACCTGGCGTTGGCATAGAGGACCCGGCCGCCGTCGGCCACCAGCTGCGCCGGGTAGGGCAAGGCATCGAAGCCGCGCTCGTAGCCGCGCGAGCGCGCCCGCTCGCGCTGGCGTCCCAGGAAATAGCCGGCGACCGCCGCCAGCGCTGCCGCGACCGCGATTCCCAAGGCCAGTGCGCCCATGCTCATCCCCCGCATCCCCTCCCCGGGCAAACTATAGCAGCGCGAAGGGCTTCGCCAACGCGCCGACGTGAGCCGGCGCCTCGCCTTGTGAGGGCGGCGGCAAGACGATAAGGTGATTTCGAGGAGCAGGCCGCAGCCGGGGAAGACAGGGCTGAGGGGGACAAGGCAATGCTGTTCCTGACGCGCAAGGTCGGCGAGTCAGTCGTGATCAACGACAACATCGAGCTGACGGTGGTGGAAGTGCGCGGCAAATC
>Ga0209060_10003199_pt1 | contig 13998 bp, 16 predicted proteins | sample Coa_R1_8_FD_187155 | JGI IMG/M metagenome (GOLD analysis project Ga0209060, IMG submission 187155) | Surface soil microbial communities from Centralia Pennsylvania, which are recovering from an underground coalmine fire - Coalmine... | ecosystem: Environmental > Terrestrial > Soil >...
TTGTGCGGCGCTTCGAACACGCCTTGACCGCCGGAGACCGGCGCCGTCGCATCGCTTAGTTGAACCGCGCTGACGATGCCCGCCCGTGCCTGATCCTTCACCGCCGTGATCCGCACTTCTACGCTGCCCGGTTCTTTGTTCCACTGCATGCCCCACACCGAAGCGATGCCGTTGGGGCCGGTGGTGACCACTTCGCTGCGCAACCCGCTGTTGAACACGCCGCTCGGTCCCTGGTCCGGGAGACGGAAACTCACCGCGGCATTCGCTACCGGCTTGCCGGTTTCGTCGGTCACGAGCACAGCCAGGCCTCTTGTGGCGCGGGTGCCGACGCGGTAAATGGCGCCTTCGCCTTCTACAACTTTCAGTTGAACAATGACGGACGCTTGGGCCGCGATCGCAAACGCGAGCGCGGCGCAGGCCACTTTGCCTGGGAGGTGTAGGACTCGGAATTGCACGTCATATACGTGCTGGAATGCGGGGCTAATTCTCAGGACCGCGCGAGAGCAATCCGTTGACTGTGTCGCCTGTTCTTAGCGCGCTGCGGACGGTGCGGGATCCTCAGGCTGCGGCTTCCAGGCCTCGCCTTCGTAGTCGCGATCCGGCGCGCGGACGACGCGGTTCAACTCTCCGTAATCCAGCCAGTTGAAAGAACAACTTTCGCAGTCGTCGATAATCACGTTGCCGGGACCATAATAAGGATGCGTGTCCATCCACTGCTGGCATTGCGGGCAGCGGATCCGCCGCTCGAGGTTGCTCCAGTCCGGCGGGGGCATCGAATCGGCGACGCGTTCGCGCCGCGAGCGCAGGTCATCGACGATGCTCATGAAGACGTTCATCGGAATCAGCATTCCGCGACAGTGTTCGCAGTAGATGATGCGATGATCGCCGATAGCCGCGTGCACGAGCGGGCTGGCGCAGACCGGGCAGGACAGCGAAGCGGGCTCGCCGAGCACGCGCACGCCGTCGTTGTTCGCCTCTGGAAAATAGACGCTGCCGCAGTAATCGCAGTGGAAGTAGGAGCGATCGGGCTCCAGGCGCATGCCTGCGCCGCAACTGGGACAGTTCATACGTCCATGATCGGAGGATTTCCGCATTTTCTTCAGGCGTTTTGAACTGCGGGCGCATTGGTCCAGCTTCTTCAATGCGTTAGAATGGTTAAGTTCGGGCCGTGGCGCAGCCTGGCTAGCGCGCTTGCTTGGGGTGCAAGAGGTCCCGGGTTCAAATCCCGGCGGCCCGACCATTAGCCTTCAAAGACTTAGCCTTCAACTCCTTCGATATCGCAGTTTTGGACTCCAACTGCTCTTCGCGCCGTTTCCCGCTGACGACTGAAACCGCGGAACTACCGCCGCAACGGCTCTATCTTGAGTGAAGAGTGGACGGAAGCTCTTAGCCGGCTTCTGGACCGTTTATCGCGCGAGCACTGAATAGACTTTTCCGTCACGCAAGCGAATGGTGGCTTGCGCGCGCTCGCCGCGGTAAAAGTAGGTCTCAAAATAATGCCCTGAGTCGACGGTGTAAGCCGTCGCCATCGGGGTCCCGAAGGTCTTAATGAGATCCGCGCCGTCGGTTCCAAGCCGGACTTCTTGGGCCGCCGGAACCCGGCTGAAGTTCGGAGCCGGTTGCGTCCAGGTCGAAAGGCCAGAGGCGGCCAAACTTGACGGGGCCTGAACCACTTGGGTCGGGGCATCTTCCACGCGATGCCCTGGGTTGGACTTCTTCGGCTTGGCAGTCTTAGACACTTCTGCCGTCTCGACCGGGGTCGGCGCGGGGCTGGCCGCCTTCGCGGCCGGCGCGGTGTTCAAGAACTTATGAGAGGCGCCGGGGAGCAGAAACCAGGCTCCCCATATGATCACGACGCACAGGCCGATAAGCATTATGAAATCTCTCATAATATCCTCCTACTGCGTGCCTCCCATGCTATTCGCCATTCACCAGAGCGATCTGTCGAACGGTCGTCAGCGCAAGCGGGCTCAGAGTCATCCTGACTGTGCCGCCTCCATCTAATTCGAGGAGACTAGCAATGATCTCTCCCGTGATCGTGGTATTGCTTCCCGAGTTCCCCGTCATATAGACCGTTTGGTTCTGGCTGCAGGTAGCGGAGCTGTCTGCGCCCATCTGGCTGATAGTATCCGTGGCGTAGATCGTTCCATACAGGGTAAGAGCGCCACCTCCGCCCAGGCTGTGCGTTTGGGTAATCGCGGTGCGATCGATAAAGAAAAGGATTCCTTTGTAGGTTCCGTTAGTCGGAGAACCGACCAAAGTCACATTGCTGTTGGCGCCCAAACTGATGGCACCGATATTTGCGGCGGCAGTCGCAGGGCTGCATGCGTTCTTCCCATGGCCAATCGAGCTTACTCCCGCGCCAGTCAAGTAAAACATCAGGCCCCCATTGGCGCGGGTGCCATCCCAGCTTGTGTTTGTTCCGCAACAGGAGACGACCCCTCCTGGAGCAATGTTGCCGCTTGAATTCGTTACCACCGTCACCGTCGTCGAACTGTCTGTTATCCCGCTCGCCATGAGGATCTCGCCATTCGCGGCATTCGAGAGGCCAGTAGTTGAACCGGTGTCGGTAGAAGTCAAATAGTAAATCCCGGGAGCGAACACCGCGGTCTGGTTTTGAACGTTGATGTTGCTGAGGTGCGTGTTGCTATAAGTGCCGGGGAAATAAAGCATGCAGGGCTTGGCCGGCGATGCCGGACAGCCATAAGTGCCATTGGACAACGGAACTGGCGTATAGGCGTTGGCAGGCTGCGATGGTGCCGTTACGCCTGCCAGCGGATCCTGGATCGGATCGGCGGGCTGGATGAAGTGGATCGTGTTCGTCGAGCTGGGCGCGGGGTTTAACACAGCCCCGCCGCCGGAGGGCCCCCCAAAATCTCCCAAGTCACCGCCAGTTCCATGTGGACCGGCACCGCTCAGGTCCACCACAGGATGGAACGGAGAGTAGATGGAATTGGGGTTGCTCGAATTCACCTGAATGCTGCGCTGCGGGCCGCCGGTGATTATGACGCTGGCGTTTCCGCTGTTCATGTCGAACGAGTCAGCTTGCCAAGGCTGGGTTACGATAATCGGAACGGGCGCAGTAACATCGAGGATCGCGGCGGTTGCCCGGGCTGAGACTTTAAATGAGTTGAACCCCATCATTTTCATGATGGTCGTGGGGACCGCGCGGGTGATCGAAACTTGAAGCTCGTTCGGCGTTCCTCCATCCAAGCACCCGCTGCCGCCTCCAGGGCAGATCACCGCGACTCCTGGATTTGGATCCACCTTAATGCAATCCTTACCCGGCGTGGCATCGGATAGAGCCGTGCACGCTGTGGCGCCCGCGGTGAAGTTGTTCTTCGACGCATAGGTGCACGGACTGGTCGCGTTGGACGAGGTGCAGTAATAAGCAGTCGTGCCGATTGCGCTGCTCCCGTTGAAGATCGTAACGATGCCTGCCTGCGCGGCTGCGTCGGCCGCGAGCTGCGCCATCTGCCGTTGCGCGTATAACTGCGAGCCGTCGACGGCGATCCCCAACGCACCGAGCAAAAAGACGCCCATCGCAAGGACTACCAGCAGGACGGCCTGCCCTTTCTCACGCGAAGAAGCAAATCCTTTTACCATGTGATAATTCCTTCGCTGGTGGCCCGTACCGTAATATTGATCGGATAAATAGAAACGAGCACGTCGTAGGGATAAGAAATGCTAACCGTTACCGGGTTGCCGGGGGTCGTGATCGAACAGGTAGCGGGGCTAGAGGGGCAGCTCGCGTACTGGCTGAAAGTCGTGTTGATACTGAGACCAGCGGAATTGGTGTTGACTGTGCCCCCCTGGAGGAAACTGGTTACCACCGTTCGAACGCCCGACTGAATATTGCTCACGTCGGTAGTGGTAACCGATGAGACGTTGGGAGGCGAGCTGTTGGTGACGGCCCAACGAGCGCCAAGTCGCGCGGCATCCGTGACGGTGTTAAATACCAGGACGATTCTACCGAACTCCACCACCCCAAATATCAACGCCACGAGAGCAAATGCGGACATCGCAAATTCCACTGCGGCCTGGCCGCGTCGAGACCGCCATCCGTCTTGCTGCTGAAATAGGATGTGAGACATTTACTGGAGCCTCATTACTGCGCGCTGATGGATCGCAGTGGGAAGCGTCGGCAGCGGGTAACTCAAAAATTTAGAGCCAGAGAACAAAATGCTGTAGGTGTACGTGATGTCGATCGCGTAGTTTATGTAGTTGGTACTGTTGCCGGACGCGATGGCTTCCCCATCGGATGGCGGGTCGCTATAGTTCGCGCAGGCGCCGCTCGGCGCCTCCAGAATGGTTGTATAGGTTCCGTTGTCGTTCTGGCGAATGCAAATATTGGGATTGCTGCTGCTCAAGTTCGGGAGTGCGGCCAGGTCGGCGTTAATCAAACTCTGGAGGCTCGCGGCGGTCGCCTGCGTGGGGAGGCCTGCCGAAGACCCGCTCAGGATAACGTAGTCCCCGGCCGCGCGCGCCGCATTGGCGACCGACATCCAGCCATTGATCAAGCCGCCGAAGTTCACTGCCAGCACAACGATCAAGAACAGCATGGGCACAGCAACGGTCAGTTCGACGAGCGCCTGGCCTCGCGCCGCCTTCCGCCTCGAACTGTTCAGACATGCATTCAAGTTTCCACCTCGAGATCCAAGTTACGGCGATCCAGCGCTTGCATCCGCGGCCGTTGCTTTCAGGGCGAGTTCCCTATTCCTGAAGAATTCCTCCATAACGTCCGGCCGGCAGATCAAGAGCTGGTCGCCAACTTGGGTCTGGGACGAATAGATGGTCCGCGTGGGCAGCTCCAGAACGCTAGCGCAGTTCGTTCGAACCGGGCCGATGCGGAATGTCCCGAAGGACTCCTCCAGCTGAACCACACGATCCTCTTCGTCCAAGTAAATCAAGTCTACGGGAAACAGAACTCCGATAGTATGCACTCCTTGCGAGGGAACCACCCAGATTCCTTCATCGCCCCTGAGCCGGACCTTGCCGACTAATCCTCGCAAGCGGCTCCAATGTGTATCGGTCAGTCGTACCCCTAGGCTCAGAAAAGAGTCACGAGTACGGTTGAATACACAAAACGTTTTGGCGCTCTTCCTCTTTTTCCCTAACACGCTTGTTCTCAAACCCCTCTCTGGGTTGACACCTGCCTCCTCGCGGTCATAGCTAGCGCGAGGCGTTCTCATCACACGCTCGCGAAATAACGCCTCGCACCGGAAACTAGTGAACCTTAGTTCGACGCCGTTGAATGAGCCACAGCAGCAAGATCACAAAGAGCACTCCCGCTACGACCCGAATCAGAGTTACGTTGTCCATGGATTCTCCTTTCTAGAAAACGTCATCAGAAATACTTTTGGAACGACTCCACAATGGCCAGGAGCGAGGGTCCCAGGGCCACCACAAAGATCGAAGGAAATATAAAGAAGACCAGGGGAAAAACCAATTTGACGGACATTTTGGCAGCGAGTTCTTCTATGTGCTGTCGCCGCCTGGTACGCAAACCATCCGCATAGGTACGCAGTGTCTTGGCAATGCTGGTCCCAAACTGATCCGCTTGAACAATTGCGCTCACTAAAGTCCTCACTACTTCCAGGTCGACTCGCTCGGCCAAGTTCTTCCAGGCGTCGGCTCGAGGACGCCCGGCGCGTTGCTCGAGCGTGACCAATCCCATTTCGTCTGCGACGTCGGGATGGCTGCGTTTCATCTCGTCCGAGGTTCTGTATAGCGCCTGATCAATGCTGAGCCCAGCCTCCACGCAGACGCACATGAGGTCCAGGAAATCCGGGAGTTGCAGTCGGATGTTCGTTTGTCGTGCTTTGATTCGCCAGCCGACCCAGAAGTCCGGCAACAAGTAGCCCAGGCCCAATGCGAGTGCGTAAACAAAGAATGGGCTAAACGTCTCAGTCATTCCGCTGATGGTTGCCAAAATCGAGAGCGCAATCGGCACCAGCACCTTTGATCCGTAAAAAACACTGAGATTGCTATCCTTGCGAAATCCCGCACGCATCAAGCGTTTCTGCGCGACCGAAACCTCCTGGGGGCTTTTTGGCACAACGCGGTCGAAAGGTTGAATCACAGCCTGTAGGGAGCCCGTCCGGCTTCGCTTCAGCCGGCTCATCCACGTTTCGTCGTCGGTTAACGGAGTAAGGGCCGATGCCAACCGCTGCGTCATGCCTGTACGAAATAACAGTAAGACGCCCGCGCTAGCGATCAGCACGAAGACGGCAGCAAAAGCAACAATAGCGAGTCCCATCGGTGGTAACCTTATACGCGAACGTTCACGATTTTCCGAATAATAAGCGACCCAATGATAACCATCACGATACCCGTATAGAGCATTTTGAGGCCGGCTGGGCGGGTCCACAGCAGGCTGATGATGTCCGGCCTCGCAATGTAAAACCCAAGGGCTAATATGACGGGCATCAGCGAGAGAACCCAACCTGATAGTCGCCCTTGTGCGGTTTTCGAACGAATCTCTCGTTTCAGCCGAAAGCGTTCGCGTATCGTAGCGGCGCATCTCTCGAGAATCTCAGCGAGATTCCCGCCGGTCTCTTTCTGAATGAGAATGGCCGTCATAATCATGCGGTTATCTTGAATCGGTACGCGAACACAAAGGTTCTCGAGCGCAGTCCGCAATTCCAAACCATAATTCTGTTCGTCAAAACAGATTCTGAACTCCGGTCCCACCGGATCTGGAACTTCTCGGCCCACCAGGCTCAGAACGGAGACGAGTCCGTGGCCTCCACGCAAGCCGCTCACCATCAGGTCGAGCGCCGACGGCAGGCTCTCCTCGAACTTCTCGAACCGTTTTGCTCGCTTCCACCTCACGTAGGCGAGAGGCATGCCGGCCGGTAAAAGCGCAAGCACGCCACAGAACCAAATCGCGTCTGTCCTGACATACAGAACGTAGGCAGCCATCGCCCACAAAGCGAGGGACATCAACACAAAGCCCCCGGGCGTCCACTTCACGTTCGCCTGGTAGAGCAGTCGACGCAACTGCGGAGCAATTTCAAGACTCAGAAGAATCCGGTTTACCAGAGGAATTGAACTCAGCAGCTCCCGCTTCTGGATGTCGATCTGATCGTCTTTGGTTACATCCGAGGCAATCACGAGAGCTTCGAGGCGACCTTGCGTCCTTTTGGCTTCCTCGGAAGCCCCGGCCCCGCTCGCTGCGATCAGCAGGGCGGCAAACAGAAAAACGCCAATGAAAACGACGATTATTAAAAGCATCGGACTTTCCCTGTCACGCCACTTCCAGTGAGGTTTCAAATAAGGCGGCGGGAAGTTGTACGCCCGCCACTCGAAGCCGTTCTAGAAACTTGGGCCTGATGCCGGTGGGTCGAAACGCTCCCACAACATTGCCGTTTGGGCCGATCCCCCTCCGTTGGAAGCTGAAAATCTCGTGCATGCTGATGACGTTCTCGTCCATCCCAGTGATTTCAGAAATGGTCACGACCTTCCTGGTTCCATCGCTCAGTCGGGAACACTGCACGACGATGGTGATCGCGGACGAGATTTGCTGCCGTACCGTTCTCTCGGGCAGGTTCGTACTCCCCATGGCGATCATCGACTCGAGTCTCGACAGCGCGTCCCGCGGAGTATTCGCGTGGATCGTGGTCATCGATCCTTCATGACCAGTGTTCATGGCCTGAAGCATGTCAAAAGCTTCCTCGCCGCGCACTTCACCGATGATGATTCGATCTGGACGCATACGTAGACTGTTGATCAACAACTGCCTCTGTCGGATGGCGCCTTGGCCCTCCACGTTCGGTGGCCGGGTCTCCAGCCGCACCACGTTTTCCTGTGCCAGCTGCAACTCCGCCGCGTCTTCGATGGTGATCAGCCGCTCGCCCGCAGGAATGTACTGCGAGAGCATGTTCAAGAACGTCGTCTTGCCTGCGCCCGTGCCTCCTGAGATCAGGACGCTAATGCGAGCACGGACCGCCGCTTGAAGAATTTGCAGCATCTCAGGGGAAGCGCTCTTGAGGTCCACCAAAGCCTCGGCTGTCAATGGGCCAGTTCCGAAACGACGAATCGATAACGCAGGGCCATCCAAGGCCAGAGGCGGAATAATGGCATTTACGCGCGAGCCGTCAGGGAGCCTGGCGTCCACCATGGGAGACGATTCATCTACGCGCCGACCTACTTTCGAAACAATGCGATCGATAATCTGCAGAACATGGCGATCATCGCGAAAAACGATGTCTGTCTTCTGCAGGATGCCGGCGCGCTCGATGTAGACCAGGTTCTTGTTGTTTACCAGGACATCGGAAATGGCTGGATCGCGCAGGAGTGCTTCGAGGGGCCCCAATCCAAACACTTCATCCAGCAGGTCCGATTGAATTTTCTCCTTCTCGGCGGCGCTGAGGGGAAGCTTGTTCTCGATTACAATCTCGCTTACCAAAGTCGCAACCGCCTGGCGAGCCCGGGCGGGCTGGACGGAAGCGAGCTTTTCCAGATCCAATTTTGAGATCAGGGTCCGATGGATCTCGGCTTTGAATTGTTCGAAATTCAGGCTTTCCATGGTTGCGCCTTACCTAACGGATCGAAAAAGAAACGGGTTCATGAAAATAAACCGAACCGCTTCTTCTTCGCCGGCCGAGCGACCTCGCCGCATGCGTCTTCAGCCATTTGGCCCAATACGCGAGCCATGGGATTCTTCTCCAAAGCAATGGCAATTCCGGTATTTTGAGCACGCTGCGCTGAGGCATAGTCGTTTGGAACCTTCCACTTGGCCGGCTGAGTCAAAGCTTTTGTGATCGACGCCTCATCGATTTCCATATTTCTGGCGAGGTAGCGGTTCAACACGATTTGAAGTTTCTCTCGCCCCAGCCCGCTGAAGTAGCGAGTGATAAAACGATTGGCGTTCCGCAGGTCCGGCACGCTGACCTGCGAAACCAGATACACCGTGGTAGCCGCGTCAAAAAGGGCGTCGTACAGTCCGATCGAGTTCGACCCGGTGTCCACTACGACGTATTCGAAGTTCTCGCGCGCCACGTGGAGCAATCGCGATAAGCCCTCCTTGTTCGGCTGCGAAGCTGGAATCGTGTCCGGCCCAGCCAGCACGGACAAACCGGAAGAATGCTTCGTGAGCAGGCCAGCTAATAGATCTCCGTCCAGGCGTCTGGGATTATTCAACGCGTCCAAGCAGGTGAAGGGCGCGCTAACGCCCAACGTGAGTGCCGCGTCCCCCAGCTCCATGTCTAGGTCGACGAGTGCCACCTTGGCGTGTTCGGCCAGAGCGACGGCGAAGTTGGAGGCAACCGTGGTGACTCCAACGCCACCCTTGGCCCCGCTAAACACCAGAAGTCTTCCGATGGAAACGGTCTTCCGGCGAACTTCCTCTCGCCTTACGGCAGCCCGGACCAACGCCTCACTCACGGCATTCGCCACCAGGGGGTCAGTAAGGAATTCGCGGGCGCCGGCACGCATGCACCGTACGACGAGTTGCGCATCCTCGCGTGCGGAATAGACCATTACCGTAAGGTGCTTGTTCCCCGCGCAAAGGGTTTCGATCACATCGAGCGCGGCCTCCGGATCCGGATCAAGATGCACAAGCGCCACGTCATAGTCTCGCTTGATGAGATCAGAGAGCTCGTCGACCTCTGGATACCCAGAATAGACTTGCACAACAGTGGCCTGAGGACCCGACAGCGCCTTCGTCATCCTCTGGCGACCCGCCGGGTCAGGGCCCATGAGCACAACGGAGAGCGCGCCCATGCTGATCGATTCCGTATCGCTCGCAAAGCTGCTCAAGTTACCCTCGCTAGCATGAGTTTGCTTCATGTCTCCTCATCCCAGGGCGAAGAACGAGAGGATCGTACCGATAGCGATCGCTGGCGCATACGGCATCTTCCTTGCCTTGGGGTTTGACAAGTTTAGCTGCGCAGACCCATGAAATCCGCGCGCCCGCAAGCCGAAAATTAGATCGGAAGTCTTGCTCGCCCAATCTCCTACGTATCCGCCGTAGATCGCGCACCCCAATGCGATCAGCCCTCCTGCTAAACCCATGAACACAAATGCAAAGATCAGTTGGAACGGGCCGATCCAAGCTCCCGCCGATGCGAACAGCTTCACATCCCCCATACCCATTCCCCCGGCCCAATAGAAGACTCCTAAAACCAAGGCTCCTAAGATAGCGCCCAAGACACTTTGCCCTAGGCCCCTCCAGCCACCTGAGAAACCCCGAACGGCGATACCGGCGACCAGGAACGGCACCACCAGCCAGTTCGGAATCCGGCGACTCCAGAGATCGGTGATCGTAGCTAGGATCATGACGATCAGAATGGGCCACCAAGCGATGGAGTGCATAGACCTATGTTCCCTGCCAGTCACTCGCCTAGCGCAATTGAAAAGCCAATTGTGCCGATTGCGAAAAAGCAGTATTTGACGCGCTTTGCAGCGACCCGGCCGGGTTCCAGTCGCAGCGGCGTCTACAGAAGTTTACAGGCTTTCAAGATACAGTGGCGCTGCGTATACATTCTGCCGAGGCCGCACGTGGTCAATGGGCTTAAGCAGAGCGTTTTCTGAGGTCTTTGCGACTTGGCGCTCCAATTGCATTTGGCGGTTAAACCTCACGACCGCGTGAGGAAATTTGGCCAAGGAGTAGTTTAGAAATGCGAAATGCAATGGTGAAGTTGTATTCGAAGAGCCAGGTGATTTGGACTGGCTTGAAGGACGAACAGGGGCAGGACCTGGTAGAGTATGCGGCCGTCATCATGCTCGTGGTACTGGGCCTCGCGTTCGGTATGGGCACGCTCGCAAATGGCATTAACAACGCCATGGTGAACGTCGGCAGCAAGATCAACGCGTTCCTCGGTTAGCGAGGGCACGGCTCACGGATCGCACTATGCGATACGTGCACCGTTTCCAAAGGAGCATCTTGAATGCAAAATATTTTGTACAACCTGTTCGATTATCACGGTCGAACGCTCTCGAACTTACTCAAGGACGACAAGGGTCAGGACTTGGTGGAGTACGCCGCTGTGATCATGCTGGTGGTGCTTGGCCTCGTCTTCGGCATGGGCACTCTGGCAAATGGCATCAACAATGCCATGGTCAACGTGGGCAGTCAAATCAATACGTTCCTAGGCTAGCTATGTTCGAAGGGGGCGATGAATTCAGACATTCTCGCTCCCCTCTTCTTTTCGCGCTGTAGGATCCTCGCAATGCCGCAAGCCCTTGCCGCGTCGCCAAATCCCGTTGGCCTGTCGTTTTTCATTATTGAGTTTTGCCTGACGTTGATCGCGGTGGCCCTGGCGCTGTGTTGGCCGCAGATCGGAGCCGTCTTCTTTTCGCGCATCGAGTCGCTTTTCTCCCAGCTTGCCCGCAGACGTGCATGGTCCATCTTGGCTGCCGGGGCCTTCCCTTGCGTGCTGCGGGTGCTGCTCTTGCCTGTGATGCCTATTCCGCGCCCGTGGATCCAGGACGATTTCAGTTTTCTTCTGGCGGCCGATACCTTTGCTCACGGCCGCCTGACCAACCCGACGCCGGCGATGTGGACCCATTTTGAAAGTTTCCACATCACGATGCAGCCGACCTACATGTCCATGTATTTTGCGGCGCAAGGTTTGTTCATGGCCGCAGGACAAGTGCTCGCCGGGCATCCCTGGTGGGGCGTATGGGCAAGCTGCGGGTTGATGTGTGCAGCGCTCTGCTGGATGCTGCAGGCTTGGCTTCCTCCGGGCTGGGCCCTTCTCGGTGCGCTAGTGGCAGGCGTACGGCTGGCACTTTTCAGCTACTGGATGAATACCTACACCGGCGGAGCAGTGTCCGCGATCGGAGGCGCCCTGGTGCTCGGCGCTTTGCCCCGCATCCGCATGAATTTCCGGGCTCGCGATTTTTTCTGGATGGCCATGGGCTTGGTCCTATTGGCCAACAGCCGCCCTTACGAGGGGCTCCTCGTCTCCGTACCCGCTTTGATCGCGGTCGTCTGGTGGACTTATAAACGATCGCGTCTTCCGACGACGGTCTTGATTCGGCGGATCGCCCCGGCCGGCGCCCTGCTGGCTCTGACCCTGGCCTTCATGGCGTATTACGACTACCGGGTATTTGGAAACCCGCTTACCCTGCCGTATACGGTCAACCGCCACCAGTATGCCTCCGCGCCCCATTTCATCTTTCAGTCGGCCCACCCCGAACCGGTTTATCGACATGCCGCCATGCGGAACTTTTACACCGGATGGGAATTGAAGACGTTTCGGGACGAAGTTGGTTCCCTAGCCGGGTTTGTGGACGCAAACCAAGACAAGCTGGGTCGTTTCTGGATCTTTTTTTGGAACTTCGCGCTGATCCCGCCGTTGATCATGCTTCCTCGGTCTTTGCGTGACCGGCGGATTCGCCTTCTCGCGCTTACGACTGGGCTTCTCGCCGTTGGGCTGCTGATCGAAACCTTCTTCATTCCCCACTACCTTGCTCCCGCTACAGCGCTCATGTACGCCATCCTGCTCCAGTGCATGCGGCATCTTCGCGCCAAAGGCCCGTCCGGACTGTTTCTCGTTCGCGCGATTCCGGTGGTTTGTATCGTGCTGGCTGGGGCTCGCATTGCCGCTCAACCGCTTCACATAACCTTGCAGCCGGCGCTGAAGCAGAGCGGTTCGTGGGATGGAGGCGATCCGTCCATAGGGTTCGAGCGCGCCCGTGTAGAGTCAGAACTGGAAACCCAGCCGGGGCCCCAGCTGGCAATTGTCCGGTATTCTCAAGATCACCTTTATCCGGAATGGGTGTACAACGGCTCTGATATCGATGGTTCGAAAGTGATATGGGCTCGCGAAATGAGCCCCGCGAGTGATTACGAATTACTGAATCACTACAAGAACAGGACCGCTTGGCTTGTGGAACCCGATTTGAATCCGCCTCGGGTGACACTTCTTATGGCGAGTGAAACGCACAGTGCCATGAATACATCCGCAATTCAAGTAACCGGACAAGCACGGGACAGTGAATGAAAACGCGATTGAGTTCGTGCCCTGATGCCAGATTACAAGATGGGACACTCATCAAGTCCGACTCTAGATCGCTGTCGCTCCAAAGCATGGACACGCGGCCAGCTGCCACGTCAATCGGAACTGCCAAGCTTGGCACGTTGTCTTCAATGTCGCCTCGCGTCACACGATTGGTTCTCTGGGTTCTGGCAGTCGTATTTCTAATGAAATGCGCCATGGCTCTTTTCACCTACGGAACCCTTGATGTAACGACATGGCGCGCAGACGTCGTCGCGGCAAAGACCGTGGGAGTCACGGCTCTTTATCGTGAGGGAGTCCACTACGCTGTGCGGGGAGTCCCTTATCCCGCACAGCTGTTCAGTCACCCTCCCTCAATGATTCACGTGCTCCGTTTTTGGGACGCGCTGGAAAGCTTAACTCGACTCCCTCTCCAGTTCTGGATGCGCTTGTGCTGCGCGCTCGCGGATTTGGGAACGGTATTGGTGATATGGAAACTAAGCCTCCGCAGCCAGGTACTAATGATCGACGCGAAGAAACTGATCCTCCTGGCCGCATGCCCGATCTCGATCATGGTTTCCGGATTCCATGGGAACACAGATCCGATCATGGTCTTCTTCCTGGTTCTTTCTGTGTACTTCGTTCAGACCGAAAGGGCAACGCTTGCCGGGATCCTATTTGGCTCGGCCTTATGTATCAAGATCGTGCCGGTCATTTACGCGCTCTGCTTCGTTTTGAACATTGGCAACGTCCGGGCACGGGCTCGCTTCGTTGCATCCGCCGGAATGACATTTGCTCTAGCGGGAATGCCTTACTGGCTTTCCGCATGGTCCGAAGCTCTTTACGTTTTCACAAGCTATAACTCGAGCCCGTGGATTTCCACAGTCGCGTTCACCTTTCTAGGTGTAACTCCGGCGATGCTCAAAGTGATGTTCGCATTGACAGCGATCAGTCTGTCCGTGTACATGAACACCGGGCAGCGGCGCATTTCGTTGTTCATTCAGATCGGAGTAGTCACCGCCCTGTTTTTGGCAATCGCGCCAGGATTTGG
>Ga0209060_10003202_pt1 | contig 13991 bp, 17 predicted proteins | sample Coa_R1_8_FD_187155 | JGI IMG/M metagenome (GOLD analysis project Ga0209060, IMG submission 187155) | Surface soil microbial communities from Centralia Pennsylvania, which are recovering from an underground coalmine fire - Coalmine... | ecosystem: Environmental > Terrestrial > Soil >...
CCGCTCGGGGCTACGGCCCGAAACCGGCCGGGGCCATCCCCGATCCCTCCCAAAAGTGGTTCGCCCTCGTGGTCCGGCCTCCGGTACGACGTCGCACGCACGCGTTCGAACCGGTTCGAGGGGCGTTCGGGTCGCCGAGGGGTGAGGCCGGAAATCTGCGCGAGTTCTCAGGGGTTGACCGTCCGCCAATTCACCCCGCCAGAGGAGTCGCGACCTATGCGGACCTGGCCGGAGATAACGATCATCGGGAACGTCATCGATGTTACCACGCTGGGGGCGGCGACCGTGTGGCCGATGACGTAGAGCAGTCGCAGGGGTTCGCTCGCAGCCCCTCCCACCGAATGCAGCTGCTCCAGCTCCCTCCGGTGAGGAGAACCTGTCCCGGGGGGTCCCCCCACCTCACGTATCCGGATTCCCCGGGACGGCAGGGAGCGCTCGGGGGAGGGCCCCATCGCGGGCGGTGCACACGCCCGAGGTGGAGGAGAGTCAGAGATCCCACCCGGCTCCCCGCGGACTGCTCCGTCCGGTTGCGGTCATAATCAGCGCTGACTCTCTACCACGGCCCTACCCGAGGGGGAAGCCAGCGGAAGGCTGGGGAGCCTATCCGAGCCCGATCTGTTTCATGAGCCCGACGAGGTCGTAGAAGAGCCGTTCCTCGACGATCTCCCCACGGTCGTTCCAGGTCGCGATCGTACAGAACTCCAGGTGGAAGCTTCGGTGGGTGGGCGGGATCGTCTGGGAGCCCATCTTCGTCGGGCCCTTCATCGTGCCCGAGAAATCCGCGACGGAACACGTGTGGTTTCCCGCGGCGAAGAAGATCTTGTACGGGCGATTGACCAGGTGGTTGTCCGGGAAGGTCTTGAAGAACTCCACGGCCTCTAGATCGTGGTTGTGCCGGCCCCGGGTCGGTTCGGGCTGCCCCGGCCAGTATACAGCGACGTCCTCCGTGTGCCGCTTCCGGAACGTGTCCCAGAGCTTGCTACTGGGCCCCGCGTTCCACGCATCGTCCAAGGTCTGCATCAGCTCAGCAAGCTCTTCCGCTTTCATCCTCGGCCCCGTTCCGGTAACCCGCTCGGAGGAATAATGTCCCCCGGCTGCTCAGAGTCCTCGTTCCGACTCGGGGGTTCGGCCGGGGGAGGCGTTCCGTCCTCCTTCTTCTTGTACCTCAGCCGCCGGCTCTCGGCACGCCGAGGCTTCATCACCCCTGCCACTCGGTCGAATCGAGGGGACCGGAGCCGTGGTCCCGGGGGGTACGGGGCCGCATCGCTCACGGCGGAGCCGGACCCGTGGCCCGAGATCAGTCGAGTTTGATGAGGTCTGTGCCTTCGCGCTATTCGACCCCTGGCCACAGCACTCTGTGCGCCCCCGGGATCGTTCGGACGCGCTGGCTCAGCCGCCGTTCCCGGTTCTGCGGGATCGGCGAACGAGGTGTGTCCCGGCGGCGAGAAGCCCCGCGCTTCCCAGGACGACCAGGGTGAGGAGGGGAAATGGTGGCCCGACCTCGGCTGGGCAACCGCAGACCCCCGTGCAGTGGCAGTACGGATCGAAGCCAGCTACCAGAGCGCCAAACATGGCCGCTCCTATCAGGGTGAGGGTGATCGAAGGTAGATACGCCGCGACCTTGCGCATCCGTCGAGTAAGGCTGTCTCAGGGTTCAAGACCTTGTTCTCAGTGCCGAGGAGGAATCACCGAAGGGCAATCTCCCTTCGGTCCCGTCATCCTGGGCGTCGGGGAGGGACCGTGCATACGCAGGCACGGACGGGCGTCTCGGACGCCAAGTCCCATCTCTGGGGACGGGCGAGATTCCCGTGCCCCTGGGACTGCCCCGTCCAACGGCTGCAGGCCCACCCACCGCCGAACGGTCCGCGAGGTGCGAGGGGGGACCCGTCGCGTCAGGCATGGGGTGCGTGAGCCGACCGCCCCGTACGTGGGCCACGACCCATGAGCACCAAGGCCACGAGCGTCTCCCGAGTTCGTGAGATCCCCTGCGCGCCAGTTCGTGAACGCAGATCTCGGTCCACCCGTTCGATGGCGGATCTCACCGCCGCCCCGGCCCCCCGTCCCCGTTGGGTCAGGACCAAGCGCACCCGGCGTCGGTCGCGAGGGTCCTGGACGCGGTCCAGGTAGCCCCGAACCACCAAGAGGTCGACCGACTGACTGACCGCCTGCTTGGAGACCCCCATCCAGCGGATGACCGCCTCGAGCGAGGCATTGCTCCAGTTCATCGCGCTCACAATGAAACTTCCGGCGCGGGGGAGGTCTCCGTACCCGGCCCGGCTCAGCGCGCGATCCGCGGCCGCCGTGTATGTGTCCTGCGCAGAACGCAGGAGGGCCGACAGCGGGACATCGTCGAAGTCCTCCGAGGGCGCCGCACTGCTCGACATGTGTCAAGACAATGGACTGTCAATTATATGAACTGTCGGCCCACGATCCCTTCCGCATCGAGGGACGGCGCCGGAGGGATCCCGCGGAAGGGGCCGATCGGCCCACTTCGAGGACGCGCGGCGGTCGGACCCCAAGCGGGGGGACCCCGCGCGGTCGTATCGACCCCGCCGAGCCACGAGCCCAGGGACCGAGATCCCGACTGATCCGGCTCTCGTGAGCGCCGCCGTACCCGTTCCGGACCGGCTCAGCTGAGGCCCCCGAGGATGTACCACGAGTAGTACGTCAGCAGGCCGAACAGGATCACCGACCACCAGAGCACGAGTTCGGTGCGCATCCAGAGCTTGTAGCGGCGGAACCGATACCGCTCTGGGACGAGGTTGGTGCCCGCGACGAGCACGACGTACATACCCAGCACTTCGGCCGCAGCGCCCGCGACGAGCATCACCGTGGGAACCAGGTAGGCGGCCTCGCCGATCTCCCCGGGGAGGTCAGGTAGGACGTACGCCAGGTACTGAGGGACCATCCAGATCAGGACGACCGGGATGTTCACCAGGACCATGGTGGTCTGGACGACCATGTGCGCCCGGATGTGGCCCCGGCGGACGAGGAGCGCCCCGACGACCAGGAGGACCGCGACCCCGATCTCGAACGGAACGATGAGGTCCGACGTCAGCGGTGCCGAGGTCCCCCAGAGCGCGCTCATCGTGCCCTTTTCGCCGCGGAGGTCGGACGTTCCGGACGCCCGACCGCCGGTCCGGGCGCCGCCGCGCGGCGGGCTCCCACGTCAGAAGTCCCGGGGGGGGACGAGGTCGACCACCGTTCGCTGCCGGGACTTCGTGTGATACTCCTCCCACAGCGCCCGGACCTCTTCTTCGGTGATGCCGCTGGTGTAGACGGGAGAGACCAGCGGGGCCACCGCCTCCACCGCGATGAGGACCACCGCCCGGATCCTTCTGACGTCCGCCCCCTCCTCCCGGTAGATCCCGAGGGCGTTCCAGTAGGCGACACCGGCGTGGAGGACCGTGGCCCGTCCCCGGAAACGGTACCCCTTTCGGGTCAGCGGATCGACGACGTTGACCTCGGTCCGGGGCTCGTGACTGAGATTACGGATTGTGTGAGGGGACTCGATGTCCGCGAACACCAGGTTGTCATCGTCGAGGACCGTCAACGAGCCCTTCGGGGAGACGTTTGGGGAGCCGTCGGGGGAAACCGTGGCGACGTACCCGAGGCGCTGTTCACGGACCAGCCGCTTCATCTCCTCAGTCAGGACGGGCATCGTGCGGCGTTCGGTCGGCCCCCTTCTTTGAACTTGTGGCCGTCGCGAATCCGTGGGAACGTGGTCCCCCCGTGGAGCGCGCCCCTCCGGGGGATCGCCAGGCGCCGTCGCGAGCCTTTCCAGACCGGGTTCGCCCGATCCGCTGAACACCCGATGTACGGCGTTCGAGGGGGCGACCGCAGAGGGCGGAGGTTCGCCCCATGGAGGCCGAGGCCGGGAACCGGGTCGGTCCCCTCACTGGGGAAGGGTCCCGGGGGCCGGTCCACCGCCGGCCCGACGCGGTCCCTGGGGCCTACCTCCCTTTATTACCCTAGGGCTTAGGGCAACTGCCGCCGATGGCGGGGTGGAAACGATGGGTGTCTACGAGGATTTCAAGAAATTCCTGATCTCGGGCAACCTGGTCACCATGGCCGTGGCGTTCGTGGTGGGCCTGGCGATCGTGGCCCTCATCGGGGCCTTGGTCACCGACGTCATTGATCCGTTGATCGGGGCGGCCGGCCATGTGGACTTCGCGGCGCTGGGCATCCTGACCATCAACGCGAGCCCGCTACTGTTCGGCGCTTTGCTGGGGGCGTTGGTGAACTTCCTGGTGCTGATGCTGGTGGTCTTCTTCCTCATCGCCTACCCCTACCAGAAGTACCAGGACCGGCAGAAGGCAAAGCAGCCGGCCGCCCCCGCAACGACCCGGGAGTGCCCGATGTGCATGAACCAGATCCCTGTGAAGGCCTCCCGCTGCGGGTTCTGCACCTCCACGGTCACGCCGGTGAGCCCCTAGGCGGAGAGGCTCCCCCGGCCCAGCGGGCCGGGGGGGCGAGCGGGCCGGGGATCAGTACGTCAACCCCGGAGCGGGGGTGACCACGGGAGAAGACGGCGCCCCGAGATAGTACCCGCCCGGAAGCCCGCCGAACCAGAACCCGAGCAGGTCCGACGGGTCGAGCTGCGTGATCGCGTGGGTCGCCTGGGGCTCCCAGACGAAACGGAAGGTGTAGCGGGTCGGGTTCGCCCGATGGAGGGTCTCGAAGGTCTCGGTGGAGCATGATGAGGGCTCGGGCTCCCCGAGCTGGGGCGCGTAGTTGCAGGTGGCGTTCACTAGGGAGTTGTTCGCGTTCATCCACGGCGCCCAGATCGACACGTTGTTGGGGGCCCGGTCGTCGAGCCCTCCGGCGGTCATGTAGATCGGGATCCCCGCGAACGACTCGGGAGAGAACCGGAGCGGGCTCATGTTCTGGAACATGAGGGCCACCTGCCGCTGGGAAGCGTTCCCCGTCCCAGGGAGCACGCCGCAGAACAGGTGCGCCTTGGCCTGGATGGAGATGTTCGCCCAGGGGTCCTGGGGATCGTTGGCGAGAGTCATCCGGTACGCAACGTCCTCGAAGAGATCGGTGACCGGTGCGACCACCGCGATGCCCGAGAAGAGTCCGGGGTTCTGGGACGCCACGAAGAGGGTCCCCTCGGTCCCCATGCTCTCCCCCATGAGGTAGACCGCCCCGATGGCGTGGCGCTCCTTCTCTATCGCGATGGCATCGAGCACGTCCTGTTCTTGGGGGCCGCCGCACGGGGAGTCGATGTACCACCCCGATCCGCTGCGACTGTTGAGAGCGATCAGGATCGCCGGCTGCGCGCGGGTCGCGTTGATCAGAGATTCCACCGTAGCGCGGTCGGTGGGGTCGCTGGCATTCCCGAGCGCCTGGACCAGCTCGCTCGTGAGGCCGCCGGCGAACCACTTTCCCGATGTGTCCTGCTGCCCGTGGAGGTAGACGATGAGAGGATAGCTTCGCGCGGCGGAGAAGCCATTCGGGAGCCACTCATCGAAGGAGAGCGAGAACCCGTCCACACTGCTCTGGTACGGGACGACGGTGTAGTTCGTCGGCGGGAGTCCACCCCCCGAACTCCCCGACGGTGGCGCCGATCTCCAGGGTCCACTGAGCGCCGCCAGGCCCGCCACCACGACCACCGCCCCCACCGCGAGGGCGACAAGCGCCCCGCGCCACCGGGGTCGGTCCCTGGACGGTTGCATTCGGAGCTCCTCCGAGAGCGGGCGGCCCCTCAGGGCAACGGTCGCGGCGTCCGGAGCTCGAACCAGTGCATCCCGATCCCCGCAACGGCCGTCACGCAGCCGAGCCCGACGAGGAAGAAGCCCAGAAGTTCCGCGCCCTCGGTGAGCCCACCGGCCCCCGGCACCTCGCTCGCGTACAGGAACAAAACGAGCGCCCCGGCGACCGCTACGATGATCCCCACTCCGAGGTAGGTCGTCCACGGGGACGGCTCGGTGCCCAGGGTCAGGACCAGAGGGGCGCCCATCGACCCCGACGGGAACGCGCGTCCGGGTAAAGCCCCTTCGGGGCCGGGCCGTGAGACCAAGGGAGCCGCGAAGGCCACGGAGGGGCCGGTGCTCGATCCCCTCCGGCCGCGCGGGAGGCCGGGCCGTGCCTAGGCCGCCGGGCCGAGGCCCCCTCCCCGGCGGCGCATTCGGAGGGCGATGGCGCGATTGGGTCGTCGGACGACGGGCTTATAGTGGAGCCTGTCGATGCGGCCGCGCTCCGAGCCCCGAATGGCGTTCCGACCTCGCGCGACCTCGCATCGATGGGCGATCCCCTGGGTCGCCTCGCTGTTCCTCCTCACGCTCGCGCCCCTTCCGGCCGGGGCCCAGGGGGTGACCGTGAGCGTCGGAGTGGTGCAGGACACCGTGGCGATCACCCCCGGCACGTTCCCCATCTCCCACGTGGTGTTCGTCGTCATGGAGAACCATGCCTACGACAACTACTACGGGGTCTACTGCCAGAAGGTCGGGACCAACTGCCCGGTCGCCGGGAACGGGATCCCCCCCGGGACCTGCGTGAACATGACCCCGGGCAGCTCCGCGGGAGGCTGCGTGCGTCCGTTCGCTCTCAACGCGAGCTTCGTGCTACACTCCGATGGCGCCGGCCACAACTGGCTCGCCTCCCACACGTCCTATGACAACGGGCTCATGGACGGTTTCTACCAGGCGGCCGGGCACTCGAAGAACGTCCTCGGGTACTACAACGGGACGACCCTACCTACGTACTGGGACATGGCCGAGCAGTTCGGTCTCGGGGACAATTTCTTCTCCTCCGCCCTTTCGTTCTCCCTCCCCAACCACTGGTTCGCGGTGGCGGCCCAGGCCCCGGTCGCCAGCGAGGATCCCCCGGGGGGCACGTACCCCCAGCTCGGGACGGCCCAGCCCCTCACCGGGACGGAGATGCAGTACCTCAACGAGTCGAACGCGACTCCCGCCCTCGACGACGAGATCGTGAACACGTCGGGGACCTGGAAGTACTACGACTACGGACTTCAGAACGGATCGTACGACTACGCCGTGAACCAGACCGTCCTCGGCAACGCCTCGTTCCCAAGCATCTTCGACTACTGGAACCCGCTCATCGCGAAGGCGGAGTCCTGGGGACCGGGGTTCGCCTCCCACTTCGTCCCGAGGGACCAGTTCTTCAATGACACGGCCAACGGGAGCCTTCCGCAGCTCTCGTGGATTATCCCAGGGTACTACCAGTCCGACCACCCCGCGGACGACCTCAACAACGGGGAGGCGTTCATCGCGTCCATCCTCGGGGCACTTCAGAACTCCTCGGAGTGGAAGTCCACCGCGGTGTTCGTCACGTGGGACGAGTACGGGGGCTACTACGACCACGTCGCCCCTCCCCAGCTGGACGCGTACGGCCTGGGCTTCCGGGTGCCGCTGCTCGTCTTCAGCCCCTACACGCCGGAAGGGTACATCTCGCCGACCTTCACCAGCTTCGAGAGCGTCCTTCGGTTCATGGAATGGCGCTACTCCCTCCAGAACCTCTCCTACCGGGACGGCCTCGCGAACCTCCCCCTCGACTTCTTTGACATCAACGCGACGGCCCGGGCCCCCGACCCGATCGCGTACGGCACGCCGTACCCGATGAAGGAACAGATCCAGGCCCTGAAGCGGGTGAGCGGCCTCTCCGTCACCACGTCGACCGCGGGCGCCACCCTCAGTTGGAAGGAAGCGGCCGGCGGGGCCCCGGTGGCGTCGTTCCTCGTGAAGTACTGGGCCACCAAGCCCGCGGTGACGACCCTCCAGGTCCCCCGGACCCAGAGCAGCCTCGCCATTGGGAAATTGCGCTGCAACACCACGTACAACTTCCAGGTGACCGAATCCGCGGGCAACAGCCATTCCAGCCCCGTGATCGTGAGTGCCACCACGGGAGCCTGCGTCGCCGTTCCGTTCAACTCCCTCTCCTATCAGAACTCGGTGCCCGGCGCCGTGGGGGACCGGGCGCGCTCCGTCCCGATGGACGTCCGGGAGGCTCGACCGGTCCGGCGACCGCGGCTCCTCCGCCCGGAGCCCCGGCCCCGCCCCGCCGCCGCGGCCTCTCCCAGCCTCGAACCGGTCGAATGACCGCCGGCCCGTCAGGGCCCCTGCCCGGGGAGCCGGCGGAACCGCCCCGCTCACGGGTGGGGCGTAGGATCGGGCTGGTCGTGGCCGTCGTGCTCTTGGTCGTCCTCGTCGTGGTCGCCCTCCGCCCGTCCCTCCTGTCCCTTCCCTCGCACCCATCGGCGCCCTTGACCGTCCAGATCGCGGCCACTCCCTCCCGGGCGTACGCTCCCGTCAACGTCGAACTGGCGGCGCAGGTCCAGGGCGGCCAGGGGCCGTACACCTACCTGTGGACGCAGGGAGCCACCGTCCTGGGAAAGGCGGACCAGATCCTCGTCACCTACAACGCGCCCGGGAACCAGAGCGTCTCGCTCCAGGTGGTCGACGCCACCGGCACCCGCGCGACCGCCACCTCCGTCGTTCAGGTGATCTCCCCGGCTCCCGAGGCTCGGGCCTACGTCCCGGCCGCCGGGACCGGGGACAACGTCGTCCTCACGATCCGCTGGCACGCGGCGAGCGCGGTCTCCGCCTGCCTCCTCCCCGCGTGGGGGACCCTCGATGTGCCGATGTTCGCTCAGTGCCCGGGGGCCGGGGGTACGGTGGCCCAGGGTACCGGGAGCGCGTTCGCGTTCCAGCCCGATCCCGACGACCCGGAGGTAACCCCGCTCCTGTTCCAGTCAGCGAACCCGGGGATCGCGATCCAGGTCGCGTGGTGGTACAACACCACGGCCGCGGTGGACTCCTCGGGTTCCGTGGCATTGACCACGGCCGTGACGCCGCTCTAGTGCCCCGGCGGGGCGGCGGCTCGCGGGCCTACACGTTATGGGAGGGTCCGCGGTCCTGGGTGGGATGCCCGACTCGCCGAACCCTCCCCTCCGTCGCCTGAGCCGGGCGGAGGAGGCCGTGATCGTCCACGGAGCCACGGAACCTCCGTTCTCCGGCGAGTACGACCATCTGTTCGAACCCGGGACCTACCACTGCCGCCGTTGCGACGCGCCGCTGTACCGGTCGGCGGACAAGTTCGATTCCGGATGCGGCTGGCCGAGCTTCGACGACGAGATCCCCGGGGCGGTCCAGCGATTGACCGACGCCGACGGACGCCGGACCGAGATCCGGTGCGCGCGGTGCGGCGGCCACCTGGGGCATGTCTTCGAGGGAGAGCGCATGACCCGGAAGAACACCCGCCACTGCGTCAACTCGATCTCGATGCGGTTCGTGCCCGCCGCGGCCGGCACGGAACGGTAGCTACGCCTTCGACATGGCCCGGCGCTCGGCGGCGGTGGGTCGTCGGCCGAGGGTGATCCACACCCCATCGGGGTCCTGGACGCTCGCCATCCACCCTTCGGTGGTGCTCGGATCGTACCGGGTCGGGCGGGCGCCCAGCCGGAGGAGCCGCCGATGCTCCTTTTCGAGCCGGGCCCGGCTCGCGACCCCCAGGGTGACGTCGATGTGGTCGAGGGCGTCGCCGGCCTTGTAGGGGGTATAGAACCGCGAGCCCTTCGGGTACCAGTTGAGCTCCACGACCCGACGGGACCGCGGGTCCTGGAGCTGCACCCAGAGACCCCCGCCCCAGCTTCGCGTATCGCCTCGGGCCACGACCTTGAGGCCGAGGCCCTTCGTGTAGAACCTCACGGAGCGCTTGATGTCGGTCACCCGCAGACCCACCTGCTCGAGCCACATGGTCCCGGCGAGCCGAACCCCCGCATATCGCTGCCGGCTCGGCGGATCGGGCGACCCCCCGGGAGACCCCCGTGGGGGGACCGGGCCGCGGCCGGACCGAGCCCCCCTCACCCGTCGCCGCTTTGGCCTCTTCGGCCCTAGGTGGCCCGATGCCGGTCCAGGCCGCGGACCTTCCGAACGCGATGCGACGGATCGTGGTGGAACGGTTCTTCGGACCCTCGCCGCCGGAAGGGATGCGGCTCCTGTTCCATCCGGACCGGGCGTTCCAGGCGGCCGTCGTCCACGAACACTGGCAGTTCCTCCGCGGTTTCCCCCGCTGGGTCGGCGCCGTGATGCATGGCACTCCGCATCTGGACGTGATCGAGTACGAGGTGGAGAACCTCTACGGCGAGCTGGTCCACGACCCGATGGCGGAGAACGGCCACTACCGCCTGGTCCTCGAGGCGGGTATCGAGGCGGGCCTCACCCGGGAGGAGATCCTGAACGGGACCCCTCACCCCGCCCTCGCCCGGGCGCTGGACGACTGGTACGCGATCGCCCGGGACCGTCCGTGGGTCGAGAACATGGCCGCGGTGCACGGGACCGAGATGCTCGCCGACCAGAAGCTCAAGGAGATCCCGGGCTACTCGCTCCCCTACCAGATGGGCGACGCCGCGTTCCTCGACCGCTCCGGCCTCACCGAGAAAGGGCGACGCTTCCTCGCCACGACCCGGGCCGACACCGAGCACGCGGGACGCGCGGCAGACCTGGTGGCGAAGTACGCCACCAGGCCCGGGGAGGCGGACGCCGTCCTCGCCACGTTCCGCCGCTCCATGGACAACATGGGCCTCTACATGGAGGCCCTGGCGGCGCGGACCCTCGAGTACCGTTCGCGGTTCGGCGGGGGCCCATGAGCGCCCCGTGCGCCCTCTGTGGAGCGACCTGGGGCGAGCACCGGCGGGTCGTGCAGGGCGAGACCCTCGACTTCTGCTGCGGGTCCTGCGGCGACTTCTACGAGCTCGCGATCGTCGAGGTACGCCGGGCGACGGGCTGGCCGCGGGTGGACCGCCTCTTCATCGAGGAGGTCGACGGGGTGGACGGGAGCGGGTGGGCCCGGTTCGGGGAGTCCCGAGTCGAGTTCGACGTGTCGGGGCTGCCCGACGGCTCGAAGGTGACCCGGTTCGCCCTCCGCTCGCCCCCCTCGGGCGCTGGCCCGCGAGGGGGCTAGCCCGGGGCCGACCAACGGCCGCGGGGAGTTCGGGCCCCCGGGGACGCGCCCGGTCCTTCCGGCAGATGTATTAATCGGGGCACGCTCCCGGCAATGTCGTCCGCCCGTGACGCGGACCCCGGCTGCCATGACGATCCTGCTCCGCCGCGAAGTTCCGATGCGGACCCTGCTGGCCGTCACCGGGGAGCAGGCCCGCGCCCTGGCGGCCCCGGTCCGGCTCGCCATGCTGGAGCTGCTCGCCACCCGGCCGATGTCCATCGACGAGCTGGCGGAGGAGCTCCCGGGCCACGGGTTCCGGCAGGCGCCCAATACGCTCCGGCACCACCTCGAGCTGCTCCGCAAGGCGGGTCTCGTCGAGCAGGCCGTCCTCGAGCAGACCCGGGGGGCGGTCCTGCAGTACTACTCCGCCACGGGCCGCCCCTTGCACGGCGCGGTCCCTCACGTCAGTGAGGAGGACCTGGACGTCCTGGCGGATCGGCTCCGGGGACCCGTCGCGGAGGCCCTCGCGGAGCTCCGATCTACCGAGGGACGCCGGCTCTCCCGCGTCAAGGGCAAGATGGCCCCCTGCCCCCGGTGCCCCGAGGTGAACCTCGAGGAGCTGGTGCTCCTGACGGCCCTTCACCGGGCGGGGGTCGACGCCCTGCAGGGGCGCGCCCCCGTCGCGACCGACACGCCCCGGGCCCCGGCGACCGCTCCGACCCGTCGATAGCGGGGCGGTCGGTGACCCCGGCGGCGCCCCCGAGAGGACCCTCCCTCGACCTCGCGCTCCTGCGGGGCTTCCGGTTCGCGTGCCGCCCGGGGTGCGGACTGTGCTGCTACGCGACGCCCGCGGTGTCGCCCGCGGAACAGCTCCGGCTCCGCGAGCTGGATCCCGCCGTCTCCTTCGTGGGGGGGTCGGGAGGGTTCCGGATGATCCCGGCCCGACCCGACGGTGGGGCCTGCCGATTCCTTCGGCAGGAGCGTTGCACGGTCCACTCGGCCCGGCCGTTCCCGTGCCGGGAGTACCCGCTCTCGGTCCACGGCGCGGACCGATGGCAGGCGACCGTGGTCCTCACGTGCCCGGGCGTGAACGTAGATGGTCTCGAAGGCTGGGTCCGGACGGGGGCCCCCGACAGCGCTCCGGAGGGGTTCACCGAGGAGCTCGGCGCGGTCCGGGCCGAGCTTGCCTCGGCCGCCCCGTCGATCCTGGACGCGGCCGGGCGCCGGTGGCATCGAGCGCTTCGCTCCGAAGGGATCGGTCCCGACCCCGGATCGGTGGCCCGGCTCCGGGCGACGGTGTGGGAGGCCCGCCCCTTCCCGACCGACGAGCACCTCCGGCAGATCGATCTCCCCGAGGGGGACGAGGGGCTCGCCCAGCTCCCCCTCTACTTCGACGCCGCCCGGGGTCGGGTGGCCATTGCCGCCTCGGTGGACGGGGCCGAGCTCCTGACGCTCCGCGAATCCGGAGGGATCGGGGAGTCGCTCGCCCGGTACCCAACCCCCTCCCGGCTCCCCGTCCTCGGCGCGGAGGCCCGGGCCCTGCTCGAAGGGTACCTCGGGTACGTCCTCCAACGGGATGCCTTCCTGGGGGCGGTCCTGGAGGCCCGCGAGGAAGGAGAACTCGCGGAACGGCTCGGGGAGGAGCTGCGTCGCGTCGGCGCGGACGTGATCTCCCGAGCCGTCTGGAGGGCGCAGCTCGGTGGCCGGGACGGTGGTCGGCTCGACGCGGACCAGATCTGGGACGGGATCCGCGCCACGGACGCGGACCTGCTCGACCGCCCCACCGTCGGCGCGTTCCTGTGAGGGTGTAGCTCGCTCCCCAGAACCGTTAACCCATGCCCGCCCTCCCGGCGAACGAAGGAACCGATGGACGACGCCGAGAAAGGCGGATCGACCGACCCCGAGGGGTTCGAGGCGATGCCGCTCCACCCCAAGCTGAAAGCCGGGATCCGCGAGATCGGCTACGCCGAACCGACCCCCATCCAGAGGAAGACGATCCCTGAGGCCGTGGGCGGACGGGACCTGATCGGTACCGCCCAGACCGGCACCGGGAAGACCGCCGCCTTCCTCCTGCCGATCCTCGAGCGGCTCCTGGACCAGCCCCCCGGGCGGGTCCTGGCGCTGGTGCTCACGCCGACCCGGGAGCTCGCGCTCCAGGCCGAGGGGTTCCTGGCCAAGCTCGGCCGCCACACCGCCCTCCGGGGCGCCGCCGTCTACGGGGGCGTCGGCATGGGCGACCAGGAGCGCGCCCTCCGCGGCAAGGCGGAGATCATCGTGGCCACTCCGGGCCGCCTGCTGGACCACATGAGCCGGGGGTACGTCGACTTCCGATCCCTCCGGATCCTCGTGCTCGATGAGGCCGATCGGATGCTCGACATGGGGTTCATGCCGGACGTCCGGCGGATCGTCCGGGAGCTCCCGCAGGACCGTCAGACGATGCTCTTCTCGGCGACGATGCCGCCCGAGGTCGTTCGGCTGGCCCGGGACTTCCTCCGGGACCCGAAGACCGTCCATGTCGACTCCACCACCGCGGCCGCGGTGGGGGTGAGCCACCTCGCGCTCCCCGTGCCGGGCCACCTCAAGGCCGCCCTCCTCAAGGAGCTCCTCGAGGACGCCACCATGACCAGCGTCCTCGTGTTCACCCGGACGAAGCATCGCGCCGACCGCCTCGCCGACCAGCTCGGGCGGGAGGGGATCGACGCCGCGGTGATCCATGGGGACCGCAGCCAGGGCCAGCGGGTCCGGGCCCTGGAAGGGTTCCGACGGGGCCGGCACCGGATCCTCGTGGCGACGGACATCGCCGCCCGCGGGATCGACGTGGAGGGCGTGAGCCATGTCATCAACTTCGACGTCCCCACCGAGGCCGACGTGTACATCCACCGGGTCGGGCGCACCGCCCGGGCCCAGCGCTCGGGGGATGCCATGACCCTCGTGAGCCCCCAGGAGGAGGACGACTTCCACCACATCGAGCAGCGGCTCGGGTTCCCGATCCGGCGGGCCCAGATCCCCGGCTTCCGGTACGACGCCCCGGCGCCTCCGTCCCCCAGCGGGAACCGCGGGAGCTACGGCCGCTCCTCGGACCGCGGCGG
>Ga0209060_10003204_pt1 | contig 13987 bp, 11 predicted proteins | sample Coa_R1_8_FD_187155 | JGI IMG/M metagenome (GOLD analysis project Ga0209060, IMG submission 187155) | Surface soil microbial communities from Centralia Pennsylvania, which are recovering from an underground coalmine fire - Coalmine... | ecosystem: Environmental > Terrestrial > Soil >...
ACGCATAAAGCCTGCGGCAACTTTCAAGCAATGACCCGCCGTGGCCACGGCCTCAAACAATGGCTCCTGCGTTTCCTGCATGTCTTTGTTGTAAGCAAGCGGTAGGCCTTTGATGGCCGTAACAAGTGCCATTTGATTTCCGATGATCCGCGCCGACTTTCCACGGATCAGCTCCAGCGCATCCGGGTTCTGCTTTTGCGGCATGGCGCTGCTGCCGGTTGAGTAAGCCTCAGGCAGCGTGATGAAAGCGTATTCCTGCGTAGCAAAAAGAATGAACTCCTCCGCCCAGCGGCTGAGATGAACACCCAATAGAGAAAGCGTATTGACCAGTTCCAAAGCAAAGTCGCGATCACTGGTTGCGTCCATGCTGTTGGCTGTTGGGCGCGCGAACCCCAGCGCGCGACTCACCAACTCGCGATCGAGCGGCAGCGTTGCTCCGGTGACCGCGCCTGAACCCAGCGGGCATTCGTTGGAGCGCTCGCGGCAATCCAGCAGGCGCTCACCGTCACGGAAGAACATTTCAAAATACGCCAGCAGCCAATGCGAAGCCAGCACCGGTTCCGCGCGCTGAAGATGCGTGTACGCAGGCATCACCAAAGTCTTCGATTCGGTCGCGCGATCCAACAGTGCTTCCAGTAGGTCGCCCAGCAGGGTGCGCAGTTCATCCACTGAATCGCGTACAAACAGGCGCAGATCGGTGGCGATCTGCTCATTGCGGCTGCGTCCGCTGTGCAGCTTCTTGCCGGTCTCGCCGATGAGCGCTACCAGCTTTTTTTCAACGAAGTGATGCACATCTTCAGCTTCAGGATCATCGAAGTATCCGGCCTGCTGCTCACTGGTCTTGCCAATTTCTTCGAGCGCCGCCGCAATCAGCGCAAATTCCGCGGGCGTAACAATGCCCGCGGCCTTCAGCGCCTGCGCGTGCGCGCGACTGGCCGCCAGTTCATAGCGCAGTAACTTCTGGTCGAAGGGAAACGACCTTTGCCACTCCTCGAAATGTGGATCCAGCGGCTGCCGGAACCGGCCTGACCACATCTTCACTTCGTGATCTCCTCCACCCCAACACGCGAAACCTGCGCGGCCTGGGGGGCGTTTTTTTGTCTGAGCCGCGCCCGCGACCGCGCGGGCAGGCCAAGGATGCGGATGAAACCTTCCGCATCCTTCTGGTCGTAGCTCTCGCTCATGGTGAACGATGAGAGGTCTGTGCGATAGAGCGAGTACTCCGATTCACGCCCGCCGATCGTGACATTGCCTTTATAGAGCTTCAGTATCACCGTGCCGCTTACTTCTTTCTGTGTCTCGGCGACAAAAGCATCCAAGGCTTCACGCAGCGGCGTGAACCACAGCCCGTAATAAACGATCTCCGCATACTTAAGCGCCATTAGCTGCTTGTAATGCATGAGGTCGCGCTCCAGGCATAGCGCTTCCAGTTCACGATGCGCCGTGAGCAGCAACGTACCTCCCGGCGTCTCATAACATCCGCGTGACTTGATGCCGACGAACCGGTTTTCCACCAGATCAATGCGGCCAATCGCGTTGCGTCCGCCAATTTCGTTGAGCAGTTCCACCAGCGGCAACGGTTCAAGCCTTAGCCCGTTCACGCTGATTGGCGTTCCCGCTTCAAAGCCGATGGTAACCGTCTCTTCGCGGTCCGGGGCTTCCTGCGGCGAGCGCGTGAGCTGCCATGTGGATTCAAACGGCGCGTTACCCGGATCTTCCAGTTCTCCGCCTTCATGGCTCAGGTGCCAGATGTTGCGATCGCGGCTGTGGATCTTCTCGCGGCTGGCGGTAACAGAGATGCCTCGGGCTTCCGCATAGTCGAGGCAGTCTTCGCGCGACTTTAATGTCCATTCACGCCACGGCGCAATTACTTTTAGGTCTGGCGCCAGCGCCTGAAAAGCGTGCTCAAACCTGACCTGGTCATTGCCTTTGCCGGTGCAGCCGTGCGCCAGCGCGGTGGCGTTTTCTTTTAGCGCTACTTCCACTTGGTGCTTAGCGATCACTGGCCGCGCCAGCGACGTTCCCAGAAGATACTTGTGTTCATACTCGGCACCCGCGCGCAGGGCAGGGAAGACATAGTCACGCAGGAATTCATCGCGCAGGTCTTTCACGATGACCTTCGCCGCGCCGGTTTTGTGGGCTTTCTCCACTACGGCGTCAATGTCCTCGCCCTGGCCCACGTCGGCAATCATGGCGATAACGTCACAGTTATAGTTTTCCTTGAGCCAGGGAATAATGATGGAGGTGTCGAGTCCCCCGGAATATGCCAGTACTACCTTTTCACGCATGATTGCTCCTTGTGGGCGAGGTGCGCATGCCGCTGCCCAGCAGTAAAAGTAAAATTGCTTTCTGTATGTGCATGCGGTTCTCCGCCTGGTCAAACACGATGGACCGTGGCGAATCAATCACGCCGGCAGTAACTTCCTGGCCGCGATGCGCCGGGAGGCAGTGCATAAACACCGCGTGCGGCGCAGCGTGCGAAAACAGCTCTTCATTTACCTGGTAAGGCGCAAAAATCTTTGCCCGCTTGGCTGCTTCTTTTTCCTGCCCCATGCTGGCCCAGACGTCGGTATAAATGGCGTTGGCGCCCGTGACCGCTTTCACGGCATCATTCGTAATGTCGATGATCGCGCCGGTAGTGCGGCCAATCTTTTTGGCGGCAGCAGTGACGTCAGGCAGTGGCTCATAACCTTTCGGCGTCGCCACGGAAATGCTTGTGCCCAGCGCCGCTGCCGCCAGCATGAGCGAATGCGCCACGTTGTTGCCATCGCCGACATACGCCAGATGCACTTTGCTCAGGTCGCCACACTTTTCTTCTAAAGTGAAGAAATCGGCAAATGCCTGGCAGGGATGTTCAAGGTCGCTCAGGGCGTTGATCACAGGGATGCATGTGTGCCGCGCCATATCCACGATGGTCTTGTGTTCGAATGTGCGGAGCACGACGGCATCCACCCAGCGCTCAACGTTGCGCGCGATGTCGCACACCGGCTCGCGCTCACCCAGAAGAGAGCGTGTCTGGTCCATGAAGAGCGATGTGCCGCCCAGGCTGGCCATGCCGGCTTCAAACGTCAAGCGCGTGCGCAAAGAGGCTTTTTCAAAGAACAACACCAATTGCTTGCCCGCCAGTGCGCCGCGAAAGTCCGCCGGACGGTGCTTGATGATGTGCGTCAGCTCAAACATGGACTTTGTTTCGTCGGGAGAAAAGTCCTGCGCTGAAACCAGATCGCGGCAGAGCACGGGTTGCTCCACGGGCGCTTTCATGGCTGTGAGGTCGTACATTCTGGCTGGCATCATTTATTTGTTCCTCCCGGCGATTGCCGCTGTCTTTGTGCTTTGTGCCAATACCTGATCGAGCTGCTGTACGGCTGTGTCGATGTGCTGCTTTTTGATGATGAACGGGGGCAGAAACCGTATGACAGTTTCGTCTGTGCGATTCACGATTGTGCCCAGCTTCAGCATTTGTTGAAAAACTTGCTTGGCTGCGTCAGCGGATTCAAGCTCCATTCCGATCATCAGTCCCTGACCGCGAACCTCAACAATCACGCTGTGTTTTTTCTTCAGCTTTTGCAGATGCTCCATGAAGTAGTCGCCGACCTTGCGGACATGCTTCAGCATCTTTTCTTTTTCCAGGACTGTGATCAGTTGTAGCGCGACCGCGCAGGCCAGCGGGCCACCGCCGAAAGTTGTACCGTGCATGCCGGGATGAATGCATTCCGAAACTTTTTCACTGGCCAGCAACGCTCCCAGCGGCAGACCACCGGCGATCGGCTTGGCCACCGTTACCAGGTCGGGCTGGATGCCGTAATTCTGGTAGGCAAACCAGCGCCCAGTGCGTCCCATGCCGCTCTGGATTTCGTCTGCGATCAGCAAAGCATTGTGCTTGCGCGCAAGCTTGTGCGCGGTGTCGGCAAATTGCTGGCTTACCGGACGAATGCCGCCTTCGCCCTGCACAAATTCAAATCCAATGGCGCAGACGGTGGAGTCGAACTTGTTTTCCAGATCGGTGACGTCATTGAAGCGGACAAACTCTACTCCCGGCACAACTGGCGCAAAAGGCGCGCGATATTTTTCTTTGTGTGTAGTGGCAAGAGCGCCGAATGTCCGTCCGTGGAATGCATGCTCCAGCGCCAGAATCCGCCATTTTGGTTCTTTACCCTCGGCGCAATTAGCCTTGGCGTAAGCGCGCGCAAGTTTGAGTGCGCCTTCCCAGGCTTCCGTGCCGCTGTTGGTAAAGAATGCGCGGTCCATGCCGGAAATCTTTGTTAGAGCAGCTGCCAGCTTCCCTTGATACTCGTGGTAAAAGAGATTGGAAGTGTGGACCAGCAGCTTCGCCTGCTTTGCGATCATCTTGGTCAGCGCCGGATGCGCATAGCCCAGCGCATTCACGCCAATGCCGCTCAGCAGATCGAGGTACTTGCGCCCCTTGTTGTCATACAAGTAAACGCCGCGGCCTTTATGCAGCAGGACGGGATAGCGGTCGTAGGTCGAGACCAGCAGTTTAGATTCCAGTTTGCTTACCTGCTCCAGGTTCACGCGACCAGCACCTCCGTTCCGGATTCAATCTTTGCGAAGTAAAATTCCGGCAGCGCTTCCACTTCCGCGGCTGGCAATATGCGCACCCGATTCACGCCGTGTAGCAGCGCGTTTTTGCAGGCCTGAAGTTTGGGCAGCATGCCGCCGGCAATGACCGCCTTCTGCGTCAAGGCAGCGGCGGTGCCCAGGTCGAGCCAGCGAATTACAAGACCATCAGCATCTTTTACGCCCGGAACATCGGTAAGGAAGATCAATGCGTTGGCGTGGCAGGCCACGGCGCAGGCTGAAGCCATCTGGTCCGCATTGATGTTGTAATACTGGCCGTCGCTTCCTAGGGCAACGCTTGAGATGACGGGAATGCAGCCCTGCTGCCAGATCGTTTCAATCCAGCGCGGATCGACCGAGGAGATCTCGCCGACAAAGCCGAGATCGTGGCCATTGGTCATTTTTTTGCGCGCGCGAAAGGCATGTCCATCGCCGCCGCAGAGCCCCATGGCGGACTGGCCAACGCTGCCCAGCGCGGCGACAAGTTTTTTATTCATGTGGCCGGCCAGGACCATTACGGCAAAGTCGCGGGTCTCGGCATCGGTTACGCGCAGGCCGTCAATGAATTCGCTCTGCTTGCCCATCTGGGCCAGCATGCGCGTGAGAGCAGCGCCGCCGCCATGCACCACGGCTACCTGGTGCTCCGCGGCAAGTTGCTTCACCGCCAGTACCGCGCGATGCAGCAGCGCGGCATCTTCCAGAGTGGCGCCGCCGAGCTTGACTACAATCTTCATCTCAGGCCCTCCTCTTCATTCCAGCCAAACATCACGTTCATGTTTTGTACTGCTTGTCCTGCCGCGCCTTTTACAAGGTTGTCCAGGCAGGAAACGATCACCAGCCGCTTGCCGTCTGGCGCCAGCGTGAAACCAACGTCGCAATAGTTGGTGTGCAGCGAATATTGAATCTGCGGCAGCTTGCCGGCAGGGAAGACGCGCACCCACGGCGAGTCTGCATAAAATGTCTTTATGCAGGATTCGACGGCTTCAGAGGTCATCACCGAATTCAGGCGAGCGTAAATTGTCGATAGGATTCCCCGCGGAATCGGCAGCAGGTGCGGAGTGAAGATCAACTGTTCCGGCAATATGCCAAGCTGCTCCAGAATCTCTCCGGTGTGGCGATGATTGAAAACGGAGTAGGCGGAAAGGTTCTCCGCCACTTCAACAAAATGAGTTTTCTGCGTGGGCTGCTTGCCCGCACCGGATACACCGGACTTGGAATCGCACACCACGCCATGATTCAGGTCAAGCAGCCGCGCGCGGACCAGTGGCGCAAGCGCTAGAATGATGGATGTGGCATAGCATCCGGCATTCGCGACCAGCGTAGCTTCTTTCAACTCACTGCGGTGTAGCTCTGGAATCCCGTACACGGCTTGTGCCATGACTTTATCGGCCACCGCAGGATTCGGATCATTGAAAGCGTAGATCGCGCGATATTCCGGCGTTTCCAGCCGCCACGCGCCGCTCAGGTCGATCACATGAACGCCCTTGGCAATCGCTTCCGGTACCCACTCGCGTGAAACTTCATGCGGCGTTGCCAGAAAAAGAACGTTGACGCCTTTTGCCTTGAGAGTTTCCCAGCGAAACGGTTCAAGCGGATATCCGCCATTGCCGCTGACGTGGGGATACAACTCATCAAGCTTCGCCGTTGCGCCGGCTTCGCCGTTGCGAGTGAAGAGCACGGGCTTCTTGACTTGTGGATGGCGGGCGAGAAGACGCGCCAATTCAAAACCGGCATAGCCGGTTGCACCAACAACCGCGGGCTGGATTGTTTGCGGCATCAGGCGCGCATGTCCTCAAGGCGCGTCTGCAACTTTTTGGCACTTTTATTGTCGGGCGTAATGATCAGCACCGTGTCGTCGCCGGCGACGGTGCCCACAACTTCGTCCCAGCCTTCAGAATCCACGCCCAGCGCGACCGGCTGAGCAGCGCCGGAGACGGTCTTGATGACCAGCAGGTTTTGCGCGCGCCGCACTTCCACCACAAATTCCCGCACCACGCGGGAAACAGCAGGCGTGGGATCAGGGCCGGCATCGCCATTGGGGAGCGTGTAGCCTTCTGGGGTCCGTACCAGCCGCAGCTCATTGATGTCGCGCGAAAGCGTGGCCTGCGTTACAGGGAAACCCCTGCGCGCAAGCACCTTCACCAGCTCCTGCTGATTAGGCAGCGGGCCTTCATGCACGAGCTCGACAATCAATTGCTGTCTGGCCAATTTCGTCATACGAATAATTATGCAGTACTATGTATAAATATGCAATGCAAGGCATGGCCATGTCAACACAAAAATCCACCACGGAGGCACGGAGACACGGAGAACAACACAAGAGAAGCGATTTGCCGCAGATTTACGCAGATGAACGCTGATCGGGAGCAAGAACTATTGCAGGTTGCCCGCTGAATGCTTTCTGCTGAATGCTGCTTCCTCGTGCGCCATCGCTCAAGTCCTCTTTTCCCGCCTTTTTTATCGGACACTAAACACTGCTCCAGATCTGATTTAGGCGAAATTGATCGAGTTTAGTCCAGATCTTGTCTGCGAATCAATAGCGAAATAGGACATGGCCATGTCTCATAATAATTTGCCATTGTAAAATGACGTAACCAGCAGAGATGGAAAGACTTACGGGCGCGCCACCAGCAAATTCGCAATCGGCTGAGTGCACATTAGGCGCGTATTATCAGACCCAAAGAAAATCGCCACGATCTTGGACATGTACCGCAACTTTTTCGACATACTTTTGTGACGCCGTTGAGACTTCGCTTCGGCAAGCGAAATATTTAATTCCTGTCATCCTGAGCGAGCGTGAAGAAGCGAAGCGCCTGAAAGCGAGTCGAAGGACCCCGGCAATGTGTCACCCGCCATGCCGCTTTAGGGAGTTCTCTCGTAAATGAGGAACCAGCAAGAAGTTCCATGTAAAGCCTTTGTGGCACAGGCACTCCTGCCTGTGCGGATGTGTGGACCGCAGGCGCCCTCGCCTGCGCAGAGCTACACTTCTGCCGCTAAAACCTCGGCTTGGCAACAGGTGGCCTTCGGAAAAGTGCCGAAAGGGATTTGGTTCGCCCATCTGGCTAAAAAAGAACCAAAGAAATTAGCCGCTTAGATTGTCGCGTATCTCTCAGCGCCAGAGGAGACAGCGAATGAGGACAGGGCAATCAACTATTTCAGAAAAATCAGCGGCGATAGTTTTACCAGACAGAAAGAGGCCAGCCGCGCTGACGGCTATGTGCCCGGCTTGTATGTTTTGGAGCTAAAGGGCAAGACCGTCGATTGGCTCAGCGGATTTTTTCAAGCTCTTGCCTACAAGAACAGAGGTTTGGATTTTAGTCTGATAGTCGTTGCTGCTAAGGATTTTCTTGCCCTGTGGCGAATTGAAGATTTAGACGCAACGCTCAAGGAAGAAGTCTGGCTATCTACTGGCGCGCCCAATATCACAGGGGCCAAGTTCTCTAAGAAATACAAAAATAAACGAAACGAGATTCTAAAGCGATCCACGTGGAATGCGATGGAATTAGCTGGAACGCTATTCCTGGCGCAACCTGAGTTAATTGTCGAGAAAATCAAATCCTTCGAAAAGGCTCTGCGCGAGGGACGCAAAGTTCGGCAAAGGGTAACGCCCAAGAACTTTACCGCCGTCCTCAAGGAGATGAAGGATTTCTTCGAACCGCAGCTGAAAGCGGTGCGGGCATTTTACAGCATGGTGTATTCATGGAACGACGGATCAACGCTTCAGCTGAGTGAAAAGAACAATGATCAGGCTACTCTAGGCGGCGAGACAATCACAAATCTTGTACCGGCCAAAAGGCTCAAGTTTAAAGAGTATGTAGAGGGCCGCTGCATTTCCCTTGCGGCTAACGAAAACGTTGATGACTTCTTTGCACACTATGACGAGGCCCTCGATGCTGTCGATAAAGATTTCCGGATTAAGCACGGTATTTTCTTCACGGATCGCGACCTCTCAAAATTTGTGATGTGGCTAGTCAAGCATTGGCTCGCCAATCACGATATTCTGGATCTTGGCAAAAATTACTTGGTAGTTGACCCAGCTTCCGGCAGCGGGAACTTGGTCACGAATTGGCGATCACCGCTCCAACTCCGGCACAAAGTTGTTAGTGAACTCGAACCCGAACTGTTGTTTGCAGTCGAGCGCCGAATGAAGGGTGATCAGTGGCACCACGGCAAGTTTACAGTTGTGCCAAGAGTTGCCGAAGACAAAGGCCTCAATTTTCTCGATCGAAGTGCGGATGACTATCTAGAAGAAATGAGGAAATACTTGGAAGAGAAAGGTCAAAAACCAACACGACCTCTCGCGTTCCTTTGCAATCCTCCTTATCGAAGCGATGAAGACACTTCCGCCACAGAAATAAATTACAAAATTCACGATTCAATCCTTGAGATCACCGGCGCAGATGCTGGTAATGAACGTTACTGCTGTTTTTTAGCGCAGATGAAATTGATATGTGACGCGGCGAAAGCAAACGGCTTGCCGGAAGATTCACTCCTGCTGGTGTTTACTAAATCTGCATGGATGACAAAGAGATCCGCATTCGGGTCGCTCCGTAACAACATGCTGGGTTCATTTGAAAATATCGCAGGAATCCTGATAGCGAGCAATGAGTTCTTTGATGTCAAAGGGAAATGGCCCGTCGGCTTCAGCGTCTGGCGTTACAAATCTAAAAAGAAGATCCTAGACGCAAACCGAAGCGTCCCGCTTATAGATCTCACCTGGTTAAAAAAGAAAGACCTAGCACAAATACCGTGGGACCAAGAGGACGCGAGGGAGGATTCCTGTAAGAAGATTGTCAGCGATCCTCGGGCCATTCAGGTTGAGCTTGGAAAAGATCGCAAAACTATTAGGGAGTGGTCGGCCGAAACGATGCTTGATTTTAAGCGTGACAGGCGGAAGGAGGAGCTCGGAAAGGCAATCATTGGTGGTTTGCCGCATGGTGATCCGCGTCATGCCCTGAAGAAAGCACACGGTGAATCCGACGGCCAGTTTATCGGTTTCATGGATGACCTCACCCCGTGTCGTGTAAAAAGATCCACTCTAGACAGGCCATGGTTTCGACTGAACAATCAGTTTATGGATATCCGCAAAAATCGTTGCTTGTCTGGCCCGCCCACGAATCGCGGCTACTGCGCTGCTGATTTAGAATCGGCAAAGAAGCTGTTCTTCTGGTATTCTTTGGCTCGAACGTTCATCCAGCACCCCTATCCAATGTGGGTTGACGCTGATGATATGTGGGCGCCAAATATTCCTGCCGACCTCGAACAACGTGTGCTTCAATCCGCGCTTGCTATCGGATATTCAGAAAATGAATGTGTACAGACGCGTTTCCCTGCTCACAATCCTATCCTTGGGGTTGCCGAACTTTATGTCAGCAATCCAATGACTCCGCTCAATCCGTCATCATTTTGGTCAACCACGCTCCGCCCACATTGCGCTGATGCAGCTTCCGAAGCCGTTCAACGCCTTATCGGTGCCGTTGATGCTTTGTTTTACGAATGGAAGAAGCGGTTTAAGAACCGCTCTGAATTACCTATAACTCGAAAACCATATTCACTGGATGATGAAGGCGTGAGAGTAGATGCTGGCATTATTCAGATCGTTCATTACGCGAACGAAACTGGGGACCAATCACTTGTGCATTTGTATGTTGAAGTGCAGCATTTGCTGAAATCTGTCAAGAATGAATTTTTTAGTTTAGTTATCAATGAACTGGCATACTTTGGGGTTCCCAAAAAAGCCTCTGCTTCTGTGTCCTTCCCTAAGCCGTCCGGAATTTCTGGGTTGCAGAAAAAATGATAGAGAACGGGTTCTCTTACTAGTCGCCCAAATCCTACTTCATCTTGGTACCCCCATTCTTGCGCAGGGAGCGCGCCTCTCCGCCTTCTCAACAAATGGTCAAACTCAGGCCAAACCACGGCGTGGTGCAGGCCCAGGGTGTCAGGGCAGGGCTTTAGCAAACAGCGCAGCATGACATGAGAGTGCCGAAGGGAATTGAAGGCTGCGAAGTCGTGCCGTAAGTTACATCATCCGGGCGACTGCTTCTACGCTCTGTGTATACTGCGGCGGCATTTCCGCAATTTGCGCTTGTATGGCCCTTTCAGGAGGTTTCTCATCGCCCCAGAAAACTCCCAACCACCATGCCACCGTAAGGAACTCGGCGGCCATTTCAACCTGGTTGGCAATCAGCGCAGTACTAAGAGAGGACCGCATCGAGACAAACAAACAGATCATTGAAGCGGTAAGATTAAAAATAAACCCCATGGCAATTCCTGTGATTCGCGGACGCCAGATGAATCCCAGGGCCCGCGAATAGATCCATAGAGTGCAGAAGGTGGCCCACAATGCCACTTTCAGAACCTCTTCCACGGTCACTATCGCTCTGTGCAGGAAGCCGCCGTGTCTTGCCGCCAAGAGACTTCCGATCATAATCGCCATGGCCACCGATGCCGAAATAATGATCACCACGTGCCGCCGCCCCCACGCGAAAAGACCAATTCTCGGGTCAAAGATCTTGTAATACAGCTCAAAAGCAACCGCAAACGCGATAAGGTGCAAAAGGATGATTACCGCATAGTTGGTGTAGTACCAAGGCATCACTGCTCCAAAGCAGCCAAGGAGAAAACCGGCCAATCCTCCCACGCCCTGCCATGTCAAATAGACGCTCATCACCGGATAACGCTTCCATGCGTCCCAGCGGAGAAGCATGATGGCAAGAAAACACTCAAGGGCCGTAATGCCGATAAACAGGATGCGTGAATAGAGAGGAATGAGGTGAAAAAACATACCGGCTCGTCCTCGCGGTAAATTGGTGCAGGCCAGTCGCTATTGTACTTGGCCTGCAGCTTAAAACTCTACTGCACTAAACTCGGCGGCCACGGGCAAATCGGCGGGCACGTAGTGCAGCAATCGGCTGTACTGGTGCCTGCCGCACTCACCGGCTTTTTGTCGCTTCCAACTGTTATCGCTGCGGTCAGCAGCACAAAGAGAATGATCACGATGCGCGCCACTTTCCAACTCATACTAAAACTCCATGACGCCTGAACGGCTATGGCGTCAATCTAGCAGTTGGCTGCATTGTGTTCGCATCTAATGTACCAAGTTATGGTTCTGGAAACCACGAGCGTGTACTAAAAAAGAACTACGCTTTCCCATTTTGGAACTGTATCTTCCCCCTGCTAAAGGCGAGTCATTCTGGGGGTATTTGTTTGTAACAGGGTTCTGCAAATGGGAATGATAAGAGAATGTTTCCCTTTGGTGGCGGAGCAGAGGTGGGGGCTAGTCGTTCAGTCCTTCGGCCAAACAAAAAAGGGGCTGGCGAATGTTGCCATTGCCAGCCCACATATGCTCCCGCCGATGCGCGTTATAGTGTGCGCTACACGTTATGGTGTGACGGTCAGAGTTCCCTTTGAGATTGACACGGCATAATTGCTGATTTTGCCGGATCCGTCCTTAACGGTAGGAACGATGTCATATGTTCCCGCCGCACTGCCGACGGTTGCTGGGCTGTCCTGGGTTGCGGTAATGTCGTCACCGTTTTTCACTCCTTGAACCGAGCCGGTGAAGGTGGGGTTAGGCTGGCCGGCGGCGCGTGCTGTGTCATCAGCGCTGACGAGCAGCGGCGCAGGAGTAACCGTCAAAGTGCCGTTGTTGATGACCACGGTGTAGTTGCTCAGCTTGCCGTCCGGGTCAACCAGGGTGGGAACGATTGCGTAATCGCCTACCGGGCTGCTGGGATCGGCAACGGTGCTGAAAACTGCCGTGATGTTGTCACCGGCCCTGAGGCCAGTAAAGGTTGCGGTGAATGCCGGGTTTGGATCACCATAAAAACGGCCGGAGTTCACAGCGGTCACCACAAGCGTTGCTGTCTGCGCGTGCGCGGCTACAGAACCAGCCAGCATGGCCAACAGCAGGGCCGTAATGAACACAGTGATTGATTTTGCGGGTTTACTCTTGCCGGTGGGCAGGAGAGCGGTGGTAGAGTTCTTCAAGGCGTTCATGTTTTTTATTTGTTCTCCCGAATGTCTCAGATGAGACGAACAACACGCGATCCTCGCGGCGAACCATGAGGACCACGTTTTCGGCCTGGCCTGAACCAGCCCGGCACGAAACTGTTGCAGGGATTTTGAGCCCGGAAGGACTGTGCTTACTCTGGTCCCTGGCATTGCCGACCAAGACGCCGAATAGCGGCGTCACATGGTGCAACAACACCAATGCATTTACAAAAAAATTGCTGAAGGGATTGAGCCCGGAAGGATGGCTGCCTCTTGCCCTATGGAAAATCGTGAAGAGCATAGCACGTGCACAGCAGATTAAGTAAAAACTTAACTTAAAATAACATTAAAATTTCTAAAAATTCGACGCCGAAAAAATGTTTGCTCGGAAGACAAGGAATATCCTTGCGGTAGGGACCGAATTGGTAGAAGTGCTTGTCCATCAAACAGTTATAAGTCCCAAGAAATTCACAAGAATTCTTTCAGAACTTCTCAAAGACATTTCCTGGCCCAGGCTGGCATCTTGCGTACTGCAAAGCGTCCTGCGGCGTCAGGCTCCTGCGCTCAGAAACCTCCGGGGGGAGATTCTAGCGCATCTCGGCTGGCTTTAGGAGAGATAAGTCTGCCGCCCGGGACCACTCATTTCTCGAAAGGAAACTTTTGCCATGAAGCTCTCACCACTTGCACGGCTGCTCCAGTATTCGTTGGTGGTCACTCTGCTGGCTGGGATATCCCCGGCAGCTCTGGCCCAGACTTCACATCCTCACGACAACGCAAGCGCGCCGCCCGACCTTCTTCAGGCTGTTCGCGATGCCACGGCTAAGTATCAAGACGTTGCGGCGGCGGAAGCCGACGATTACCACCTTCTCTTCGGCTGCGTCAGCGGACCGGACTCCGGCGCCATGGGGCTGCACTATGTGAATCTCAACCTGGTGATTAAAGGTGTGATCGACATTAACCATCCGCAGATCATCATCTATGAGCCGCAGCCCAATGGCCGTCCGAAACTTGTCGGGGCGGATTTCCTCGTGTTCAAAGCGGATTGGGACAACTCCCACCCACCGGGAACAGGAGCGCCGCAGCTGATGGGACAACTCTTTCACGAGTTCGACGCGCCGAACCGCTTTGGGCTGGATTCTTTCTATACGCTCCACGTCTGGGCATGGAAGGAAAACCCCACCGGAGCGTTTGTGAACTGGCACCAGAACATCTCATGCCAGTCGTTCACGGGGCAATAGGCAAGGGACCTCACGTCTCGACGAAGGCAAATACGCCGAGCAGGGAAATGGGTGAACACATGGGTTTGCGGGTGGCTGCGAATCGCTACCCGCACAACCGGGGCAGAGCAAATGGTCCCCGTAAGCACCTAACATGTCTCGTGCTGCATGTGCCGAAGGAAGAAGCGACTCACTGGAGA
>Ga0209060_10003206_pt1 | contig 13983 bp, 10 predicted proteins | sample Coa_R1_8_FD_187155 | JGI IMG/M metagenome (GOLD analysis project Ga0209060, IMG submission 187155) | Surface soil microbial communities from Centralia Pennsylvania, which are recovering from an underground coalmine fire - Coalmine... | ecosystem: Environmental > Terrestrial > Soil >...
GGCGCGGAGAGGCTTATACCTTGTAGGGATAACTACTCAGTTGGATGGCTACTCAGGCAACCGCACCGCCATCGGCGCCGGCGCTTAGCCAATAAACTATGGCAACATCTAGCGCTTGGCCGAGGATGCGGCCGTGCTGTAATAAATGCCGGTTTCCGCGATTTACGAATATCAAGCTTGCCTTCCGCGGACCGTTTCGCAGCAGATCTTGTCGCGTCAAAAATCCCAATTGATGGGCCGTCACAGCCTCGTCCCATACGCCCGTGACTTTCGACCCAGACCCACCAAAACGTCCATGAAAACGAGTGCGTGCGGTCTTCTGAATGGCTTCTTTAAGAATCATCGTTCGTTCGAAACATGAAGCTGCAGGGGACCTAAATTAAAATTGCATTAAGTTGTTGCCGCTCCCGGTACCCGATCCTTGGCGCTCGCTCGCCTCAGATTCATCCTCATTTTTGCCAATGGGAACATAGAGCGAGCTCGGGCGGTCAGTATCGTGATACAGGCTAACGGTTACTGTTCTAGCGTCACTAACAGTCTCTTCGGCCACGACACCGCCACCGTTATAGTTCTTTTCCGCAAAGGTCGTTTCAATGAGCCGCCCCATCGGACTCACGACGAGACGCAGCCGATGACCTTTCCTGACAACTCTTGAGACGAAGGTGAATTTTGCGAAATCGTACCGCAGTGGTTCCCGAGTCTCGATTAATCTCTGCTTTCGGGCTCCCTCCCGATAACGCGCGCGAATTGCATCCGTACTCAGACGGATACTTCCGCCATCGAGACCAATTTCATAAATCGCGACGTATAAGTCGGTATCTGGGCAATCGATTGCTATCCACGCTGCGAGCCTAAAGAAGCCGCTCATCTCAATATCTTGCTTGAGCGGCGCGCTGTGGTAAACCAGGCATTTGCCGAGTAGTGCCAACGTTACACTCTGATCCACGAGTGATCCCCCGCGTGTCCGCGCCTCCGCGTCGATTTCGGGGCCCTCGACGTCGCTTGGATCAAATCTATATTTGTCTGGTCGCCCCGTTCCGCTCGTCTCTCGTAGTACGCCTGCAGCAAATACGTCGACCGGGTCTCCACACGAATCTAGATAATAAGTTTCGAATCGCGCTGTAATTGCCTCGAGCGTATCGGCGTACCGCCATCGTTCAGCGCCCATCACGAAGTAAGCCACAGGCTTTCTTAAAAAGGATGGCTTTGCGAACCGCTGCATCGTCCACTGATACCATTCCAGGTGTAACGTCTGAATATCGATTACACTCTGCGGACCACATCTCAGGCCACCCAATTCCTCCTTGGGCGTGCGCGTACCCGCATGATCCCACGGTCCGATGATCAAGTAATGTTGCGCCTTACCGGCAGCGCTACCATAGCGCATATGGAGCCGGTAGTGCTCCAGCGCGCCCGGCTGGTCATCGTCGTAGCTGCCAGTGATAGTCAGGACAGGTATTTCAAGTTTCCCGTATTGCTCGGGAGTTGGATTGTAAGCATCCCAGTAGCTGTCTGGTTCAGGGTGGGTCAACCATTCCTGAAATATATTAAGTCCGGTGCCGAGCACCTCATCAACTTTTCGGAACGCTCGACCCGACACATGCCATCTGCGATAAAGCGACGACCAGAAGTCATTGTCGGCGAAAAGTTTGGTCTGCGATGCGTGCCCGCTTGTGAAGATAAGCCATTGCACGAGATAAGGTTGGAAAATATTGCTCCGCATCGGGAAATCGATCCCAATGTATGGAGCTGCCGTTGGCACAATCGTAATAAGATGCGGTGGGCGTGTGTTGGCGGTGACCCATTGATTATATCCGCCATAGGAACCCCCGTGCATTGCCACTTGCCCATTGCAGTAGGCTTGCCTGGCGAGCCACTCGACCACGTCGTAACCGTCTTCGGCTTCTTGAATGAAGGGTCTGAATACCCCTTCCGAATTTCCACGGCCGCGTGAGTCGACGATGATGAATGGGAAGCCCCGCATCGCAAAGAATACCCCTTGCTCGTGGAAGGTATCGGCTACATACGGCGTGAGAGTAACGATGCACGAGGTCGGCGCGGAGAGTTCTGTTGGGATGTATCCGGTCCCATTAAGATGGATTCCATCGCGCATGGGTATCCGAATTCCCAGCCGCAATGAAACATTGGTCATGATGGGTTTCGCTTTGATATCCGCGGCCGGCGCCATCGCTTCAACCCTCTTGCAGCGTTGATCACAAATCGGCAGGTCGCCAGATCCTCTAGCGCCGCGCCGACCGACTTAAAAAAATACTGTCTCTTTGAGACCCGCGCCCGAGCTTGCGGCGGCGTGCAGATTCCACGGCATGCCGGGCCAGGATTCCACGTGATGTCGGGCCGGCATTCCACGGCATGCCGGGCCACCGTTCCACGGCAAGCCGGGCCGGTTAGGGAGAGGTAGGACGACCCAGCTATCGTGACCTTTTCGGGCTTTTCCGGGGAGGTAGACGGTGGCGCAAGCGAGGTTGTCCGTGCGCAAGATTCGGGATGTGTTGCGCCTCAAGCACGAGGCGCAACTGAGTGACCGTCAGATCGCCGCCGTACTCGGGTCGGCCCGTTCAACGGTGCAGGAGTGTCTGCGGCGAGCGCGAGCGGCCGGCCTTGCCTGGCCCCTGCGAGCGCAGATCGATGACGAGGAGCTCGCGGCACGTCTATATCCGCGCGCCGAGATGGCGCCACGGTACCCGACGCCGGACTTCGCGGCGATCCAGGTCGAGCTCGCCCACAAGGGTGTGACACGGATGCTGCTCTGGCGCGAGTACAAGGCCCAACACCCGGACGGCTGCCAGTACAGCGCCTTTTGCCGCGACTATGAGGCCTGGCTCGGACGGCAAGATGCGGTGATGCGCTTCGAGCACACACCCGGTGAGAAGCTGTTCGTCGATTACGCCGGCAAGACGATGGCGGTCGTTGACCGGCACAGCGGGGAGATCCAAGTCGCCCAAGTGTTTGTCGCCGCCTTGGGCGCGAGCCATTACACCTACGTCGAAGCGACCCTGACCCAGACGGTGGCGGATTGGCTCTGTGCACACGTGCGGGCGCTCGAGTACTTCGGCGGCGTCCCTCTGGCCATTGTTCCGGACAACCTCAAGAGCGGCGTAAGGCGAGCCTGTCGGTACGAGCCGGATCTGAACCCAAGCTATCAGGACTTCGCCGAACACTACGGCGTCGCGATCCTGCCGGCGCGGGTACGTAAGCCGCGCGATAAGGCCAAGGTCGAGGTCGCGGTGCAAGGGATCGAGCGCTGGATCATGGCACCGCTCCGTCACCAGACCTTCTTCAGTCTCGGCGAGCTCAACGCGGCACTGCGCATCGAGCTCGAGCGCTACAACGAGCGGCCGCTCTCACGTGAGTCCGGCACCCGGCGCAGCCGCTTCCTTGAGCTCGATCGCCCCGCGCTTCGCCCGCTCCCTGCCCGCCGCTACGAGTACGCCACCTGGAAGCGAGCCAAGGTCTTCCTCGACTACCACGTCGAGTTCGAGCGCCAGTATTACTCGGTGCCGTATCGGCTGATCGGCAAGAGTGTGGATCTGCGCATCACGACCCACACGATCGAGGTCTACTACCGGGGCCAGTCGGTCGCCAGGCACCTGCGGGCAAGCGGCGCGCGACGCTTCACCACCGAGCGCGAGCATCGTCCCGAGCGTCATCGGGCCGTCATCGAGCTCAACCATGAGCGGCTCTTGGAACGAGCCGAGGCCGTGGGACCGGCCACCGCATCGCTTCTGCGCGAGCAGGTCCATCGGCGCAATCACCCGGACGAGGCGCTGCGCGCCTCACTCGGGATCCTGCGCCTCGCGCACGACTTCAGCGCCGCAGCGCTCGAGCAAGCCTGTGAGCGGGCGCTCGCCCTCAAGACCTACAGTTATCGCGCCGTGCGCACGCTGATCATCTCGCCGCCGGTGCCGATGGCCGCGGCCTCCACCACCGCCACGCATGACAACGTGCGCGGTGCCGGCTACTTCATCTAAAGGGACCTTATGCTGACCCAACCCCTGCTTCAACAACTGCATGAGCTGCGGCTTCGCGGCATGGCTGCGGCCCTCGAGCAGCAACTGACCACGCTCGCCTCCAACGAGCTCAACTTCGAGGAGCGGCTTGGCCTCTTGATCCAGCATGAGCTGCTCGAACGCCAGTCTTGCCGGCTGCGCCAGCGTCTGCGCTGGGCCAAGTTCACGCAGACTGCGGCTCTAGAGGATCTCGATCTTAAGGCCGCTCGCGGCATCGATCGGGCAGCGCTCGGGCAAATTACCGACCTCGGTTGGATCCGCGAACGTCTCAACGTTATCGTCACCGGACCCACCGGCGTCGGCAAGAGCTTCCTCGCCTGCGCGATCGGCCATGCGGCCTGCCGCGCCGATCACAGTGTCCGCTGCTTCCGACTCGCGCGTCTCATCGATGAGCTCACGCGCCATACCGCACTTCAGACCAAATCAACGTTCTTGCGTCAGATCGCCAAAGCGGATCTGCTGATCCTCGACGACTTCGGCCTCACGCCGTTGCCAGATCAGATCAGGCGCGATCTCTTGGAGATCTTTGACGATCGCTACGATCGACGCTCCACGCTGATCACGAGCCAGCTACCGGTCGAGCAGTGGCACGCCTATCTCGAAGATCCCACTCTCGCAGATGCGATCCTCGATCGGCTGATCCACAACAGCTATCGACTGGCACTCAAGGGCGACTCAATGCGTAAGCAAAAAACGATCGCCCCTCAGGCCAAGATGGCCAAAGGTCATTGACGAAAATCGAACTCTCAACGAAAGTACTCACGTCCTGCCTCAACCAGCCCGGCATCACGTGGACTCGTGGCCCGGCATCCGGTGGAACCGGCGGCCGACATGCGTGGAATCAGCAGCGGCGCAACAGATCAGCTGGCTCGCCTTTTTGTCCCCGCGACTCATGAGATCGAGAAGATCCCCTGCTTCGGCAAACGCCCCCTCAAGGGTGCGACAAAAATTCGAGACGACGCTAACGCCTGCACGTCGGTACCGCTCAAGCTCTGCCAGAGAGCTTGCTTCCAGCTCAGAGGTAAGCACCCGTAATTGTCCCAGACAATGGCCGGATCGAAGCAGCGCTTGCGCTGGCGCCGAGCTCTAAGCGTGCTGATGCTGGAATCGCCATCATGATTTCTTCGCGCGCAGGTGTTTGTCGAACCACTCGATTACACGCGCCGCATAATCAATCACCGCCGGCCACCGGCGTACACCGTGCCCTTCTTCTGGATAAGTGACCAATACCGACTCAATGTCATTCTCCAGCAATGCATGGTGGAATTGCACCGCTTCCTCCGGCGGCGTGCAGCGGTCCAGCGCCCCACAAACGTTCAGTGTGGGCGTCTTGACCTTGTGGGCCTGCATGATGGGGCTGCGCTTAAAATACTGGCCGCCAGGGTTGTTGTATTTATCCTTAAGAAAGAGGGACACAAAGTGAGGAATATTTCCGATCAAGTGCCCTGATACTTGGTTTGTGATGGGGGCAACCGGCACGGCAGCCGCGAAACGCGGATCCTGAGTAATAAGCCAGGAGGCCATGAAACCACCGTAGCTGCCGCCCATTACACCCAGGCGGTGAGGATCTGCGATACCGTTCGTGACAAGATCATCCAATCCAGATAAGAGGTCGTGGGCGTCCGCGCCGCCCATGTCACCGACCACACGGCGAGCGAAGTCATGGCCTCGACCCGTGCTTCCCCGCGGATTGGGGAAAAAGATGGTGTATCCCTTCTTTGCCAACATTAGGAAAAGGGCCCCTCCTCGCCCCAACCACACCGAATGCAATAGGGAAACAGGTCCCCCGTGGACATTCATAATCAAGGCGCCACTATCCTTTCGCTTGGGTCGCAGCAGCCAGCCTTGGATCGATAAACCATCTGGTGCTTTCCACGCCCGACACTCCACCGAATCGATCGCTTCGACATGGGCTGCATAGCCGAGATTGAATGATTTCACGGTTTGATACTCACCCCGACGAATCACCGCAATCTCAGGCGCGCGTAAAAAGCCTTCACCGATCAGGACGCAATCACCCGTATTGTTGAGTCCCGCCACTTTGACGTAGACGCCTCCGGTGCTGATGTCTCGGCTGCTCCACACTTCAGTGAACGTCGCGGTCACTGACTCGATGAGTCCGACCACCGTCTCGAATCCACGGTGCCCAGCAACAAGTACCGCTCGATCGGAACGCCATTCGACATAGGCAATGTCGACACCCAATGTGTCCACGCGCCGCGCGCGTCCGGACTTGGAATCAATGAGCTTCAATTCGCCGGCGACAATCCCGCGATCGCTACACACCCCTTCGACAATCGCCAGTTGGTGGCCAGAGGGGGAGGCCGCCAGGCATCCTAGCTGATCAATCGGCTTATATATCTCGCGGCCCTTATCAGCATCAAGCTTGGTGACGTGCAGCGCCGCGCTGTACCAGAGTCCTTCCCCTGGCCCGGCTGATTCCACTGACGCGAACGCTTTATCGCCACACCAGGCACATTCCCAAACATTTGTGTGTGCGCGGCTGACGCGACGTACGGCACCTGAGGCGACATCGTAAACCCAGGTGCTGCGCCACCGATAAGTTTCGTCTCCCGTTTCGACGAAGGGCAGCCAGGAGGGCAGTGCCTCAGCGACTTGCTTACTCGTCTCCGCGCCTTGGCCACCCGCGATATCGGCCCCATGACCGGCCACGCCGAGAAGAATCCGAGCACCGTCCGGCGACCACTGCAGGTATTCGACCCAGCCATCGACTCGCTGCGTGTGTTGAACCGCGCCGCTGGGCGGATCTAATAGATAGAGTTGAAAATCGCCGGACTTTTCGCGGTCAGATAAGAAGGCTACTCGAGTACCATCCGGAGAGAACTTAGGTGACCGATCCATGTTCGGTCCGAATGTCAGCACGCGAGTGTCGCCCGTGACTAAATCTGTCGAGCAAATGCGCGTGGGTGGCAAGCCTTCCAGTTTGTCAACAATGACGCCGGCAAATACCGTGCGGCGGCCGTCCCTCGAAACATTTGCCTCCGCGGCGTCACTGATTTGACCTGTGCCTGGCTGCCGTAACGACTTACAGAGATCCTCGATTTCTCGATATAGCTCGGTCGCACGCATATCCCTCTTCATTGTCGTTCCTGATTGTAATATTGAGGCAGCTAACAGCTTCTCCGAGCCGCGAAGACACGAGAGCAGAGGTCAACGCGTGATCCTCTTTTACATCACTGTTTTCCCCCTCTTGCGCCAACTGCAAATCACGGGTCACCGTCTTGCTCGCCTTCCACAAATACCAACCGCCAAACAGATATCCCGGGCACAGTGCTAACAAGGCATAACGTAGCGATTCCTCCCCCAGCAATGGTCGGAGTCGATCACTTAGAGCCCCTGCTATCAGAGGTCCTAACCCCAAACCGACCAGGTTTGCGAACAAATAAAACAGCGCGATCGAAGTTGCACGCATGCGCGAAGGAATTAAGGTTTGAATCGTGGCAAACATCGGACCATTTGTCATTGCTCCGAGCACTACCGCGAGGCCCGTTAACCCCAACGCCAAATATAGATCCGGTGACAGAAAAGACAGGAACAAAAGCGCGGCCGAAATGCTATACACAAGCGTGAGCACCTGAAGCTGCCGCCGCTCATCATTGACGGCGAAGCGAGACGCCCATTCGCCTCCGCCGTACGTCCCTAAGAACCCTCCTAGGCCGTAGATCAACGCAAACCAAGAACCCAATTCCCCTGTTTTGACACCATAACTGCGAATGAAGAAAGCGCCTTGCCACTGCCCGATTCCAGCTCCAAATAAAATGCATACAACCCAGGAGAACAGCAAGTACCGGAATGTCAAGTTAGTCCACAGAATTAAGCAAACATCTTTGACGCTCTGTGGATAGGGAGGCGTAGCTGCCGCATTGGACTTTGGAACAACCTGTGAAGCGGTCTCCTTCTCGCCAGCCCACCGCCAGCCTTTCTGCAGTCGCGGCTCCTTCAAAGTAAGCCGAGTCAACACTGCGAGTACCAATCCGGGTAAACCGAGCATCATGAAGGTCGCTCGCCAGCCATAGAATTCATTGAGCCAGCCCGCCAAGAAATTGCCTATCACGACACTCAGTGGCCCACCAAGCATATACACCGCGACCGCTCGCGGGCGTTCCGCCCTGGTGAAATAATCCGCTATGAGCGAATGCGCCGGGGGTATGCATCCAGCCTCCCCGACTCCGACCCCTACTCGGATCAGCATCAGTTGTGCAAAATTCGCCGCCACACCGCACAAGGCCACCATGACGCTCCACAACGCCGCAGCGATGGAGATTATTGTGACGCGGTTGCCTCGATCTGCCCAGCGGGCAATGGGAATGCCCATCACTGAATAGAACAACGCGAACGCAATACCGCTCAACACTCCCAACTGCGTATCACTCAATGCTAGATCGGACTTGATATCTTGAAGTACAAGCCCGAGAACCAAACGGTCGACGTAATTAAATGCGAGAACTACTAGCAGAACGGAGAGCAAATACCTCCTATAACTACCTGCGTTCATATCGATAACGCGGCGCGCCCCTTCACGACAGGCCGTCACGCCAAGCAACCGTGTGCCGGCCGCCGACCCTGCTAAGTGATCCTAGACGCATATCTGATGCACATCACTGGGAATGCGAGACTCTTCTATACAACCGCATGCCGTATCCTAAATGTTGCATGAATCCTTCGGCGTCTGGATTTCTGAATGTAAAGACGCGAAATGCATCGTACAAAAGGCCGTCTGTCCCATCGGATTCCAGAAGAAATTTGTCATCCCCTAGCGGATTCAGGCGCGCCGGGTCTGTCGCCTTCCTGGACATGCTCTCGTACGAAGCGAATTTGAATTGCCTGGACAGTGCAAGCCCGTCGGATGTCCGGGAGACATTGAACCGAATTTGCACGGCTTCATAGGTCCCAACATATTTGTTTAGGTCTATGCTCGTTCGTTCCGGTCGCGCAGTGATATCTCCCATACCGTACGGCCTCATGGCCCCGAATTCCTTGAGCCACGGCTCCATGAATTCATTGATCAAGACAAAACCGTGCTCCGTGTTGCAAAGGATGGCCGCAGCGAATTCGTGCTCCGGATATGCGTAGAGCACCGACACTATGCCCGGACCGCCGCCCGCGTGGTGCAGCAGACCGTCCTCGAATATCATCCACCCTATTCCGACATTGATATCGCCGGTATAGCCCTTCCCTTTGTTGCTCATTGTCATCCGCTGCATCGCCTGCGCGCTGCGCTCGGAAAGGACTCGCGCACCATTGATCCCCACACCGCCCTCCATATGGGCCCCTGCAAAGGTGATCAGGTCACTGGCCGAAGTCATCAGAGTAGTTCCGCAGGGGGCGAAGCTCAGCGGCAGAAAAGCAAACGAAGTACGGCGCAAAGTCTTTGACGCGGAACAGTAGTAGTGTCCAACGCTCGCTCTGTGCAGCAGCGCTTCCTCTGGCAGTGCTACCGCATGCTTCATCTGCAAAGGCTCAAATATCCTCTCCCGTAGTAAGCGGTACCAACTCCTCCCGGTCAGCTTCTGCGCAAGATATCCCGCGATGACAGTCGCCGCGTTGCAATAGGAGTACTCTGCCCCTGGAGGAGCGAGTTGCCCCAGATTCGCAAACCGCGCAATTCCCTTCTCAATCGTTTCCTCATCATGCCCATGATCGGGAAGCATCTCTCCGTCGATTCCGGAGGTGTGGTTGAGAAGCATTTTCACGGTTATCTGTTCGAGAGCTCGGTGGTCCTTTAGTTTCAAGTCAGGCAGATATCGCACCACGCGCTCTTCCAGATCGAGCCTTCCCGCATCGACCATTTGCATCACCAACGTGGCGTTGAATATCTTTGTGATTGAGCCGATGTGCATCACCGTATCGGGCGTGACCTCCACGCCCGTGTCAATATTGGTCACTCCAGCCGCGGCGGTGATCAGCTCGCCTTTGTAGAGGACCGCGATGCTGGCGCCGGCAACATGGTGGCGCGCAAGACCTTCGGATAGCCGCATTTTCAGGTCTTTGGATTCTATCTTCATGGATATCTCAGCTACGGAAGTTGATTATGTACGCGTCGCACTACGCAACAGGCGCAAACAGGTGATTCGATGCATAGTATTTCTCGGACGTCGTGCTCACCCGATGCGGGAACGGCGCGATGCCAATACCTCTCACAGCTTAATGGAGCGAACCGCTCGGCCACTGGGTGTCCGTTGATTTAACAACCGATGCTAGAAGTCTCGACGAATTGACAAGGCCACATTGGTAGGGTCGCCTACGACATTCCCGTAGTAGAGTGTCTGATAGTTGTTGATCAAATAGTGCCTGTCGAAGACGTTACGTGCATTGAACTGCGCGAGCCATTTCCCGATCGTATAACTCACTGTCACGTCAACTAATGAATACCCTGGGAGATCCCTGGTGGCGCTAAGGAACGCTGCGTTGTTTGCCGTAGCATTGTCATATGATGTCGCCTGCGAAGCGATATAGCGCTCACCGCCACCGACCGAAAGGCCGTGCAAGGGCCCAGTTGAAACCGTGTAGGTCGTGTAGATACTGAACGTCTGCTTGGGAAGGTAAAGCTCGGTCTGTCCGACGATTTCTGGTGTTGAGTCCTCTACGATTTTGGGGTCTAAATACGCATATCCAGCGTTGACTTGCCACTCGTGTGTGATCTGCCCCAGCGCTTGCAGCTCCAGACCCCGGTGTCGCACCTCGCCGAGCGGCCTATAGAAATCAAATCCGCCTATTGTTTGGTAATATTCGGCGAAATTTTTCTCTGTGATTTGGAACAAGGCAGCTGTAAGCAAGAGTCGGCGATCCGCCGTTCGATACTTCAATCCAACCTCGTACTGATTGCCCGTCAGAGGCGGAACGGGCGCGCCGCCCCCGCCGTACTCGAGATAAGGCTGCGGGTTGAACGATTGACTGTAAGATACGTAGACATTCGATCGGGGCAAGAACTCATAAGTGAGTCCAGTGCGATAACTAACGCGACTAGAGAACGAGAAATCCTGTCGCAGACCACCCGCAGTGTAATTGGCGGTTGAATTCTCCTTCGGTTTTGAGTAGGAAGCGCCAACCAGAAGCGAAAGCGGATCGATGATCTGGAATAGAGATTGAGCGGACATCGTCAGCGTGTCTTCACCTATATTCACAATTCCATAAGTTAGGGGGCCACGCAGCACCGCCTCAAAGGCTTGGTTAACCGCCTCCTCCCCATCGAATATGTTCGCTTTTCCCGATCCATAAGGATCATTCTGTGCAATGTGGTTGTATTGATATAGCGCACCCAGCGAGACAAAGCTGCCTTTAAGGCCTATAGCGTCCAACCGGTAAATTGATGAAGCACCAATCCCATAATTATTGACCTTGCCCTCCAAAACGTTCTCCGCGGTTATGCCAATATTTCCACTCGTATCAAGACAACACGAATACCCCAGCTCACCCGTGGTGCTCGTATATTCATAATTCCCCCTGAGACTGAAGTCGAACATGTCTGTCGCATGCCAAGTGAGATCGCCTTCAGCGTGATATGCCGAAGTCGTCAATTCATCGTTAGCCAACCCTATGAAAAATGACCGTGGCACGGGCGCGGATGACCCATCGGCCTCGGTTGGAATCCCGTCAAAGGGAGTGCGCCGGAATCTCTCGTATCCACCGTGCAAATACGCAGTCACCGAGTCACTTAGATCGAGATTCACACCGCCATAGACGGAAGCCTTCCTGTGGTTTATCGAGTCCATGAAGCTGTCGCCCTGGTCATAAACGGCAATCCCAATCGCCCTGATGCGATCCGCAGCATCCAGTGCCCCTGCCGCCTGCCCCTCCACACGATAGCTGTTCCAGCTACCACCCTGGACGAGCAGATAATCCGTTGTTTGCGCCGTCGGACTTTTTGTGACGAAATTGACGACTCCGCCCGGACTAGCGACACCGTAGACGACAGAGGACGGCCCTTTAACGACTTCCAGCCGTTCGAAGATCGCGTAATCAGGTTCGTAATTGCTGTAGCCAAGCACATTGATTCCGTCCACCGCTCGACCCGCAGCAAAGCCGCGCAGCTTAATGATGGACGCTAAGTTTTCTTGGTTGCCAACATTGATTGCCCCCGGCGTGTATTCGGCAATTTCCCCCAATGTCTTGAGATCCGCGGCTTTGATAAAGTCTTCACTCACGAGACTGATGGACTGGGGAACTTTTTCGATCGGTAGAGGAAGGTTCGTTGCGCCGCGCGTATCGGCGCTCAGAAATTCATATCTGGCGGTGACGACGATTTCTTGAAGGCCCTCCTCCTTCTTTCCCGCATTCTGCTTATTTACTGCTTGCGGCCCAACAGAGCCTTGATCCACTTGAGCCAGCCGAAGCCGGTCTCCAGAGCGCTTGTCGGTGTCCGAAGGCATCCCTTCCGACGCCTCTGAGGATGACATTGCGGCAGACGCCGCCGTCGGCTGAATCTGCACTGCCGCGTCTCCTGACTTTCTCTCATCTTTGTGCTTGATCAACACGACGGACGCTGGAGTAATATCGAAAGCCAGGTCAGTACCGGCCAATAGCTGGCGCACCGCTTCTTCGGCTGTGAAGGTTCCGGTGAGTGCGCGACTGGTCTTGCCGGCGACGAGGTCGGCGCGGTAGAGAAGCTTATGATGCAACGCTAGCGCCAGCGTTTGGAGCGCGGCATCGAGACTTTCGGCAGGAATATTCAGCTGATAGGTGACGCTTCGGGCTTCGACTTCCTCGCCTGGAAGAGCCGTGGAGATTAAAACAACACTCAGCGCGCAGGCGAGACACGCATGCTTAGTCGTGGTCATCCACTTAGCGATAACATTCACTTCGGGCCCCCATTTATTGTTTTGCTTCAGTTGGGGGGACATAAGGTCCTTCAAGAGATCCCCCTATGAAGGAATACGGGAAGCCGACGAATTACCTCATCAAAAGTTCAAAAGAATTCTGCCACTGATGCGAAGAGCCGACCTCGGTGAAGTAGCAGATGTGCTCAGACGTTGGCTCGGCCCACCTCCTATCGCGCGGTGCAATCAAGTGCATCACCACCCACGACGCCTCGTCCTACTTCATCTGCAGCTTGATTATGTCGCTTTGCGAGTAATCCGCAGTGACCGGAAGGTAAGCCTGAACCGCGGCGGCGAAGGCACGACTGTCACCGGCCTCGAAGACGCCGCTAACACTTAAATTCGCGAGCTCATCGCCATCGATCATGAGCTGCACCTTGGAATAGCGGTTGAGGCGCCGAACGGCTTCCGCCAAGGGCTCAGAGTGAAATATCACCTTGCCCTCGCGCCAAGCGGTCGCAGCCTCCATGTCGGCCTTGGCCGTAACCGTGGTTTCGCCGTTTTGGGCGAGGCGAAGCCCCTCTCCGGCCGTCAGCTCGATCGCCTGCGGCGGTGAGCCGGTGGATCGTGCCGCCGCAGCGCTCGACATGTTAGGGAGTCCGGCCGCACTAACATTCGGGGCATTCGGTGTCAGGACCGTCACCTTACCCTCTATAAGGGCTACCTGGACTATCTGATCCACATAGTCAACCGTGAACACAGTCCCCACATCCACGATTGTGTGGTTACCGGCTTTAACCTTAAACGAACGCGCTGGGTCGTGCACTACATTGAACTGAGCCTGTCCGTGGGTGATTTCGACGATACGCGCGTCCGCGGTCATGGTGACCCGGATTCTGGTAGCGGAATCCAGTGCGATTCGCGAGTGGTCAGCGAGTTCGATCGCGCGCTGCTCGCCGATGCCAGTCTCATAAACGCCAGCCTGGTACCCATACGGCGAGAGCTGCCACACGATACACGCGGCGACGGCAATACCCAGAATGCTTGCTGCTATACCCCAAGACTTTTGGACGTTCCTACAACGTAGCGACCATCGGCGACCGTTAGCGCGGCGAGCGCGTGCGAGCGCTTGCTCTCGAAGCGCCAGAAATTCTGGCCGATTGGGGTTTTGGCCAATG
>Ga0209060_10003207_pt1 | contig 13980 bp, 14 predicted proteins | sample Coa_R1_8_FD_187155 | JGI IMG/M metagenome (GOLD analysis project Ga0209060, IMG submission 187155) | Surface soil microbial communities from Centralia Pennsylvania, which are recovering from an underground coalmine fire - Coalmine... | ecosystem: Environmental > Terrestrial > Soil >...
TTGCTCTTGAGCCTGCCAGCATTGCGGCAAACCTAATGTTGTGCGCAGTTGATTAATTCAAGAAGTTGGGCTTTAGTTTTTGTCCTTGCTTTACGATGTCTTTGCCAACTAATGTAATTGTCTGTTCCCAAGGATGTCCGAACCAAACATTATTCAAGTCTTTTGTCAGGAAAATATAATAGTCACCGTTTGGCAAAACAGGAACTACCCATTCGCCAAACTCATCTCTATCCATTTGTTCTCGCGGGTCAAAGTCAAAACAATCGTGTTGCCAGTCTAATGCAAAGAGTCTGTCGTTGGGTTTTGAAATTGCAGTAAACAAATTGAGCGCATATTCTTCTAGCTTGTCAAGCGGAAAATCTTGTGAGAAACAATTCTTAATATCAAACTTTAGCTCAGGTTGTTTTGTCGAAATTCCGGGAAAGTGGTTTGTGCTCGGCTTGAAATGAAACAAATTATAAAACTTGTTCCAAACGTTGTCATATTCGTCTTGGTTTAATAGTCTGAAGTTTGTCATTTGAGATTGCGTGCAACGACCGAGGCTTGCCGCAGTGCTGGAATTTTATTCCCGTCCGCTGATTGCTGAAGCCCGGTCAATGATTTAATGTGGAAGTTAACGATAAATGTTCAATAGAATTATGTCCGCTGGATATTAGCTGAAAGTTGAACAACTGCCGATTGCTCTTCTGTCCGCCAGCATAGCAGCAAACCCCATGTTGGTGGCAGTTTTATTTGTCTTAGAAAATTGGAGTTGGAATTTTCATATTCCACATCATAATCATTCCTGCAATTCCTCCCAAAAGCATTAATGGGAAAAATATTTTTATTTGCTTTGCTGTTACATCAGAATTGCCATTAAAGCCACGTCTTCTTATAAGACCTGGATGCCTTTCCAGGAAGGCAGCTCCATTTCTAAAATAAATCCAATAAACACTTAATATCCACAAAGCAATTATTGAAGCATGGAAGGTTAGTACAACTGGATTCATCGATCGTGGATTGAAAAAATCAAAAATACTATTTGTCATTCCGCTTAGATTTCCGATTGCTATAATTGTCCATGGAATATTGCCAAAAAAAATAATGCCTTTGAAAAGATTTTCATAACCTTTTTTCAAGTCTGGATTTTTAGCAATATATTCTTTTGCTCTCGATTTCAATATGAATGCATTTGCAATAGTCACTGCAATAAACATTATCCAAGTTTGTTTAAATATTATTCCTAACACTATTTGCATTAACGTTAAATATTTACGGTGAAGTAGTGTGTCCACAAAAATTGCCACCAACACATAAATATACGAACCTCACCTCAAAATTCGTAATTTCTAATCCATTGGCTCTCACACAAACTCGTGGACGTTTTTCAATTGTTTGGTTCGCCAATGACGTGTCAAATCATTATAATATATCAACCTGCCCTTTCAATTCTTGTTGCCGGTTTTCCCGATCTAACAATCATTTTTCTTTCAGCAAATGGTGCTCTTCAGGTATTTCATTTCTTTCAAAACATATTTCAAACTGATTTACAGCCATCTGTAGTTTCGCAGCTCCAACATGCTGCGCCGCAGCCCCAACTTACATCAGCGAAATGCCTGCTTGCACTGACGCGGTGGCATCTTGCAGCAGCGCGGAAGCAACTTGCAGTCGCCGCATCGATGCTTGCAGTTGCCCGGGCCACATCTCACCTGACGCGGAGTCATCTTGCTGTGCCGCGCTGTCATCTTGCAGTAGCGCGGTGGCAACTTACATTAGCCGCATCGATACTTGCAGTGGCGCGGAGAGCATCTCACCTGACGCGGTGACATCTTGCGGTTGCTGAATTTACAAGGTCATTATTTCTATAAGCAATAAAACTAACGTTGCCGCCTACCCAATAACCACAGGCATATAGTGAACGCAACAATAAATATGTTATGCTTTGGTTTGCTCTTTTGCCAGGCAACGAACGTTTGTGTGTTGGTGCGATCGATATATATCGGCAGGGGATAAGGTCGGCTATTTCAGATAGCAATAAAAAAGGCGGCTCTGAAAAGCCACCTTTTAAAATTTATATAATGATCGGCTGAATTAAGCCAGATCAAACCTGTCGAGGTTCATCACTTTGCTCCATGCGGCAACAAAGTCATTCACAAATTTTTCTTTTGCATCTGCGCTTCCATACACTTCGGCAATGGCACGCAATTCTGAGTTGGAGCCAAACACAAGGTCTGCTCTTGTCGCTGTCCATTTAGGCTGGCCGCTGCTGCGGTCGCTGCCGATATACAATTCTCTTTCTTCAGAAGCGGCTTTCCACGCAGTGCGCATGTCCAACAGGTTCACAAAAAAATCATTGGTGAGCTTGCCGGGCTGTTGTGTGAGCACCCCATTTTTAGAACCATCAAAATTGGTATCCAGCACGCGCATGCCACCTACCAGCACAGTCAGTTCCGGCGCTGAAAGCGTGAGCAATTGAGCTTTATCAATCAACAGCTCTTCGGTGGAAGCTTCTGTAAATGACGCTTTGCGGTAATTGCGGAAGCCATCTGCCAACGGCTCTAAATAACCGAACGATTCCACATCCGTTTGTTCCTGTTTGGCATCTGTGCGGCCTGCTGCGAAAGGAACTTTCACATCGAAGCCTGCATCTTTTGCAGCTTTCTCAACGGCTGCACCACCAGCCAGCACAATTAAATCTGCCAGAGAAATTTTCTTGCCGTCTGTTTGCGAAGCGTTGAATGCTGTTGCAATTCCTTCCAGCACATCCAATACTTTTTTCAGTTGCACGGGGTTATTCACCTTCCAGTCTTTTTGAGGGGAGAGGCGGATGCGTGCGCCATTAGCGCCACCGCGCTTGTCTCCGCCACGGAAAGTAGATGCTGATGCCCATGCAGTCGACACCAATTCGGATACGTTGAGTTTTGATTCCAGCACTTTTGCTTTTAATGCAGCAATATCAGCTTCATCAATTAGTTTATGATCGACTGCCGGTAACGGATCCTGCCAGATCAGTTCTTCTGCCGGAACATCGGGCCCGAGGTATCTGGCACGTGGTCCCATATCGCGATGTGTTAACTTAAACCAGGCGCGGGCAAAAGCATCTGCAAATTCATCGGGATGTTCCAGAAAGCGGCGCGATATTTTTTCATAAGCCGGGTCAAATCTTAATGAAAGATCTGTCGTGAGCATTCTGGGCTTATGTTTTTTAGAACCATCAAATGCATCGGGAATAATGTCATCCCCATTTTTGGCTACCCATTGATTGGCACCGCCCGGGCTTTTTGTAAGTTCCCATTCAAAAGCAAAAAGATTTTCAAAAAAATTATTGCTCCATTTGGTAGGTGTTTTTGTCCATATCACTTCAAGGCCGCTTGTGATAGCATCCGCGCCTTTGCCTGTGCCGTAATTATTGCTCCATCCAAATCCCTGCAAGTCTATCGAAGCTGCCTCCGGTTCTTTGCCAACATGGGTAGGAGATGCAGCGCCATGTGTTTTGCCGAAGCTGTGGCCTCCCGCTATCAGCGCAACAGTTTCTTCATCATTCATGGCCATGCGGGCAAATGTTACCCTGATATCATGAGCAGCGGCAACAGGATCGGGATTTCCATCGGGACCTTCGGGGTTCACATAAATCAATCCCATGTGAACTGCCGCAAGTGGATTTTCCAATCCTTCTGAATGTATTTTATTTTTACCATCTTCATCAGATGCAACTACTCCATGTTTTTTATCAGTGCCTTCCGATCCTTTTTTGTAACGGCCATCATTGCCGAGCCATGTATGTTCTGAGCCCCAATACACATCTTCACCTGCTTCCCACACATCTTCGCGGCCGCCTGCAAAACCAAATGTTTTAAAGCCCATTGATTCCAATGCAATATTGCCTGCGAGTATCATAAGGTCTGCCCATGAAATCTTGCGGCCATATTTTTGTTTAATGGGCCAAAGCAATCTTCGTGCTTTATCGAGGCTCACGTTATCGGGCCAACTGTTCAATGGCGCGAAACGTTGCAATCCTTGTCCGCCACCGCCACGGCCATCGCCTACTCGATAAGTGCCGGCACTGTGCCACGCCATTCTGATAAATAATCCGCCATAGTGGCCAAAGTCTGCAGGCCACCAGTCCTGCGAATCAGTCATGACCGCATGAAGATCTTTCTTCAGAGCTTCGAAGTCGAGGCTTTTGAATGCTGCTGCATAATCAAAATCTTTTTCCATCGGATTAGACAGCGACGAATGCTGGCGGAGAATGTTTAATTTAAGTTGCTTGGGCCACCAATCGATGTTCCTGGTGCCACCACCGCCAACATTGTTTTTCATGCTGCCGTTGAAGAAAGGGCATTTGCTGATGTCGTTTGAGCTGTTTTCCATTGTTTGAAATTTGAGCTGTTGTTACAAATTATGGTTGAATGATAAATCGAATTTATTGATCAATTTAATGGATGCGATATTAAAAAACTATTAGCAAATGATAGATGACTTTGGTCAGCAACATAGTCTTTTGTTGTCTGGTCGAAAATAGAGTTCTTGCCGTCTGTAAAGGATCAGGGAACTACTGCTCTTCATCACAGTACTACAAAAGCTCAATCAGAGCTTCTTCCGAAAACGGGCTGTATATCGTTTTCGGATCGCCTTTTTTGGTTCTTTTTTGGCGAAGCAAAAAAGAACATACAAATAGGCAATGGCTTTGCTTGAGCAATATGCATTCCTATAAAAACTTATTCCGCGATCAAAACTATCGAAGTAATCATAATAAATCTAATTGATTATTTTTATAATTAAATAGATTTTATTTATGACGCTCACGCAGCTCGAATACATTATTGCATTAGATAATTACCGTCATTTTGCGCTTGCTGCGGAACATTGTTTTGTTACGCAGCCAACGCTGAGCATGCAAATTCAAAAACTGGAAGATGAATTGGGCGTGAAGATATTTGACCGCACCAAGCAGCCTGTGATCCCAACTGAAATAGGGGAGCACATCCTGGAGAAGGCTCGCACTACTTTGCATGAAGCAAACACGATCAAACAAATCATCGATGATCAGAAAGATACATTGTCGGGTGAATTGCGCATCGGCATTATTCCTACGCTGGCACCTTATTTATTACCGCCATTGTATAAATCGGTGAATGAAAAATATCCCAAGCTGAATTTGATCATTAAAGAATCCATCACAGAAGATGTGATTTATAAATTAAAGAACAACAGGCTGGATTGTGGCATTGTGGTCACGCCGCTTAAAGATCCTTCCATCAAAGAAGATGTTCTTTTCTATGAAGAGCTCTTTGTGTATGTCTCCAAAAAGAATGCGCTGTCAGATAAAAAATATGTGCTTGCCAATGAAATTGATCCCAACCAGCTTTGGTTGTTGGAAGAAGGACATTGCTTTCGTTCGCAGATATTAAATCTATGCGAGCTGAGAAAAAGCAGTGACTTTCATTTTAAATATGAAACCGGCAACATCGAAACACTGAAACGGATGGTTGACAAAAGCGATGGTATCACTATTTTGCCGGAGCTGGCGGTGATGGAATTTAATAAAGCACAGCTTAATCTGGTGAAGCGGTTGAAACAGCCAAGCCCGGCACGCGAAGTAAGCATTGTCACGCATCGCGATCATATCAAAACTAAAATCATCAAAACGCTGAAAGAAGAAATATTGAATATTGTTCCTGTCCAAATGCAAAAGCTGCAAAATAAAAAAGTGGTTGAAATAAATTATTGAGCGCTTAATGGAACGGGTTTTGTAAATTCATGTAAATATTTGTATGCCGGTTAATTTCAAAATACAAGTCACAAAGGAAATCATTGCTCAATGCAAAGAAGTGGGTGTTTTGGGAAATGCAGATATCATTGGCAATGAATGTCCGATTGCAGTTGCTGTGAAACATATTTTTCCAGATGTGCATGTCACAAATTTCTACCTTTTTCCATTCGGAATGAACACTGAAAACAAAATCCTTCTTTCTCCAATTGCACAAAACTTTGTGAACCTGTTTGACTCGCTTTCCATGATACCAAGAACAAGATTGCTGATACCGGCTTTTGAATTTGAAATTGAAATGCCCGACTCCGTGTTGGAGCAGATTAAAATCGAAGATTTATTTTCGCAGGAAGCTGCTGTTGCATAATAATTCAGCTGAATAATTGAACAACATTAAGTAAGAAGGCTTGTGTGCATTTGCTCACAAGCCTTCCTGCATTCAATGATCAGTTATGTATATCAACATCAAAATTTACTCCGGGTGGCGGCGGTGTATGATGCCTGTCATACCATCCTCTTGAATGATGATGGTTGCGATGATAATAATGTGTTTCGTAACATCCCGATAATGAAAACACTGCTATGCCAAGCAATAGAACTGAGGCCAATGTGTTTTTAAATACGTGCTTCATAATAAATGATTTTAATAGTATGATTTAAAAACCTTGCCAAAAGCATATCGCCGGGAAACAGGGATGTTGCCGGCAAAAAGTGTAGAAAGAAATCCTCATTTTTTATTATCTTAATTCACATCGGCTTTCCCGAAAGAAATTTTTATATCAACTCTTCTTATCTTTCGGCAAATTATTGCTGCTTATGAGTCGTTTTTTTGTAGATGAAAATATTGCAAGGGCTAAAACACTGGATACATCTTTTTATACAGACAAAAATTTATTCGAAGAAATGAAGGAGAAGCTGTTTGCGGCTTCCTGGCAATTTATCGGCAACACTGAACTGGTGAAAGATAACGGAGATGTGTATCCCTTTTTCATGCTGGAGAATTATATAGATGAGCCGTTGATGTTAACAAGGGATAAAAGTGGCGCGGTGCATCTGCTTTCCAATGTTTGCACGCATCGCGGAAATATTGTTGCGGACCAGCCCTGCAAAGCCAACAACCTTCGCTGCAAATATCATGGCAGGCTTTTTCAGCTTGATGGCAAATTTGTTTCCATGCCTGAATTCAAAGAAGTGGAAAATTTCCCTACTGCAGATGACGACCTAAAAAGCCTTCTGCTATTGCAATGGGGCAAATGGCTTTTTGCATCTTTAAATAATCGATTGCCATCTGATTTGTTTTTAAAAGAAATGATAGATAGAGTAGGATGGCTTCCTGTGAATGATTTTGTTTTTCGTCCTGAGCTATCAAAAGAATTTACGGTAAAAGCACATTGGGCATTGTATTGTGAAAATTATCTGGAAGGTTTTCATATTCCTTTTGTGCATGCAGGGCTGAACTCTGTGATTGATTTCGGAAACTACACCACTGAAGTTTTCAAATATTCCAATCTTCAGCTTGGCATTGCAAAAGACGATGAAGATTGTTTTGATTTGCCGGCAAGTTCACCCGATTATGGAAAAAAAGTGGCTGCTTATTATTTCTTTGTGTTTCCGAATATGATGTTCAATTTTTATCCGTGGGGATTGTCTGTGAATGTGGTGAAGCCGGTAAATATTACTGAATCCAAAGTGTCTTTTTATACTTATATTCTTGATGAATCAAAATATAATTCAGGTGCGGGATCAAACCTTGATACAGTTGAATTCGAAGATGAAGAAGTGGTTGAAAACGTGCAAAAGGGCATCCGGTCAAGGTTTTACGGTCATGGAAGATATTCAGTGACCAGAGAGCAAGGCACTCATCACTTTCACCGGATCATCTCTTCGCTAATGTAGAGCTAAATTCAGATTAACTTCATCAGCCCGCAGCCTCGTAATTCTACGAAGGCTTCTCATGTATATTTTCAGTGTTTCATTAACATCTCTATTAACATACAGATAATAATATATCTATACATATTCCCGTTTCCGATAAAAATATTTAACAGTGCATTAAACCTTATCTGTCTATTTCATTCCAAAGAAAAATTAAAAACGAATTATGAAAACAAACAACTTATTCCGTATTGCATTATTCGCAGCAAGCATCACCTTATTTGCTGTTGCCTGCAAAAAGGATAATCAGAGCTCAACCGGCTCAACAAGCGCCAACGAACAAACAGCTGCAGATGACCAGACAATGGTATCAGAGCAGGATGAATCTACTAACAACGATGCAGAAGCGGCATTGAGTAGTTCTGCTTCCATTTCGGGTGCGTCATTAATCAGTCAGCCTAAATCAGGTGGAACAGTTCTTGGCGGGAATGACCTGATATCACTTTGTGGCAGCACTATCAGCTATGACACAACTTCTGATACTAAATCAATGACCATCACTTACGACAGTGCAGATTGTTTTGGAAAGAACACAAGAACAGGGACAATCAAAATATCTATTCCTAAAGGTGTTCATTGGAGAGATGCAGGAGCTACTGTTACTTTGGATGTGAATATTAAAATCACACGCAAATCTGATGGTAAATCAATCACGATACAAGGAACAAAATCTATTGTAAATACATCGGGCGGATTATTAGTTGATCTTGCAACCAGTGACTCGATCGTTCATGAAATCACAGCACAATGGACGGTTACATTCAATAATGGCACTACACGCACATGGAATGTTGCAAAACATCGCGTGTTCACTTATGTGAATGGTATTGTGATCACAACTACAAATGGCTTGAACAGCAGCTATGCAGAATCGGGAACTAACCGTTTTGGCGTGAACTTCACTTCAAGCATCACAGCACCTAAGGTAATCGCTCAGTCATGTGATTTCAGGCTCACATCTGGTCAGAACACGATCACAAGAGGAGATAACATTACAGCCATTGTTACTTACGGTCTTGATGCAAGCGGCAACGCAACATCATGCCCCGGAGCTGGCGCAGCTTATTATGCAAAATTAGATTGGTCTAATTCAGCAACAGGCAAGAGCTATTCATTATTATTTCAATATTGGTAATACGTTGATAGTTTAATTACTGAAGCCCTCGCATTGCGGGGGCTTTTTTATTGCACAGATTAATCGGCAATCATCTTTGCAATTATTTCCTTGAACATTTTATAAGCAACCATGGCTGTCATATTATGCACGTCTCTGACAGGGTTGTATTCAACAATATCAGCACCAACAATTTTTGCGGGAACATTTTGTATGATTTCAATGAGCTGTCTTGTGGAAAGCCCACCAGGTTCATGATGTGAAAGCCCGGGAGCAAATGCGGGATCGAGAACATCAAGGTCAAGAGAAATATAAAGCGGGCTTTTTAATTGACTGATGAAGCCAAGATTGAAATTCTTCGTTTCAATCATCTTTACACCGAACTTTTCAGCCTGTTTTCTTTGATTCGCATTTAACGTGCGGATACCGACTTGCGTCAAAGATTTTATTTTTCCTTTCTCCATGATCCTTGCAAAAGGAGACGCATGCGAAAACGGGTTGTCGTCAAAATTATCGTAGAGGTCTCCATGCGCATCCAGGTGCAGAATATTCAATTGCTCATATTTTTCAGAAAAAGCATCAATCACCGGAAAGCTAACGGAATGGTCGCCGCCAAATGAAAGCAATTTGCTGCCATCTCCAATTAAATCAGCAACGGTTGATTTGATTTTTTTAAAAGCTTCTTCGGGATTTGGATTAGGAAAAGAAATGTCGCCAAAATCTTTATAAACGATTCCTTCAATAATATCCGAGCCATTTTCGGATGAAGTGTTTGCTGAGCCCTCTTTTTCCATCAACCTGATTCGCGGCGGCGCAAGCGCGGGCCCTTTTAAAAAAGAGGAGTTGGCATCGAAGGGGATTCCAAGGACTTTAATCATGGCGGCCGTTTTAGATTGGTGAGATAAAATAAGCGCAAAAAATTGAAAGTGGGGCAACTTGGTTTTAGGCTTCTGAGATATTAAAAAACTAAAATTATGGATAACGGCATTTTAAAAAAACCATCGTGAAAAGCCGGTAGGGAATGAGTATTTTCTTTCAGGATCAAGATGTATTCGGATTTGCGAAAAGAAAATCATTTTTTAGTTCTTAAAAAATAAGCACCCGTTAATGGTAACTATATCTAATACACAACAAGGGTTTGGGAGTTAATTTTTTACGTTTTCTCAGATTAAAAAAACGTTGTATAAAAGAAAAATGATTTCGTAGGATGGTTGCTAAATCTGCTAATATGGTTTTCTACCTAAAGTAAAATTTAAAATATCTGGTGCGCCCAGAGTTCGAGTCTCTGAGAGGGCTGAGAGTTCGAGCCTCTTTTGCCGCTCTTAAAAAAACATTACCACAAAGTGGTATTTTTTATTGCAATCCTTAATGATAGTTTTACATCTTTCATAGGATAAGGTTTAAACGCAGCCCTGACTAATCATAGTGGTGGGCTTTTTAAAAAAATGATTATTGCAGATAAAAATTAGTCACCCATTTTCCATTAAACGCTAAAGGGCTTTCTTAACTGGAAGCCTTTTTAGTTTTTATTCATCTAACAAAGTTTGTGGTGTATAAGTTTTTTTCTATACCGTTCAGCCTGTCTAACTTTATAAAAGCACAAACCCACCTTTGAGGTGGGCAAATAGTTTTATTTCATTTTTAACTGAATGGATTGTTTGAGTAACAAATTTACTCATTATTAATTAATTCAGCAATGAAATATTTTATTGCCTTATTGTTTTTTATAATCCGTTCTTCGGCATTTTCTCAAGCGAAAACAGATAGCATCTACGATACTAAAAATGAAAAAGCCTTTTCAATTGATTCATTAGTAATAAAAGATGATTTATTAGTTAAATCTGTAAATTATTTTTGTGGTAGCCCTAATTTTTTGAAAAATATATCTAAGTCATCTAATCTGGATTCAAATTTTCTTAGTTCCCTAACAATGAGAGAAGATTTAATAAATTTTGAATGGTTTTGGAAAAGGTATTTGAATGGGAAGCTACCGCCCGTCTTAAATACTTCGGTCGCTTCTACTGCGCTTACCATTCCAATTATTTTATTTTTGCCCCCTACAATTGGCGCTCCGCTAAAACCTTTATAAACAAACATCATTGCATCAAAAAAATTTGATTTTTTGGGGTATTCTTCTAAATAAATTCCTTTGCTTAATACCGGAACCGAAATTAAATTAGATTCCCATTGGTGTACTGCGCGCGGTAAAGTTTTCCCGTAACGAAGCTCTGAATTGCGAGGAAATCCTAAGCTAAATAAAGACTCACCTTTTTGATGTTGGAAATTGCTTTGAATATCCTTTAAATGAAGTGGCTTATATCCCCTTGAAATGATTGTTTTTAAAAAATATTTACTGATAAGGTTATCTAAGCATAAAATACCAATATCGTCAATCACAGAAGTGAAATAATAATAACTTGGGTCTATATTCATTAAATACACCTCATCAATATGACCTTTTATATCTGTGATATTATTATTAGAATCATAATAATATGTGCCATTTTGCAAATTGGTATCGTTGTCGATAATAATAATTTTCTGAACAATTGAACTAGAATCCATTCCTGTATTATCAAACAATACGTGCCGTGCTGTCAATAAAAAATGCCTTCCTTTATCCTCTAAGAAAATAGCAGTACCATCCCAAGAACTCCAACTTAATGCTAAACTATTAGCATTTCGAGTCGCTGAATCCCAAGACGCTTGGTCGTGAACATTATCGAATTGCTCATTTATTTTTTTTGTATTACCAGTCCTGCATTCAATATTAATTATTGAACGAATCCATTTATTGTAGGTAGAATCTACTGGGTAATGAATTTTTTGAGCAAATAATATATGAGAAATCAAGAGCGATAGGCAAAACAAAAATTTATTTCGCATAAAAGGGTTTTAGTAATCTTAAATTACTAATCTTTATTTCAAAGAACTTATTTTTTCTTTTTTGATTTCTTTTTAGGCAAAGGAGTATTAAGAGCTTTTTTCATTAGCTGTTCAAAGCTCAAATTTGTTTGAACTATTTCTTCTGTTTTTTTCTTTTTTTCTTTTGCCATTAGAATTCTATTTCATTTCCTTCCTCTAATTCTATCTTATAGTTTTCATAAAATGCTGCTCTTTTAGAAAGAAGAGATGCTTTGGTAATAAATGGCTTTATTGCTTTAAAACAAATAATAGCCTTTGACGAAAAAGTAGATAGTTCAATATCATGTGCCTTGAAAAATTCAATAGTCGCTTCAAGTTGCTCAACTGCGTTCTTTCTTTTTTCTTTTCTTGTATTTTTATGAGCCTCACTTATTTCAACAAAAAAATATTTGCTATCATTAAATAATACGCAATCGCATCGTCTGCGCAAACCCCCATTAAATAAACATTTATCAGTTTTTAACACACAAATTTCATTTTCTTCCGTATTAGTAATCTTCAACTGATAATAATCATTTTCTCCTACAATTTTAACGGGGTCATTATTGTCCTCATCTACGATATAGAAATGGGAAGCATTAATAAGTTCATAAGAAGTTTTGGAAACGCAATTTGACTTATCAGTTCTGGTGCAATCACCAAATACGTTTTTTAAAATTCCAATTTGCTCTATCATTTGAGTAGTTCCATAAGTTTTTCAAAGTCTTCGTTTATTTTATCCGATGCATCATCAATAAAATTATCATCTATTAAGCCAGATTCCTTGTTGAGAATAGAAGCGGCGTTGCCATCAAAAATTTGATATGCTGATATTGATTTTGGGTTAATTACTGCTTTGACAATATTTTTGACAATACCATCACTTTTTAGTCTTGCCTCGTGATAATCCATAGAAGTTTCATAACGTGTAATTTTTCCCCTAACGATGTGTGCATATATAAGGTTGTTTATTGCAGAAAGTATAAAAGGGCTATGGGTTGTATATGAATGAATAGCTCCATCATCTTCCCAATATGGATCTTCTCTCATTGATTCAAGCAACTGTATCAAATCATACTGAGCTGTGGGAAACAAGTTTAATTCTGGTTCTTCTATAACAAATGATTTATGCCTTGCAACAAAAGATAACTTCTCTTCTATTATAGATAGAATAGGAACAACACTCTGAATTCCAGAGGAAGCTTCGCTTAAATTAATAAATTCATCTTCATTGAAAAATATTCTATCTTCTCCTTCAATATGTTGGTATTTTAAACCATTTTGAATAAAATCTAAATTAATAATCTGCGTATCTATCCTTTCTAACTCAGCTCCAAAAGATAGAATATGATTTGGGATTGGCACATTATTTTTCATCAAGTTTAAAGCAGCCCCTTTAATTATATTAATGAAATTTCGTTCGGAAGGAATATATGAAGCAGTATTAGTGCTTAAATCATACTCTATTTCTTTAATAACATCAATAACATCTTTAACATTGTGTTCTTTCAAAGTCCTGAATGGGCTTTTAGCTGCATAAGCTTTTTCATCTTCTAAAAATCTACTTGCCCTTATACTGAAATAAACGAACTTTTTTGATAAGTTATCAAGCCCTTGAATTATTGACTCTTTATTTTGCTCGAAATTTTTAGCTAAATTTTCATAATAATTAATTTTATCCAAAAGCTTATGCTCATATTCAAAAGAAAGGTTTTTATAAGTTATCTTATGTAATTCAGATTCAAATTCGATATGAGTACGAGGGTTTAAAAATGATTTTATATTATACTCATTAAAAACGTTTTCCAATGAATCTTTTGAAGCTTTATTGTCTAATTCAGTTGAACCGTTAAAAAATTTTCTTGGAGCTTTAAAAATGGTGAATATTTTTGCGATAACACTTTTGCCAGAAGATTGTTTTCCAATAAAAACATTCACATTCTTCAAATCTAAATTCACTTCTTTAATCGGGCCAATATCTTTGATTATGAGTTTGGAATCCATAAAATTCAGTTCTGTTGGATTCTCAAATATATGAAGAGGCATTTTAGGTAGTTTGATTTTTTTCAATAAGTTCATTATACTTAAGCCTTCCTTTAGTGTTGGACATAAGGTTAACGAACCTGTTTTTGTCTTTTGATTTGCGGGAATTGAAGCGGTAGGTAGATTCAGCGCAATAGCGTTGCAGGTGCTTCGGGGAGATTTGATGGTAAGTGCCAAATATTGTCCTCTTAAATAGAGAGAAAAAGCCCTCGACCGTATTTGTGTAGTATATGCC
>Ga0209060_10003209_pt1 | contig 13966 bp, 15 predicted proteins | sample Coa_R1_8_FD_187155 | JGI IMG/M metagenome (GOLD analysis project Ga0209060, IMG submission 187155) | Surface soil microbial communities from Centralia Pennsylvania, which are recovering from an underground coalmine fire - Coalmine... | ecosystem: Environmental > Terrestrial > Soil >...
GACGGCGGCTGTTTTCTCGAAGACCAAGACAACAGCCAAAACCAAATCCAAGGCGGCGGCCTAACGGCCGCATCGCTTTGTTTCACAAAGCGGACAGATAGCAAGTTAATAAAACCGGACATCTTGACAAGTTAACGACATCGTGGGGCCAGCCCTTCCGGGCTGCCGCCGGGCTTCCGCCCGGCGCTGGTGCTCCACTCGCCCACCCGGTGATAAAGTAATTCCTGGAGCCGTATGTCCGCAGCACTTCCCGTCAAATGGCTTGTGGTTGCCGTGGCATGCGCTGCCACGCTATTTGCTCAATCATCCGCAGCGACGTTGCCACGCACCGCCGATGGCAAGCCCGATCTGAACGGCATCTGGCAGGCCATGAATACCGCCGATTGGGACCTGCAGGCGCACGGCTCGGAGCCGGGGCCTGTCAGTTCTCTGGGCGCAATCGGCGCCATTCCTCCGGGCGAAGGTCTCGTCGAGGGCGGCGCCATTCCCTACCTCCCGACGGCTGCCGCACAGCAGAAGGAGAACCGCAAACATCGCTGGACAGCCGATCCCGAGATCAAATGCTTCATGCCGGGCGTGCCTCGCGCTACCTACCTGCCTTACCCATTTCAAATCGTCCAGGGCGGCAATACCATTCTGATGACGTATGCCTATGCCGGAGCAGTCCGAACCATCCGCATGGGTAATCCGGCAAAGAGCCCTTCGGACACTTGGATGGGCTGGTCCGTCGGACATTGGGATGGGGACACATTGGTCGTGGATGTGACCAGCTTCAACGACCAGACTTGGTTCGACCGCGCCGGCGATTTTCACAGTGATGCCCTGCACGTCATCGAACGCTATACCCCGCGCGGCCCGGATATCCTGGATTATGAGGCCACCATCGAAGATCCCAAGGTCTTCTCGCGGCCGTGGAAGATCAGCATGCCGCTCTACCGTCATGTCGAAAAGAACGCGCACCTGCTGGAATACCAGTGCATTCCATATGCGGAGGACGTCCTGTACGGGAATCTTCGGCATCGGCAAGGAGGTTCGAAATGACTCTGCGACGGATCGCAACCTTGGCGTTGGCCGCCGTCATCCCGGCGGCAGCGCAGAACGCCGTGCCCCGCACGCCGGATGGGCACCCGGATTTTTCCGGCGTTTGGACCAACAAGAACATTACTCCGTTTGAGCGGCCGCGCGAACTGGCAGGCAAGGAGTTCTTTACCCCGCAAGAAGCCGCGCAATACGAAAAGACACACCAGTTCAACGTTGACGACCGCGAGGGTATCAAAGGCACCGATGCCGATGTGACCAGCGCCTACAACACCTTTTGGTGGGATCCCGGCACCCATGTTGCCAAGACCCGCCGCACCTCGGTGGTGATCGACCCCCCGGATGGGCGCATTCCGGCATTGACCCAGGAACGCCAGAAGCAACTGCGCGAAGTGGCCGAAGTTCGCCGCCGCCGTTGCGAGAAGCCCGGCTGCGAGTTGGAAAACAATGGGCAACCGGGACCGGCGGATGGTCCGGAAGACCGGCCCCTCATGGAGCGTTGCCTCTCGTTCAACAATGCCGCCCCCATGGTCCACAGCGCCTATAACAACAACTATGAAATCGTCCAGACCCCCGGCTTTGTCGGCATCGACGTCGAAATGGTCCATCAGATGCGCCGCATTCCGATCGACGGGAGCCCCCATTTACCCGCCAACGTTCGCGAATGGGTCGGCGATTCGCGGGGCCACTGGGAAGGCGACACATTAGTGATCGATACGACCAACTTTAATGACCAGACCTCCTTTCACGGTTCCGATCAGAACCTGCATCTCATCGAGCGACTGACTCGTCTGGACGCAGACACCATCCTTTACCGCTTCACGGTCGACGATCCCACCGCCTTCACCAAACCCTGGACTGGCGAAATCCCCTTTGTAAAATCCGACGGCCTGCTCTACGAATACGCCTGTCACGAGGGCAACGAGGGAATGCGCGGCATTCTATCCGCAGCTCGCGCCGACGAAAAGAAGGCCGCCCAGGCATCGAAATAACGCTGGGGCCGCCCGTTTGGCCTGCGTTTGGTGGGGCCCGGCTTTCAGCCTGCCGGCCGGATTTCCATCTGGCCAACCGGCCGCAGGCCGGCGGCTCTCGGTCTCCCAACATGCAATGCCGGCTCCCAACCGCTGGTCTTACCGAGCCGCGACCGGAGGGAGCGGTCCCCTTACGCTTCCAGATGCCACGGCACATTCACCAGAACCACCTGTCGATTTCCTCGAATCAGTAGCCACGCCTTCAGGATTTCCGCGCGCTGGTTGTGCAGGAAATAGTGAAACCAGTGGCGCTCCACCATTTCCGGTAAAATCACGGCAATCTGTCGCCCCGGATTTTCCTTCTCCGCCTGGATTATGTAATTGAGAATCGGCGTCAGCACCATCCGGTACGGAGAATCGATCACCACCAGTTCCGGCGGCGGAAGCCCCGCCGCGCGGGCCGGTGCCTCCGCAAATGTGGTCCAGTCGCGGCAGATCGAGTCGTCCGTTTCATCGCCGGCCGAGATGTGAATCGCCCGGACTTCCTTCGAGAGCGTGAACGCAAAACGCAGGGCCTTCTGCGTGATCTTGTTCCACCCCGCAATCGGTGTAATGACGATCGGTTCCCGCAGGTCTCGGAAGTCGGCGGACTCCTGGCTATCCGTTTCGGCGGCAACCGCATCGTAATGGCGGCGCACCCAGATCATCAGCGCCAGCATCAGAGGAATCAGCAGCACGGTAACCCAGGCGCCCTCCAGGAATTTAGCCGTCAGCACCACCAGCGTGGTGACGCCGGTCGCCACGGCTCCTGTTCCGTTGACCAGGATATTGTGCCAGCCGCCGCCTTTTCGCAACCAGTGGCGCACCATTCCCGCCTGCGAGAGAGTAAATGCCATAAAGGCGCCCACCGCATAGAGCGGAATCAAGCGATCGGTTACGCCGCCGAACAGTGTCAGCAGGCCGCCGGTGAGGAACGCGAGAATGTAAACGCCGTTAGAATAGACCAGCCGCCGGCCCGTGGACGCGAACGAGTGGGGTAGGTAGCTGTCGCGCGCGATGATCCGGCACAACCGCGGAAAATCGGCGAAGGCGGTATTCGCCGAAAGCGAAAGTACCAGCAGAATCGAGCTCACTGCGACGTAATAGAACACGCCCCTTCCGGCAATCGCGCGCAGCAACATCGAGAGCACGCTTTCGTAATGCTTCACTGGGTCAGTCGCGCCGATTCCATATGCGGACGCCAGCCACGCGATGCCTCCCAACAGCACCATCAGGATGGCGATGATAATGGTGAGCGTGCGCTGCGCATTGCGCGCGGTCGGCTCCCGGAATGCCTTCACGCCGTTGGAGACAGCCTCGACGCCGGTCATGGCCGTGCATCCACTGGAGAAGACCTTGAGCAGCAGCCAAAAGCTGACGGCCGTGGCCGCCGGCGCCACCGGTGGCATCGGTTCCACCGGAACCGGATGCCCGCCCGCCGCCAATGCCTTTACCGCGCCGGCGCCGATCATCAGGAACAGGCACCCCACAAACAGATACGTGGGGATCATGAAGATGACCCCAGCTTCCCGCACGCCCCGTAAGTTCACCACCGTGACGATCAGCAGGATCGACAGGCAGAGGAGCAGCGTATGTGGTTGCAAGCTAGGGATGGCCGACACCAGCGCGCCCACGCCCGCGGAAATTCCCACCGCAGCCGTGAGCACGTAATCGATCATCAGCGCTGCAGCCGCCAACAGCCCGGCTCCGTCACCCAGGTTCTCGCGCGCCACCGTATACGAGCCGCCCCCGGAAGGATACGCGGCGATGGTCTGTCGATACGAGAAATAGAGGATCGAGAGCAGGACCAGAATGGCGCCCGTGACCGGCAGAATGTAAGCCACCCCCGCCGCGCCCAGCGGGATCAGAAGGGTGAGCGCCGCTTCCGGACCATATGCCGCGGAGCTCAGCGCATCCAGCCCAAAGATCGGAATCCCCGCCAGCGGCCCAATTTTCTCCGCGCGCTCTTCCTTTGTGGCCAGCGGCCGCCCCAGCAGAATGTCTGCAATCGCCATTTCCGTTATTGTCCCCGATGCTGGGATGATTTGAGGAAAGATAAATGGCAGCAGGGAGCCCCTTGGGCGGTCGGTGCGGCCCAGGCATTCCTGCCTTGGTCTCTCCCGTCCATCGGCGGATTACCCGAAGCCGTTGCTATCTGAGCAGTGGGTTATAGGGCGGTGTTCTCCAGATACCGGTAACGGCGTGTTTCGAGCAGAATCGACGATGTGTCAGCAATGGCGACAACCGTCAAAATGAATTGCGCATTCGGGTGTTCGGCAGTTAGCAGCTGGGCGCGAGAACATAATGCGTTGCCCGCCTCGAAGTGGCCAGTGGTCTCCCCTGAGCGCCACGTCGACAGGTCGTTTGCAACGCGTAGTTTGTGACGGTAAATGCTGCACCGTCACGCCATCTTTACGACGAAACAATGCGGGTCGGCCATCAAAACGTCGAGACGATAAAATGGTTTTAGGCATGCGCCACAGTTTCAAGTATTTCCGCAATCCCGATCACGCCGAGCAATTTTTGAATGGAAAGATGTTCTGCTGGAACGCCGCCTATTACCGCGACTACGAGGATGCTAAAGCTCAGCAGATTGTGGGCGACGAATACGAGGGTACGCGCCTTTATCGCCCATTGAACGGGGTTAAGATCAACAACCTCACCCATGGCACCCAGGGCCATATGCAGCGCGGCGCGGAATTCATCACCAAGGCGCATGAAATCTTCGTTTACGGCGGCGCATGTCATTCAATGACGGGCTGAAGAAGGAGTTCGATGCCAAGGCATGCGTCGAAATCTGCGACCCGTTGAAGTTCATCGAACGCTGGCAACGGGCATTTCCTCCCGAAGCACTTCTGACCTCGGGGGCTGTCGGCGATTATCAAAAATACGTCTCTCGAATGGTCAAGTACTACCACGGCCACGATGTACCAGGCAACGTATGGGCCATCCCGGATCTCATCACAACCACCAAGCTCAAGAAGTTCGCGTATCAAGAAGAATACCGCTTCGCCTACACCAAGACCGACGTCTTCAAGTTCGAGAACGTCCGAGTCGAATTGGTTGATAGAAAGGCTCGGCCTGCTCCGAAACTGGAGGAGCACGCTAACGAAACGCTCGACCTCGGCAACCTCCACGATATCTGCCGACTTTTACCTTTGTAAGGAGCAATATGGCCTTCGACGTCTTCATCAGCTACTCAACCAAGAACCTCCACATCGTCGATTGGGCGGTCAAAACCCTTCACCAGCAGGGCCACATCCACGTCTTTGCAGCCGAATATTCAGTGCAGCCGAGCCAGGTCTTAAATCAGCAGATCGAACTCGCGATTCGCGGCTGCGACCTTTTTATACTGCTCTGGAGCGAGGATGCACGGGCGTCTGATTACGTCCCACAGGAGATCGGCATCGCGAAGGGCTCCAACAAGGTCATCCTGCCGGTCGTCATGGAGGAAGGGGTCCCGGGCTTCATCAGTGATCTTAAATATCTCCCGGCCCACACCACACTGCTAATCACGCCGTTCGAGATCTCACGGATACGATCATTAAAGAGATCCGCCACGTACACATTCCCTGCGGAGTCCACCGCTACACTCACTGGGTCGTGCAACTCGGCAGCCGTGGCTGGGCCGTTGTCGCCGCTGAAGCCTGCGGTCCCGTTTCCTGCCACGGTCGTGATCACGCCGTTGGTGACCTTGCGGACGCAATGGTTGTCCGCATCCGCGATATAGAGGTTGGCGGCGGAGTCGACCGCGACACCTAGGGGGCGGCCAATGCGGCGCTGACGGCAGGGCCGTTATCGCCACCGAAGCCGTAGACTCCGTTACCAGCTACCGTCGTGATCACGCCGTTAGCGACCTTGCGGATGCGACCGTTGTTCGAATCCGCAATTTAGAGCGTCCCGGCTGCATCTAGGCGATGCCGAAAGGGAGCATATAATTGCCCGCCCGTTGCAGGGCCGTTGTCGCCGCTGAAGCCGGCGGTCACATTTCCCGCAACTGTGGTGATAACTCCGTTGGAAATCTTGCGCACGCGGTTGTTCAGCGTGTCCGCGATATACAGACTGCCGGCCGAATCCAAAGCCAAGCCGGCAGGTGATAAAACAGAGCGCTGCTCGCGGGGCCGTTATCTCCCGCGAAGCCATGGCTTTTGCTCCCTGCCAAGAGGGTCAGGGTACCAGTTGCCGCGTCCAGTCGGAGAATCAGATTCCCATTCGCGATAAATATATTGCCAGCGAAATCGGCTACCGCTGAAGAAAGCGGACCGAGGCTGACAGAAGTCGCGGGCAACGTGGATCGGCACACCACGTCCCGCAATCGTCGATATTGTGTAGCTCTGGCTGAAGACCGGCCAGGACGTGAACAGGGCGAGAAGAACCGCGGGTGAGAGTCGCATGGAGTAAGCTGCCGAGTCGACTTGCCAGCCTAGCATAGTTGACACCCGTACCGGACTGGCCAGCGCTTCATCCAGAGTTACGCTAGCGAGGAGGGGGCCGCCCCGACCTTCTTCCCGCTCCCCAATGTCCTTGGAAGTCTTGCTCCTTTAGCGCCTCGGCCGTCTAGCTGTTCTTCGATCGTGCCAGCAGCTTGCGCATTGTCGAACTGCAGACCGGTCGCAGGCTCATCCAACTCGGTACGGTTTTGCCGCGCACGATTGCTAGCGTAGCATTTCATCCCGTTCAGGTTCGACAGTCGTTCGAAAACGCCTATAACTACACTTCGGAACCAGAACTTCCAATTTTGGCGACGCGTTTATCGGCTGTGCAGGGCCCTGCGCTCAATCGTGCGACCGCGTCGTCCCAGTTCTTCCAACCAGTGGTACCTATGCCACCGTTGATGAAATGCAAGAAGCAAGGCCGGGGCAAACCAGGAGTATGATCCAACGAATAACTCGTATCAGCTTCCCAGGCTGCTGGAGGCCCCGTCATAGTGTTAGGCGCACGTATGGCACGATTCGCGTCCACAATATGATTGAATTCGCTGTTCAGAAGAGCCTGCATTTGCATATTGTGTTTCCACACGGTGGCAATTAGCGTTCCCTGGTCGCGGGTCTTCCAGTAGGAGTCCTCAAAGATAGCTCGCGTATACGCGTGCCAGGTGGCCAAAAAATCGGATGATTCGCCATCGAACAGGAAGACACCGCCGTTCCAGTGTTGCCAATCCGGATCGGTGACCTCGACGCCGAATTTTTGCCGAATCGCTTCGCGCAAATGGTCGCAGTCTCCGCGCACACACGGGCAGTGGACCGCGTACCGGCTGAACCGCCGAAGACGAACATGGTCGGCCGCGAAGGTGACGACGCCGGTCCGTTGATGAAATATCCTATCCACGCCGCCGTCAACGGCGACCACATCACTGTCGAGATAGCAGCACGGCCTCGAAGGACTTCCGATCACGCGATACAGGTCAGTCTTTAGAAGAATACTGGCTCGATGATCGTCGAGATTCTCGGACATTGTTTGGCGAAGTACCTGGTCATGATGAATAACGGATCGGCAGCGGCACGCCACGACCACGATATCGTTTTGCGTGAAAGGTTTCAAAAACCGCAATGACTGGTTCAGACGAGGAACCTGTGAATCGCCGGTAATGGCAAATACAAACAGCGGACGTGGCTTTCTCATTTTGGCGGCTTTGTCAGGGCGGTCCGTTGCACCTGATCCGTGATTGGAGCGGCGCCCGAGGAGCGCTTGCGAATTCGCTCAACTTCGGCTTCCCAGACCGGACGGTTCTGTTTCAGCTGCGGCGCAAGGGTGACTGACTGTCGCGCGAGCGATTCCGCAATACGAGTCAATTCATCAAGAGGCAAAGAATAAAGGCTCAGTTCAGGCGGGCGCCGTACCTGATTCACCCAGACTGGGCATTCCAGGCTATCGGCAAACAAACAGAAGTCGCCGAACTCTTCCCAATTAGGCCTCATAAGACAGTAGGTAAGCCCGAACGAGGTCTTCTGAGCACGCGTGTATGCACGGAATCGCGCCACATTCTGCATGAGGATGTTATATCGAACATTCACCCGGATTTTCTCTATCGTCTGCTTCCGGTACCCATCGACCGAAATCGCAATCCCGAAGGGAATTTGCGTCAATAAGCGTTCCACAGTTCGGTTGAATTGCGTGCCATTGGTTGTGACGTGGCAGGGGAGCCGGATCCCGTCTTCGATCAGCATAGTCCAAATCCGAAGACACTCGGCTTCCAAAAACGGCTCACCACCCAAAAACTTGGCGCGCCGCAAATGCGGGAGGAAAGCGCGCAGTTCTTCGAAAAAGCGATCGGTATAGGGACTGATGACAGGGGGAAGTTTCTCGCGGTGAGCTCGGATGGCCGAAGATGCAATACCATTGCACATGATGCATTCCAGATTGCAAGTATTGCTCATGGAGAACTCCATCATGGAAGGCCACGGCTCATCTTCGGATGCAACCGGCAGAAGGTCCCATTTGGCCATGGGGAGGTTGACCAAACTGTCGGCAGCAAGCTGCCATTTGCAGAAGCCGCAACCTGCCTCGAAGTTGTATGCTTCGACAGCACGGCGAATCTTGCGAATGCCTTCTCCTTCCCAAATCTCGCGAATCGTCTGGCGGGAAATACTTCCCGCCAGATGAGACCAGTTGTGGCAACAGACACGAACGTCACCGGCCGTGTCGAAATAGAGTGAAGTATGCGGAGCGTAACAAGCCGAGCGGAAAGCTTTCTCCGAGAAGTCGCGCCTGGCGTCGTATTCCTTCAAGGCAGATAAGGCGTCCATTGTTGTTACCACAAAAGTTGCTCCACAGCCGCAAATGCCAACGTCCCTGGAATGGCGCGGCTGGGCGCGGCAATGGTCCGGTAGTAAAGCCCAGCTCGCGAAATGAAATTACCAGGGGCGCTTGCCAGGCGTTCGATCACGGTGCGGCCCAGGAGGTGGATGGAGGCGGATTTGGGCTCGTCGTACCAGTTCGGCATGTGTTCGATCCAAACACCGACGGTGGGTAGGTTCGAGTTGGCTGCGCAAAGATGATAAGGGCCGGTCGGGACACCAATCGCAAGCGACGCCAGATTCACGAGAGCCTTCAAAACGATCGCGAACGGTAGATCATGAGCGCCCGTGGGGCCGAAAACCTGTGCGAAGCTAAAAGCGTTCAATTCCGGTTCATGAAGCGTATGGTCTCCTGAAAAGAGGCGGTCTTCCATCGACAGAAACATCCAACCAGGATCCTTGCGGATCATCAGCCGCATGAATTCACGGCACTCTTCTCCTTCCCGGGCAGATTCTTCTGGAAACTCTTCACGCCAGTGATGCCCCCAATTCTTGCTTACAGAAGTGAATCCGTTCCGGGCAATGATGCATAGCTTCCGATGCCCGTACCCGGTATAGTTTTGTAGTCGGGATTCCACCCAGCGCGTCACCCACCGGCAGACACGAAAACTGATGCAGTTCTTCAGGGGTCGGCCGCAACTAAGTTGGGAACCGGCTTCGGCCGGCGCTAGATGGCGAATCAGGTTTCGAGGCTTGGAGTGATAAGGGAAAGGCTCCCGCCCAAAAACCTCCGGATAACTGGTCCACAACACGGCATCAATCTTCTCCCGGGAACAGATGGTGGAAATAGTAGGCGGAACACGAAGATAGCGCGGCGAGCCATCCAGTTGTGTGTAGTCCAAGCCGAAATGACCGTTTTTCTCGGAGACACCATTGTAAGGTCCATCGGGCGCCGAGACTCGGCCGACATAAACCGGAGTCACGAACCGATTATCTTCCATCAATGCTGTATAGTGATCGCCAAAACGTGTGATCCAATAACGGTTGGAACGATCGAGCAGAGGCAGCACATAGCCTAACCCAACGAGATCGCCCAATCCGTGCGGCCAGTAGATCAGAACACGGGCCCCTCGAAGACTGGAGAAGCCGCCCCGATCGTGCGAGTAAACAGGCAGAGCGCAAGTTGGCCGGCATTCCATTTCCGAGCGCGTATTCATACGGCCTGGAGTTGCCATGCGACGCTCGGTTCGGCCGCGTGGACCGCTCGTTCCGCTGCGGCCGATTCCGACGAGTTCAGAAAATGGGCGACTCCGCCTTCGAAATAACGCTCAACGGCACGGACGACATCCGACACCCGGATCATATCCATACACCGCGGAAGAGCCCTACGACATCCACGCACATTCGATCCGGCCGATCGTTCGGCGCGCCATCTCCCAAGGGCAGGGTCCGGGCTTTCCAACAGCCGCCGTTATCGCAGCACCGTAAGGCGCCCACCGTATGGAGGAATTGGTGGTGGGGGTAAGCTTCCCATTGAGATGGCTCGCGCCCGCCGGCGAGCACGACGCACGGACGCCGCGGAGACCGGTTCGTTCGCGTTTCTACGGTGGCGGCGAGGTGCATGGGGAGATTCACAGGGCAAATCACCCCTTCGGAATGATAGACGAGGCGAATCAATTGGCGCAAGTTCGTCCGCCCGATCAAGTTCAATACGCCCGAAAGAGTGGGCTGGTAGTGTTTCTCATCCCCAATCTGCACAAAGAGGATACGACCGCGGAATGCATCCACGACTTCCTGATAGCGGCTACTGCTCCACCACTTGATCGTGACATCAAACTTGCCGCCTGCTGCAATAATCCAGAATGGGACTTCTTCCCTTGTAATCTCCCGGACCTGGGACATCCACTGCTTCTCTTGGGCGGACAGATGTAAATCTCCCGACATTAGGGAGGGATAAATATTTACTTTGAGAATTTCACTGAGATACTGGCTGAACCCATGGATGAAGTGGTAAGGAGCCTTGTTCGATTGATGAATCAGGGGGTAATGACAATCGACGATCTCCACGTCAGGATCGTCTTCCCGCAGAGGTGTTATATAGGGGTTGTTTACCCACAATGCCGGAGCGCTTGTACGGACGTCTGTCAAGAATTCACCGGGGCACGACAAGTGTAGATCTCTGACGGCAGCAGTCAGCATAATGATTGCACCCGGTGGAAGCATGCACTTTAGAATGACTCTGCGAACGCCCTGTCGTGTCACACAACCTCCAAGCCATGGAGGACAGCCTTACGAGCGGCGGTAGCTTGCCTCTCAGTCAGATATTTGAGGGATCCGCCTTCGTAATACATTTCAATCCGCCGGATGACATCCTGTGCCGTAATCATATGCATGCATCGGGGCAGTGGGCCCACAGTATCCACGCACAAGTGGTTCGGCAGATCCTTCTCATCGCCATCTCCGAGCGGAAATGTTCGAGCGCGCCAGCAGCCGCCATCTTTACAGCACGGAAGAGCACCCACCGTGTGCAAATACTGGTGATGGGGGTATGCTTCCCATTGGGTCGGCTCGCGGCCACCAGCCACAATCACGGCCGGCCGATTACGCGGCTTGCCCGATTTCATTTCCACAGCGGCCGCCAGGTGCATCAGGAACGTGACGCCACATAGTACGCCTTGCGAGTGATAAACCAGCCGAACCAATTGGCGCGTGTCTGTGCGGCCTCGAAGATCGATAACTCCGCGCAAAGGCGGCTGAAAATGGCGCAGCTCACCAACCTGGACGAACTGAATGCGCCCTGCAAAATGATCTACGCACTCCTGGTAACGGCTGCATTCCCACCATTTGACGGTATAATCATACTTACCGCCGGACACCACAATCCAAAAGGGGGTATCCTCACCGGTCAGTTCATGTACTTGGGAAATCCACGCCTTCTCGCGTGGAGAGAGATGGATATCGCCGTGGTGCCGCGTGGGTTTGATGTGCAAATCCAAGTGCTCATTGAGGTACTGGCTGAACGCATGAACGAAATGATAGGGGGCGAAATTGCTTTTGTGAATCAGTGGATAGTGGCAATCGATAACAGACACACTGGGATCGTGCTCGTCCAGCGGCGTGATCAAAGGATTGTGATCCCACAGTTGCGAAGCGCTAGTCCGGACGTCGGTAAGAAACTGACCAGGATAGCATGCGTGCAGGTCGCGCACCGCTGCTGTCAACATTAGAATGTCACCCGGACTTTGGTGATTCTTCAGAATCAGCTTACGCATGCACGGACCCGCAAATCAGTGTTTCGAGCTCGTCTTTGGTTGTGTTGATTTAGTAAATGATGGATGAGCTTCAACCAATGATTTACCCATGGTCTCCAGGTCGGCGAACTCGGAGTAGGGCAACAAACCGGTGTAGTATTTCCCGTTTTCGTGTTTTAAAAACGCAACGTTCTTGCCATCGATAGTCATTTTCTCCGGCTGCTTGCCCGCGATTCCGGTAGTGATCTCAATCGCATGGCTTTTGTGCGAAACAAGACGTTTGCTCGGCATTCAGACCTTCCTCTCGATACTTCGATAAACTGGCGGGCGCGGGGCTTTGCCTCTGGCCCGCCGGTTCTTAATCAGTATCGTACTTGTAACCTAAACTAAGCGAGTTGACGTTGTCTGCTGGGCGGCGCGTGTCGGCCGCAGTGTTCCATGGGAACATCGGATCATTCAGGTTGTGTCCCGGGGGGCCGCCACTGACCGGGAGATAGCCAGTCCCAAACGCTCCCCCGTTCTGCTTCTGCCACAGGTTCCACAGGCGATCCACGTTGGAGTGATGCAGGAAGAAGATGGGGTCGTTAGGCGAAGTCCCGGGTAACATGCTGCCGCCGACCCAAACATGCACCAAGTTGTGCATCCCGTATGGATTCCAGCCCTCCGCGGCTGAACGGAATCCGGTGCTCATCTGGCTGAAATTGCTGCTGTCATATGGCGTGATGGCCAGAGTCGTAGTAACCGTGGCAGGCGGCGGCAGAGGACTTGCGCCAGATCCTCTGCCAAGAGTTCGCTTCAACGCGCCAGCAGGTAAGGGCATCCCCATATTATCGAGTTCCACGGTTTTCCATGTGCCGCCATTCGCAACTGAGCGGAAGGGACCAGTAGCGACTTCATTGTTCGCGCCGCTTCCGTCGCCACCCATGAGGTCCGGCTGCCAAATGGCGGAAGCTCCTGGAGCAAGTGCCGCGTCGGCGGCCCAGTCCCAGTAAGGCAAGGCGAAGTCTGGTTCGCCCATGGCGCTGGCCAAATCCCGCTCGTACCTTAAAATCATTTCGCGATGCCATGGGAAGAAAGCGGGACCGCTGTGCGCCGCATTCCGGTATAGCATTTGGACGCTGGGATCGGGATTGGGCGGCGGGTCTCCTGGAGCCGGCGTCAGATGCATCATGGCATTAAAGTGCATGGTGACATAGCTGTCATACTTTCCATTCGCCTTTAGTGCGAGGATTGCATTGACAAATGCCAGCTTTTGAGCCGCAGTGAACGTCAGGACGTTCTTGCGGATCCGGATTGCTCCGCTGGAACTGCTCGAACTCGAAAGCGAACTACTGGAAAACGAACTGGACGAACCGGCGGGGCTGGAGCCGCTACTGGAGCTCGGCCGGCTCGAAACACTCGAGCTAGAGCGAGAGCTTGAAGAACTCGAGTGGCTTGAACTGGAGCTCGGGTGGGAGCTTGACGAACTGGGGTGACTCGAACTCGAACTGGTGTGAGAGCTCGACGAACTTGGGTGACTGGAACTCGAGCTGGGATGGGAGCTTGAGGAACTTGGGTGTCCGGAACTCGAACTCGGCCGGGAACTCGACGAACTCTGACTAGACGAAGAATCGCTGCTGCTGTCACTGGAATCGCTGCTGCTGCTGTCACTGGAATCGCTGCTGCTGCTGTCGCTGGAAGCGCTGCTGCTGCTGTCGCTGGAATCGCTGCTGCTGCTATCACTGGAATCGCTGCTGCTGCTGTCGCTGGAATCGCTGCTGCTGCTGTCGCTGGAATCGCTGCTGCTGCTATCGCTGGAATCGCTGCTGCTGCTATCGCTGGAATCGCTGCTGCTGCTGTCGCTGGAATCGCTGCTGCTGCTGTCGCTGGAATCGCTGCTGCTGCTGTCGCTGGAATCGCTGCTGCTGCTGTCGCTGGAATCGCTGCTGCT
>Ga0209060_10003210_pt1 | contig 13966 bp, 9 predicted proteins | sample Coa_R1_8_FD_187155 | JGI IMG/M metagenome (GOLD analysis project Ga0209060, IMG submission 187155) | Surface soil microbial communities from Centralia Pennsylvania, which are recovering from an underground coalmine fire - Coalmine... | ecosystem: Environmental > Terrestrial > Soil > Unclassified...
GAAGGCGAAGGTCTGATAGGCCAGCGCGGTCGGCTTGGTGGCGCCCATGACCGTGTTCACCGAGTCGGCGTCCGGGTTGTAGAAGTCGTAGCGGAACCCCACCTGGGCGTGCGGCCCCAGCTCCTGGGTGACGCCGAGGTAGAGGCCGAACTCGCGGTAGTCGCGCCCGAAGGCCACCGGATCGGCGGGCAGAATCCCGCGATCGAGGTTCTTCGCCCAGTAGAGCTCGCTCCAGAGGACGGTCGCGCCCAGCGACGGCTCGTTGACGCCGAAGCGCAGGTCGGCGCCGTACCCGAAGCGCGAGAAGTTGGCCGACGGCGTCGCCGCGGCGCCGGGGATGACCATGATCTCGCTCGGTCCGCTGAGCACGCCGTTGCCGTCGCGGTCGGTGAACTGCAGCGTCGCCTTGGTGGCCGGCGTGCCGGGGTGGAATCCGGTGCCGCTGAGGCCCGAGAAGCCGGCCGCCACCCAGACCATCGGCGCGAGCGGCGTGTCGATCCCGACGCGCCCCAGGAAGTCCTTGGCGCCGTTGGGATCGTGCAGCGCGAAGGTCCCCTTCTCGCCGATCGGCTCGCCGTCCATGAAGGCGAACGCGTAGCGCGTGAAGCGCCAGGCGCCCTGCAGGCGTACGCCGGCGTCGTACTCGCCCGGGAACAGGCCGTGCTCGGCGGTCGACCGCTCGAGGAAGAGGCGCTCGCGGTCGCTCTGCCCGACCTCGAACCCGAACGGGATCTTGAACAGGCCGACCGTCGCCATCAGCAGCGGCAGCGTGCCGTGCTCGGGCGGGTACTTGAGCGACGCCTCGGCGCCGATGAGGCGCCCCTGCGTCCCGTTGACCGTGTTGCCGTCGAACTCGACGAGCCCGGCCACCCAGTCGCGATCGACCGCGGCGCGCAGCCGCGCCCGGCGGATGAAGATCTCGTTCTGGTTCAGCGGCGCGCCCGACGGGCTGAGCTGGTTCTGGGACGACTGGTTGTTCACCGTCCAGTCGGCCTGCATGAAGCCGGTGAGGCTGAGGCCGGTCCGCGCGGACATCACGGTGGGCGGCGCGTGGGCCGCCTGCGTGGCGACGGCGTCGACGCTGGCGTTCAACCTGTCGTCGGCCTCGGCGCGCACCTGGCGGTCCTCGACCTGCTGGTTGCGCAGGATCTCGAGGTCCGCGCGCAGCTGCGCCAGCTCCTTGGCCTGCTGATCGAGCCGCGCCTGCTGCGCGTGGAGCGCCGCTTCGGCGGCCGCTCGGTCGGCCGCGTAGTCGGCCGGAGACTGCGCGCCGACGGTCGCGGCGGCGTCAGGCCCCTTGGTCGGAGGCGCCGGCGGCGGCGCCCCGGGGGTCTGGGCCGCGGCCTCTGCGGAGGCTACCGAAAGGAACCCTGCGACGAGAAACCGTACCCATTGAACAGAAGCGTTGTTTGGCAAATTGAAGATCGTCGTGAGGAGAAACTCATTGCCGCCCCCCCTTCGCCGAAGGAGGGACGGCAATGAACGTTACGGGCTACTGGGAGTGGTGTTACTGGCAGGTCGGGTACTGGACCGTCGGCGGGTTGCGGGCCGTGGTCGCCACCGCCGTGACGCCGCTGGCGGGCGTCGCGTTGAGGAGCGCCAGGTTCACCGCCGCCGCCGACTGCCCGCCGCCCGAGCCACCGCCGCCACCCTTGCCGCCCGCGCCGCCCGTCCCCGTCGTCCCGGCCGCGCCGCCACCGGCGCCGCCCGTCCCCGTCGTCCCGGCCGCGCCGCCGCCCGTCCCCGTCGTCCCGCCCGAGCCGCCGCCGGCGCCGCCCTTGGCGCCGGTCGTCCCGCCGCCGCTGCTGCCGCCGGTCCCCGTCGTGTTCGAGCTCGACGAGCAGGCCACCGCGCCGAAGCCGGCCAGTGTCGCCACCAAGAGAATCTTTGTCAGTTGTCTACGCATGGTCATCTAGTCCTTTCACTCGCAGTAGCCGTGCTGGCAGGTCTTGCCCCCGGTGCAGCCGCCGGCCGCCGCGTCGGCCCCGCCGTCCGAACCACCACCGCAGGCCACGCACGACGCGGGCGCCGTGCCGCTGGCCGCCTTGACGTAGGCGCAGTCACAGGTCGGCGCCGCCGCCGTCGCCGAGAGGTAGCCGGGCGAGTCGTTGAGCTTCTGGACCGACATCGCGCAGACCGGGATCGTCCCGGCCTTCCCCTCGATGGCCACGTAGTCGCCGACCGCGGGGTCGGTCGCGGTGCCCAGGATCAGATTGATGAGGCGCGCGGCGTTGGCGCTGGTCGGCGCGCCGGTGCCGTCGACGTAGGTGAACATGTGCTCGTAGCCCCACATCGCGTAGTGGCCGTCGCGGACGTTCTGGCGATCGACCGCCGAGGAGGTCGAGTCGGCGTAGAACGCTTTGGTCTGACCGGCCGAGGCGAACGCCAGCGCGTTCAGCGTCGAGCGGTTGCTGTCGTAGACGTCGGCGCCGAGGAAGCCGATGGCGGCGCTCGGCGTCGTGTAGCCCGAGACGGCCGTGGCCAGCGGACCGCTGCCGCTCTCCGAGACGCAGATCGGCGCGGCGGGGATCGAGGGCTGCAGGCCGATGTTGTCGCTGATGATGATCTGCGTGCCCGAGTTCTGGTCACGGCAGAAGATCCCGTTCGCCTGGGTGAAGGTGGCGACGCCGGCCACGGAGCCGCAGCCGTAGACGTCCTGCGCCTCGGCCGCCGTCAGGTACTGGGTCGCGGTGTTCGCCTTGGCGACCACGAACTCCATCGCCTGGACCGGGCCCGGGAAGTCCTTGAGGGTGGTGGGCTGCGTCGCCGGGGCGGCCGCGCCGCACGACCCGTAAAACACGTCCGAGACGCCGATGTCGGCCTTGCGGCCGGAGGCGGGGAGCGTGCAGCTCAGCTTGTTGAGCGTGGTCCCGGTGAGCGTGTAGTACGTCGCCGTGCCGGTGATGTCCGCGTTGGAGGCAATCGCGTTGACGCCTGCGCACGACCCCGGCTTGAGGTAAACGACCGTCATCGGGGTGGACGAGTTGTTGAGCTTCACGGCGAACTGCGCCACCGTCGGCTCGAACGCGCTCGAGCCGTCGAGGTAGACGGGGTTGGGCAGGCTGGCACAGGTCGGGGTCGTGCCGGCGTCCTGGGCGCGTGCAGCGCCCGCAGCCAGCAGCCCACCTGCGGTCACGATGAACGTGACGGCAAAGCGAGTCATACGTGTCATTGATGGCCTCCGAGAAAATGCATGGGTTTTGTGCGTGCGCTGGAACGCGTATCGCAGCGCAAGCGACGGGGTCAACGCAGAACGCGGCCATTCCAGGAAGTGTTGCGGCCGCGTGGATCGTCCGACACCTCGGTGACAGTTGAGTTACGCAATCGGCGCAACGGCCGCGTCACCAATCCGTCACGCCGCGCGTCGCTGATTGGGAGTAGGCTGGCCGGAGATGTTCCGGGTGTTGGTGGTGGATGACGACGCGGATATCAACGAAGCGGTCCGCGAAGGCCTGAGAAGCGCCGGCTACGACGTGGTGGGAGCGCTGTCCGGGACCGAGGCGCTGGAAGAGGTCGAACGCCGCTTGCCGGACATCGTCCTCCTCGATCAGATGTTGCCGGACATCGACGGGGTGGAGGTCTGCCGGCGGCTGCGCGAGTCGCCGCGGACGCGCCGCGTGCCGATCATGTTCGTGAGCGCGCGCGCGGGGCAGGACGCGCGGGTCAAGGGGCTGGCGCTCGGCGCCGACGACTACGTGGTCAAGCCGTTCAGCATGCGCGAGCTGATCCTGCGCGTGGGGGCGGTCCTCCGCCGCGCCACGCCGGTCGAGATGCGCCTGCCGCCCGAGTGGATCCGGATGCGCGATCAGTTCCGGGTCTGGAACCGCTACGCCGACATTCACCTGGCGCGCGGCGAGTGGCGCGACTGCCTCGAGCTGTCGCGCAGCATCTTGCACAACTGCGACGCTGCGCTCGGCCCCGACGAGCGCCGCCGGATCTACGAGCGCATCGCCCGCTGTGCGCAGGAGCTCGGTGACGCCGACGCGCACCGATCCTGGCAGAGCAAGGCGCAGATGCTCTGAGCGGCCGGCCACCCACGAGCTCCCCGGGAACGGCGCGCCGCCGTTTTCTCCTCGACCGATCGAATGCCCACCCTCCGCGCGCCGCTCCCGGGTCTCTCTCCCTGACCCAACCCCCGGATCAAATCAGTGTGCGCCCAGCGCCTCGTCGACGGAGATCAACGTCAGCCGATCGCGCAGCCAGAACGAGATGTCGGCGATGTCGAGCGCGCCCAGGAACAGCCCGCGCTGGCAGACGATCGGCAGGTGCCAGCGCCGGCCGGCGCACATCCGCCGCAGGGCCGCGCCAAGCGTGTCGGTCTCGCGCAGCGGCTCGGGGCAGGGGAGCATGACGTCGGCGAGCGGGATCGAGCGGAGGTCGTCGAGATCGGCCGAGGCGCGCGTCAGGATCTCCCGATCCGTCACCACGCCCACCGGGCGGTGGTTCTCGACCACCACGGCCGCGCTGCGCGCGCGCTCGCGCATGGCCGCGATGGCGGTGGCCACGCCCGCGCCGGGCGCCAGCGTCAGCGCCGGCCCGCGTGGGATGTCGGTCACCCGCACGTCGAGCCGCAGGCCGAGGGCGCCCAGCGGCTGCGTCGCCTCCGTCTCCGGCGACAGCTGGCCGGAGAGGATCTGGTCGGGCGTCGGCTCCCCGTCCGCCGCCTCGCTGATCTTGAGCACGTCGAAATCGAACATCTCGGCCTCGTCTCCTCCTGCCCCGGCATGATGGCCGACGGCGCGGGGGAGGGCCGTTACGATCCGGCCACGATTTGGAGACGCGGGCCGAGCTCGATCAGCGGCGCCGGAACCGCCGGCCGCCGCTCGACGGGCGGGGCGCCGAAACCGCAGCGCAGCTGGATGCGCCGGCGATCGGAGCCGATGTACCCGATGCCGACGAAGAACGCGCACCGCCCGCAGTCTTCGATGACGCGCGCGAAGTGCTGACTGCCGTCGTGGCGGAGGTGGATCGGGCAGCCGAGCGCGCGCAGCGAGAAGTCGTCGTCGACCGGCAGCGAGCGCGTCCCCGCGCAGCGGCAGCGCCAGGCCGGCAGACCGAACTCGCGCAGCGTCGACCAGCGTCCCGGGTCCTCGACCAGCGTGGCCGCCCGCAGGACGACCAGCGGCAGCCCGGCCCGCGGGTCGACCCGGTTCGGCAGGCGGCTGCCGTCCAGCTGGATGACCAGCTGGACCCCGCCCTGCGCATCCGTCAGCAGCAAATCGGCGCGGGCGCCGTTGGGGAGGTGCGCGTCGACCTCGACCCGCCGGATGGCCCCCTCGAGCGGCCGCCAGGACTTCTCGCCGCAGGTCTCGCAGCGGCGCAAGAGTTGGGGGGCCTGACTGTCACCCTTCAGCCAAGACCCAATCACCTTCCGGAGCGTTCGCTTGGCGGCCGACATGAGTCGTTAAAGAGAGGCCTACCTTGCCACGGCGTCGATACGGCCGCGTGACGAATGTGTGACAAATTGGGCGCGCTGCGGCGGAAACCCTAGGCGGAATGCTGGGTAGCACTGTGTTTGGAGTCACGTCCTGGCCGCGGGAGCAGAGCGGGCCGCGGGGTCAGACGGTCGGCAGCGTGAACCAGAACGTGGCGCCCCGCCCGGGGATGCTGTCGACCCCGATCGTCCCGTTCATGGCCTCGACGAGGTGCTTGACGATCGACAGCCCCAGCCCGGTGCCGCCCATGTCGCGCGAGCGGCCGCTGTCGACCCGGTAGAACCGCTCGAACAGCCGCGGGAGGTGGCGGGGCTCGATGCCCGGCCCCGAGTCGGCGATCTCGACCCGCAGCGTGTTCCCAGTCTGCTGCGCCCTGAGACGCACCCGCGTGCCGGGCCCGCAGTACTTGATCGCGTTGTCGAGCAGGTTGGTGAACACCTGCTCCAGCGCCTTGCGGTCCGCGCGCGCCGGCGCGAGCTCGGCGGTGATCTCGTTGCCCACGTCGAGCGACTTCTCCTCGATGCGCGGGCGCAGCAGCGACAGCACCTGGTCGGCCAGGGCGCGCAGGGGGACCGGGGCCACGTCGGGGCGGTACTCCTTCGATTCGATGCGCGAGAGGTCGAGGAGGTCCTCGACCAGCGCGCCCAGCCGCTGGGCGTTGCGATCGATGATGTCGACGAACCGGTCCGAGGCGGCGGGGTCGCGCTCCAGCGTCAGGCGCAGGGTGTCGACCGCCGAGCGGACCGCGGTGATTGGCGTGCGCAGCTCGTGCGAGACGTTGGCCACGAAGTCCTTGCGCAGCGTCTCCAGGCGCCGGATCTCGCTCACGTCGACGAACACCGCCAGGATCCCCTGCGCGCGCGCGCCGCCGGCCGGCGGCAGCGGCGCCGCGTGCACCAGCAGGCGCCGCGGCTTCGGTCCGGTGATCTCGATCTCGCCCGTGACGGCGCCCGCCCCCTTGCCGGCGCGCTCGAGGATCGACTGCAGCTCGGCGTTGCGAATCAGCTCCAGCGCGGCGCGCCCCTCGGCGTCCTCACGCAGCGAGAACGTCGCGCGCAGCGCTGGATTGACGAGAAGCATCCGGCTCTCCTGATCGAGCACCAGCACGCCCTCTTGCATCGACTCGAGGATGACGCCCAGCAGATCGCGCTCGCTGCGCAGCGCGGTCAGGGTGGAGGCGAGGTTCCCGGCCATCGCGTCCAGCGCCCGCCCCAGCTCGGCGATCTCGTCGGTGCCGCTGGGGCGCGTGCGGACCTCGAGATCGCCGGCGGCCATCCGCCGCGCCGCCTCGATGATCCGGCTGAGCGCGCGCGAGAGCATCTGGGCCGCGGCGCTGGAGAGCACCACCGCGACCAGCAGCGCCACCACCAGCGCGGCCCACAGGATCTGGCGCAGCTTGCGGACGGCGGCATCGACCTCGTCCAGCGGGACGGCCAGGCGGGCCGCGCCGCGCGAGCCGTCGGGGAGCGACAGCGGGACCGCCGCGTACATCAGTTGCTCGTGCACGGTGGCGCTGTTGCGGGTCGACGACAGCGCGCCGCCCGCCAGCGCCGCCGCCACCTCCGGGCGGTAGCGGTGGTTCTCCACCTGCGCCAGCCCCTCGAGCGGGACCTGCGAGTCGCCGAGGACGACGCCGTCCGCGCTGATGAAGGTGACGCGCCCGTTCGCCCGCGGCCCCAGCTCGTCGGCCAGCGCGTCCCAGTGGGCGGGCAGAAGATCGGTCTGCCGGCGGGCGGCGTGCTCGACCAGCGCCAGCCGCGCGAACAGATCGGTGCGGATCCGATCGAGCAGGTTCTGCTCGACGGCCGGCCGCAGGTAGAGCTCGGACGCCATCACCGAGACGCCGATCAGCGCCAGCGAGACCGCGAACAGCTTGCCGCGGATGCTGAGCTTCATGGCTCGTCGTCGTCGACGCGGCCGGTCGCCGCCTCGTGATCCGGGGCGGGGGTGAACCGATAGCCGACGCCGCGCACCGTCTCGATGTAGGGCCCGGCGCTCCCCAGCTTCTCGCGCAGCCGCTTGACGTGGGTGTCGACGGTGCGCGTGGTGACCTCGCCGCTCATCCCCCACACGTCGTCGAGCAGGGCGGGGCGCGACTGCACCCGGCCGCGCCGCTCGAGCAGCGTCGAGAGCAGCCGCAGCTCCAGCGCGGTGAGGGTCACCTCCTCCTCGTCGACCCAGACCCGGTGCGCGTCGCGGTCGACGCGCAGCTTGCCGAAGACCAGCATGCCGCGGCTGGCGCTGGCGGGCGAGGGGGAGGTGCGCCGGAGGACGGCCTCGATCCGCAGCAGCAGCTCGCGGAGGCTGTAGGGCTTGACGACGTAGTCATCGGCCCCCAGCTCGAACCCGACCACCCGGTCGACCTCGTCCCCCTTGGCGGTAACCATGACGATCGGGACGTCCTTGGTCTCGGCGTTGCTCTTGAGGCGGCGGCAGATCTCCACCCCCGAGACGTCGGGGAGCATCAGGTCGAGCAGGACGATGTCGGGGCGGTGCTCGGTGACCGCCGAGAGGGCGTCCTTGCCGGCCCCCACGATGATGGCGGTGTGCCCCGCTTGGCGCAGGTTGTAGCTCAGGACTTCTTGGAGGTCCTTTTCGTCCTCGACGACCAGGATGCGCGCCATGACCGATGGTCGGGTTTCTACCATTCCTTCGCCATCGGTTGTGCTCCCCAGGTGCGGGGATCGAGTCGGGGGGTCGACCCGAGTTGCCCCCGCCGCCCGGCCTGCTAGACCCGTATTCATGCGGCGGGCGGACCAGCGGCTCGACTCATCCGGGAGGACGCTCCTGGCGGCCTTCGGAGTCGTCGCGGTGGCCTTCATGGTCTCGACCGCGGTCGCCGAGTGGAGCGACGTCACGATCCGGCGCGCCGCCGAGCAGATCGCCGGCGACACCGCGCCCAGCGTCGAGCACCTGTCGCTGCTGCGGGCCGATCTCCGGCGCATCACGCTGCTGGGGGACGGCGATCTCGACGCCGCGCTGGAGGGGCGCCCGCCGTTCCAGCGCAAGCGGATCGACAGCGCGCTCGCCTCGCTGGAGCGCGACTGGAACAGCTACAGGGCGCTCCCCTCGTTCCCCGAGGAGGCGGCGCTGGTCCCCGCCGCCGACGAGGCGCAGCAGGATCTGTCGACCGCCATCGCCCGGCTCGAACAGATCGAGGACGATCCCGATCGCGTGCAAGTGCGCAGCGTGCTCGAGCGCGAGCTGCAGCCGGCGGCGAACCGCCTCGACGCCGCGGTGCTGCGCCTCATCGACGCCAACGCGGCGCGCGGCGGCGAGCTCGGTCGCACCATCGGCCGGCTGGGCCGGGAGTCGGTGATCAACGCCGTCGTGCTGGACGCGATCTGCGTGCTGCTGACGGTGACGGCGGGCCTGCTGACCTGGCGCCTGGTGCGCCGGACGACAGCCCTGCTCGAGCAGCGGGCCGACGAGCTGGAGGCCTTCGCCGGGCGGGTCGCGCACGACGTGATGGGGCCGCTGTCGGCCACCAGCCTCTCGCTCGATCTCCTGGCGCGGGGGACCGCCCCGCCCGAGCGGTCGGCGCGCGCGATCGAATCGGGACGCGCCGGCATCGCGCGGGCCAAGCTGATCGCCGACGGCCTGCTGGCGTTCGCGCGCGCGGGGGCGCGGCCCGAGCCGGGCGCCCAGGCCGACGTGGCCGAGGTCGTCGCCGGTGCCATCAAGGAGATCACCCCCGCCGGGGGCGAGCGGGAGTTCGAGATCGTGACCGAGCTGGCCTCGCCCGGCGTGGCCGCCTGCAACCCCGGCGTGCTGGCCAGCCTGGTCTCGAACCTGCTGCGCAACGCCATCAAGTACGCGGGGAGCGTCGCCGCCCCGCGCATCGTGGTCCGCGCCTGCACCGTCGACGAGCGTCTGGGCCGCCCGCGCGTCCACCTCGAGGTCGAGGACAACGGACCGGGGCTGCCGGCCGGGCTCGGCGAGCGGGTGTTCGATCCCTACGTGCGCGGTCCGGGGACCGGGAAGCCGGGGATCGGGCTCGGCCTCGCGACCGTCAAGCGGATCGCCGAGGCGCACGGCGGCCGGGTGGGCGTTCGGTCGGTCGCCGGCCAGGGCTGCACCTTCGCCGTCGAGCTCCCCTCTTCCGGCGCCCCGCAGCCGGCCCCCCAGGACGTCCGCGCGCGCGCCCTGTCGCGCGACGCCCGCGCGCAGTAGGGCCGGGGGATTTGAAGGACCCTTCGAGGGTCCCCTTGTCAGTAGTTCTTGCGCCACATCAGGTCGGCGGAGCCGGTGCCGACGTCGCCGTACTCGCCGGCGACCTGCCAGCGCTGGCTCAGCTGGTACTCGATGTGGACGGCGTTCTTGTTCTGGTAGCGCGTCGGATCGGCGCCCACCCGTCCGACGTAGCCGACGTACAGCCGCTCGGTCACGTAGCGCCCCGCCTCGAGCTGCGTGCCGGTGAAGCCCTGGCCGCTGCCGCTGTCGATGGTCAGCACGTCGAGCGGCAGGTGCCGCGACAGCGTCTTCTGGAGCTGCCCGGCGATCACGCCGGCCACCAGCGAGGTCGCCTCGTTGGAGGCGGTGGCGCCGACGCCGCCGCTTCCCGTGCCGGTGCTCCCCGGCAGGTGGCCGGTGATGATCAGCGCGTAGAGCTGCGACTCGTTGAGCTCGGGGTGGTTCGCCGAGGTGACCGAGATCGAGAGGTGGTCGAGCGGCCCCTTCGCCGTCAGCAGCACGACCACGTCGCTCGAGTTGTCGATGTACTGGGCGGTCGCGTCGAGCGTCGGGCGATCGGGCGCGCCGTCGAACTGCAGCGTCGAGTCGGCCTTCAGATCGAAGCGCTTGCCCAGGACGTCGACGCGCCCGCGCCGGACGATGACCTGGCCGTGCAGGCGCGTCTCGCGCCCGAGCACGATCTGGAATCCGGGCTCGAGGCCCAGCTCGAGGTTGGCGCCGCCGCCGTTGACCCACAGCTGGCGCGGCGCCTCGAGGGTGACGTTGATCCGCTTCCAGAACTGGCTCTCGCTCGGCGGTGCCGGCGCGGCGCTGCCCGGGGCGCCGAGGCCGGGCGGCACGGAAGCGCGCCCGGCCAGCGCCCGCAGCTTCTTGGCCTGCGCCCGGTCGACCGGCTGGCCGTCATCGACCACCACGACGTCGTCGGGGGTGCGCATCGGCTGCAGCTGGCGCCGCTTCTCGTCGGAGAGCTTGAGGTGGGCGTCGCGGATCGCCACCTTGACGTCGGCGGCGCTCCCGCGCCCGCCGGAGGTCCCGGCCACGTTGGCGTCCAGCGAGACGTGCGCCAGCGGCTGCCCTTCCTGGTAGACGGGGATCTCCTTGGCCGCGATCGCGCCCTCCACCCGGTAGCTGTCGGTCTTCGGATCGCGGGTCAGGCTGCCGGTGACTCGCCCGTTGCCCTCGCCGTTCTTGGCCGAGAGCTCCTCGAGCACGATCTTGTCGGTGTCGCCGTGAAGGGCCAGGTGCACCTCGCGGAACTCGCCCACCCCGGCCAGCTGCGCCTCGCAGCCCGTGCAGTCGATCCGTCCCGAGAAGTGCGGATCGCGCAGCGTCCCGCGCGCCGCCACCTGCGCGTCGAGCAGGCCGCCCACCCGCCGCACGGCGGGGGTCACCCCCGAGAGGACGCGCAGATCTAGCTTCTCCGCCTCGAGCCGCACGTCGAACGGCAGGCGGAGCGGGTCGATCTTCCGCGCGCGCAGCGCGGGCAGGCCCAGATCGAGCTCCAGGCCTGCGTGCAGGGCCACCGTGCCGCCGTTGGCGGAGGCGCCGCGCAGCTCGAGGTGCGCTTTCCCCTCGGCGTAGCGCGCCTCGAGGTTCGCGTAGCCGACCTGCGCCTCGTCGAGGCGGAGGTCGCCGGCCTGGACGTGGGCCACGGCGCGCGGCGCGCCCAGCGTGCCGTCGACGGAGAGATCGGCGTGGAGCTGCCCGCGCAGGGCCGCCTCGCGCGCGCCGCCGGTCAGCACCGGCGGCAGGCCCAGCCGCCGCAGGTCGAGCGGTCCCACCACCGCGCGCACCGAGAGCGGGGCCTCGACGAGCCGGTGCCGATCGGCCAGCGCCGCGACGTCGGCGCCGAGCCGCGCCTCGAGCGCCAGCAGGGGGTGGCCGAGGCGGACGACGCGGAGGTGGGCCAGGGTGGCGCGCCGATCGAGCGTCAGCTCGAGGCGCGCGTCGGTGGCGGGGAACCGGTCGGCCGCCACGCCGTTCAGATCGAGGGCCACGGTGCCGGTCGGCTCGCGGGCGGTGCCGCGCGCCGCGACGTGGATCGACAACGTGCCGCCGCGGATCCCGCGCAGGCCCGCCAGCTTGGCCAGCCGGGCGACCTCGGCGCGCTCGATCTGGCCTTCGATCTCGAACGGCGTACGGAGGAGGGCGGCGCGGCTCGGACGCCGCTCGAGCAGCGCGCGCAGCGTGAGCGAGGTCGAGGCGGTCAACGTCGCGGGCGGCTCCGCGGGACGGGTGGCGCGGAGGCGCAGCGCCAGCGGGTGGTCGTCGTCCCCCTCGAGGTCGACGGTCAGGTCACCCAGCGGCCGTCCGGCGAGCGCCAGCGCCCGCCCCTCGACCTGAAGCGAGAGCCGCGGATGAGCGGCGTCGCCGTCGACGGTGGCCGAGAGGCGGAGCTTGCCGCGGGGATCGTACGGCCACGGTCTCCCGGTCAGGCGCCCGGCGGTGCCGGCGATGGTGGCGAGATCGATCTCCTCGGTCGTGAGCTCGAGCGCCAGCGGGGCACCGGCGCGGCCACGGCGCGGGGGCCAGCCCAGCGGCAGATCGAACGTGGCGTCGAGGCCGGTCCCCAGCGCCCGCGCCGCGACGTGCCCGCGGGCCCGGGCGCGCGCGAACGTCAGATCGAGATCCACGTTCACCGGCCCGACTGTCGCCGCCGCGGGCGGGACGAAAAGCCGCGGCAGCCGCGCCGGATCGAGCCGCGCGACGTGGAGCCGGAGGTGCCCGCGCCGCCCCGCCTTCTCGAGGTCGGCGGCGATGACCTGGTCGCCCGAGCGCAGATCGAGGCCGGCGAGCGCCAGACGGCCGCCGCCGACGGTGAGCCGGAGCGGGCGCGCGGTCGCCCAGCTCGCCTCCGGGGTGCGGAGCGCCAGCCGGGCGATCTCGACGGTGCTCGGCGACAGCCGGCGCCCCGAGGCGACCAGCGCGAGCGGCAGCGGGCGCGCGACGCGGACCTCGGCCGTCACGCCCCGTCCGGCCGCCCGCACCTTCGCCGTCACCCCGCCGAACGTGCGTCCGCTCACCCGCGCGCCGTCGGCCGCGAGGTCGAGGTCGACGGCCGTCGGCGCGTCGAGCCGCGGCAGCGTCGCGCTGACCGTCAGGCCGCGCACGAGATCGTGTCCGACCGTCAGCCGCGGGATCCGGCCCGCCAGACGTACCGCGGGTCGCGTGCGCGGCCCGTGGACGGCCAGATCGATCCGCCCCTGCCCCGCCAGGGCGACCGGCGGCGCCAGGCGGCAACGCGCCAGGCTGCGCGCCGTCGCCGCCAGGTCGCTCGCCTCCACCCGCAGCGTCGCGTCCACCTCTTCTCCGTCGAGCGTCCCGTGCCCGCGCACGGTCGCGCCGGGCGCGCGCGCGTCCAGGTCGACGCTCGCGCGGTCGCCGTCGGCCGTGAGGTCGAGCGCCAGCTGCGTCGCCGGCAGGTCGCGCATCAGCGCGCCGAGGTCGAGATCGCGCGCGTGCACCGCCAGCCCCGCCGGGCCCGGCCGCCCGCGTGCCAGATCGAGGTCGCCGCGTGCCTCGACGCGCCCGGCCTCGGTCACCACGCGCAGCTCGGCGCGAAGCGCCCCCGCCGGCCCGTCGTAGCGCGCCGACCCTTCGGCCTCGATCGCGGCCACGTGGACCTCGGGCGCGCTCGAGCGGATCGTCAGCGCGCCGCCGGTCACCGACAGGGCCGCGACCTCGACCACCAGGTTGGGGCCGCCCGGGTTGGCCGGCGCTGGCGCCGGCGCCGGCGGCGCCGGGTGCGCGGGCGCGAACACCCGTGCCAGGTTGGAGCCGCGCGCGTCGAGCGCCAGCTGCAGCTCGGGCCGCCGGATGGCGAGCCGCCGGACCTCCACCCGCCGGCGCAGCAGCGCCCAGGGGGAGAACTCGACGTCGACGCTGCCGATCCGCGCCACGGCGGCCCCCGCGGGGTCGCGCAGGATGATGCCGTCCAGGGTCAGCCGGTCGCCGCCGAACCGCAGCTGCGCCACCGCCACGTCACCCGCGATGCGGCGGTTGAGCTGCGTGGTGGCGATCCGCCGGATGACCCGGCCCCCGAGCGGCGTCTCGGCGAACGTCCACAGGCCGCCCACCGCCAGCAGGACCGCGGCCAGCACCGCGAAGACGAGCAGGCCGGTGACGCGGAGGACGGCGCGGAGCCTCAAAACGCCTCCCCGATCGAGATCTGCAGGACGCACGATCCGTCGGTCACCACCGAGGCCGACTGAGGGGCGAACAGGCCGAAGCAGCTCTGGTCGACGGTGTACGACTGGGGGACGATGTTGCCGGCGGCGTCGGCCGCGTACAGCGGCGGCAGCGTCCCGAACGGGAGCCGGCGCGCCAGGTCGACGCGC
>Ga0209060_10003213_pt1 | contig 13950 bp, 15 predicted proteins | sample Coa_R1_8_FD_187155 | JGI IMG/M metagenome (GOLD analysis project Ga0209060, IMG submission 187155) | Surface soil microbial communities from Centralia Pennsylvania, which are recovering from an underground coalmine fire - Coalmine... | ecosystem: Environmental > Terrestrial > Soil >...
AACCGCCACAACGCCAAAGCAGATTGGCACTTCACAACCGAAAAGGCCCGCGTCAAACTCAAACATCTCTACCCTTCACTTTAAGTGAATCGGGCCACTAGGCAGGTGTCGCCAGCGTTGTCGGCGGGAGGTCCTCGTAATCGACCGGGCAGGAACCTGCTGGTGTGGCTGGCGTTGGATTTCTAGGTGGGACCAGCCTTGCCTGACACAGTCAGGGCCCTTCCCTGGATTTTCCTCCCAAGGTCCTGGCAGGTAAGTCCTCCAAATCATCCGCCCCAAGGCTTGATCTTCCACAGCAACAATGGAGCAATACATGGCTAAGCCACTGTCGCAACAACTTGCCGACCTGTCTGTTCGCGCCAAGAATGCCGAGGACGCGATCGCTGCGGCCTCAAACGAGGCGCATGAGAAGATCAACACGCGCAAAGAAGAAGCGCGTGCTGCCGCCGCGATGGCAACCGAGAAGGTGAAACGGGAAATCGAGTCCGCTCGCGACACAGCCGCTAGAAACTGGAGCGCGGTACGAGCGAAAATCGCCGCCGACATGGAATCGTTGAAAGCGAGCGTTGCCCAGGCGAAGCACGAGGCAGAGGTGCGACATGCTGAGGGCCGCGCTGACAGATTGGAATGGGAGGCAAGAGTTGCTGTCGATTATGCGATAGCATCGGTTGAGCAAGCGAAACTGGCCGTCCTTGATGCCGTCTCCAGCCGCGCCGAGGCCCAGCAAACCAGGGCATCGTAAAGAACGACGGTCGGTCGGAATGCTGAGCTGGCCGCCCCCGCGCCGAGAGGTTCCGGTTGCAGTAGTCAGCTCTTGGCGGATCGCGGCAAGCCGTGCAAACGCACTCTCGGAGCGGACGTCAGCCCCATACGCACAGCGGATTATAAGTACACAGCCTTAGCGCAAGCTCTTCTGGCCGCCGCGCTTTGGTGACCCCGCTGATGAGACCGAGCGCCGCATCCGCAACGGCTTCGAGTGCCGCTCGCCGGCGGCACCCCCGGACTGAGAGGCGGATTTCCGAAAGCCGCCAGGGAAGGAAAGCGCGGGGAGTGGGGCGCCTCGAAATATCGAATCATCGAATCCCTTGCATTGCGCCCAGCATCCGGCGTGTGGCGGACGCGGCATTCTCCTTTGCTACATTGGTGTATCCGATCATCAGCCCATTGTAGCCGGAGACTCTCAGCGAGCAGCGGGAAAGAGATGTGGGACCGATTCCTTTCCGGCGCAGATGCTCGACGATCTCGGCATCGCGAAAGCCTCCGCGAAGCCAAGCGACGAAATGCATTCCCCCGTCCTGCAGGCGGACTTCCACATACCGCCTCATGGTCGACTCGATGGCCGCGGCAAGCGCCTTGCGACGCTCGGTGTAAAGCGTTCGCATCCGGCTCAGGTGGCGCGCGAAATAGCCCTGCGACATGAACATCTCCACCGATTTCTGAACCGCAATCGGAGGAGTTGGAAGGGCAGCACTCACGACTCGGGCAAAACGTTCGGCGACATGGCTGGGCAAGACAAGATATCCAAGCCGCAGCCCGGGAAAGAGGACCTTGCTGAAGGACCCGGCGTAAAGAACGCGTCCGCCGCGATCCAAGCTCTTGAGCGCCGGCGGGGGAAGGCCACGGTGATGGAACTCGCAGTCGTAGTCATCTTCGACGATCCAGGCCCGCTCGCGATCGGCCCAGTCGAGCAGGGCAAGCCGGCGTTCGACCGGGAGCGTCATGCCCAGCGGATACTGATGCGAAGGTGTAACGAGCGCGAGCGCGGCGTCCGGGGCGCTGCGCATCGCCGCCGCAACATCGAAACCTCCGTCGTCAATTCGGACGCCCACAAGCCGAAGCCGCGCTTGCTGCAGCAGATTGCGCGCGAAGACATATCCGGGGTCCTCGACCAAAACCTTGGCGCCAGGCTTGAGCAGGGCCGCAATGACCAGGCCAAGGGCTCCCTGGAAGCCGGCAGTGATCAGAATCTGATCGGCTGAGCATGTGATATCCCGCGCGATGCGCAAATAGCTCGCAATTGCGAGCCGCAACGGCTCGTAGCCCATCCTGTAGTGCAGATTGGGATTGACCATCTGCTCGTGATCGAGCTGACGCGCTGTCCGCACGGTGGTCTGCGTCCATAGCTTGCGCGGGAACGCATCCAGGGCCGGCAAGCCGACCTGAAAGAGCAGCGGTGTCGGCGTGCCAGCGGTTCTGTCCTGTTTCTCGGTTTCCATCCGCTCCGGCGCCGACCTCGACTTCCGGGCGCGGGGCAGCGCAACACTGACAACGGTTCCGCGCGCACCGGCGCTTGATGTGTAGCCCTCGCCGGCGAGCATCTGGAACGCTGTCACGACTGAGCCGCGCGCTATGCCCAATTCGATTGCCAACATGCGCGAGGACGGCAGGCGAGCCCCGGCGGGGAGCCGTCCCGACAGAATCTCAGCGCGAATGCGCTGATAGACCTGGCGATAGACAGGGAGGTTGCCGCGGGACGACCGGATGGCGTGCTTTCGCTGCATGGTCCATTCAGATTCGCAAATGTTGGACCTTTCGTCTAGACCAAAGCGGGCTATCCTGCGCCGTCATCAGGTGCAATACCCAGCCAATGTCAGACACACCCAAGCCGGTAAGCGCCCAGATTGTCAGGTGGTTGCAGCGGACGCCCGTGCATACGTTCATCATGTGTCCGCTGCTCGTCGTTGCATTCGAGCTCGCGCTCGGTCGCGGCCGGCTGACCGTGACGCCGTGGAGCGTTCCGCTGCTGGCATGGGGGTATTTGCAATATCGTCTCGTTGGAAATTACCGATTGCCTCGTGCTGGTGGGACTTCCGGCATGGATGCAATGCCTGAGCAGATCATCGCGACTGGCCCATATCGCTACACGCGTAATCCGATGTACCTCGGACACCTCATCTTCATGGCGGGTCTCGCCCTTACTTTCTGGTCGTGGTTTGCAGCCGTTCTGCTCGTCGCTCGCGCAATCTGGTTTCAGGAACGGGTTCTGCACGACGAGAGGCGGCTTGAAAAGGCTTTTGGCGTTGAATATTCCGCATATCGGACACGGGTAAAGCGGTGGATCCCGTTCGCATTGTGACGACAGCAAACGCGTGAGCGCGTGAAAGCGATGGAGAAGCGCAGTGAGCCAACGTGACGTTCCCGGTGTTTCGGCGATCAAAGCGTTGCCAGACGCCTGCAGCAGCGGCTTATTGGGGTGGAGCGGGCCATCGCTTCATCGCCTCCTGCTGGTCATCCCCGCGCTGTGCGCGTTGGCGTACCCGTCACTGCTGGGTTTCTTGTCCTCCGGCCTTGTCCTGGTGCACGGGTCGGCCTCCCCGGACGGCGCGATTGTTTGGGTCGGCGTAGTCGCGTCCCTGACACTGGCGTTGGCGGTCATGCTGGTCGGCTTTGTCTTCGGACGAGCGCTCGGATCACCGCATGTCGCGGGCCCCGAGGGCTATCGCGCCCGAGGCGTTGCCCATCTGGTGTTTGCCACGCCCTCACTCTATGTGGGATTCAACAACGTTGCAGGCGTGCTGCACGCGCCTTCGGCGGTGCCGATTGCCTGGCTGGTCTTTTGGGCATTGGCGGCAATGACAATCCTGCCGGGCCGCGGGGCGTCACCGACAGCGGCTGCCGTGACGCCCGTCGGACCTTCTCGGCTCGCCCTTGTGCATGGCGTTTCCGCCAGCGCGATACTGCTGCTGTTCGTGGGGCCTCACATTGCGAACCATGTGGCCGGCTTCTGGAACGGACCGGTGCACATCGAAATGATGAACACCGTGCGCCGCGTCTATCGCGACGACATTGTCCAGCCGATGCTACTCGCGTTGATCGGCTTTCAGATTCTGACCGGTGCCGTGCTGGTCCGGCGGCGGATGAGACTGCCGAGTGATTTTTTTGGCACGATACAAACCATGAGCGGCGTGTACGTCGGCGTCTATTTTCTCGCCCATATGACGGCGGTGTTTGCCGCGCGCTATGCCGGCACCGACACGAATTGGAGTTGGCTCACCCGCCCCCACGACAGCATGCTGGTCAGCCTCTCCAACCTCCGCCTGATCGCGCACTATTGGGTGGGGCCGATCGCGATCGTCACCCACGTTGCCTGCGGCCTGAGAATGATCTTGTTGCAAGGTGATATGTCACCGGCAGCAGCCAATCGCCTCGCACTGGCCCTCATTGCCATGGGCGTCGTTATTTCGAGCGTCATCATTGCCGCGCTGCTCAACGTCCACATCGCGTGAGAATGCTCGATACCCGGTCGTCGGCAAAAGCCTTGCAGCCGCTCGCGGGTTCAGCTTGAGGGAAATTCGTCGCGTCTCTGTGATGGGAGATCAGGTTGGCCGAGACGCTCTCGCCTTGGCACGTTTCAGCTTCCGGGCCTGCAACAACTTCTTGCCCCATCCAGCAGGATCGCGCAAATATGGCGGCGGGTCGTGCAATCCGTCGGTGCTGCGCTCGTACTTTGCGCCGGCTTGGCGCGCTTCGGCCGACATGGAGAGGCAGCCTGGTGCGGTCAGCAGGACGCGGGGGGCAAGCTTGCCGCATTCCGGGCAGGCGGACGGCAAGTCGCATTCCGCCATTGGCCGCAGCTGTGTGAAGGGCCCGCACTTCTTGCACATATATTCGTAGGTCGGCATCGACCTGCCTCCGCCGAAACGCATCCTGCGGCGGACGAGTCCGTCGCGGCTGCAGAAAACTATACCAGTTCACAGCCCGGCTGTGAACGTCAATCGGTCGCCAATGCGGAGAAGAGCATCGATGGAGCGGCCCGGAGATCAGGCCGCCAGGGACGTTGTATACGAAGCAGACATCAGCCCCATACGCACCGGCGATGCGTGCCGCGAAGGCGCCGTCGGTCTCGCGCAAACGTCGGCGAGGTTGGCGCGGGTCTCGGGATCAGTCACCGAGCGTCGCCAAAGCGTTCGCGCAGGAAATGACGCTCTATCAAGAGGAGCAGGCCCGCGCCGCCGCGGCGGCGTGAGCCGCGCGTGACAATGGCGTGCGGCGAGGCGGATTGGCCGAAATCCCGATGCGCGGGTCAAGCCCGCGCATGACGCTGTCAAGCGTGACGCCTATTTGGCGACTTGGCCTTTCTCCATCCCGTAGTCGTGCAGCGGCTGGTCGATGGCCGGCCCCTGCAGGAACGTGATCAGCGCGTGTGCGGCTTTCGGATCGGCGGCGTTCCGGCCGACCGTCGCCTCGATGATGGCGGGCACCTGCAGCGGCGGGATCACCGCGCCCAGATTTTTGAGCTTCTTGTTGGGAATGATCTCGCTCAGGGGATAGATGTTGATTTCATACTCCCCGGTAGCGAGCGGTATCTCCTGCCGCGTCGCGCTGGAATCGCGGATCTTGTCGGCGATGTCGAGCGTCGAGAGGATTTTCTTCACCGTCATCAGGGCCGCGCCGGTCGGACTGTATTTGATTGATTTCGCATGCAGCACCGCGGTTTTAATGGCTTCCGGCGAGCTGACATCGAGATTGGACGCCTCGCCGCGCAGGCCGAACGCCACCGGCACGCGTGCGATTTCGAACCTGCCGGGCGCAATCTTGCCGGCGGCCAGAATTTCGTCATCGACGTCCGGCAGCAGCATCGCGACTTCGAATTCCTGACCTTTGAGGATTTCGTCCTTCAGGTTTCCCCGTGCCGATCCGTATTCCACGACGATCGGCTTGCCGATCGCCGCTTCCGCCTGCTTCAGCACGGCATTGAGCGGATCGCGGATCGCGGCGGTTGCGATCACTCGCACGTCGCCGGGCTTGGCGTCAGCCACTTTGGGACCCGTGAACTGGGCGTTGGCGTTGAGAGCGGGCGACAGCACCGCGCCGACTACCACGATTGCAGCAAGTATTTTCATCGCGATCTCCTTTGACTGGCGCGGCCGTCGCCGGCTCATCGATCATCGGTTATCGCTGCAGTTCGCACGCGCCTCTGCACCGCAGATCGCTGTCACGCCGAGGCCGCCGATCTGGATTTCGTAACCGAACGGGTCGTCGACATACACGCTGAACGGGCCGCCATTGCGGACGTTCTTGACGCCCAGCGCGGCGAGCTGCGCTTTCGCCCGCTCGCGGTCGAAGTCCGCGACCGTGAAGGCGAGGTGGTCGATCACGGCCTTGGCCTGGCGCCGCGATGGTGTATTGCCCGCCGACGCGTCGCGCGAGCGCGTGCGGCAGATGATGTGGGTCAGCGGCACATCGTCGGCGGTCACGCCGAGAGGCTTTTCGCCCTTCTTGCCGAACGGCAGCGCCACGTCGCGCGCGGTGGGGCCGACCTGATCCAGATTGAACACCATCGAGTACCAGTCGGCCGCTCGTCGAAAATCCGGGCACGTGTAGGAGACGTGGTTGACGAGCGCGACATCGAGCCCCGGTTGCTCGGCGGCGCCGGCGCTCTTTCCCGCATAGGCCGTTGTCGCGGCGACCGTGAGAATTTCGATCAGCCGGCGGCGGCTGATCCTGCCGGTCTGGTAGTCATCGACATGCTTGGCGACGAACCCTTCCATGACGATTCTCCCCTCAGCGCTTGAACGCGTTTTCTTCGGCGGCAGACGCGATCTGCACGTCGTAGTCAAACGGGTCATAGACATGCAGGCTGCCGTCGCGCCCGGTTACGTCGAGCCCCTTCGCCTTCAACGTCGCGCGCACGCGCGCCTCGTCCCAGTTCGGAACCGTGTAACAGATGTGGTCGATCACAGCCTCGGCGCCCGGTTTTGCGCCGGCACTGCCGCTCGCAACATTGCCGGGGTTGCGCGCGACCAGGAACGAACCGCCTTTGCCGGGCTCAGGCCCGAACATCAGGTTCGCCCGCTTGCCGTCGTCGCGCGTCGTCTCGCTCTTCATGTTGAGAACGGATGCGTACCAGTCGCGCGCCTTGCGGTAGTCCGGGCACGTGTAGGACATGTGATTGATGCCGATGATCTTGAATCCGCGCTGGGCCTGGGCCTGCGCGGCATCGCCCGCGCTATAGACCGCCGCGGCGAGGGCCACGGCTTTGCAGAATTCGCGACGATCGATCGCGCCGCCGTCCAGGTCCTGGACGAGATCGGCGATGAAGCGTTCCATGTGAGACCTCCCTGTGCGGCGTCATCTCCGCGCCGAACATCGTCGAGGCTACCAGCTCGTCCCTGTTGCCGATAGCAGGGCAGTGAATCGACAATCACTTGCCAGTCAGCGCGCAGGCTTGTGGTTCACCGCCTGAGGCTTTCGCCATCGCGCACGGCGGTTTCTGCCGGCTCGGATTAAAAATTCACCAGCTCCGAAGCGGTGGCCGAAGCCGGGGGGCTGCGCAAACGTCGCCGCGCTGGCGATAATTATGGCTTGTCAGGTTCTCGCCGTGGTGGCGCCGTATTTGCGCCGAAAGAATCGTCATAGCTGGTCCCGGTCCCCCGTCAGGTGGATTCTAAGGGGAACGGAGGACCAGGACCGCGCTCTAGGGGAAGAGCAGGCCCATGTAGCATATGCGTTGTATTAATCGGGGTGTTCCCGCGAGTTATCCCCAAGATGTTGGGGTTTGTTTTGTTTGTAGCAAGAGCCTCCGCGGAGGCAGAACCCGAAGAAGCGTTTCTCGCCCCGGCTTCTGTGGCCGGGGCTTTTTTCTGCGCACAATTCTGTGTGTATGACCGGACTTCTGCCGCAATGACGTCGATTTCGCACGTCGCCCCCGCGGACCCGCGGGCATGAGGGGCAGGCCTATTTTCTTTGAAAGAGGAATCGCCGCAGCAGTCCCTGATCAGTTGCGGGACGGTGCTCGACGAATATCACCAAACGCTACGAGCACTGGCGGCGGGAATTGGCCGACGCCTCGGGAAATCGGCGGCCGGCAATCAGCAGCAACATCACGAACATGAAAAGGAAAAAACCGATCCACGCGACGGCCGATGAGACTCCAACATATCCCAGCGCACCGATCAGCCCGACCAGCAGAAGCTGGCAAAAGAAATTGAGCGAAGCCGCCATCGGATATCCAACCTTGCTCGTTGGCCCGAAGCGATCTCTAGATGCTTCGCCGCGATACTGTCATTCCCCCCACTTGAGGGGGATGAAGATCCTCCGCTTCAAAACTGAAATGAGACCGCAGGTTCGACTGGTTCTCGCCCGTCGGCCAATTCGGCTGCCGCCGGTTGCGCGGCCTTGAGCCTGCTCTTCACCTTGGCGAGATTCGATTCGGAAACCGGAAATAGGCCGAGGTACACCGGTCGACCATAGCGCTGCGTGCAGCCAAGCACCTCCACCTGGCAGCCGATGCGCCGATAGATCCGCAGCATCATGGCGTCGAAATTGCCGAGGATCGATTCAATGCCGGCTTTGATAGCAGTCTCGCCCAAGCCAGCAATTAAGGTGCCGGAGACGTGGAGCAACTCATCGCGGCGGCGTTTGCCCGATAGCCGGTCATCGACGCAAAACCGTGTGCACTCCCAGATCGTTGGCGCGCTGAGTTGGACGGCGTCAGGCAGCGTGTCGAAGAAATTATCGGTCAGAACGGTCGGACCGGTGGTGGGCAGCAACCGCAGGCTGCCTTTGACCTCTCGCGCCCGCTCGTCGGTGCAAACGAGATAAACCGGCCCGATGTCGTCATACTTGTCGCGCTCCCTGCCGTCCACGACCTCGACATCCCAACCCAGGCGATCGCGGAAAACGCGGGCTCGCAATCGAAACATCTCATCGAGCAACCTCGCGTACCGATGCGCATTATGACTTTCGATCACGACGATCATGTCGTGCACTCCTTGCCATGCAAGCATTTTCCTTGCGGCACGGTGGCGTGAAAAAAACGTTCCATGGGTAAGCCAATCGGGCCGGACCTCACTGTCCCGGGCCGACCGCGTTGATGCAAGTTGGTTCGATGGGGAGCGTTAGCGCTCGATTGCTATTGAAGTGCGTTATAGGCGTCTTAGAATTAAAGAGACAGCAACCCCAATTTGACCGCTTTACTTACGGCCTGCGCCGAAGTGACGGAATCGAGTTTGAATCGCGCGGATTTTAGATAATCACGCGCGGTATGTGCTGAGATATTCAAAATAATTGCAATCTCGCTGGTATCCTTACCACGCGCGATCCAGCGCAGGCATTCAAGCTCCCGCAAGGTCAGGTGAGGCCGATCTTCACCGAAGATCTCGCAGATAACACGCCGATGGACCCTATTTGCAATCTGAATGAGCGAGGGAAGATTCGCTTTAACGAATTCCGCCCACTCCTCCCGCGAACGCGAAAACGAGATCGAAAACAGCGCGCGATGTCCATGCTTGCTCTGAACCGGGATCGAGAGTCCGTGGGGACCCACGCCATGCGCGAGCGCATCTGTCAAGAAACCGATTTCGGCCGGCCCCTGGACTTTCAACTCGCTCCAGTCAAAGGGCAGCGTTCGCACGAAACCTTCGCGAACGACGGGATCGACGTCGATATATCCCATCTGCAGATACCGCTTGATCCAAGCGGCCGGATAGGTCAGGCGGATGTACGGGTCGGCCGATGGGCGCGCTCCGAGTTTGGATGAATGATAGACGAGATGGTCGACCTTCAAGAGATCGCGAAGCTTGGCGATCGCCGCTTCCGTGTCGGGCGTGCTCTCGATGACCGAGAATGCGTCGAGGAGCATTTCTTCGTCGAGCAGGGTGGTGGACATAATCTTATCCGACCTGTCATGTTCTCCCGTCGGGCGGTGTTCCGGTGTTGCGCCGACGTGCAACCGGACCGGCGATGAGCCTCTTCATCGGGGTCTCCCCCAAACGCATGACGATGTGATGAACGCATGCCGCCCTGGGCGGCTTCACTCAACAATGCCGCTCCCGGATCGATATCGCGGCTGCGATTTCTCGTGAACCCGGTGCGCTTGAGGCAGCTCATGCTGCTGTACGCTGGTGTGTCGCCAATCCGGTCGATGGACGCGACGCCTCGTGCTCGCAGGTTTTCACCTTGCTGCCGGATGATCGGCGAATCACTTGCCGAGCAGCAGATGCTATTTTTGCGCCTAGGTGAAGTGATAAAATTCAATCTGCGGCAACGAACTCGCGGTGATTGCCATCTCCCGTTGGACGCTGGTAGGCGTGCGACCATATGTAGTATGCGCCACGGATAAGCAGTCGAAAAGTCAATTGCCGATCACGCCGCGATAGAGCGCGACCGTCGCGGTGCCGATAAGGCCGTCCGAAAAGCGCTGCTCGACCAGTCGTCGCGCTGCATCTCCGAATTTCTTGCGCTGTTGCGGCGCGCCAGCGAGGCGCAGCATGGCGGCGGCGAGCGCGTCCGGGTCGTCGACCGGCACCAGTAGCCCGGTTTTCTCGTGGATCACGACTTCGCGGCATCCCGGCACGTCGGTCGCGATCATGGGGCGGCCGCAGGCCGCGGCCTCCAGCAAACTCTTGGGCAGGCCTTCGCGGCGCGACGGCAACACCGCTATATGAGCGCGATGCCACACCGTGGAAATGTCAGTGACCTGGCCCATCCAGGTCACGCCAGGTTCGCGGCACCAGTTTGCGATTTCGGCCTGCGAAATGCTGGTCGGATTGGCGGGATCCGGCGTGCCGGCGAGCAACAAGGCGCACGAAGCATTGGCCTCGCGCAGGATTCGATACGCCGCCATCAGCGTGCGTACGCCCTTGTCGTCGAGCATGCGACCGACGAACGCGAAGGTGACGGGTGGCTCTGGTTCGGCCAGCGGACGAAACTGGTCGGTGTTGATGCCTGAACCAGCGATCAACGCAATGTGGTCCGGCCTCACGCCGAGGTCTGCGAGCATCTCGTGATCGTCAGGGTTCTGCACAAGGCCGATCGCGCCGCGCCGGTTCAAGCCAAGCCGCAACAAAAGGCGGATCGCGCCTTGCAGCGATCGCGTCTTGCCGCCGCCGGCAATGAAGGCGTGTCCAAGGCCCGTGATGGCGAACACCATCGCGAAGCGATGCCCGACCGCTGCCAGGATGCCAAGCAGGGTCGGCTGCATGGCGACGTGGTGAACGATGACGGGATCGACGGCGCGGTAGAGCTTGCGGAGGGCCAGCACCGTGCGCAGCGAACGCAATGGAGCGAGCCGCCCACGGGTGAACGGCACCTGATGCACGATGAAGCCTTCGTTCCGGATCTTGTCAGCGCCTTCGCTCACATTGGCGGCGACGTGGACCTCAAACCCCGCGGCCCGCGCGGCGCGCGCCATCGGCAGCCGGTGCGAGAGGAAATACCAGTCCTCGGTCACAGCATAGATGAGACGGGGCACGCGACGCGGTGGGGCATCCCGGCGTGGCGACGCGACCTCTTGCTGCCGGCTCGATTTGGTGCTCACGAGGGCCTCTGGGGCGTCGGGCATGAGGGAAGCCGCATTGATCATGGATGGTGCGACAAGGTAGCAGTCGGGCGGTATGTTTGGCGAGCCACCAGACGAGCCCACACCGTCATCGAATAGCGTGGGGCGCGGCCGGCCGAAATGCGTTGGACCAACCGCAACAACACGGTGAGGCATTTCTCGCCGCCTCAACGGATGGTTTTTCTGCTGCTGCTCGGCTCACGATCGGCCAGCACGAGCGGCAACAAGGCCTCGGCGATCAGCAGATCGACCGGGTCATCGATATCGTGCGATTCAATCCGACCCATCTCGATCGGTAAAATCCGCTCTCCATGCAGCTGCCCCTGCTCGACGATGGTGGCGCGCGTCAGCCCGAGCACCGCAGGCCCGTTACGGGCATAGAGCGCGGGCTTGTCCTGGCGGCGGAAGCTGCGCGCCTCCGGCGGAGCCACGAATTCGAGCATCCCTCCTACGATCCGCATCAACGACGGCGGCGTCATGGCGTGCGGCACCTTGACCACGCTGACCACCGTATCGCAGGCCCCGTCGGCGAGCAGTCGCACGGCCTGTTCGATCGGCGCTGATCCGCGAAACGGCGAGGTCGGCTGCAGGTAGATGACCGCGTCGGCGCGCCAGCCTTCGCCATCGAGGTGCTCGACAGCGTGGCGGATGGTCGGCAGCGCACCGGCATCATCGCTCGCCAGCGCTGCCGGGCGCAGAAAAGGCGCCTCGGCGCCCTCGCGGCGGGCGACCGCGGCGATTTCCTCATCGTCAGTCGACACGACGATGCGGCCGAGGCCGGCCGCCTGTGTGGCCGATTCGATCGTCCAGGCGATCAACGGGCGGCCGCCCAGCGGGGCGAGGTTCTTGCGCGGGATGCCCTTGGATCCACCGCGGGCCGGGATGAGGGCGAGGATCTTCATGGCGTCAGGCGTTGAGCGCATCCGCGGCTTCCGGGCGCGATGCAGGCGGCGCGTCATCGCCGACTCCACGGGCGGGGAGACGCCCGGCGCCCGCGGCGCGCATGATGGCGGCGGCGACCCGCTCGGCGCAATGGCCATCGAGCGGGTCGAGATGTGCGGCCCGCAGCCGGCTGCGCCCAGCCGCATCCCGTTCTCGGTCCGCGAGCGTCGCGATCATGAGAGCGAGCAGCTCGCGTTCGTCGCGAGCCAGCTGCAGGCCGCCGGTCGCCACCAACTCGGCCCAGTGCTCCATGTCGTAGTGACGCGCGGCGCGGTCGTAGTAGGGCTCGCTCGCGTCCTCGATCGCGACCGCGATGGCCGGCGTGTCGAGTGCGATGGCGTCGAGGAGGATCGTGCCGCCCGATGACAGCACCACGGCGGCGTGCCGAAGCTGCCCGGCCAGGCGGTCGAGCCGCCCGAACTCCGGCGCAACCACGACGACGTGCGGCGGGTCATGCAAGGCGGAAAAGCGCTCACGCCAGCGGCGATCGTTGGGGTGGCAGCGGATGACAAGCGTGCAGTCGGGATGCTGTCGCAGCTCCCGGACGATCCCGGCACAGATCTGCGGCTCGGTGATGCCGAGTCGCTCGGTGTTGGCGCCCATCAGGACGTAGCGGGCGTGCGCGGGCAGGCCGAGCTCGGCCAGGACCTCGGTGCGGGGGACGTCCAACTGGCCGCTGCAGTAGATGTCCATCTGCGGCCAGCCGACGACCTCGATCGCACCCGCCGCGACCGCGTGATGGCGCACCAGCTGCTGCGCCAGCGAGCGACTCTGGACCAGATATCGGCTGATGCCGGGATTGAGCGGCCCCTTGGTGGTCGGCTGATCCCAGCTGCCGACCGCGCCCAGGACCGGCACGCCGCGGGCTCGTGCCGCGAGCGCATACGGGAGTGTGAAATGATTCTGAATGTGCCCGAGCACGACGAGCGCCGGCTTGATTTCGTCGAGCTCGGTCTCGACGGCGCGATAGCGATGAAAGCCGCTGTGGTAGGCCCGTTCGAGCCAGCGATAGATCATCCGCGATCGCGCCAGCGGCCGACCGAACCAGGGGGAGACCGGCAGTCCCTCGCGCAGCGCGAGCCGCCGCAACCTGCGCGACTGTCGCAGCCGCTCCTGGAAGCCACGGAACCCAGCCATGACGTTGAAGCGATGCACCAGCATCAAATGCACGACATAGGCAACGTAATAGCGCAGCCGTGTGAAGCCGCGCAGGCCGCGGCCGCGCATCATCGGCTGCCAGCGCAGGCCCGCCGCTTCCGCAAGCTTGCGGTCGCCCTCGTCGGCGGTCAGGACCGTGACGGCAATATCGCCACGACTGCCGAGATGTGACGCCACCCCGGTCGACAGCCAGTTGCGGGCGATCATCGGCGACGGCAGCACGATGAGGATGCGCCGCACCGGCTCGCGACCGGAGGTGTTGTTTGTCGGATCAGGCGGCGCCATCGGGCCCGGAGCGCGCGGGACGAGGGGAACGGAGGCCGCCTCGCGAAGCCCGCTCAATACGTGATGCGCTTGTTCACGTCGAGGGGCGCGGCAGCGAGCACGTCGGCGATGCGCGGGCCCGCCTTGCCGTCGCCGTAGATCGGCTCCGAGGCCAGCCGGCCGCCAAGGGCGAGCGCTTCGAGATTCCCGCGCGCGACAAGCCGCAGAGGCTCGAGATAATGCGCCGGCGCTGAATCGGAACGGACCCTCGAGACCATAGGGACAAGCAATTGAGCCTGGCTGCA
>Ga0209060_10003215_pt1 | contig 13940 bp, 13 predicted proteins | sample Coa_R1_8_FD_187155 | JGI IMG/M metagenome (GOLD analysis project Ga0209060, IMG submission 187155) | Surface soil microbial communities from Centralia Pennsylvania, which are recovering from an underground coalmine fire - Coalmine... | ecosystem: Environmental > Terrestrial > Soil >...
GGCGGAAGCTGTGCTAACATCCGCGGCATTGAGGTTTTTATGGCCCGCCTGGATGGTTGGCGTCGGTCATCTCGCCCTGAGGCCCTAGTTCGAAGTGGCTGCGCGGTTCTCCCCTGGGACCCGACCCCCGTTTTGCGGAACAAAAACCTGCAACCGATATCTATGAGAACCTGCGCCCACCTCTTTCTCGTCGTGGCTTTGGCTTGTCTCTCGGCACTCGCCCAGACCGATGTGAATGATGTCCATATCCAGTCTCATGAAGTTCAGAAGCCCGATATCGAAAAGGCCAAGCAAGCAAGCCTGATCTCAACGGATGGCCTGACCACCCACATCCGGCCACTGAAAGTCGATGTTGACCTGGTTCTCGTACCAGTCACGATCACCGACCCACTGAACCGTTTGGTCACCGGGCTGGAAAAGGACAATTTCCAGCTTTTCGAGGGCAGCTCCGCGCAGGAAATCCGCTCATTCTCCAGCGAGGATGCTCCCGTCTCTTTGGGCGTCATCTTCGACTCCAGCGGCAGCATGAGCAGCAAGATGGACCGCGCGAAAGATGCCGTGGTCGAATTCTTCAAGACGGCCAACCCCCAGGACGAGTTCTTCATGATCACCTTCTCCGACGAACCTGAGACGGTGAGCGATTTCACCAGTTCCGTCGACGAGATTCAGAGCCGTTTGGTTTTCGCTGTGCCCAGGCACCGCACCGCCCTGCTCGATGCGATTTATATGGGCATCAGCAAGATGCGCCAGGCCAAGTATCCAAAGAAGGCGCTTCTCATCATCTCCGACGGCGGCGACAACCACAGCCGCTATACCGAAAACGAGATCAAGTCCTTGGTGAAAGAAGCCGACGTAATGATCTACGCCATTGGCATCTACGATCGCTACGCCTCCGCAGTGGAAGAGCGGCTGGGACCGCAGCTCCTTAGTGATATCAGCGAACTTACTGGCGGCCGCGCCTTCACCATCGACAATCCCAACGACTTGGCCGACGTTGCTACTAAGATCGGCGTCGAGTTGCGCAACCAATATGTCCTCGGATACCGTCCTGCCAAGGTGGTGCGCGACGGAAAATGGCGTAAGATAAAGGTCAAGCTGCTGCCGCCGAAAGGATTGCCTCCTCTACGGGTGTATGCCAGGACGGGATATTACGCGCCTGCTGAATAGTGCTGTCAGGGTTCTGCTTCTTCTCACGTGTGTGATCGGTTGCGGTACGCGCATGTTTGCGCCCGCCTGGTCCCAGGAGCCCGCGGCTCAAACTCAATCCAAGCCGGACGACTCGAAACAAGCTTCCGATAAATCTTCGCCCGCTCAGGCCGATCAGTCAAAGACGGATCAATCGAAAACTCCGCAAGAAACAACTGACCAACAAAAGACTGAGCAGCAAAAGAAGGTTGACGACGAGGGCATCTACGTCATCCACCGAGAGGCAGATGAGGTCATGCTCCACGCGACCGTCGTCGATGACAAGCAGCACATCATTACGAACCTCGACCGCAATGCCTTCAGTGTCTTCGAAGATGGCAAACCGCAAAACATCATCTCCTTTCACCACGTCGATATCCCAGTAGCGATGGGCATCGTGATCGACAACTCCGGCTCGATGCGCGAAAAGCGCAACAAGGTCAATCAGGCCGCGCTGAACCTGGTCCGCTCAAGCAATCCAAAGGATGAAGTTTTCGTCGTGAATTTTAACGATGAACAATATCTCGATCAGGACTTCACCAACGACCTGCGCAAGTTAAAAGAAGCACTCGAAAAGATTGACGCCCGTGGCGGAACTGCTCTCTACGATGCCATCGTCGCTTCCGCCGATCACCTCAAGCAGAATGCGCGGCTTGAGAAGAAAGTCATCTTCGTCGTGACCGACGGCGAAGACAACGCCAGCAGCGAAACTCTCGAGCAGGCCGTCAAGCAACTGCAACAGGAGAACGGTCCTTCCGTATACGCGATCGGTATCCTCGGCGACGAAGAACACCCGAAGCGCGCCAAGAAAGCCCTGCAGATCGTTGCTGACCGCACTGGCGGCATCGCGTTCTTTCCAAAAACGCTGGACGAAGTGGATGACATCAGCAAGAACATCGCCAACGACATCCGCAATCAATACGCCATCGGTTACAAGCCAACCAATCCCAAGGGTGCGGGCGGATTCCGTCAGATACGCGTCGATGCCAAAGCCAAAGGCCACGGCAAGATGGTGGTCCGCACCAAGAGTGGTTACTACGCCGGTGCGCAGACGGCTTCAGCCGGCAAATAAAACCTTCCTAGTGTAATTATATCGTGATACGATGCATTCGCGTCGAGTTTAGGGAGCATCTTCCTGGCCGTGCGCGGCATCTCTTCTATTAGTGGGGTTAAAAACATCCAATGTTGGCAATGAGATTAGTGCGCCTGATCGAAGCGCACTCTGAGGCGTTATCCCAAGGGTTAGCCGAGCAGATACGAAAGTCGGACCGAACTACGGATTTCCGCAAAATTCCTCCCGATGAATTGCGGTTGGCGGCCATCGAGGTTTACCGCAACCTCGGAGAATGGCTTCTGCAAAAAACTGACGCGGACATCGCTGAGCGCTTTCGAGCGGTGGCAGCGCGGCGCGCTGCCGAGGGGATTCATCTCCATCAGTTTGCCTGGGCGATCATGCTCTCCCGCGACTATATCTTGCAATTCTTGCGAAAGGAAGGTTTCGCCGACAACATCATCGCTCTTCACGGAGAGATGGAGCTGCAGCGCATGCTAAATCAATTCTTCGACCGCGCACTGTATTACGCTCTGCAGGGATACGAAGAAGCCGAGCAGTTCGTACCCAAAGGTGATCTGGCGAGAGCACGGGACCTTGCGATCTCGATCGGATTGCTGGCTGAGAAAACCGGCTCGCCGGAGCTCTTCGAAGACTGATTTAACGCTCGAAAGCAAGAATCTGGACGGCTCAGAAAATAGTCTACATTTCACTCAGGACGTGTCATCCTGAGCGGAGCACGACTGAGAGCGAAGCGAACAGTCGCGCGCAGTCGAAGGATCCCTACCGTGAAATAGCCGACGCGGGCTGCGACTTGCTTCTCCCTGGATTCACCCGCATCCGTCCCATTTCGGGAAACCAAACCAAGAAAAGACGGTTTTTCTTGCGGGATTTTTCCGCCACGCACTTAGACTGTCTTCATAAGCATTCCCCATTACCCAACACGGTGGCGGGGCCTTCGGGCTCCGCCATTTTCAATTTTGACCGTACAATCGAAACGGAGCTGAGCTTTGCCCTGTGTTGAATCGCTTCAAGACTTGTCATCCTGAGCGGAGCCGTGATGAGCGAAGCGAAGTCACGGCGGAGTCGAAGGATCCCTATCAGTCTTGCAGGACCCAAGGCTTAGCAGGGAATTTCCGTAGATACGATGTTGCCCTGAACAAACAGTTGGTGCGTAAGCCAGTTAGAGGGCCGAAGCGAACCAAGGCGTTACAGCACATAGCCAGCCCCACGGCGAAGGGGCCCACTTGCCCCTGCAATTACCATCGGTCCTCGCCCGACATTCCCCGCATTGACGATTCCATCCTTCACCCGTACCCTGTAATGTGAAATTGCAAAATTCAGAAATGTCCCGCCTGCGCGTCGCCGACGACATTACCCAGTTGGTCGGCGAAACTCCAATGCTGCAACTGAAGCGCCTGGTCCCAAAGGGATCGGCCGACGTCTTTGCCAAGCTCGAATATCTGAATCCCGGCGGCAGCGTAAAAGACCGCGCCGCCATCGGCATCATTCGCCGTGCCGAGCAAGACGGAAAGCTCGTTCCCGGCGGCACAATCGTCGAAGCCACTGCGGGAAACACAGGCATCGGCCTGGCCCTGATCGGCGTCAATCGCGGATACAAGGTCAGCCTCTTCGTGCCGGAAAACTTTTCTCAGGAGAAGGTCACGATCATGCGCGCCCTCGGCGCCGAGGTAGTTCGCACTCCTGACGACGAGGGGATGCAGGGCGCAATCAAGCGGGCCAAGGAACTGGTTGCGACCGATCCGAAGGCTTTCATGGCCGGACAGTTCGAGAACATGGCCAACCCCGACTATCACTACGAAACCACAGCCCACGAGATGTTCGACCAACTCGAGGGTCAGGCCGATGCAGTCGTCCTCGGCTGCGGCACCTGCGGAACCTTCTCCGGCGTAGCCCGATACTTCAAGGAAAAGTTGCCCCACGTGCTAGCCTTCGCAGTCGAAACGCAAGGATCAATCCTCAAGGGTGGCCAGCCCGGCCCGCACAAGGTCGAAGGTATCGGTGTGAGTTTTATCCCCAAGACCTTTGACGCCTCAGTTTGCGACGACGTCATTATGGTGACGGACGATGACGCCTTCGGAATGGTGAAGACGCTCGCAGCGAACGAAGGTGTCCTCGCCGGATCCAGTGGAGGTGCCGCCGCCTTCGCTGCCCTGCAAGTCGCGAAAAAGCTCGGGGCTGGCAAGCGGGTCGCCACCATCATCCCCGATTCAGCCGAACGCTACCTCTCGAAGAAAATCTTCGAAGGCGGTATCTGATCCTCAGACGAACAACTTCAACGCGTCATGCAGCTTGTTTGAAGTCTCTGTAGCTTTTCGAAGCCGCGACCGGCTTCCGCTTTATCGGTAGATTCAGCGCGTATAGGGCTTGGTCGTGGTGCTTCTTCTCATACCAGACTGGGCCATATTTTTCGAGAAGCTCGAACAGCGACTTCAACGCGTCATGCAGTTTGTATTCGGTCTCTACAAGTCTGAGAAGCTTGGGGTCTGTTTCTCTCGGTCCAAAGTCCCGCATAAATTATTTTCCTGCCAGTTAAGAGTAATCCGTTCGCCGTCATTCTGAACCGGCGCGTGCCCTCCCGTGAACTGCTCTTTTTCCCAGTTATTCCCCTAGAAGATTCCGTTGAAACCAGTGACCAAACTTGAAAACTGCACCATCTAAGAATGTGAGTTCTGCGGAACTCCGCGATCGATAGCTGCCAGGCTAAGCCGGAAACCGTTAAGTTGCTCGGGAATGTGATCCGTTTGAAGCCGGCCGAATTCGAGCATGTAACGTTATCGTCGCTTTCAGCACCATATACGGTAGAAAGTTACTGTGCGGTGATATTGGGGCGACGATGTGGAGACCTTGGAAACCTGTGGCAAAAATCATTGAGTTTTACATACCAAAGACGTTTCACAAGCGAGTGAAGTGGCTGCCTGCCGAACACCGCGGAAAGGTGATCCAGTTCCGCGCCCCCGTCAAGAAGTCGGCGTAGTCCCCCCAACTGTTGGACTCTGTCGTTATGCAGTTAGTGGCACAAGTCGCGATGCCGAGGCTTCTCGCGCCGATTTTAGCTTGTATATTCGGCGTACAAGTGGCAGTCGGACAAAGCGCTCAATCGGTCCCACACGCGCCTCGACCGGATATCCTAACGATTGTCAATTCTCGCCAGATCGACATGCCGGGAGAGAGAGCCAGAGTCCTGTTGCTCACGGCCTGCCGCGTCGTGGCGGAAGAATTTCACCAGAGACCCGAAGACATCGACCTGAAAGTGACTCTGCTTCTAGGCGAATCGAACGAACACGTGGCGATCGATGACAGTGGCCGCATGATTTTGTACCTGGAGCGCTGGGACGAAACGAAATTCGTCGATGGCGTTATCACCGGCGCGATCCAGAAGTTGACGCCACTTTCCCGCTGAAAGCAGATGTTTGCCGAGATTCATCGGCGCACCGACAACATTGCACCGATTCCAGTAAGTCAACTGCGGATATCCGGCGCCGCTCCCATACTGCGTCCAACCCTTCCCGCAAGCTGCATCAGTGCAGTGAACAACATTCCCTGCAACTGGCCGAAATAGTCCACTGCATTCGTAAAGCCTTCAACCGAGAGTTAGTGGTTGACTACGCTAAGCGTAACGCTGCTCGGATACTGCTGGGAATGGTGAACTTCGTTGTGCGCGATCATCCCGCTTGCCTCGTCATAGTTGTTGCCGCCGCTGTTCAGATTGCGATCGAACCGCGGAAAATTGCTGCTGCTGACTTCAATGCGGACCTTGTGACCGGCCGCGAAGTAGTTACTGGTCTGCATCGGTTGCAGCGTGACTTTGTAAACTTTCCCTTTGTCCATCCACACTGGGGGCTTGTCATAGCCTTCGCGATAGCGCACCCGTTGAATGTTATCGACGAGGTTGTAAGCTGTACCGTCCGGAAGTACGTCGATGAACTTGATGGTGAAGTCGGTGTCCTTGGCATCGCTTGAGACGTACAAGGTGACATCGATTGGCCCGCTAACCTCCATGCCTTCCTGCAGAGGTTCGGTAGTGTAAACGAGAACGTCGTTTCGCGTTTCGATGGGGCGCTGGTCCAGCGCGCCCGGTTTCGACGAAGAACCCATGCAGCAGAATCCGCCGCCGTAGGTTGGCACAGGATTCATCGGGTCATAAATGAATTCATCCGGCTGATCCTTGGCGACGGGCGTTGTCGTCAACACTCCATCGCCATACATCGTGTTCGCCCTGCCCGCACTGCCAAAATAGTAAGTGACCGGCTTTGCGCCTGCCGGCGGCCATGTATCTGCCGTTTGCCACTTGTTGCTGCCCATCAGGTAATAACGAACACGCGGCGTCTTCTCAAGAATTCCGTTCTGCTCGTTTTTCAGGAAGTAGTCGAACCAGCCATAGGTAAGCGAGTCGTAGTCAAGGCGTGCGTCACCCATGTCGCGCTCGCCGACCACGGTATTCGCAGTGGCGCGTTTGTAGCCGCAGTGTAAGGTCGGAGCGATCACCGCATACTGCTCATTCGCAATGTCCGGCCGTGCCGTTTTGCGGACGAAGTTGTACGTCGCGAGGTTCGGTCCGGTGCTCACGTCATACCAACTCATGAACCACAGGCCCGGCACATTGATGTTCATGCTGTCGTTCCACAATCCGCCCTTGTACCAAGCCGGGTCATTCGGCGTTCGCGCGATCATGTTTCCGTGTGTTACGCCTGGAGTCACGCTGGCAAAGATGCCGCTACCCGCCCCGACCGATTTGAGTATGTCTTTCTCCGGCAGATACCAGATAGCCTTCGACCAGTCCACCGGCGGCGCATGCGGATTCAGATCATAAAACGTCGCCGCCGTTTTTAGATCCTGTTGCGAGGTTCCCTCAGGAAACATCGGACGCACGCCGGTCTGAAAGCCATAGTCGCGCAACCACATCATGAACAACATCTGCACCGCGCCGCCACGAAACCAGTTGCCCTGCTCGTAATAAGGAGCGACACGTCCCACTCCCGCGCCAAAGCCCATCGGAATAAATGTGCCCAGAGCCTTGTTGCCACGCGACGCCACTGCGAGCTGCCATTCCGCCGTCGAAGAACACCCGATCAGGCCAACCTTGCCATTCGACCATGGTTGTGAACTCATCCAATCCAGCTGGTCATCGGAATCGGTCAGCGGCGGCCCAAGAATGTCATAGTCGCCCTCGGAGAAATAGCGGCCACGCTCGTTCATTTCGACATACGCATACCCGCGCTTCACGGCCTCCAACTCGCCCTTCATGTCGCTCGGTGCTCCGAGTTGGGTGTCCCAAAAATTGAAGTTGTAAGGCGTGCGGACGAAGATGATCGGATACTTTTTCGACTGGTCCTTCGGTCGGTAGATATCCGCCTGCATGCGCTTGCCGTCGCGCATCGGCACCATCACCTTGCGATCGATAATCGCGATCGATTCCAGTTCCTTCTCCATCGCGTCTCGTTCCGCTCGCAAAGCATCATCGGGCTGTCGCGCTTGTGCAAAAACTGGTAGCGAGTGCAGGCTTACCAAAACAACCGCGAGTGCGAACATCGTTAGTAGCTGTAGAATTTCTTGGCGCCCGAACTTTTTCATCCTTATCGTCCCCTCCTGATCCACTGGGAACCTCCAACACGCTCATCCACTATAAACTTGTCCTCGCCCCCTCACGCGCAGTCGAAGAGCCTGCCCTGAGTTGAAGCCGAAGGAACCGCTGGGCCTCCGTCAGGACACAATCACCTGACGAACGAGCCGCCCCGATACACATCAAAAGCGCATGTCATTTGCTATAAGAGACGAATGCGCCAACACGACTACGAACGCCGGCCTGCGCAACTGAAATGGCTGCTCAATTCCGATCCAGCAATCCGATGGCAAGTCATGCGGGATCTCACCGACGAAGCTTCCAACGCCGTTGCAGCCGAGCGCTCTCGCGTTGCAACCGAAGGCTGGGGAGCCCAATTGCTCGCCCGCCAATCTCGCGCCGGCAACTGGGGCGGACCAGATGAAGATCTTGGATTGCTCGTTACGCTCTACAGTCTCGTCGTCTTGATGGATCTCGGCCTCGACCCGGCCGGCAAACAGGCCCGCAAAATGATCGGGCGCGTCGACAAGCACCTCGTCTTTAAGCCGCTCAACAACCGTCCGTTTCTTCATGGTGAAACGGAACCCTGCATCAACGGCAGAATCCTTGCTCTGGGCGCGTACTTCAAGAAACCGAACCATTCGTTGGCCAACCATCTTCTGAGCCAGCAGCTCGAAGACGGCGGATGGAACTGTGAGGCCGTTGAGCCTTCAGCAAAACGTCCGCCAAGCCGCCGTTCTTCGTTTCATACCACCATCTGCGTGCTCGAAGGGCTGCTGGCATATGAACAAGCCGGACGAAAACGCGCAGCCATTACCAAGGCCCGCAAGAGAGCCGAAAACTATCTTCTTGAACGCCGCATGTTCCGCTCGCTTCGAACCGGCGAAGTCATTGACGAACGTTGGCTGCGCTTTTCCTTCCCGACCTTTTGGCATTACGACGTCTTACGCGGACTCGATTATCTGAGGAATGCCGGAATCAAACCTGACAGTCGCGTTCGTGAGGCCATCGAGATTGTGATTCAGCGCCGCTACCAGAACGGCCGCTGGCCGCTCAACCTGCTTCATCGGGAACGTATTCCATTGGAGATGGAGACCGCCGTCGGAAGCGCCAGCCACTGGAACACCCTGCGCGCCCTCCGGGTCCTGCGTTGGTACTACAACCCCATGCGCTAGTTCTGCGGACGACTGTCGACGGCGGCGAAGCGCCAACCGGATGTTGAAAGCAAGTACAGTATGTGCGGTATTGAGTTTCCGGGAATATTGAACTAGCGTCGACAAACGTTCAGACAAGTATTCTAGGCAAGTGGCCGCGATCAATCGAACGCGGCTTCGCACAGGCTGACAACAAACACCTCAAGCCATCGGTTCGGCGCGCCCCGAACCATAAATCATGTAACCAACGGGCAGGCAGTTGTGTCTTAGTGAGAACAAGAGATCGATGGCTTCGAATTCCTCGGTCAAAATGTGGAAGGAGAATTATGAAAATCGTAGTGATCGGTGGTACTGGACTCATTGGCTCAAAGCTCGTCAAACAGCTTCATGAACAAGGGCATGAAGCAGTGGCGGCAGCACCCAACACAGGGGTCAATACTGTTACAGGCGAGGGACTCACCGATGTTCTGAAAGGCGCCTCGGTAGTTGTGGACGTATCCAATGCTCCCAACTGGGAGGACGCAGCAGTGCTGAAGTTCTTCGAGACATCCACCCGCAACCTCATCACCAATGAAGCGGCCGCAAGGGTAGGACATCACGTAGCGCTCTCAGTCGTAGGAACGGAACGCATGCAAGAAAGCGGCTACTTCCGTGCAAAACTAGCCCAGGAGAAACTGATCAAGGCTTCCTCAATCCTTCACTCGATTGTGCGCGCGACGCAATTCTACGAATTCTTCAAAGGCATCGCTGATTTCTCCACAGAGCGCAACAAGGTGCGTTTGCCGCATGTTCTTTTCCAGCCGATGGCTGCCGATGACGTCGCGAATGCCGTGGCCAGGGTTGCATTAGGGACGCCGGCAAACGGCATCGTCGAAGTCGGTGGCCCGGAAAAGTTTCGCCTCGATGAGTTCATACGGCAGGGGCTGGCCGCGCGCAACGATCCGCGCCAGGTTGTCGCTGACCCGCACGCGCGCTACTACGGCATCGAGGTGACGGAGCGAACGCTGATTCCCGAAGACGATGCCAAGCTCGGAAAGATCAGGTTTCAAGACTGGCTCTCTCAGACTGGTGCACAAATTCCTCAGAGCGACGCGGCATGAAGACTCTTCCTCCATCCGCGAAACCCGCACGGGAGGCACGGTAATCGGCGATCCTTTCGGATTCAATGCGTGTGCCGGGGATTTTCGACGAGAGTAACCCCTCCCGTCTCAAGGAGCGACTTGAGGTTGGACATGACCATGGGCCAGGCCGGGGTCACCGACGCGATGAACTTTGAGTCCGGCCGCTCGATCGAATGAGTGACAGTCAACTTCACCGCCATCCCCAGGGGCTCAATCTGGTAGATGCAACGGGAGTCACCCTCAGCCATGAACTCCGGCTTCCACTCGTTTTGCCACTTCATCACTAGCCGCCTCTGAGGCTCGCTCTCGAGTATCTCGCCGGAGTCGAAGACGATTCCGTCCGGCGACGTGGCACTCCAAGGCGAGCCAACCTCCCAGTCACTCTCGATACTGGCGCCCATCCAGTACCGTTTCAAGAGTTCGGTCGATGTCAGCGCCTGCCAAAGCTTCTCCGTCGTGCTGCGAATATAAGTCTCGTAGACAAAAATCGATTGCGTCACTGGCTTTCTCCACTTGTTCTAAGTTGTTATTTCAGCCCAGGGCGGCCCGTAAGGCGGACTATTTCTTCACAGCTGGATGAGCCTCTTCCCAGCGGTACTCTTTGCGTGAACCATGTCCAAATTGCTCGGATAAGACGTCCAGAAAATAGTTCCAACCCTTCTCATGCCCTCTCGAAAGTTCATGATCCGGAAGATCGGAATGTACGAGGGTCATCAGCGTATCGTCTCCCTTTTTCTCGAAGGTCACAGTGACTGTCGACTCCATTCCCAGAGTCTTCGGCGACACCCACGTATGTTGAATCCGTGCCGGTCTCTCAACCACCGTGAACCGGCCGTAATGCGAGGTCCCTTTGCGGGTCCAGTAAAAGAGCCCGTCCACTTTGGGATCCAGGATGAACTTCTCCGCCGCATTCCACGGATTGCCGGGGATCTTCGGATTCAGCCATGCATCAAACACTTCAGGCGCGGGACCCGCGATCGTCCGTTCGAGCTTAAACTCAAGGGTCTTCTTCGACTTCTCCATTACCTTTTCTCCTTCTTCTTGTCGCGAAAATGCTGCTCAAATTGATCGAGGCGTTCGTTCCAGAAACGCTCGTACTCGTGCACCCATCCCGCAACTTGCCGAAGGGGTTCCGCTCGAAACGATATGTAAACTTCGCGCCCCTGCCTCTTGCGCTCAATCAGGCCCGCCCTTTCCAGCAACTTCAAGTGCTTCGTCACCGCGTTCAGGGCAGTGTCGAATGGCTTTGCAACGTCCGAAAATCGGGCAGGTCCACTGGCCAGCTGCCCAATAATCGCTCGCCGAGTCGGATGAGAAATCGCTGTCAGCACATTTGTCAGTTGATCCACGGCCAATATTACACCATAAGGTGTAATATTGTGCAAGAGATTTCTTGAAATCGCTTCCGATGATGAGTGAATCGCGCGTAAACCTCGATCGCCGATAAACTGTTGGCGGCCGAGCAGGGTTATAAACGACTGCGGTATCAGTTTGGGGGAGCGACACTCGCTTCGGATAACGCCGATTGTCCCAGACAAAAGATTTTTGCTGGAGGGAAGCAAGCGTGCCACACAACTACACTCCTCGAGAGTTGAAAACTGTACCCGCGACGAAATCAGACTTTCTGCGATTTAACGGCGCGGTTGAACATGCCCCCGCCATCGATGCTTGGATGAAAGAGCACGCTGGCGAATTGGGAGCCATCGCCCACGAGTGGTTTGAAGTGATGCGGAAATGCGGCGACGAAGTGCGCGAGCTTCTGCATGATGGCTGTCCGGTCGCCTGTTTGGGAGACGCGCCCTTCGGCTACGTCAATGTGTTCACTTCACACGTAAACGTGGGCTTCTTTCACGGAGCATCGCTATCGGATCCCACACGCTTGTTGCAGGGAAACGGCAGGTTCATGCGCCACGTGAAGCTGAGACCAGGAACGCCCACAAATGCCGCAGCGCTATACAGGCTTATCGAAGACGCGTACGCCGACATAAAGGCCCGTGTCGAACAAGGATGATCCGGATCGGTCCAGGAAATAGTGTGCCCCCGTCGTCTTCGGACGAACCCCGAGAAATGTCATGCTGAGCGGAGCCGGAGTGCAGCGCAGCGGAACTCCGGCGGAGTCGAAGCATCCCTACCGCAGACCACCTCTCACTCCATCCTCAACACCCGCATCGGATCGAGGCGAGACGCTCGCCACGCCGGAACCACGCAGGCCAGCGCAGCCGAGGCAATCAGCAATGCTGCGACGGCGGCGAACACTCCGGGATCGAGTGGCTGGGTTTCGTAGAGCATGGACTTGATAAACTGCGTCGTCGCGACGCTAGCTCCCAGTCCCAGAACAAGTCCGATTAGCGCCGGGCGCAGCCCGTCGGCGAGCATCCCTCTCAGCACCTGCTCTCGTTGTGCGCCGAGTGCGATGCGGATCCCGATCTCACCAGACCGTTGCGCGACGACATAAGAGAGCACCCCAAACAATCCCGCCGCTGCAAGCAAAAGCGACAGCACCGCTAACGAGCTGATCAGAGTGGCGTCGAAACTTTGGTCGAGCGTCGACTTGCCGAGCAGTTGATTCATCGTAAGCACATCCGAGACCGGAAGATCATGATCCTGACTTTGAATGATCTGCTGCACCGGAAGTGCGAGTTGGCTCACGTCCTGTCTGCTGCGAATCGCGAGTGTGCCGTAGTTTTGATCGCCCGCAAACACCGGATGGTACAGCATTGGCTCAGGCGCTTCGCCGATTTCGTACCGGATGTCGCCGACGATTCCCACAATCATACGTACCTTGTTTCCGTCCATTATGTGCAGGTGTTTGCCAAGAGGATCTTCGCCGGGGAAAAAATTCTTGGCGAACGATTCGCTGATGACCACTTCACTGACTGGATCGAGCTTCTGGTTATCGCCGAAGGTGCGGCCGCGCAAAACAGGAATACCCATGGCTGCAAAGTAGCCGGGGTCAGCCGCGCGATAGACTGCGAGATTGCCATTGCCCCGCGGCAGTGGCGGGTGCTCCACGATCGTGAATCCTGTGTCGCCCATGTATCCCTGTCCCGGAACTCCAGTCACAAATCCCGCCGCATCCACTCCCGGCAGCGTCCGCACCCGCTGCAATAGCGTCTCGAAGAAATTCGCAGGCGCGGGTCCCGGCGTCTTATACCGCTTGCCTGGCAGTTTCATGCGCATGGTGAGCACGTTATCGGTAATGCACCCGACGTTCGTAGAACGCAGGCGCTGGTAACTTTTTACCAACAAGCTCGCGCCCATCAGCAGGACCACCGTGAGCCCAACCTCAACGGCCAGCAGCGTCTTGCGAAGCCGTGCCCGTTTCCCTGCAGCACTGTGGCTTCGCGAAGACTCGTGCAGCGCACCGAGCAACCGCGTGTCATCCGTGTTGAACGCGGACACCAATCCGGAAAAGAGCGCACAAAGGATGACGACAGCGGTGGTGAACGCCGCAACCACGCCATCGAAATGGATTGCACCCACCCGAGCCATGTCGGGGCGGGTGTGCAGAAGCCAGCCGATCGCAGCATAGGCCAGTAACAGGCCGGCAGCTCCGCCTGATGCCTCGAGCAGGAAACTCTCCGTCAGATGCTCGCGCAGCAGCCGCATGCGTCCTCCTCCCAGAGCGGTACGAATCGCGAGTTCCTTATGGCGTGCCGCGGCGCGCGCTACGAGAAGATTCGCGACATTGAGGCAGGCGATGAGCAGCAGGCACACAGTGGCCGCGAGCAGCATGTAAAGCGGACGCTTCACATCCCCCACCAGGTGCTCCAGCAGGGGACGGCTGTTCGCTTCCCCCGCTACAAACGGATTGTCCAGGTGTGAGTCATGGATCTGCCGGGAGA
>Ga0209060_10003216_pt1 | contig 13935 bp, 11 predicted proteins | sample Coa_R1_8_FD_187155 | JGI IMG/M metagenome (GOLD analysis project Ga0209060, IMG submission 187155) | Surface soil microbial communities from Centralia Pennsylvania, which are recovering from an underground coalmine fire - Coalmine... | ecosystem: Environmental > Terrestrial > Soil >...
ACTGCGCGCCGGGGTCGATCCCGGTACGATTGACTTGATCCGGTTCAACAAAGATGTCTCCGGCCTGCCGGACAAGGATGCCGTCATTATCCGGCTCGGGCGACAGTTATTTCGAGAGCGGAAAGTCGACTCCGATACGTATGCCAAGGCCGTGAACCAGTTCGGGCGGAAAGGAGTCCTCGAGTTAGCGGCACTGATGGGCGATTACGCGATGGTCGGCATCATGCTCCAAGCGGTGGACCAGCATCTGCCTCCGGAGCGGCCGTCCACCCTGCCTGCGGTCGCCGGAGTGGGGGCTCGCATCGGCAAGCCGGGGCAATTCGGCGCCGGCCTTGCACGGCCCGCCAAGCTTCCGGCGGACGTTTTCCCGGACACGCTGTGCCGGCTTCCGGCGGTTACCCGCGATGATCTGGACGCTAACGGGAAGCGAGTCTGGGATATCGTCGTGGGCCGGGATACGAAGGTAGCCCAGCTGGGGCCGGTCGGCATCTCGTTCTACAACCCCGCTGTCGCGGAACAAATGCATTATCTGAACGAGTATTTGCGGAAGCAGAGCATACTCGGGCGCCGCATGATTGAATTGACGATCATCGTGGCGGGCCGCGAAATGAATCATCAGTTTGAATGGGCCGCGCATTCGCCGCAAGCCTTGCAGGCGGGGGTCGAGCCCTCGATCGTGGACATCATCAAGTACGACAAAGATCTCTCGCAACTGACGCCCAAGGATTCAGTAGCCATCCGGTTTGGCCGTGAATTGTTTCGAGACAGGAAGGTGAGCGCTCAGACCTTCGCCGAAGCCGTCGGCGCTTTTGGAAGGCAGGGCGTAGTCGAGATGACGGCGCTGATGGGGAACTACTACATGGTCAGTTTGATGTTGGATGTGGTCGGCCAGCAACTTCGCCCGGAGTGGGAACCCGCACTACCCGTACGGAAGCCGGCGTAAGCTGTAAGCCCGGTTACTCGATGGAAAACTGAATCCCCTGCGCCAGCGGCAGCTGTGTCGACCAGTTGATCGTGTTGGTTTGCCGCCGCATGTACGCCTTCCATGCATCGCTGCCGGATTCGCGCCCGCCGCCCGTATCCTTCTCGCCGCCGAACGCACCGCCGATTTCCGCGCCGCTGGTGCCAATGTTGATGTTGGCAATCCCGCAATCGCTGCCGCGATGGCTCAAGAATGTCTCCGCGGAAATGAGGTTCGTGGTGAACATGGCCGACGATAATCCTTGCGGCACATCGTTGTGCCACCGGATGGCCTCTTCTATATCGCTGAACTCTATCAAGTACAGAATCGGCGCGAAGATCTCTTCCTTCAGAATCGGCATGTCCGGCCGTGCGCGCACTAACGTCGGCTGCACGAAGCACCCTTTCAGATGCTCGCCGCCGAAGAGCACCTCGCCGCCCTGCTCGCGGATGCGCAGCAATCCGTCCATCATGTCGTCCACGGCCCGGCGATTAACGAGCGGCCCCATGAGGGTGGCCTCCTCAAGCGGATCGCCGATCCGAACCTGCCGGTACGCCTTCACCAAGGCATCGATGATCTTCGGCGCAATGCCGCGTTGCAGGAAGAGCCGCCGTGTCGTGGTGCAGCGCTGTCCCGCAGTGCCGACCGCGCCGAACAGAACGGCGCGCAGCACCATATCGGCATTGGCGTCATCCATCACGATAATTCCGTTGTTTCCGCCCAATTCCAGAATCGAGCGCCCGAGCCTGCCGGCGATGACCTCCGAGACATGCCGGCCCACTTCGGTGGAACCGGTGAAGCTGATCAGCGGCACGCGGCGATCGTGAATCAGCGCCTCGCCCACCGGGCTGCTCGCGCCGATCACGAGGTTGAACACGCCCTTCAACCCGTGCGCATCCATCACCCGGTTGCAGATCTTCTGCACGGCGATGGCGGTGAGCGGTGTGTCGGACGACGGCCGCCACAAGACGCAATCGCCGCACACGGCCGCGATCATTGCATTCCACGACCACACCGCCACCGGAAAATTGAAGGCGCTGATCACCCCCACAATTCCCAGCGGATGCCACTGCTCGTACATGCGGTGCCCCGGCCGCTCGCTGTGCATTGTCAAACCATAGAGTTGGCGCGACAAGCCCACGGCGAAATCGGCAATGTCGATCATTTCCTGTACTTCGCCCAGCCCCTCGGGCAGGATCTTGCCCATTTCCAGGCTCACCAGCGCGCCCAACTGCGCCTTGTGGGCGCGCAGTTCATTGCCGATCTGGCGCACGATCTCGCCGCGTTTCGGGGCCGGCAACATCCGCCATTCGGGAAATACGGCTTGCGCCCGCTCGACCACGCATTCGTAGTCGGCCAGACCGGCGCGCGCAACTTTTGCGAGCGGCTCGCCGGTGGCCGGGTTCAGCGATACTAATTCTCCGCCGCTCGGATTGGGAATCCAATCGCCATAGCACGCTCCGGAGTTCACAGGCTCGATGTGCAGCCTCTCCAGAATTTCAGAAATCGATTGAGTGGCAGTCCGCACGCTTCCATTCTAGCCGGACCGGAAAATGGAGCGCCGAATCTTAGTGGGGCGTTAACGTTTGATGTGAGCCCGCCGGCTCAATGAAGTGTTGCGCCGCAGATGCCAAACGTCAGATCTTTTGCTGCGGCGCGGTCCAGCGAAATCCCCATGCTCTGTGGCACGGTCGACAGCGACACTCACCCCTATTGCCTCGGTTGCCGGGTCTGAGGTCCGGCTAGCGTATGTGCTTAACTTACTCCCAGTGAGCGAAAATTCACAGGTTATCTTTTGGACACTTGGCCCGCATGGGGAAGCCGGTTCTACGAGTACCAACGACGGCGCTGGCTAGATCTGGTCCTCATACTGTTCGAAAGCCACGCGCACCAGCTGGCCGCGCGTGCGCACACCGGTCTTTTGAAACAAGGTCTGGAGAATCGCTTTGACGTAGCTTTCGGAAATCTGCAGCCGCCAGGCAATCTCCTTGTTGGAGAGCCCCTCCAGCACAAAGCGCAAGACGCGCCGCTGTCTTTCATTAAACATCGGCGGTTCGTCGGCCTGTGCGGGGTCTTCGGCCGAGCGGGCAAAGGAGTGGTCCAGGAATGAACCACCGGCGGCGACGGTTCGGATCGCGCCTTTCAGCTCCTCGAGCGGCGCCTGTTTCAGAAAAATGCCCGAAACGCCCTGCCGCAGCAACCGCCGCGCTTCATTCTCGCTGACCCAGGCGGTGACCACCAGTACGCGCCCTTCAAAGCCGGCTTCGCGGGCCGCCGGCACGAACTGCGAGGCTCTCTCGGAACCCAGATCATGATCGAGCAGGACCATGTCGAACCGGTGTTCGGAAAGAATCTGCAGAGCTTCCCGGATGCTTCCGCAATGTTCGATGTGGATGCCTGGATCGGTGCTCAAAGCGCCGGATATGCTTTCGCGAAACAGGGTATGGTCATCCACCAGCAACACGTGCAGTGCTGGTTGTGCGTTTGCCGTCATTGGAGACTGTGCTTTCCTCCGGCCACAGTTCGATCACGAAACAACTGCCTGAGGTCTGGGGCTCATACCGCAAGCCGCCGCCGTAGGACCGAAGAATGGCCTGTGAAATATAAAGACCGAGCCCGGCCGAATTGGCGCCCGGCTGAAAAGGCCGAAATAGGTTTTCGGGGTGGGCAACTCCCGGGCCGGTATCGTAAAACCGAATGACGACCAGATCGCGCTCTGTCCCGGCCGTAATACGCAGGTTGCGCCGCGGAGCTTCGGCCAGGACGCTTTTGATGTTTCTGGCCAGGTTGACGAAGACCTGCAGCAGGCTGTGATGATCGGCCTGGACCAGCGGCAAGCCGTCGCTGAGCTCCCAGCGCACGTCGATATCCGCGTCCCGAAGCAGCGGTTCGATCACAATGCGCATCTCGTCGAGCAGCGTGCCGAGATCGGTCACCGCCGCTTCGTGGTGCGAGGCGAGCTGCAAACCCGAAGTGGCAATTCGTTCGAGCGCGTGGATGAGGCTGCCCAGAGCCTCGTATTGCTTGTTTTCGGCGACGGCCGCCAGAGTGCCCAGTAGAGCGTAGCTGGTCGCCGCTGCGGCGGCAAGATTGCGAATCTCGTGGGAGATCGCGCCGACCAGAACTCGCGAGGTCGCAAGCATCGAATCGACTCCGGCGTCTTCCCGGTCACGCAGACTCTCTGAAGCATCCCAAATCACAGCCGCCAAAGCGGAACCGCTGGAAGTGCGGTAGGTCGAGAGCCATACGTGGGCGAGGAAGACGTCGCCCGTGTGCCGTTTTGCCTTGCACTCGACGCTGGTGCGCATGTAGCCGCCAGGCTGATGGCTGTGCAGCATACGGGGCAGGATCGGTAAATACGACGCAACGTCGGTTCCCTGCAGCGTTTCTCCCTCGAAATTAAGCATTGTGCGCGCCGATTCGTTGGCCAGCATCACGCGGCCGAAACCGTCAATCGTGAGGATCGCCAGCGGGCTGGTTTCGATCAGGGTGCGGAGTTGGGATTCCACGTCCTGGCGGAGCCGCACTTCCGCTTCCACCTCGTTCAAATGATCGCGCAGCAGACGCCGCCGCTGGTTCAACTCGGCCGCGAAAAAACCGGCCATCGCAAAACCGGCCAGCGCCGTCAGGATGCGGCCCCCCGCCCCCGCGGACCATTCCAGCGGATCGAATGCCTCCCGCAGAAAGCTGCAGACGGCCGCCAAGACAATAATCTGAATGCTATTCAAGGCGGCGGCGGAGACCAGGATAGGAATCAAATAAAGAAAACCGATAGAAATCGTGGGCAGTTCGGCGTCGCTCCAGGCGATCACCGCAATCATCAACCCGGCCAGAGTACAAACAGCCAACCGGTGCGATTCGGCATACTCTAAGAAACTATCGAGCCGTGTCATCCTGAAAACGCCCGAGCGGCTGTGCGCGTCGCCTAGCCGACGGCTACTATCATAACGTGGCGCTTCCTCGGGTGCGGCGCATCTTTGGTACTTTCCTGCTGGGTCTCACAGCGCTGGTTGGGTTATTTTACGCCCTGGCCGTGGCCGAATTGATCGGGCTGCGATGGATTGACCCGCCGACCACCACCGTGCAGGTACAGCGGCGCATCGAGGCCTGGCTGCTGGGCCAGCCTTACCACAAGCGGTATCGGTTTATGCCCCTCGGCAGGATCTCCCCCAACCTGCAACACGCGGTCGTTTCCGCCGAAGACGGCCGTTTCTACGAGCACCACGGCATCGATTGGAAAGAAGTGCAGCAGGTGATCGATCAGGACGTGGAAGAGGGGCGCTTGGGGCGGGGTGGTTCCACCATAACCCAGCAGTTGATTAAGAATATCTTCCTGACTACGCACCGCTCGCTGATCCGTAAAGGCGTGGAATTCACGCTGGCTCCTGTGGCGGAGCGCATCCTGTCCAAGCGCCGCATACTCGAGCTCTACCTGAATGTGATCGAGTGGGGGCCGGGCATCTGGGGCGCAGAAGCAGCGGCGCGCACGTGGTACGGGGTGCCGGCAGCGCAACTGAGCCGCGAACAAGCCGCGCGCCTGGCATCGCTAATCCCGGCGCCGCTGCGCCGCAAGCCCGCGCGCATGACCTGGTACACGAACGAAATCGAGCGGCGCATGGCGCAGCGCGGCTGGTAATGGGGGCCGTCTGAAAATCTAGTGCGCGGCGCTCTTGGTGATCTGCGACGGGTCGGCGCCCACGCGCCCCGAGGCATCCGTGGCCTTGGCCTTTGCCAGCTTGAAATCGAAACGGATTGACGGCAGATTCGAGAACGGCGACGCCGGGTCATTCGTGCGGGTCTCGGTGACGAGCGATTCGGTGACTCCAAATACGGTGTCGGAGTCGATGTGCTCATCGGTGGCCAGATAAAGCGCTGTCACCAGTTCCCGGTATCCCGGAGCGCCGATCAAAAAATGAATGTGAGCCGGACGAAAGCCGTGGCGATGCTGCGCGCGAACCATGTCCCCCACCGGTCCATCCATGGGAATCATGTAGCCGAGCGGCCGCACCGTCCGCAGATGATAGCAGCCTTCGGAATCGGCGTGATACCAGCCGCGCAGATCCATCACGGAGGGATCGTTCCGCTGAAGATCATAGACGCCTTCGTCGTCGGTCTGCCAGATTTGGACCGACGCGTTGGGAATGGCGTTCCCGTCCGCGTCGGTGACGCGGCCGTAGATGCAGATTTCCTTTCCCTTCGGATCCGATGCAATCGATTCGCCGAGCTTTCGCTGCGGCGAATCCTGCCGGTAAAACGGCCCGAGCAGGCTGGTCTTGGTGCCGGATTCGGTCGCGCGCCGGTCATGCAGAGAGTTGACGAGACTGCTCAGGCCGAGCGTGTCGGAGAGCAAAATGAACTCCTGCCGGTACGGTGTGCAGGTCTGGCCGACCGCGGTCAAGAACTTGATGCCGTCGATCCATTCTTCCGGCGTGAGGTCAATTTCACGCGCGAACGCGTGCAGGTGTCTGACCAGGCACTCCATGATTTGCTTCAGGCGCGGATCGCTCGTTCCGGACATCTGCGCGATCGCGGCGTCGGTAATCGTTTTCTCATCGATTGCTAGCATGGCATTTCCCTTCGACGGCTAGTGGTGTCCGGCAGCGCGGATGACGGTGCGGGCGGGCGGTGCTGCCGCGTGGGGCTTGCGCGCCATCGCCCTTTCGCACAGCCGCGCGTTGCGTTCCGCCCGCTGCCGCGCGGATTTCTGATCGCGTTCTTTGAACTCCGGCAGCACTTCGTTGGTGAACAATTCGATTGACGAGCAGAGCAGATCGTGCGAAATCTTTCCCGCCTGCGACAGGCAGATTACCTGGTCGATACCCGCTTGCTCGAATTCGCGCAAACGCGTGCGGATCATTTCGGGCGTGCCCACGCAATCCTGGATGCGGCCCTCGGGTGGCGCGAATTCATGCAGACGGTTCTTGAACTCGTCCCAGATGTCGCTGATGCCCGGCTCGTGGTCGCCGAAAAAACTGTAATGGCCCAGGCCATAAATAAAGAAGCCGTAGTTTTCAGCTCCGAGCGCGGCCATGCGCTGCGCGTCCCGGTCGCACAAGAAGGGGCAGGTGATGGCGAAGTTCGGATTGACCGCGTACCCCACCGGCTCGCATTCCTCTTCAAAAGTCCGGTAATAGTCCTTGACCCACTGGTTGGCTTCTTCGGGGCTGACGAAAGAGAACGTCAGCGCGCCGACTCCGAGGCGCGCGGCCTGCAGGATCGAGGCGCGGTTCGAGCACGCCAGCCAGAGCGGCGGGTGCGGCTTCTGCAACGGCTTCGGCACTACGTTGCGCGCCGGAATGTTGCAGTATTTTCCCTCGAATCCGGTGAACGGATCTTCCACGAACATGCGGACCGTTGCGCGCAGACCCTCGATCATCATTTCTTTCTTGATCGCTTGCGGCACGTGGAATCCGCCGAGCTCGGTCTCCGTCGCGCCCGCGCCGACGCCGTATTCCACGCGGCCGTCGCTAATCAGGTCGAGCGTCGCCACCCGTTCGGCTACGCGCGCCGGATGGTTGATGCCCGGCGGCATCTGCACGATCCCATGCCCGATCCGCACGTTCCTGGTCCGCTGGGTACACGCCGCCAGGAAAACCTCCGGGGCTGAAGAATGCGCGTATTCTTCCAGAAAGTGATGCTCGGTGGCCCAAATGTAATCGTAGCCGCCGCGGTCCGACAGTTCGACCTGCTCCAATGCGTGCTTGAGAAGCTGGTGCTCCGAGTCCGGCGCCCATGGACGCGGCAACTGGTGTTCGTAAAATCCCCCAAATTTCATTGGCGAGTTCCTAAAAACTAGTGAGTCATTCCGTAAAGAATATAGTTTACGCCTATACGAATGCCCAGCGCTGAATACTTCTCCGGATACTCGGGATCATCGGCGAACTCCCACGAATCTCCCAGATCGGAGTTGGCGACGATGGCCACCATCACACGGCCCTTGTCATCGTAGATCCCGCGCCAATATGGAACGCTGCCATCATTCTGATAGCCCCGTCCGTACATCCCCCACGCGCCCGGGACCTGGTAGCGGTCGTCCAGGTCATAGACCGTATGGAAGATCTGATCGTTGTTTGGCAGGTCCACCACCTGCCGGTCCGGGAAGACTTTGCGCAGGCTTTCCATGAACACGCCCCACTCGAAGGTCCCCCAAAAATCATCGGCCATGAAAAATCCGCCGCGCAGCAGATATTCGCGCAGCGTTTTGGCCTGAGAATCGGTCAGTTTCCATTCTCCGGGACGGACCGCGTACAGCCAGGGCCAGTCGAACTGGTCTCCGTCATCGAGATCGACCGGCTGCTCGACCGACCGCACGTGCAGGCGCGTCAGCCGCCGCACCGCCATCGCGAAGTGCCGGTCGGCCCGCGGATAGTCCTGCGTCCAGCTCGAATATCCGAGCTTCCATGCGGTGCCGCCGTGGCGGCTGCCGCTGCGGTCAAAGCGCGCGGTCGGCGCGGGCGGATACATCAGCCGTGCAAAGGCGAATTCCGTTTTTTCCTGATAATCGGGGGGCAGCGGGAAATCGTTGTATTCGACACCGGGATATTCACGGAAAGGCAGATGCACTTCGGTCACGGCGGCGAAGGATAGCAGTGCGCCGGCCAGTCCCCAGAGGATTTTCCGCGCAAGCATCGGCGAAGCTTCGTCCTGAGCATATCACGGCCAAGACGGCTGCCATCGGGTCCACCTCGCCCGAAAAGAGATCAGACCAGACCTCGGATGAAGAAATAACCCCTCCACAATCGCGGGAACGGACTTACACTAGATGGTAAGAAATGAGACTGACGGTCCTGTTTCTCCTCGGCCTGACTTCGCTGTCCCGGGCCGCCGATTCCGATACGTTTTCCCCCACTCACCAGCTTTCGGGTGTTGGCGTATCACGCGATGACCTCTCCGATGAACTGCTGCAAGCGCGCACGGATCTGATGATCCAGTCGCAAACGTTTTCGATCATGCGCGAGCAGATGGCGGTTTCGGGGGCCAGGCGCATCACGACCGATCGGAAACTGCAGGCGCTGTTTCGCCAGGCCTCCGAGCGCAGCGGTATTCCGGTAGACGAGATCGAGGCGATCGCGTATCTGGAAAGCTGGGGCGATCCGAAGGCCGAGAGCCCGTCGGGCCCGCGCGGCATTATGCAGATCTCGCATGGCACGGCGCGCGAGATGGGGTTGCGCATCGTGCGATCGGTCCGCTACCGGATCGTCAAAGAAAAGGTGCAGGTCCGCGGCAAGAATCGGAAACTGGTAACCCGCACGGTGCGGCACAAAATTCCTTACACCGTGTTTGGCCGCGACGAGCGCCTCATTCCGGAGCGCGCCATCCCCGCCGCCGCCAATTACCTGGCGCGTCTCGAGCGCAAGTTCGGCGGCCGGGACTGGGCGATTTTCGCCTATCATTGCGGCGAAGGCTGCGTCAGCGAGATGCAGGAACTCACGCGCCAGGCGCGCGGCATTCCGAAAGACCAGTTGACGGTGGCGCGCATGTTCTTCTCCTGCTCGCCGGCGTGGAACCGCGAGCTTTACCAGGCGGTACAGAACCAGATGCAGCGCGATTATTCGCCCACGTATTGGTTTCGCGTAATGCGCGCCGAGCAATTGCTTGCCGAGTACCGGCGCGATCCCGATGCCTTCGAGAATCTCTCCGAGCAGTACAAGGTGCATTTCAGCTCCACCGACACGCTGCCCCGCCGGGCGTCGCATCGCCTCTCGGTATGGCTCACGCGCGACGATCTGAGGTTTCACACCGACGACGAGATTCGCGCCACGATCGGCACCGACCTCGTGACCGTCGTTGATCGCCCTGAATTTTTCGGTTTCCAAGTGAAGCTCGAGCCCGACCCGATCAGCGATGTTGCCTATCTCAACCTGGCCGCCCCATCGGCGGTCGGCACCCTGGCCTACATCGCCTTCGAGACAAGGCGGCTCTGGCAGGAGCTCAGCCCGAAAAACGAGCAGTTCCGCCCGCTCCAGGTCACGTCCCTGTTCGAGCCCGAGGACTACGCCGTGCGTACGCTGCGCAGCGAGGCGCTTGCCCACGGAACCGGCCTCGTGTTCGATATCGATTACGCGGGCTTGCCTCCCGCCGAGTACGAGTGTCTGCGTTTTGTGCTCGATGACCTGGGCTGGGGCGGTTATCTGGGATTTGTCGAAGAGGGAGCCGACCGTTTCCATATCGGTTGCTCGCCCAGTTCGCGCGATTTCTTCGCCGGCGTCTTCCAGGAAGCGGTGGAACAGCTATCGCAAAACGTGGAAAGCCACGAATGAGCCGATATAGGCCAGCACGCCCATGTAGGTGAATTGCAGAGCCGGCCACTTCCAGCCGCCGGTCTCGCGGCGCACCACCGCGATCGTCGAAATGCATTGCATCGCGAACGCGAAGAAGACGAGCAGCGCCACCGCGCCCCCGAACGAGAGTTCGTGCTGCAATGCGGTCTGCAGGCCCAGCTGGTTCGACTCCGGGTCCATACCATAAATCGATCCCAGCGTGGCTACGATGGTTTCGCGCGCGGCCAGGGAGGTGATCAGCCCGATTCCGATTTTCCAGTTCAACCCGAGCGGCTTGATGGCCGGTTCAATCGTGCGGCCGAGGGTGCCGGCCAGGCTATGTTCGATGGCCGGCGCGTGTCCGTTGGTCAACGGCAGGTGAGCCATGATCCAGAGCACCACCATGACCAGGAGAATTACCGTGCCCGCCCGCCGCAGAAACACGGCCGAGCGATCCAGCAGCCGCAGCCCGAGCGATTGAAGGGTCGGCCAGCGGTAGGAGGGCATCTCCAGCAGGAACGGCGCCCGGCCGCTTTTGAGCACCGAGGATTTCAGCACGCGCGCAGTCCCTACGGCGGCCATGAATCCCAACGCGTACAGCCCCAGCATGGCCAGCGCCCGCGTCCCCAGAACACTGCCGAGCACGGGATGATTGGGAATGAATGCGGCGATGATCAGAGTGTAGACCGGCAGCCGCGCCGAGCAAGTCATAAAAGGCGCGATCAGAATGGTCGCCATGCGGTCGCGCTTGTTCTCAATCGTTCGGGTGGCCATGATCGCCGGCACCGCGCAGGCGTAGGCCGAGAGCAGCGGGATAAACGATTTCCCCTGCAAGCCCACCCGCGCCATCGTGCGATCCGCGATGAGCGCGGCGCGCGCCAGATAGCCCGAGTCTTCCAGAATTCCGATAAACAAAAACAGCAGCAGCACCTGCGGCAGGAAGACCACCACGGAGCCGACGCCATTCCATACGCCGTCGAGCAACAGCGAACGGAACAGGGAATCGGGCAAAACAGATGCAACCCAGTTGCCGCTGATATGAATCAGCCGGTCCACCACGTCTTTGGCCGGGTCCGCGATGCTGAAGATGGTCTGAAAAACCAGGATCACCACCCCGAGAAAAACCAGGGGACCCGCGAGCGGATGCAGGAACACCGCGTCCAGTCGCCTCGTCCACTTCGGCGGCGCGGGCGCCCGGTAGCGCGCCTGATTGCCGACGCGCCCCGCCCATTGGCGGCACTTGGGCACGTCCTGTAGAATCGGGAGTTCTTTCGGCGCCGGCTTCGGCAGAGCGCCGGCTAGAAATCGGAAAACCTGTTCGAGCCCTTCGCCTTGCCGCGCGCTGATCAACGCCACCGGCGCTCCCAGTTCCGCGGAAAGCGCCGCAACATCCACCTGGCCTCCGCGTTTGCGCAGGTCATCGGCCATATTCAAGATGATCAGGGTCGGTATGCCCAACGCCAGGATCGGGGCCGCCAGCATCAGGTGCCGCGCCAGGTTCGTCGAATCGAGCACCAGGAGAACCGCCTGCGGTTTGCCCGTGTCTCCACGCTGGCCGGTTAGTACGTCGTACGCAATTTGTTCGTCTTCCGACCGCGGCGCCAGACTGTACAGGCCCGGCAAATCGATCAGCGGCACCTCGCGGCCGTCGTCCAGTTCCGCAATTCCCGTGTGGCGTTCCACCGTGACGCCTGGAAAATTGGCGACCTTTTGCCGCAGCCCGGTGAGGCGGTTAAACAGAGTCGTCTTGCCGCTGTTAGGCGGACCGATCAGGGCGACCGGGCCGCTCCTCTTGCCCGTGAGCGATGCCGGCAGCTCGACGACCGGAGCGGCGCTGCAGCCCTGGCAGCCGCTCACGATTTCCTCCGTCTCTTTTCCACGCGTACCGTCAGATGACGCGCGGTCTCGCGGCGCAGCGCGATTTCGGAGCCGTCCACCTGGAAAACCCGTGGATCGCCCCCCGGAGCAGTGCGGCCGGCGGTGACGCGGGCGCCGGGAAGAAACCCGAGTTCCATGAGACGGCGGGCCTCTTCGGCGGGCAGATCGATGCTGTCGAGAACCGCGGCGTCCCCGTAGTTCAATTCCACCAGGGTCGGCAACATCTCGAACGGGGTCTTGTTGCCATTCAGTTGCAACATAGATTCAGTATGCGGGAGTCCGAAATCCCTGTCAAGCTCCCGGCGCGTCCTCTTTCGGCCTTTTTTCCGCACCCTGTTGCAACTGCCTCCGAACAAGCAAATTATAAAGAATACAGCATGAGCCTGCATTTTGCCATTCGTCTTGCCCGCCCCGCCGATTTGGACCGGATTCTGGAAATCGAAAACGCCAGTTTCGGCTCGCAAGCCTATGATCGCAGGTTATTTGCATATTATTTGAAGCGTTGCGGAGGAGTCTTCCTGGTGGCCAGCCGCGGAGGGGTGTGCGGATATATGATTACCTGCCTTCGCGGGCGAGCGCGAAAATCGAGGGCGGAACTGGTTTCCGTGGCCATAGATCCTTTACGGCGCCACGCCGGCGCCGCTTCCGCTTTATTAGACAGCACATTACGGCGGTTGCGGCGGTACAGCGCAACCGGACTGCACCTGGTAGTTCGAGTATCCAATAAGCCGGCGCGGGCGCTTTACCGGAAGTACCAATTCCGCCGGGTTCGGGTACTACATATGTACTATGAGGACGGTAGTGATGGCATCGCGATGAGCCGCCCGGTGATCCTGCCGAAAATTAGGCCGGCGCCGTGGCGTGGAGACCGAGCCGGCGGCCGCGGCTCGCGAGCATCCTGACCCCGCGCGCCGCCCCTTGCAATGGCGGGGCCGGTGCGGCATCGTAAGGGGGAATGCCGGTTTCGCTCGAATTCCTCCGCGGTGTCCTGGGTGTGCTCTGCGTTTTATTTGCGCACATGGCGGGGCGGTCGGCGATCGCCGTGCGCAAAAGACAGCAGAAGGTCTCGCGAGTGTACGCGTGGATCTTTCGGGCTGCGGTCTGCGCCTTCGGCGTGGCCTTCCGGCACCCTGTGGATGCGATCGATATGGGCGTTTGGATTCTGAGCGCCGCTGCCTTCGCGGTGGGATGGTGGGACGCATCGCGCGAGAAAAAGACCGAGGATCTCACCGGCCGGATTTTTCCCGAATAACCGGTGGCCGGCCACCGCCCTGCGCTACAATTTCTCTTACCTATGTCCCTGGTGGTGGTTGGATCTGTTGCTTACGATGGCGTGGAGACGCCGCATGGAAAAGTCGATCGCATGTTGGGCGGCGCCGCGACCTATATTTCGCTGGCCGCCAGTTACTTTACCGAGGTGAAGATTGTCGCCGTGGTCGGCGATGACTTCGCCAGGCAGGACCGGGACCTGTTGGCCTCGCGCAAAATCGATCTCGCCGGCATGGAGACCGTTTCCGGCGGCAAGACCTTCTTCTGGAGAGGCGTGTACTCGGCCGACATGAACGACCGCACCACGCTGCAAACCGATCTCAACGTATTCGCCGATTTCAAGCCCAAGCTGCCGGAATCCTATCGCGCGGCGCCTTACCTCCTGCTCGGCAATATCCAGCCTGCCCTGCAGCGCAACGTGCGCACGCAGATGACGGGGGTGAAATTCACCGGCGGCGATACCATGAACTTCTGGATCAATGACTTCCGTGGCGAGTTGCTGGAAACCCTGAAAGACTGGAATTTCCTGCTGATCAACGATAGCGAGGCGCGGCTGCTTTCCGGAGA
>Ga0209060_10003219_pt1 | contig 13923 bp, 13 predicted proteins | sample Coa_R1_8_FD_187155 | JGI IMG/M metagenome (GOLD analysis project Ga0209060, IMG submission 187155) | Surface soil microbial communities from Centralia Pennsylvania, which are recovering from an underground coalmine fire - Coalmine... | ecosystem: Environmental > Terrestrial > Soil >...
GGCGAGCTTGGCCTGCGCCAGCACCTTGGTGATGGCTGCCGTCAAGGTCGTCTTGCCATGATCGATGTGCCCAATCGTCCCCACGTTCACATGCGGCTTGTTCCGCACAAACTTCTGCTTCGCCATGACGGAGAAAATGCCTCCTCAAAACTTGCGCGTGAGCCTGGCGCTCCACAGCGCGGCTCAAGCTAATACCCGGATGGATTCTGCGTGCCATCCGGACGAGCGATAAGGATACCTGATACCAAACAGGCCATACCTTCCCCTCGGAGAGAAACCTTGGTGTGGGGAAAAGGAGCCGAGAGGGACCATCTGTTGCGGAGCCCGTGATGGGATTTGAACCCATGACCCCAGTCTTACCAAGACTGTGCGCTACCACTGCGCCACACGGGCCTGCGAAACTACCTGTACGCCATCGCATCTACTTGAAGGCTTGCGTCTTCGGGCAGCGAGATGACGCCCACCCATTCCTTCCTTGCCCTCCGCCTGACGCCGTTGGCATTGCGTAACAGACAATGCCTGGTTGTCAGTGTTTCGGGCGAGCCTCCCCACGGGGGAAACCGACGAGAGTAGAACGGCCTGGTGGGCAGTGGAGGATTCGAACCTCCGAAGGCGGAGCCAACTGATTTACAGTCAGTCGCGTTTGACCACTTCGCTAACTGCCCTTGTTTTTCGTTCCACCGGAGCCGACGGTCGGACTCGAACCGACAACCAACGGTTTACAAAACCGTTGCTCTGCCATTGAGCTACGTCGGCCTGAGCCGCCGCCAGGCTTGTCTTGCTGAGGCGCCGCTGGAATAGCAGCCCCAGTAATTGACAGGCGTCACAGCACGATTATTATATCAGGTCGCAGAGGGGACTGTCAAGGACTACGGAGGCCCAAATCATCATTTTGGGGCACTCCGTAGCTGTCACTCGACACGGCCAGACTATAAATTAGGATATGTTGCAGCAATGGAACAGCAAGCGGAGATAAGGTCCATTTCCCTGGGCTGAAAGCAATCAATGAAGCAAGTATTCGAGAGAATCTGAGCGTTTCATCAGGTTGGTGAGGCTAAGTGCTGCCTGGCCTCATCGGCTTATCCCCATTTCTGATCCCAGTTCTACGGCATATCCTTATCTATCTGTTTGCATCAGAAGGCCAGAAGACCCGATAAAATTGCACCACAGACGGGTATCAGTGCTTGTCTCTTTATCGTAGGAGAAGTTAATAATTGCCTGGTCTGAGGATGGCACGAGGACCAGGCATCTCGCTTGGATCAAGGGCAAACTGGAGCGACAATGGCAAGCTGTCATTGGCAAGCTGTTTCCACTGCTCGAGGGCGGAGGGATACATTTTTTCAAGCAGTTGTTCCATGGCTTGGCGGACAGCAATGACTAGAAAATATTCGCGCAACCCGCCCTGGACCAGTTCATGGAGACGCTGTTCTAGTGCCTGGATGGGAGGTTCCCCTGCGCGCCCAGCAGAATAGAGCTGGCCTATTTCTCTCTGAAAGGCGGCTACTTTCGACTGCTGAGAGTCGCACAGAGCTTCAGCCAATCTAAGCCAGAGATAATTAAGAGTACCCAGCTTACGATTCTGTGCAGGAAATGCGACATCAACCCATTGCAAGAGGAGGGTGCTCAAGGTTTCAATGGCAGGCACGTGTGAAGTGCTCATCTGGTATGCTCCCTTCGTAGGGTCTGTAACGCCTGGTCCCGATTTCGCCCGTTGGTCGTGGTGAAAGGCTCCAGAGGGCGTAATCGAATCACGCCCTCTGTGCATGGTTGGACGGTTCACCTTGCAGTGAACGCTGCGATCAAAACAGGATATCTTTTTAGGCAGCGCTGATCCTAAAAATTTACCTGTTGGACAACTTGAGTACAGTCAGGTGCTCCCTCATATGAGTCCGCACGGGCATCCATTCGCGCTCCCCAGATTTGCCCGCGCTGAATATTGTACTCTTGGTAAGCGCCAGAGCTTGGGCACCACACATTGTACTGGATCGAGTAATTACACTGTGGCCCCATCTGGACTTCATTTAGCCAGGTACTTCCATTAGAGGAGCCTTTTCCAGTCTGCTTAACATATCTCGTAGACTCCCCCTATAATTAACAAGGAAGCATCTACCATCAAGCCTTTTGGACAGGGTTACCCAAGAGAAAGGAGTTGCTTTTCGTATCGTAAAAAGTACATCTCATTCTTCGTTTCCTGATGCCCAAACCCTACGATCTCAGGCATCAATGTAAGCATATGGCAGTGTAGGGGAAGTACTACATATGGACGTATTGAACGACCGGGCACCTTCACGCCCCACCGGCAGCCTTTCCCTCGTTACACCTCCTTTATCCCGTGTCCTTCTCGGACCTGACCTTTGGTTTGATAAGGATACCCACAGCATTCACTGTTCGGGCTATACTATTCTGCTCACCCCAAGCGAAGATATGCTACTCACTGCACTCCTCGCTGCACCCCGCTGCTTCTTTAGCGCTGGTTCCCTGGCTCATTTAATCAAGCGGCGAGGTAAACCACCTATCGCTGAACATACAATTCAGCAAACAATTCATACCTTGCGCCAGAAGCTTGGCGAGACTGGTCAAGGCTCAACAATCCTCATCAACCGACGTGGCTTTGGATATGGTCTTTTCCCGAAGGCTCCCAAAGTGTCCTTGTAAATCAGTGAGACTTATGCTGTGGATGAGCCGCCTCAAAACCAATCTCATCCACAGCATTATTGGAAAGATTTCGTCAGCAGCGTTCTACTATTTGCAACCAAACCCGCTTTCACGCTTTGCGCTTCCGCCGCGCCTTCTTCGTCAGGTCTAAACCCTCCACTCCACGCACCTAGTGTTGACGCGCTCGCCGGAAATGCTCGTTCGGTGCCTGGGCGTGGGCGTGCGCGATGGCACGACGGTTGGGGTTGCCATCTGATGCTGAATGGAGACCCAGCGTTGATAGCCATAGAAGATGGCAAAGCCCAACACAGCCGCCGTGACCAGCAGCAGCGCCGCCCTGACGAGGGTGCTGAGCATCCGGCGTCTGCGGCTTCGGGGGCGCGGAGGCGCGGCACGTTGCTGGTCCCAGCCAGGCGGAGCCGCTGGCGGGCTGATTCTGCCTCTGCCTGCGCTGCTCCAGGCGATCACCGAAGCGCCGCCTTCAGCAGAGGGGAATGGCGCGGCTGGCGGCTGTGCCGACGACGCGGGCGGCGGAAGATTGCCAGGGAGCGAGGTTTTGCGCCCGCCTGGCGGGGCAATGGCGGGCACAATGCTGTTGCCAGATTCGCCCTCGGGAGGGTCTTCGCCGCCAGGCAGCAGGAGCAGTGGCTTCGACACTTCTGGAGCCAGTGTCGAGGAAGGCAGCGGATTGGCCTGGCCGAGCGCCTGATAAAACACGCCGCCGAACTCGGCAACGCTGGCCCAGCGATCAGCAGGGGCAGGGGCCAGCGCCCGCTGCACAATTGCTTCCAGGAACATAGGCGCGTTCGGAGCAACCGTGTGCAGCGCGGGAGGGCCAGCCTGCTTGGCCTCCAGAATGGCTGGCGTTGGCCCCTCGAAAGGCAGCGCGCCCGCCAGCAGGCGATAGAGGATGATGCCCAGGGCATACAGATCAGCCGCCACGCCGTTGGGCGTGCGCCCTGGCATTTGCTCTGGGGCGAGATAAAGCGGATCGCCAAAGGTGCGGGTGCCGTTCCAGGCAATCCAAAGCTGTTCGGCCAGATAGGGCAGGCCAAAATTGGCGATGAGCAGATGACCGTTGGGCTGCACTAGCATATGCCGAGGAGCCAGCCCAAGATGCGTTACCCCGGCCTGATGGGCATGGCCCAGCCCGGCGAGCATCTGCCCAAACAGGCGAATGACAAGCGCCGGATTCACCGGCTGCCCCTGGCGCTGACCTAGCCAGGCATCGAGTGTCAGACCCTCTATAAAGGGCGTCACCAGATAGGCGTAAGGTCCATCAACGCCAAAGTCATCCAGCGTGAGCAAGTTGGCATGTTCCAGCGCCGACAGCACCTGCGCCATCCGCGCGAATGTTGGCTCGAAGCCATAGGCAAAGGTGAACTGATCGGAAAGAACGCGCAAGGTAAAGGTACGCCCCAGGTTGAGATGGTGGGCCTCGTACATCGACCCAAAACCATCATCGCCCAGGAACGCGCGCAGTTCATAGCCCGCCAGCCGCCGCCCGGATAACCCACCCATTGCTTGCATCACACACCTCAACATATCCCACAGAGAATCTTTGGGCGGCTCTTAGGGTACACCGAACAGCCAGGTATGTCAAGCCAAAAAGAAAGGGTGTGATTACGACGGCCCCCGGCAGCCCACCAGAATACCGCCGCGAAATCACCCCTATGATGATATACTCTGCTTAGTAACACTTTTGATGATTACAGAGAGGGCAATTGTCCATGCCGGACCAATGGCCGTTCGCGAGCGTCTTGATTGTGAACCGGGGCGAAATCGCCGTGCGCGTCATGCGCGCCTGCCGGGAACTGGGCCTGAAGAGTGTGGCCGTCTATTCCGATGCTGACCGCGCCGCCCGCCATGTGCGCCTGGCCGACGAAGCCTATTACATCGGGCCGTCGCCTGCCCGCGAAAGCTATCTCAACATTCCCAAGCTGCTGGAGGTGGCGCGCAGATCGGGCGCGCAGGCCATTCATCCCGGCTATGGGTTTCTGGCGGAAAACGCCGATTTTGCCGACGCCTGCGCCGAGGCCGGGCTGATCTTCGTCGGCCCGACTGGCGAGGCGATGCGCGCCGTTGGCGAAAAAACGTCTGCCCGGCGCGTGGCGCAAAAGGCGGGCGTGCCCATCGTGCCCGGCGCGACGGCGGGACTGGAAGATGCCCAGGAAGCGGCGCGGCTGGCCGAAAAGCTCGGCTATCCGGTGATGCTGAAGGCGGCAGCGGGCGGCGGCGGCATGGGCCAGCGCATCGTGCAAAAGCCTGAAGAGATCGAGACATCATTGCGGGCGGCACGCAGCGAGGCCGCCAGCGCGTTTGGCGACAGCGAAGTCTATATGGAAAAGGCGATCATGCCCGCCCGGCACATCGAAGTGCAGATCATCGGCGATACGCACGGCCATGTCGTGCATCTTGGCGAGCGCGAATGCTCGGTGCAGCGCCGCCGCCAGAAATTGATCGAAGAGTCGCCCTCCGTCGCGCTGGATGATGACCTGCGCGCGCAGTTTACCGAATCGGCCATCAAAGTGGCGCAGGCGATTGGCTATACCAATGCTGGCACGTGCGAGTTTCTGCTGGGGCCAGATCGCCAATTCTACTTTCTGGAGGTCAATACGCGCCTTCAGGTGGAGCATCCCGTCACCGAATGGCGCACGGGGCTTGATCTCGTGAAAGAGCAACTGCGCGTGGCCGCCGGGCTGCCGCTTTCGTTCACGCAGGAGGAGGTGCGCTTTCGGGGTCACGCCATCGAATGCCGCATCACCGCCGAAAACCCCTATAACCGCTTCCTGCCGCGCGGCGGCACGATTGCTGCTTATCAGGAGCCGGGCGGCCCAGGCGTGCGCGTGGACAGCGGCGCGTACGCGGGCATGGACGTGCCGCTCTTTTATGATTCGCTGCTTGCCAAGCTGATTACCTGGGGCGAAGATCGGGCCGAGGCCGTTGTCCGGCTGCGCCGAGCCTTGGAAGAATATACCATCGCGGGCGTCAGCACCACCATCCCTTTCCACCAGTTTGCCATTCAGCACCCGCGCTTTCTGGCGGGCGATCTTTCCACCGGCTGGGTGGCCGAAACCTGGGGCGATTCGGGCGAAAAGGCCGCACTCGATGGGCAAGCGGCTTCGGGCGCGCCCAGCCCCGAAGCGGTGGCCGCGCTGGCCGCCGCGCTGGTCGATCAAGACGCGGGCACCGCCGCGCGCCGACGCATCCATCCGGGCGGCGCGCAGGAGGACGGCGAACGGAGTCGCTGGCGCGACGCTGGCCGCCGCGCCGCTCTGCAAGGATGGTAACCATCTCTGGCAATTCAAGAGGATGAACCACATGCACAGGAGGGCACATGACCGCAGCCGAAATCCTGGAGGAACTCAGGAAACTTTCTCCGTCTGAACGCCTGGGCGTGCTGGAAGCGGCGCTGCGCCTGACCCGCGAGGAAATGCGGCAGGCCGAGCAGCCGTCCAATGCAGCAGAAGATCAGTCTTATCAGGCGCTTGCCAGTAAAATAGTGCTCCCCAAACATGCCATTGCCAGCGATCTTAGAGGAGCAGCCGTTGTGGACAGCGAAGATTTTTATGACCTGGGGACGAAATCCGAATGATACAGCTTGAGCCTATTGGCATCGTGAAATCGACGGGAACAGAAGACCTCGATACTGATTGGGGCGAAGTCACGGCAGAGATCGTGCTGGATGAAGCACTGACCGATGGATTACAGGGACTCGACGCCTTCTCGCATATCCTGGTGGTCTTTTATATGCACCAGGCGACCTTTGACCCGGCGACTGACCTGGTCAGAAGGCCACGCGGGCGCGCGGATATGCCACCCATTGGCATCTTTGCCCAGCGCCCCAAGATGCGCCCGAACCACATCGGGATTACCGCTGTGCCGCTGCTGGGCATCGAAGGCAACATCGTGCGCGTGAAAGGGCTGGATGCTGTGGATGGCACATCTCTACTTCCAAATTGTCACATCCCTCAGTATTCCCTTCTGGATAGTGCCATGAAAGCAATTGAACACTCTCCCACGTTTTCCAGTCATCTTCAGTGACGCCAAACTGTTGCATGATCTTCCAATCCTCCAGGCACACCCGATAGGGTATGCCTGGTTCAGCTTTCCTACTGGGACGAGGAATTTGTATGTCATGATCAATCAGATAGGTGCGCATAGCGATAAAACTACGGCGTGGGAGAAGTTCTGTGAGGACTTTTCTGGGTGATCCTCCGTAGTGATTGAGTAAAATCGCTACTTCCTCATCTGTCCATGCGAGCGTTTTGTGGCTGCCTTTGAAACAGATACCAGTATCTGTTTCCCATGCAGGATCTTGCCAGGTGATCTCAACGATGAAAAATGTCGGCGCAACAACCTCAAGCGTCACGGATCTGATAAAGAGGTAAACGAGGCGTGGGTAGTCTTCTGGCTTGACGATTTCCTCCCATGCATCCCCTACCTCTTGCATAAGTTGTTTGTAGCTGCGCCGTTCATCATCTTCGTGGGCAATGAGTGCAGTTTGCACTTTACGGCTTTCCAGCCGCTCAAGTTCTTCCTTTGCTTTATGATAGCTGGTGTTTGCGGCATCAGCTAAATCTGGCTCGGTAAATTTGCCTGATTGTACCTGGTGTAACAGCCGCTCCATCAATGCCTTGGTTGCGTCAATATCTCGCAGAATATCTTGTAATGTCCTGCTGACTTCGCTTACTACCTTGCCTTCAGCAGAGGTGTAGTTTGCAAATTGCCGCTCACTGTCAGGGGTTTGCAAATGCTCTCTGAGTCTATTGATAACGATCTGGTCTAGGCCCGAGGCAGCAATGGTGTATGAGACAATGCCGGTGGTTTTGCCAATGCCGATAGGCTGGAATGCGTAGAACGTGCGAATCTCACGGGTTAATTTCGTATCCCGTGTATAGATACGGACCGTGGGGTCATGTGATCGGATAACCTCTTTCAGGTAGGCTGGCCGATCTCCAAAATGTTGTTTCCGATATCGGTTGCGATGCTCGAGAAACTGTGTATTCGGGCTGCCATCAAGAAGGACTGGCGAAAGCCTGGTATACGCAAAGGTGAAGGTATCAAGATCGACAATTGGCTCATGGTTTTCGGTGTTCATCAACTCCCCTCGATAGAGCCAATGGCCGATATAGACACGGTTCACAAGCAGGGTGCGCAGCCCTTTGTCTGTTGTGATGGTGTAGCCGCCAGGCACTTTGCTGTACTGGCTACAGGCTGCCTGGATAATGAAGGGGTCAACACTGTCATCAAAGTCATGAAACAACAAAGGCTTTTGTTCGATCTCCCGCATGAGTGCGCGCACATTGCCGTTCAACTGTTGAAACCGGACGAATATCCAGCGGACAACTTCCGCATGTGGCTCATAGACGATGTAGCGGTAGTGGTTGGGGTTTTTGCAGCCGTTCACCCGCTCTCTCGTATCCAAGGTATAGCCAAACGGCAACCCGCCACCCGTCCAAAAGCCTGCTTCCCCTCGCCTATCCTGGGCAGGAATCAACCGGCCAAAGACATGATATTCAAGATAATTCCATGCTTCCTCGCAACGCCTCTTGAAGCGCTCAATATGCCAACTGATGCGAAAATCGTAGACAAAATCCGGCGTGACGACAATGACGCTGTAGCGGTGGCAGATTTCCATAAATTTGCCTGACTCATCGCCCCATTTATTGCGAAACAGCCGGTCAACGTTGATCGCTACCACTGCCTTAATCTGGCCGTTGGCAATTCTTCTGAGCATGTCATTGAATGCTGGGCGGTCTTCCATGCGTAACTGTCCAGACATCCCAAGATCACGATCATCAAGGAGAATTTGCTCCTCTGTCCACCCGCACGAAAGCGCAGCGCTAGATTTCTGGCTGGTGAAAGAGTATCCCAACTCGCCCCGTATCTCCGCCGCTTGTCGCTTCCCTGGCGGTTGCTGCTGGCAGCTCTGCTGACCGATGAAGTTTGGGCCGTGAGCCTCCACCGCTACCGAGCAGGGCATCAGCCCGCCTATCAACACTGGTGGGGCCTGGGGGCTGGTCTGTCGGTGTGGATGGCGGCGCAGGGGGCAACCCTCGCCGGAGCGCTCCTGGGCAGCCAGGTGCCAGCCGGGTGGCATCTGGAGTTGGCGGCCCCGTTCACTTTTCTGAGCCTGCTGGTGCTCAGTCGCCCTGGCCGAGCGGGCATCTGCGCGGCCCTTGCTGCCGCCCTCGCCGCGTGGCTGGCAGCCTCCCTGCCGCTGGGCCTGGGGCTGCTGATCGCCACGGGTCTGGGTGTCGTGGTTGGGCTGGTCGTCGAACGGCTGTCAGAGACTCGACGGGAGGTGCATCGATGAGTGGCTGGACCATCTGGGCGTTGATCCTGGCTCTTGGGAGTGTGACCTTTGCGCAGCGCGTGGCCTTTCTACTGCGGCCTCCCGCTCGGCCTGCTGACCCAGTGGACCAGATGGGCGCGCTTACAACCCCGGCTGAACCACGTGTGCTGCGCTTTGGCTCACCCGCGGGGCTTTCCGCGCTGCTCGTGCCCGCGCTGATTTCCCCCAGCGGAAGTACACCAACCGTTCTGCTGACGCGGGTGCTGGCCGGGCTGGCCGGGCTGGCGGTGGCGTGCCTCGCTGGGAGCCATCCCGCCTGGCGACGCTATGTGGTGCCTCTGACACTGCTCAGTGGACTCTGCACGAGCTGGGGGCTTTCCCTGGTGGGCCTGTAGGAAGGAAGTTCCTGGGCAACGCCTCCTGCCCAGTTCAGTATAGATGGCTGTCGTTCCATGCATTCCTTGTGGTAGAAGGAAACAGACGATGAAACAAGAGGTGTCCACCCAGAAGCGCCACACCTGGCGCAATCTCCTCGGCGTTCTCCTCGCGTTGCTGATCGTGGGGGGCCTTGGCGTCTGGATCGGTTCCCACGCCATGCCAGCCCAAGCAGCCACGCCGCAAACCAACATCTCCATTATTGGCTCCTGGCTGGTACAGGCCAAAGGCGCACCCTTTGCTCAGCATGTGATGGTGTTTTCAAGCGATCACACGTTTCTCATCGATAACCCTGAGGCGGGTGATACGCACACCAGCGACTCGCTCGGCGCGGGCGCGTGGAAGCTCGATCCACAACACGCTGACAGGGTCCTTGGCGTCTTCGAGGAGATTAACGCTGACCGCTCAACAGGGCACTATACGAGCCAATTGACGGTCACCTTCCAGCTCTTCATGCAAGGTGCCAATGCGTTTTCGGGGCCTGCGGAAGCCACCTATTACAACCCCGATGGGACCAAGCAAAATGATCAGCCATACCCCGCGACCCTCACAGGGGTACGTATCCAACCCTAACCGGCGAAAGGAGCAACCTGTGTTGTCTCGGATGGTATTGCGCAAGCCCACTGTCGCCCAAACCTGGAACCGGGTCCGGCGCGACCATCAAACCGGGATTCCTGGGGTAGAGATGAGCCTGACCACCGAGCCGACCCGCGAGGAACTGGAAGCATGGGCGATGCAGAGCGGGTTCGACCCGGTTTGCTATAGCACGGCCTGGGTCAGCCTGGCAGCAGAGGCACCAGGCAAAGACAAGCCCCTCTGAGAAGGAACATCCAATATAACGTTCAGAAAGGAGAGGCGCGGGCACGCTTCACGGAGTGTGGAGAGCGTGCCCGCGCACCACAAATGACGGATCGCTACCGCGTAGAGCGTGCCTTCTGGTTGTTTTGTACAGGGGAGACGATCTCCAGTTTCGGGTCGTCCTTTACCCTGTTTGCCTTGCCGCTGCTGGTCTTCCGATTGACTGGCTCGGCGCTCAACCTGGGCTTGTCCATGGCGGCGGAGACGCTGCCCTATCTCTTGTTTGGCCTCCTCATTGGCGCGTGGGTGGATCGGGTGAATCGCAAACGCCTGATGATCGTGGTCGATCTGCTTCAGGCCCTGACCATTGCTTCCATCCCGGCTGTCTACGCGCTGGGCAGCTTGAGCGTCTGGTGGCTGTATGCCGTTGGGTTCGTCAGCGCCACGCTCAAGATCGGGTTCGAGGCCAGCCAGTTTGCCCTGATGCCAGCACTGGTGAGCAAGGAGGAGCTGGTCACAGCGAATGGTCGCCTCCAGGCCAGCTTTTCCACTGCCCAACTCATCGGGCCACTCCTGGCCGGGGCGCTGCTCTTTGTGCTGCCGCTGCCTGCCCTGTTGCTCGTCGATGCGGCGACCTTCCTGGTTTCAGCCAGTGCGCTGGTACTCATGCGGGTGCAGATGCTGGCCGCTGGTGCTCCCGTGCCGCATAGCGTGCGGCAGGATGTCGGGGAGGGCCTGCGCTACGTGTGGCGGCATCCAGTGTTACGAACCATTTCGCTGATGACGCCGCTGATGAATTTCCTGACGGTCTCGACCACGGCCCAGTTGGTCCTGCTGGCAACAGTGGCGTATCACGCCCAAAATGCGCAGATCGGCTTCCTCTATGCCGCTGGCAGTCTGGGCATCGTGTGTTTTTCGCTGCTGGCCGGTCCCCTGCGGAAGCGCTGGTCCTTTAGCCAGGTGGGGATGGTCGCGCTCCTGCTCTTTGGCCTGCTCCTTCTAGTGCTGGGGTTCATCCCCTGGTACTGGGGAGCCGTCGCCGTCTGGGGGAGTTCGCAGGGAGTGGAGCAATTGTTCAACCTATCAGCCATGAGTATCAGACAAGCCATCGTGCCCGCCCACTTGCTGGGGCGGGCGCAGAGCGTGGCGCTGGTGCTGGGCTACTCCTCGATCCCACTCGGTGCGCTCGTTGGCGGTTTCGTCCTGCAACAGGTGGGAGTCTCCCATGTGGCCCTGGTCTATGGAGCTATCGGAGTGCTCATCGTCTTGGGCGCCCTCTTATTCTCCTGCACAGCCCTGGGCCACGCCGAGCGGTATCTCCCGCAAGCGGGCAACCCACAGGAAGTCAAGGCTCGACAGGCAGCCCAGGAAGACGAAGCGCTGGTACTCAGCCGTCGCTAGCAAGGGAGGAAACATATGCAGCACTTGACGTTGCGCCCTGGCCTGCTCACCTTCCGGGGTGAGGACTGGGGCACTGCTGGACACCCAGTGGTGTATGACGAGCAGCACAGTACCATCCACTGCGGGCGGCGGCTCGCCAGACTATCTCCCCTGGAGTATACGCTGGTGATGGCTTTGCTCCGCCAGCGCGAACGCGCGCAAACAGCGCCTGCGCCTACGGCCTTCTGTGTCACGTTGAAACGACTCTGCCACCTTTCTGGCAGCGAAAGCGAGCTATCTATCCGTCGCACGCTTACGGAGGCCAGGCTAAAGGTCGAAGGGTTGGGCCTTCGAGTGATTCGGCTCTACGGCGAGAACCGCTACTGCGTGTTGTTTGCCACCGAAGTTGAGGGGGAAGATGAGGAAGAGGCAGAAGACCTACGCATGGTGCGGTCCTCTCAATAACTCGGTTCCTCCCAAGCTGGAACGGTTTGTTCCCAAGGTGGAACGGTTTGTTCACACTTGGGAATGCTGTGCGAGGCCGGTGCTTGTATGATGAGAGCAACGGCGCGTGATGCGCTGAAACAGGAAAGGAGGGTTGGCACCCATGGACAAGATTGCCCGCATCGCCGACAAACTCGTCACCCTGGTCTAACCAGGACATTGCCTCTGGAAGTCCCGCCACGTGGCGAGGAATCTTCAGGCGCTCACGGGGCCACACTGGAAGCAACCAGGGTTGCCCTGTCTGTGTATCTAGGGGCTGCCTCCTGTAGAGCAAGCTAGAGCGGTTGTGGTAGACTGTGAACAATTCGCCTGGAAAGACAAGGAGGCTCCAATGGCATATGACCCGACGCAGCGCGTCCCTCCGCCCATCGAGCCAACATGGTACGAGGATTTGACGCCTCCGCCTCCGCCGCCACCTCCCTTTGACCCATCCACCTTGCCGTATTTTCGGGTGATGCGGAACAAAGTCCACTGGACCACGATACTCGCCCTGGGCACAACTGGCCTGATTCTCCTCTTGCCCTTCATCTGGCTGCTGTTGGGCAAACCTAATTGGTAGGGAATGACAAGAAGGCACTGGTTGGGGTGCCCGTCCCGCTCACCGCGAGGGGCGGCAGCCAAACGGCGGCCTGCCGCTCTGCTGGAACCGCTCCTGCGCGCCCTGCTCATCGCCCAGGTCGTGCAGCACCCCGGCCAGCCCGGAAAGCCACGTGCGAATCACGGGGTGCGACGGCCAGCACCTGCTCGTACTGTTTCCGAGAATCGACAACAAGCGGACCTGGCATACGCCGCCCGCTGCTTTTGACCTGCTGGGTGAGCAGATGCGTTCCTTGCTCGTCCCTGCTCCCTGTGGCTTTCGACGCTGCCATGACTCTGGGTATGCCTGGCGCAACCTGCTCCGTACTAGCTGATAGACCTCGTGCGCTGCGGGCGGCAGACGAGGCTACGACCACCAGGTAAGGGACGACGGATTTGATGCAGACCCACTCTCGTCAAGGGATCTGCTCTTCATTCGCCAGGAGGCGCGGCCAGAGACCACGCTGACCGCGAGGCCAAGCCTCGTGATTGTGGCAGGCGAGGCCACCGGCCACGCCCATCGCCTCCAGGCCGGAACCATTCTGGAAGCGCCCGATAGCGCAGATGTAGTAGCACAGGAGGAGACAATTTGATGCCTTTCCCCTACCCCTTGCTCAAGCACCGCTACCGTCTTGTGAGCCAAATAGGCAAAGGTGGCTTCGGCACTGTCTATAAAGCCGAAGATCTTCAAGAGAAGAACAAACTGGTAGCCGTCAAGGAATTAAGCCAGAGTGGCCTGAGTCCCCAAGAATTCCTTGAAGCTGGAGAAGCCTTACAGCGCGAGGCATACTTGCTAGCTGGCCTGAGTCATCCCAATCTGCCGCATATTTACGATCACTTTAAGGAGAATGGCTGCTGGCATTTGGTGATGGATTTCATTGAAGGGGAGACGTTGGAAGACCGTCTGACAAAATCCCCTGGAGGGCGCTTGCCAGTAGAAGAGGTGCTTCAGATCGGCCTCCAACTGTCAGCAGCCCTGAATTATCTTCACACGCATCAGCCTGCGATTATCTTTCGTGATCTGAAGCCGAGCAATATTATGTTGATTCCCAGCGGGCACGTGTATCTGATTGATTTTGGGATTGCCCGTCTCTTCAAGTCAGGCCAGGCGCGAGACACTGTCGCCTTTGGCTCGCCAGGCTATGCTGCCCCAGAGCAGTTTGGTACAACCCAGACAACGCCACGTTCCGACATCTATAGTCTCGGAGCCACACTGCATCAAGTACTGAGTGGAAAAGACCCCTCATTGAATACCCCTTTCTTGTGGGACTTCGCTC